>Ga0164290_1001510_pt1 | contig 31995 bp, 31 predicted proteins | sample Micstemetagenome_FD_108782 | JGI IMG/M metagenome (GOLD analysis project Ga0164290, IMG submission 108782) | Contaminated culture microbial community from soil near Moab, Utah, USA - Microcoleus steenstrupii SON62 (Illumina Assembly) | ecosystem: Environmental > Terrestrial > Soil > Soil crust...
CTTGCCCACATCGATGACGTTGAAGCCCTTGGCCATGACGACGCCGATCTGGACGCTGTCGGCACCATTGAAGCGGAACTTGCGCTGGTAGGGGTCTTCAAGCCCGGCGCTGACGTTTGCGATATCGCCGAGCCGTGTCACCTGGCCACCTGCGGTCAGGCGCAGGTCGCGGATATCCTCGACCCGATCGACCGCACCCTCGACGGAAATGCGTACTGAGCGCGTGCCGGTATCGACCGTGCCCGCCGGGTCGACATTGTTCTGGCCGCGAATGGCGTTCTGCAGGTCGGTGAGCGTTAATCCCCGCTCGGCAAGCACCTTGGAGGACACGTCGATATAGATCTTCTCAGGCTGGTCGCCAAGGATCACGGCCTTCTCGACGCCCGGCGTCGTCAGCAGCATGTCGCGCGCCTGGATCGCCTGCTTCTTGAGTTCCGGATAGGAATAGCCGGCGCCCGACAGCGAATGAAGCGTGATGAACGTATCGCCGAATTCATCGTTGAAATAGGGGCCAAGCAGACCGGCGGGCAGATCGTCCGAGATATCGCCAACCTTCTTGCGCACCTGATAGAAGGCGTCGGCCACGTCCTGGCCATTTGTATCGCCCTCGACCTGCAATGTGATGATGGCGCTGCCGGCGCGCGTATAGGAGCGGACGAAATCGAGATGCGGCACTTCCTGCAGTTTGCGCTCGATCTTGTTGACGACCTGGTCCTCCATCTCCTGGATCGAGGCGCCGGGCCAGACCGCCTGCACGACCATGACGCGGAAAGTGAAATCCGGGTCTTCCTTCTGGCCCATGTTCATCAGGCCGAACACGCCTGTCAGAATGATGAGGCCGAAGAGGAAGCGCGCGATGGAGGGATGTCCGATCGCCCAGCGCGACAGGTTGAAGTTTTGCTTGCCTGCGTTCGATGTAGACATCGGCTTCTTCCACTTTTGGAAACGGGTTTACCGGCGCGTCGAAGCCGTGCTCCAACGCGTCTCAATCTGCTGTCATCTGGTTTTGGTGGACGCCCTTTCAGGCGCCGTGCCTATTTTAAAAGGTCGGCTGTGACCTGTCCGATAATATCGGGCAGCTTGACCTTCAGATTCTCGGTCATAAACTGCGTACCGGCCGAGACGACGAGATCGCCGGGCTTGAGGCCCTCGGTCACGTCGACACCCTCGCTGGTGAAATCGGACACTTCAACCGAGCGTGAATGGACAGTCGCTTCCTTGCGGTCGACGGTCCAGACGATCTTGCTGCCGTCTTTTTCCGCCAGCGCGCTGAGCGGTACGATGATATCGCCGCCATCCCGAGCCGCGTCAGCCTCGACGGTTGCCGTCATGCCCAGGAGGACACGAGGATCGTCAGGCAGGCTGACGCGGACCGAGAAGGTGCGCGACTGCGGATCGGCGCTGCCCGAGACTTCACGGACCTTGCCGGCGAGAACCAGTTTGTCATCCGACCAGAAGCGCGCACTCACCACCTTGCCCGGCTTGAACTCGGAAATATCGTTCTCGGGGACGGCGATCTGCACTTCTTTCTCATCATCGGCCACGACCGTGAGGACCGGTGTTCCGGGGCTGACGACCTGGCCGCGATCGGCGCTGATGGCAGTGACGATGCCGATGCGGTCGGATTTCAGCTCCGCATAGCTCAGCTGGTTCTTCTCCTGGTCGAGCGATGAAGCAGCGGCAATGCGCGTCGAAACCGCCTGGTCATAGGCAAGCTGCGCCTGTTCGACCTGCGCCTTCGGAACAGCATTTTTCTTGTAGAGGATTTTGGCACGGTCGATGACCAGTTTTGCGGTTTCGACGGCCTTTTCGGCGGCCGCGAGACTGGCTTCGGCCGAAGCGACCGCGAGTCTGTAGTCGGTCGGGTCGATGCGGGCGAGGACATCGCCCGGCTTCACACGGTCGCCGATATCGACCAGCCGCTCCGTCACCTTGCCGGCAACGCGGAAGCCGAGGTTCATCTCGGTGCGCGACTTGACCGAGCCAGAGAATTCCAGCGTGCGCGTCTTAGTCGCCTTGGCGATCTCGACGACCTTCACCGGCCGAATGACTGGAGCAGTCTCGGCATTCTCCTCGGTGCAACTGGTGAGCGCCAGCGTGCCAATCAGGAATATGCCTGTTGCGGAAATCTTGCTTGTCGTGGTGGAAATAAGCGAGAGCATATCCATCTCCGGTCTAGTTCTTGAGGGCACGGATCGCGAATTCGACCAGTTCCCCGGGTGTTGCGCGGTTGGGTTTGGCCAAGCATTGCGCCACCATCTGCGGATGGCACAGGATCGCGGTCGTCGCTCCGAAACAGCGAGCGGCTGAATCGGGATCTTGGTCGGCAAACTCGCCATCCGCGATGCCCTCGCGGATCACATCGGCAACGAGGACATTGAGCTGGTCGATATGGGCATCGACCACATGCCAATCACGCTCCATGGCGACAACAACCATTTCGTGGACCTTTTCCTGGTCCAACATCGTCTCGACGGTGATCTTGTGCAGAGCATGGATCCACTGCCGCAGGCGATCTTCGGCGCTCACGTCGTCCTGGCTGAGGATCAGCTCAGCGAGCTGCCTCACGGTCGATAGCAAGCGCGCGCAGATCGCCTGATGGATTTCCACCTTGGACGCGAAGAAACGATAGATATTCGCCGGCGACATGCCGAGATCCTTGGCAATATCGGCCACGTTGGTCTTGGTGTAACCATAGTGGCGGAACAAGCGCTCGGCACTGTCGAGGATGCGCGTGACGCTCTCCTGACGCTGAGTTTCCGCCGGCGTTTCGAGGACTTCGGTCATCGATTTATGCTTTCGATTTACGAGTGACGAATTTCAAATTTCTTCACTCGTAAATCGAAACATTGCTTCTGTCAAGTTCCGCAGCGCACAAAATCGTCGGAGGCAACGTAGCCATAGTGATGAATTGCATGATAACGGTCGGGGATGGAGATGTTTGGCGTTGCGGTTGCAAGCAGAGAATTGAGGAGGAATACATGCGTGACGCACTAATCGTCTGGGGCGGCTGGAGTGGCCACGAGCCGGAACAATGCGCGGCGGTGGTGAAGGAGATCCTGGAAGAAGACGGCTTCACCGTTCGCGTCGAGAGTTCCACCGAAGCCTTCGCCGATCCCTCGGTGCATGATCTTTCTCTGGTCGTACCGATCGTGACGATGTCGAAGATCGAGAAGGAAGAAGCCAAGAATCTTGCATCGGCGATCGAAAGCGGTGTCGGCATTGCGGGCTATCACGGCGGCGCGGGTGACTCTTTCCGCGACTGCCCTGAATACCAGTTCATCATCGGCGGGCAATGGGTCGCCCATCCCGGAAATATCATCGATTATCGCGTCAACATCACCAAGCCGGATGATCCGATCATGCAGGGCATCAAGGATTTCCCCTACACATCGGAACAATATTACATGCATGTCGATCCCGCCAACGAGGTGCTGGCGACCACGACATTCGCGGGCGACCACGCCTTCTGGATCGACGGCGTCATCATGCCCGTTGTGTGGAAGCGCAAATACGGCAAGGGCCGCGTCTTCTATTCCTCGCTCGGCCATCAGGCGAAGGAATTCAACAATGCCGAGATGAGAACAATTTTTCGCCGTGGCGCCAGCTGGGCCGCGCGCTGAATCTCACCGAGCCGCAGTTCTAGCGAGGAGGCTCTGGATCAGCCCAGGGCCTTTCGCATCGCGCCGATCACAACAACAGCCGATGCAGCACCCGGATCCATATGGCCCAGCACACGATCCCCCAGGCGCGAAGCCCTGCCCTTAGATGCCAGCATCGCTTTGGTCGCGTCAGCCCCTGCCTCCGCAGCGGCAAGAGCCGCGGCGAGACATTCGGTCAAGGTATGGCCGGTCGAGAGCGCGGCTTCGCACGCATCCGCCGCCGGCATCCAGGCGTCGATCATCGTCTTTTCGCCGATCTCCGCCTTGCCGCGCTCCTGGATTCCCCTTGCCATGGCAATAAAAGCCTGCGCGAAATCGCCATCGTCAAGCATCGGCTTGCCCTTGACGGTAGCTCCGGCGCGCATGAAGGCGGTGGCATAGAGCGGCCCGGACGATGCACCAACGGCGTTGAGGAACGATTTCGCCGCCGTGTTGAACACCAGCGTCGGCTCGGCGCCGGCGAGATCGAGCGCCTGCACCTCCGTCGCTGCCGCGCTGAAGCCGAGTTCCATAGCGATACCGTGGTCGGCATCACCGATCACGCCGTCGAGTTCGCAGAGACGGTCCTTCTCACGTGCCATCGCATCCGCGATCTGCGTAAACATGTTTGAAAGTGTCGTGCAGGTTATGTCCATATCGATACCTCAGCCGGAACGGAACATGGCGCAATCGCAGGGATGATCGATCAGGGACTGGAGTTCCTCATCGAGATGCATTAGCGTCACCGAGGCGCCGGCCATTTCGAGCGACGTGCAATAATTGCCGACGAGCGACGTGTGGATGACGAGCCCGGCCTGATCGAGCCGCTTTTTGACGTGCCGCATCATGATGTAGAGCTCCATCAGCGGTGTCGATCCAAGCCCATTGACCAGCACTGCCACGCGGTCACCCGCCTTGCCCTGCATTTCATCGAGGATGCGATCCATCAATTGGTCTGTGATCGCATCGGCGGCCTGCAACTCCCCACGCGCGACGCCCGGTTCGCCATGGATGCCCATGCCGATCTCCATCTCGCTCTCGCCGATGTCGAAATTCGGCTTGCGGGTCTGTGGCAACGAGCAGGGCGAAAGCGCCACCCCCATCGTATAGGTGCGGTCATTGGCATGTCGCGCGACCCGCACGCATTCGTCGAGGCTCATCATGCGGTCACAGGCCGCGCCCGCAACCTTGAAGATGAAGACGTTGCCAGCGACGCCCCGGCGCTTCTCGCGCTGATCGCGCGGTGCCGACGCCACATCGTCGGTGGTCAAAACCGTGCGGGCCTCGATGTCATCCATGCCGAGCAGTTCTGCCGCCATGTCGAAGTTCATCACGTCGCCGGCATAGTTTCCATACATGAACAGCACGCCGCCGCCGCCGCTGACGGCCTTGGCGCATTCCACAATCGGATCGGGCGGCGGCGAGGCAAAGACGTTACCGACCGCCGCGGCATCCGCAAGGCCCTTGCCGACATAGCCGAGGAAGGTGGGTTCATGCCCGGAACCACCGCCGATCACCAGGCCGACTTTGCCCAGTCGCGGACCATGTATCGCCACGATCGAACGCGGCGATCCATCGAGCGTCTTGAGATGACCGGGATGCGCGGCGAGAATGCCTTCCAGCATCTCATCGACGGCCTTGGCTCCGTCATTGATGATCTTCTTGGTTGTCACGAACGCCCTCCCACGACATTTCCGTTTGGCCGGGAAACTAGCAACAATTCCCGCACCATGTACACCTCAATCGCGAACATTCCCAAGGCACCAATGGCTTGGCCGTCCCGGTCAGCGTGCGTTGTACTTCGCGTCCACGTCGTTGATCGCGTTGACATTGCCGGCGGAGCGGCCGTTTTCGTCGAAGGTCTGGGCGAGGAAAGCGTCCGCGACGGCCTTTGCCAGTTCCGGGCCGATGACCCGCGAGCCCATGGTGATGATCTGGGCATTGTTGGAAAGCGCCGCGCGCTCCGCCGAATAGGTATCATGGGTCAACGCCGCACGAATGCCCGGCACCTTGTTGGCCGCGATCGATACGCCGATGCCCGTCCCGCAGACGAGAATCGCCTTGTCATAGGTGCCGTCGAGCACGCCCGAGGCGACGCGGTCCGATAGATTGGCGTAAAAGGCATCCGGACCGGCATCGGTGCGCGAGACCTCGGACACCTCGAACCTGTCCTTGAGATGTTCAGCAAGGATCTTCGCAAGGCCTTCGCCCGCACTGTCTCCGGCAATAGCAAGTTTCATGGTCATTCTCCGTAAGTTCAGGACGCTTGGATTCTGGCCGCGCACTTCGCCAGGATGTCGAGATAACCTTCGACATTCCAGGCGGAGCGGCCGATGAAAAGCCCGTCGATATTTGGGCAGGATATCAATTCTTCGCAATTGCCCGGATTGACCGAGCCGCCATAGAGGCAAGGGATTCGCCGGCCGAGTACATCCTCGGCCACCGCGATGATTTCAGCCTGCCGCGCATCAGCATAATCCGAGGTGGCGGGAATGCCGTTCACCCCGATCGCCCAGACCGGCTCGTAGGCGAGCAGGATTTGCGCCGGTTTCTGGGTGCTCGACAGCTTGCCCAGCGCCCCGCGCACCTGGCGCTCCAGCACCTCTTGCGCCCGCCCACCCTCGCGCTCGGCCAGCGTCTCGCCAATGCAGATCAACGGGATGAGACCATGGCGCACGGCAGCCTCGGTCTTCAATCCCACATTCTCGTCCGTCTCACCGAAATGCTCGCGGCGTTCGGAATGGCCGAGTTCGACGATGTCGAGATCGCAATCCCTCAGCATCACGGGCGAAACCTCGCCTGTCCACGCCCCGTCATCGGCCCAATGCATGTTCTGCGCACCGACCTTCACCGACGTCTCCGCCAGCATCGCCTTGACCTCGCGCACGGCTGTGAACGGCGGGATCACAAATCGCTGGATGCGCGCATCACGCGCCTTGTCGGCCGCCAACAGCCCGGCGGCAAAGTTCTTCGCTTCAGACAGCGTCTTGTTCATCTTCCAACTGGTTCCGACCCAGAACCGGGGCGCCTCTGTCATGTCGTCTCCAAACCCTTCATCATTGTTAGCGGCATCCGTCAGCCCCCGCGCAAAATCGCATGCGCGGTCCGGTCATCGGTGATCAGGCCGGTCAGGCGACGGCTCGCGAGCACGGCCTTGATCGCCGCGACTTTGTCTGGACCGCCGGCAACGGCGACGATATTGTCCTGTTGCCTGCCATGGAAGGATACCGCCAAGGTGCGGGCGGTGAGCGTGGTCTCCAGCAACCGGCCGTGATCATCAAAGAAATGGCCCAGGAGCTCGCCGACGCCGCCACCGGCAGAGATCGCCTTGATCTCCTTCGGCTCGATCATCCCCGATGAAACCAGCTGCGCATCGGCCTCGACCGTACCGATGCCGACCACCTTGAGATCGGCATTGTTGGCCATGTCGAACACCTCCTTGACGCCGCGCTGCGCCAGCAGCACCTGCCGGTCCTCCGCCGTGTTGGCGAAGAAAGGTACGGGCATGACATGGGCCTGCGCGCCCGTCTTCTCGGCGATGCGATGCATCACGTCATGCGGATTGGCCGTGTAGTTGCGGGTCAGGCCACCCAGCAGCGAGACGAAACGAAGGCCGTTCGACGCGATGCGCGGCAATTGCTGCACAGCAGCGGCCAATGTCCGGCCGTGGCCAAGACCGATAATGGAGCGCTCGCCGCGCTCGATCTCACGCCGAAGGTACCGCGCGCCGGCATGGCCCAACGCCCGTAAGGGCAATCCCTCTTCGCCGAGGTCGGGCGCCACTTCGCAATGTTCGAGCCCGAAGTGGCTGGCCAATTCGGCTTCGAGCTTGACGCATTCGACGATGTCACCTTCGATGGTCACCTTGACAACGCCATCGGCGACGGCCCGCGCGATCAGCCGGTGCGCCTTAACCGATGGCAGGCCGAGCCGCTTGGCGACTGCCGACTGCGTCAGGCCGCCGACATAGTGGAGCCAGGCCGCCCGGATTGCCAGGGATTCATCGGGATCTTGCTGCATCGGCTGCTCTCAAATGTTCAGGTGCTGCGCGCCGTTGTCGATATGCGGTGCCCAGAAGGCGACGCTCTCGGCGATCTGGCCGACGACCTGACGGTCGTTGGGCTCACGCTCCTTGAAGGAGAGCTCAAGGCAGATCTCGTTATCCACGGCTCCGCCTTTTGCAAAGGCAGCCAGTAGCGGCTCCGGTTGGATACGTCCCTTGGCATTGAACTCGGCGGTGAACGGGCGATGCCCGCCCTTGTCCATCAGGCTCTGCTTGATGTGAATGATCGGCGAGACCTTGGGCACGGCACGCGCCCAGGCATAGGGATCGAAATCGTCGGGATTGTCAGAGGTCACGTCGCCATGGTCGATATCTGCCATCATCCACATCGGTACAGCCATATCGGCGGCTGTGAGCCGATCCTGCAGCTTCATGCACTCCGCGATGGTTTCACCGAATTCCCGCCCTACACTCATCGGCTCCCAGAAGACATATTTCAAGCCTGCAGCCTTGGCATGTTCCGCCACCTCCGCCCAGCAGTCCACGACGATCCGGATCAGTTCCTCGCGCCGCTCAAGGTCGTCATAATCCTTGTACGTGAAGATCGCAAACTGGGTGCCGACCGACGTGCCGCCGAGATCGGCCGTGATGTCGGCGAAGGTCTTGAACCAATCGAGATAGTAGCGCCGCACCTCGGCATCCGGATGGCCGAAGTGGTTCAGGCGTCCATAGGGACCGGTCATGCCCGAGGTCACCCGCACGCCTGTCCGGAGGAGTGCCGCCGCCATGTCGCGCGTCAACCGCCGGATCACATTGGCAGGCCAGCTCGGATTGATGAATTCATGGGTCAGTTGCAGGTCACGGATCCGGATATTCCGCGCCACGGTTTCGATCAGGTCGGCCGGTTCAGCAAAGCGGTTCACGAGCGGGTTGGTGTTGAGCGATAGTGTCAGCGGCATCGATCCGTTCCTTAGGCCGCCCGGGCCAGTTCGTTGTTGAACCAAGCCTCGAATGCCGCCTTCTGCTCCACACTCAGGCGCAGTCCCTGCTTGGTCCTGCGCCGCAACACATCCTCCGATGTCTGCGCCCATTCATTGGCCACGAGATATCGCACTTCAGCTTCATAAAGCTCGGCGCCGAAATGACGGCCGAGACCGGCAAGCGAACTCGCGCCGGCTACCAGCCGTGTCACCCGCGCGCCATAGAGCCTCCCATAGTGATGGATCAATGGGCGCGGCATCCATGGGTAATCGCGCCTCAGCGTCTCGGTGAACAGGACATAGTCCGCATTTTCGATCTCCCCGCCCGGAAGCGTGGCGCCCCGCGTCCAGTCGCCGCCAATGCCGGGGAAGAATTTAGCCACCCGTTGTATCGCATGCTCAGAGAGCTTGCGGAACGTGGTGATCTTGCCGCCGAAGACGTTGAGCAGCGGCGCGCCGCCCGTCTCGTCGAGGTCGAAGACATAGTCGCGCGTCACCGCCGACGGATTGCCCTTGCCATCGTCGAACAGCGGCCGCACGCCGGAAAAGCTCTCTAGCACGTCGCTGCGGCGCAGCTTCTCCTTGAAGTAGCGGTTCACCGCGGCGATGAGATATTCGATCTCGATCTCGTCGGCCTTCACGTCCTCCGGCTTGCCGTCGTAAGAGATGTCGGTCGTGCCGATCAGCGCCTTGTCGCTCTCATAGGGGTTGATGAAGATTACCCGCTTGTCGTGGTTCTGCACGAGATAGGCTTGCTGCCCCTCCCAGAATTTCGGCACGATAATATGGCTGCCCTTGACCAGGCGCACATTTCGGCGGCTGTTTGAGCCAGCCACCCGGCCGACGATATCGTTGACCCAGGGGCCGCCGGCATTGACCACCACCTTGGCCCGCACGGCACGCACTTCCCCCGTCCGCTCGTCACGCATCTGTACCGTCCAGGCGCCGTTCTGGCGCCGGGCGCTGATGCAGGCGGTGCGCGTCAGTACGGTGGCGCCTTTTTCCTTCGCGTCCAGCGCATTGAGCAGCACAAGTCTGGAATCATCGACCCAGCAATCGGAATATTCGAAGCCTTTCGTATATTTGTCCATAATCGGCGCACCCTCGGGATCACGCCTGAGGTCGAGCGTGCGCGTGCCGGGCAGCCGCTTGCGGCCGCCGAGATGGTCGTAGAGAAACAGGCCGAGCCGCACCAGCCAGGCCGGGCGATCCTCGGGGCTGTGCGGCAGCACGAAACGCATCGGCCAGATGATATGGCTGGCGGAATTGAGCAGCACCTCGCGCTCGATCAGCGCCTCGCGCACCAGCCGGAACTCGTAATATTCGAGATAACGCAGCCCACCGTGAACCAGTTTTCCCGAGCGCGACGACGTCCCCTCGGCGAGATCGCCCTTCTCGCAGAGAATCACTGAAAGCCCGCGGCCTGCCGCATCGCGCGCAATTCCCGCGCCATTGATGCCGCCACCGATCACGAAGAGATCGATCAACTCGGATTCACCCATGTCATTCTCCCTCGGGCGGGAGTGCCGCGCCGCGTGTCGTGTCGCCGTCCAGTTGTTTGGTATTCGTTGCGAGGCTTTGTCCGGCCAGATCTTCCCAAACCGGCGCGAGCGCCTTGCGGGCCTTCACATAGGCCGGGAACATTCGCTCGTATCGGCGGGCTAGGTCCGCATCCGGCGCCTCGGCCTCGCCGAGAAGCGGCGTTACCCATTCCTTGATGCAATCGTCCATCGAGGAATAGGCGCCGATCGCCATCGCTGCCATCATGGCGGCACCACCGGCACCCGCCTCTTCCCGGCGCGAAACACGGATAGGCGCATTGAGCGACGCTCCCAGCACATCACGCAACGATTTCGACCGAGCGGCTCCGCCGGTCAGGCGCAGCTCGCCCGGCAGTGGACCCATGGCGGCATAACAATCGCGCGTCGCCATGCCGAGCCCCTCGACCACTGCCCGCACCATGTCGGCGAAGCCGTGCCGACTCGAAAGCCCGATGAAGGCGGCCCGAGCATCGGCATTGACGAAAGGCCCGCGCTCGCCGGCTTCCGAAATGTAGGGGTGATAGAGCAGCGCACCGGGCCGGCTTTTTGTCAGCCAGCGATCGATGCGCGCGACGAGATCGGCATGGCTGGCCTCTTGGCCAAATTCGCCCATCAGGTCGGCGGCGATCTTCAGGATCCAGTCTATATTAAGTGTCGCACTCATATTGGTCTGGACCTGGGTCACCATATCAGGCACCGGCAGCGCGATCACATAGCCTGTGCGCTCCTTATTGAGATGCACGTCGCCGGCGCACCTGGCCACCATATGCACGCCGGTCGACCCGACGGTCGAACAGGCCGCCTCGCCTGAACCCGTCCAGACTCCCGCGCCAAGCGCCGTCATCACCATATCGACGTAGCCGAGACAAACAGGTGTGCCCGCCAAAAGCCCAGTCGCCGCGGCAGCACTCGAGGAAAGCGGATGCGTGACCTCAGTGCCTTCGACGATCGTGGGCAACAAGTGACGCCGATGGCCGAGGCCAAGCGCATCGATCACCCTGTCGTCATATTGCCGCGTCCTGAAATTGCCGAAGGTGAAACTTGCCTCCGAAGGGTCGGTCGCCCTGACACCGGTAAGGTTCAGATAAAGCCAGTCCTTGCAGTGAAGCGCGACTTCGGCATGGTCCAGCAAGGCCGGCACCGTGCCATCCATATGCGCCATCTGCGCGCCCTGCTGGCAAGTGTTGAGCCCGGTACCCGTCGCCTCGAACCGCGCGCGATCGCTGGCTAGCACACTGAGCCGCCTGACGGTGGGCGCCGCCCTCGCATCGAGCCACAGCCAGGCATCGCCGACCGGCTTGTTATCCTTGCCGACCAGCCATGTTCCGTCGCCCTGCCCCGTCACCGCGACAGCCAGGGTTCGCGCCGCGAGATCCTCGACCTTCTCCGCCAGTCCTTTGAGTGCCTGGACGCAATCACGCCAGGTCTGCCCAAGCGATTGGGTGGCGGAGCCGTCCTCGCCGGTGAGATAGTGATTGCGCGCCGAGGCCACGGCAATCTGAAGGCCAGAGGTATCGAAGGCAACCGCCTTGATCACCGAAGTGCCGGCATCGATTCCGATGATGATACCGCGATCACTCATGCCGCGCATGCTCCGTCACGGATTGCGCTGCAAGCGAGCGGCTTGCGACCTGAATATTCCATCGTCTCCTCCCGTTTGCGGCGTCGAACCGGACAGCTATGGCACCACGCTCGCCGGCACGCTGCATACCGGTCTTTAGTGTGTCGCCCTCCAGACACCGCGATACGGTCGACTTGATAGCTGCAACCGTCGATACCGCAAGATGATCCGCACACCACATCACTATAATGGCTATTCTCTCACAAAGATATCGTATCTGCAGAATAATTTTTCTACCGTAGAATTTTTTTTCACATAAAATGGTGAGTGTCAATATCGCCCGCCGCTGGGTCCACGCCTTGCTCGATGCGCATCTTGCCGGCAGCGTCGGATGCCTCTCGCACCATTTGCTCATCGCGGGAACCGGCCATCCGGGCCCTCTGACTAAAGTTCGGAGCGGTAGCAATAAATAAAAATATCAAATAAATACATATAGATAATGATGACATCAAAGAGCCTTTACGAACAATTCTCCCGCTGTTCGACAATGTTGACCGCTTAGAATATCACTCACCCCCGGCAGACCCGCATACCCATTTCCCGAAATCGCCCCCGAAATGAAATCGCTCGATATTCGCCACCAACCTCGCTTTGACTCGGATTGACAGTGGCAGATTTTTATCTCATGGTCAGAGACATTGATAACACAACGCTATCATTAGGCGGCATAATAACGCCTTTGATTGGCAAGTGACGCACCGGCCGGCGGGAGGAGATCGCCGCAACCGACTGCAAAGGTGGAGGAATTTATGGCTGCTTTTCCAGTTTCATATCGGCGCCTGCCGTTCGGGCGGGCCGCGTGTTTCCAATACCGTGATGCCAGCAGGCTCGACCTTAGCGCAATTGGACACCAATCCGCCGACTAGGCGCAGGCGCTCCCATCAGAACATCTCCTAGCCGCAACGACGACGTCCAAGGCCGATCCATATGAGCATAGTGACCCAACCGAAATCGCCAGCCCCCGCCATGATCACCCGGCGGACGATGATCATTGGCGCCATCGCCGTGGTGGTCATTGCCGCCATCGCGCTCGACACCACGGTCGTGCGGATCGGCTCCGAAAACGACGTCCGCAAGGCGGCATTCTCGCCCGAGACCTATGGCGTCGCGGAATATCCCAAGGTGAAAGCCAATATCGAGGAACGGGCCGTGCCCGCCAGCGAGCTTGCCACCGCCATCACCGCCAATAAGGCCGACGCGGGCAAGAAGTACGGCGTTGCCACCAGCACGGGACCGGTCATACCGGTTACCTTCAAGGGTGTTGTCGGCGAAAAGAAGGCCAATACCCACATGATCGCTGTTGAGGGTCTGCCCGAGGGGCTCCAGATCCGAGTGCAGACCGGCCCGGCTATCAACGGCACGGATCTGCGCGACGCGACCGGCACCATCGCGTTCGGTCAGTTCAAGAACCAGATCGAGTATCAGGATGCCGGTTCCGCGCTCAATAACGAGGTGAAGAAGCAGGTTCTCGCGCCGGTCGATATGACGGCGCTGACCGGCAAAACCGTAACGGTCGTCGGCGTGTTCAAGCTCATCAATCCCAAGAGCTGGCTGGTGACACCGGTAAGGCTGGAAGTCCAATGACGACGTCATCCCAGGGCGAAGTCGTGCTCGCCGCGCGCAACATCGCCAAATTATATGGCAGCATTCCTGCTCTCAAGGGGGTAAACTTCGATATCCATCGCGGCCAGGTGACGACGCTTTTCGGCGAGAACGGCGCGGGCAAATCGACGCTGATGAAGATCCTTTCCGGCGTGGTGCAACCGACATCGGGCGAGATCGTCCTCGATGGCCAGCCGGTGAGTTTCGCCTCATCGTCCCATGCGCGCGACTGCGGCATCTCGATCATCCACCAGGAACTCAGCCTCGCGCCCAACCTCAATGTCCGAGACAATATCTTCATGGGCCGCGAGATCATGACGCCGACCGGCGTCGATTTCGCCGAGGAGGCGCGCCAGACTCGCGCGCTGATGCAGGAACTCGAGGAGGATATCGACCCGCTCACCCCAGTCGAAGAACTGCGGCTCGGCCAGCAGCAGATCGTGGAAATCGCCCGTGCGCTGTCGGTCAATTCCCGTATCCTGATCATGGATGAGCCGACATCGGCACTCAGCGCCTCCGAAGTCGAGGTGCTCTTCAAAGTGATCCGCGACCTGACCAGCCGTGGCGTCTCCATCGTCTATATCTCGCATCATCTGGAAGAAGCGCTGCAGATCACCAACCACGCCGTCGTGCTGCGTGATGGCGCGATGACCGCCTACGCCGAGCGCAAGGACATCGATCTCGAATGGATCGTCCGCAACATGGTGGGCGACAATTTCGACCTCGGCTCGCCCCCGACGGATCACAAGATCGGCGAGACGGTGCTTGCAATCGAGAATCTCAGCGTCGACGATCCCTCAGGTGCCGGCTACTCGGTGGTCGATCGCATGTCGATCGATCTCAGGGCCGGCGAGATCGTCTGCATCTACGGTCTGATGGGCGCCGGCAGGACGGAGCTGCTCGAATGTGTGGCGGGTCGCCTGACCTCGTCGGGCGGACGGGTGCTGCTGCACGGCGCCGATATCTCGAACCTCAGCATCGCCGATCGCATTGCCCTGGGCCTGGTCCTGGTGCCGGAGGACCGGCAGCGCGACGGCCTTGTGCAGACCATGACCGTCGGCAACAACCTCTCGCTTGCCAGCATCGACGCCTTCACAAAGGGCCTGTTCACCTCCAGAAGCGCCGAGCGGTCGATTATCGCGGAGTCCATCCGCAAGGTCCGCATCAAGACCGATGGCGGCGGTGCGGCCATCGGCTCGCTCTCCGGCGGCAACCAGCAGAAAGTCGTGATCGGCAAGATGCTGGCGACCGATCCCAAGGTAATCCTGCTCGATGAGCCGAGCCGCGGCATCGACGTCGGCGCCAAGGCGGAAGTCTTCCGGCTGCTGGCCGAGCGCGCGAAACAGGGGCTTGGGGTGATCTATTCGACCTCGGAGGTCGGCGAGTGCCTCAGCATCGCGCACCGGATCATCGTCATGCGGCGCGGCAAGATTTCCGCCGAGTTCGGCTCGGATGTCACCAAGGAAAAGATCATGGCCGCCTCGGGCGAAGCAGTGGTCGCACATTAGGGTCTATGGAGCACTGAATATGTCCGTCACGACGACGCCGGAGAAAGCCGAGACAGCGGGGGCAAAGCGCAGCCTCAATATCGTGCATCTCTTGCTGGAGGGCCGCGCCTTCTTCGCGCTGATTGCGATCATCATCGTGTTCTCGTCCCTGTCTCCCTATTATCTCAGTGTCGACAACTTCCTGATCATGGCCTCGCATGTGGCGATCTATGGCCTGCTCGCCATCGGCATGCTGCTCGTCATCCTCAACGGAGGCATAGATCTGTCCGTCGGCTCGACGCTTGGCTTTTGCGGCGTGGTCGCCGGATTCCTGATGAAGGGCGTCACGCTCGATTATTTCGGTGTCGTGCTTTACCCGCCGGTCTGGGCCGTGGTGGTGATCACCTGCGCGACGGGCGCCTTCGTCGGCGCGGTCAATGGCGTGCTGATCGCCTATCTCAGGGTTCCGGCCTTCGTGGCAACGCTCGGCGTGCTTTATGTGGCGCGTGGCGTGGCGCTGTTGATGACCAACGGCCTGACCTACAACAATCTCGGAGGCCGGCCCGAGCTTGGCAATACCGGCTTCGACTGGCTCGGCTTCAACCGCCTGTTCGGCGTTCCGATCGGTGTGTTGGTGCTCGGCGTGCTCGCTATCCTCTGCGGCCTTATGCTCAGCCGGTCGGCATTCGGCCGCTGGCTCTATGCCTCTGGGGGCAACGAGCGGGCAGCGGAACTCTCGGGTGTTCCCGTCAAGCGCGTCAAGATCACCGTCTATGTCCTCTCCGGCATTTCAGCCGCCATCGCCGGCCTCGTCCTGTCCTCCCAGCTGACGTCGGCCGGTCCGACAGCCGGCACCACCTATGAACTGACCGCGATAGCGGCCGTGGTCATCGGTGGTGCCGCGCTGACGGGCGGACGCGGCACGATCGGCGGCACGATGCTCGGTGCCTTCGTCATCGGCTTCCTGTCCGATGGCCTCGTCATCATCGGCGTGTCTTCCTACTGGCAGACCGTCTTCACCGGCGCTGTCATCGTGCTCGCCGTCCTTCTCAACTCCATCCAGTACGGCCGTCCGAAAAAAACGTAAGGCCGTCAAACGAACTTCTCCGCAAACGCGGAAAGCACCGCCGGGCGTCCGGCACCACCAAACTCATCAAGGGAGAGCAGAGAAATGTTTAAGAGAGGTTTGCGTGTTCTGATGGCCGCCGCGGCTGCCACGACACTCCTGGCTAGCGCTGCCTGGGCCGATGGCCTGATCACCGTTATCGTCAACGATCCGTCGAACCCCTATTGGTTCACCGAAGGCGAAGTGGCCAAGGCAACTGCGGAGAAGCTCGGTTACACCGCAACCGTCGGCGCCCACAAGGGCGACACCAACACCGAAAGCAACATGATCGACACCGCGATTACCAACAAGTCGGTGGCGATCATCCTCGATCCGGCCAATGCCGATGGCTCCATCGGCGCTGTCAAGAAGGCCGTTGCCGCAGGCATCCCGGTATTCCTCGTCAATGCCGAGATCAACCAGGAAGGTCTCGCCAAGGCGCAGCTCGTTTCCAACAACGCCCAGGGCGCTGCCCTCGGCGCGACCCAGTGGGTCGAGGCTGTCGGCGACAAGGGCAAGTATGCCGAACTGTTCGGTAATCCCGCCGACAACAATGCCGCTACGCGTTCGAACGGCTATGAGACCGTGCTGACCCAGTACCCCGACCTCGTGAAGGCCGCCAAGGAAGTCGCCGACTGGGACCGCACCAAGGGTCACGCCAAGATGCAGTCCATGCTGCAGGCAAATCCCGACATCATCGGCGTGATCTCCGGCAATGACGAAATGGCGCTCGGCGCGATCGCCGCACTCAAGGAGGCCGGCAAGCTCGAGGGCATCAAGGTCGGCGGCTTCGATGGTTCCCCGGATGCGGTGGAAGCGATCAAGGCCGGCGAGATGCAGTATACGGTACTCCAGCCGGTGGCCGTGTTCTCGGCTGAAGCTGTCCGCCAGGCCGACAACTTCATCAAGACGGGCAAAACAGGTGCCGACAGCGAAAAGCAGCTCTTCGATTGCCTGCTGATCACCAAGGACAACATCGACAAGTACACGGCTCCGTTCGTTCTTTCGGAATAAGCCACGAGGAAGGCGCCGGAAACGGCGCCTTCGCGACTCCGCGATCTCATTTCTGAAAACGCTCTTGTCCTATAACGGCCTTTTGCTAGAGAGGCTCAATCGATCGAAAACGGGATGGCAGAGACGTGACGAACAAGGCAGCAGTCGGTCAGCTCATGTCGGAGCAGCTTCCCAGCGACAGCAGGCATGCGCGCCAGCTGGTGCGCCGGCGGTTGATCGCTGAAGCCGTGATGGCCGAGGGCTCGATGCGAATCGAGGATCTCACCGCCCGCTTCGGCATCAGCCTGATGACCGCACACCGGGACGTTGATGAGTTGGTCAGCCGCGGACTGTTCCGCAAGACGCGCGGCATCGTGACCGCCGCCCCGACGAGCCTGATCGAATCCAGCGACGTCTACCGCTCCACCCGCCAGTCCGCCGAAAAGCGCGCCATTGCCGAGGCCGCGATGCAGTTCATCGAACCCGGACAGGCAATCTTCTTCGACGATTCCACCACCGTGCTGCAGATGGCGGCACTGCTGCCGGCCAAGGTCCCGCTGACGGCGATTACCAATTCGCTCAATCTCATGAACGCGCTGCGTGAAATCCGCGACCTGACGATCCTCGGGCTAGGCGGGCATTTCTACAATTGGTGCAATGCCTTCATGGGCCGTATGACGACCAACGAAATCATGCGACTGCGCGCCGACACGGTGTTCATGTCGATGTCCGCCATCATCGACGACACGGTCTTTCACCAGTCGCCTGAGATGGTGGAGACGAAGCGTGCGATGTTCGACTGCGCAGCCAAACGGATTCTGCTCGCCGATCACACCAAGTTCGACCGCCGGGCGCTGCACAGTTTTGCTTCACTCACCGAATTTGACATCGTGATCGTTGATGACGGCACGCCGATAATCCATCTCGAGCGTATGCGCTCCAAGGGCATCAAGGTCGTCGTCGCCCGCACCGAGCGTCCGAACGCTATGGCGTGACGCACACGTCTCTTATCAGCGACAAAAGTTTGTAACATATATTGCTGTTAAATTCTCAATTTGATATGTGAATTTTATAGCACCCTCGCATATCCGGACCCTCCCAATGCCAAGTCTTCTCGGGATCGACAACGGCCTGACTGTCACCAAGGCAGTGGTCTTCGACATCGACGGCACGCCGCTGGCCGTCGCAAGACGGCGGGTGCCGCAATTGATGCCGAAGCCGCGTCATGTCGAGCGCGACATGGACGGCCTATGGCAGGCAACGGCCGAAGCCATCGCCGAAGCCATCGCCGAGAGCGGCAGGCCTGCCACCGATATCGTCGCAATCGCGGCCACCGCACATGGTGACGGCATCTATCTCCTCGACGCCGACGAACGGCCGCTCGGTCCCGGCATCCTGTCGCTCGATAGCCGCGCCGGCGTGATCGCCGATGATTGGGCTGCCGGTTCGATTGCCCGACAAGCACTCATCCTGACCGGCCAGATGCCGCACGCCTCGGCACCCTCTGCCCTTCTCGCATGGATCAAACTCCACGAACCGGCGCGCTACGCCGGCATCGCCCATATCCTTAGCTGCAAGGACTGGCTCCGTTATTGCCTCACGGGCACAATTGGCACCGACCGCACGGAAGCCAGCACCTCTTTCACCTCTGTGGCGAACCAGAGCTTTTCCGTCGAAGCGATGCGGCTGTTCGGACTGGACGACCTGTACGAGGCACTTCCTGCCGTGGCCGGCTCGGCGGAGATCATCGGGAATGTCAGTGCTGCGGCGTCCAAGCTGACGGGCCTCGCTGAAGGCACGCCCGTCGCCGCCGGATTGCATGATGTCACGGCCTCCGCCCTTGGCATCGGCGGTCACGAGCCCGGCGCAGTCGCGATCGTCGCCGGCACCTATTCGATCAACGAGGTTGTCTCGAACCAGCCGAAGGTCGATCCCAGATGGTTCTGCCGCAACGCCATCGCACCCGGCCAGTGGAACAACATGGCGATCTCGCCGGCATCGGCGGCGAACTACGACTGGTTCCTCGACACGCTCTGCCAGGCTGAGCACCAAAAGGCTGAGACGACCGGCCAGTCGGTTCATGCTCTCCTGGGTCCCGAGATCGATGCGGCCCTTGCCCGACCATCGACCGCGATCTTCCATCCCTATCTGTTCGGCTCGCCTTACGGCTCCGCTGCGAGCGCCAGCTTTCTGGGCTTGCGCGGCTGGCAGGACCGGGCCGACATGTTGCGCGCCGTGCTGGAGGGCATCGCCTTCAATCATCGCGTCCATATCGATGCTTTGCGCGACGGCTTCGATGTGACCGAGGCTCGATTGACCGGCGGCGCCTCTCGCAATCCCGCCTTCGCGCAGATGTTCGCCGACATATTGGGAATATCCGTCACGGTCACGGAGACAGACGAAGCCGCAGCCTGGGGCGCGGCGCTCTGTGCTGGCGCAGGTTCCGGCATCTTCGGCAGTCCCGACGATGATCCGCGCGATCTGGATAGCTTGCAGCAGACCTATCGGCCAGACACCGGCCGGAGCACTGCCTACCAAACACGTTACGAACTCTTCCGCGATATCGCCGATGCCCTCCAGCCGCTCTGGCCGAGGATCGACGGACTGGCAGCCGGGGGAGATGTCCCATGAAGACCGACAATCGTATGGATGAAATCGCCAATTATGTCATCGAGAAGGGCGAAGTGCGGATCGACGAACTCGTCGCCCGCTTCAACGTCTCTCGCATGACCATTCACCGGCATATCGACCGCCTCGCGCAGCAGGGCGTGATCCGAAAACTGCACGGCGCGGTCAGCGCCCAGCCCTCCGGCATCTATGAAAGCCTGTTCCGCTACCGTGAGACGGTCTCGACTGCCGAGAAGGCCGCGCTCGCCCAGGCGGCGCTTGCCTATGTTTCCGGCGGCGAGGTGGTGGTACTCGACGATTCCTCGACGGTCAACGCACTCGCGCCGCTGCTGCCGGAAGCTGCACCCCTGACGGTCGTCACCAATTCGGTGCCGGCGCTAGCGACCTTGCGGGATGTCGACGGCATCGACCTGATCTGCACCGGTGGCCAGTATCACCGCACCTACAATGCCTATATCGGGCACAACTGCCTCAACACGATCGCGCGGCTGCGGGCCGACGTCTTCATCTGCTCGGCCTCCGCCGTCCAAGGAACGACGGCTTTCATCCAGGATCAGCAGGTGGTCAGCGTCAAGCAGGCGATGATGGCCTCGGCGAGCAAGCGGATCTTGCTGGTCGATCATACCAAGTTCGGCAAGGTCGCGCTGCATGTGTTCGACGATCTGGCGTCATTCGACGTGGTGCTGGTTGACGATCGCCTGCCACCAACTGACGTCCAGAGCCTGCGGGATGCGGGCGTGCGACTGCAGGTCATCAAGGCGACAAGGAAATGACCAGTGGAATGGCAGAAGACATGAACGATCGCATCGCTCGGGCCTCGCAGGAGGGCGTCGATGTCCTGATCCTCGGTGCCGGCATCAATGGCGCGGGCCTGTTCCGCGACCTCTGCGAACAGGGCATCAATTGCCTGATCGTGGACATGTATGATTTCGGCTCCGGCACCAGTGCCGCGCCGTCGCGACTGATCCATGGCGGACTGAAATATCTCGAAACCGGTGAGTTCGGCCTGGTGGCGCAATCGACGCTGGAGCGGAACCTGCTGCTGCGCAACGCACCCCATTGCGTGGAGCCGTTGCCGACGCTGATTCCGATTTTCTCCTGGACGCGCGGCATTTGGGCGGCGCTGCGGACCTTGATGGGGTCGACGCGCGCGCCGCGCAGCCGTGGCGCCGTGCTGATTAAGATCGGTCTGGCACTCTATGATTTCTACGGCTCGCGAAGCCGCGTGATGCCGCGCCACAGCCTGGTCGGCAAGACAAGTGCATTGCGCGACCTGCCGGCCCTGACCGACAGGATCGTCGCCGCCGGCACCTACTACGATGCCAAGATCAGCCGTCCGGAGCGGCTGGTCTATGAACTGGTGCGCGATGGCCTCGACGCAAACCCGAAATCGGGCGCCGCCAATTTTACCACGCTTACCTCCGCCACCGAAGGTGCCATAACCTTCCAGCAACCGGACGGAACGTTCTTTTCTACAAGGCCAACGATCGTCATCAATGCCGCCGGGCCGTGGATCGATCGCGTCAATGCGTCGCTCGGCGTCGAAACGCGGCTGATCGGTGGTACCAAGGGATCGCACATCCTTCTCGACCACGATGAGCTGATCCGCAACCTCAACGGCCGGATGATCTATTTCGAGGCCGATGACGGACGAATTTGCCTGGTCTTCGATTATCTCGGCCGCGCGCTTGTCGGCTCGACCGATGTCGCCGCCGACGACCCCGAGAATGTCCGTTGTGAGGATTGGGAGATCGACTATTTCCTCGACGGCCTGCGCGCACTGTTGCCAGGACTTACGTTCAGCCGAGACCAGATCGTCTTTACCTATAGCGGTATCCGCCCGCTCCCCGCATCGAACGCTTCCGAACCCGGTCTGATCAGTCGCGATCACAGCGCGCCCGCGATCGAGCCGGATCGCCAGCGACCGTTTCCCATCATCTCGCTTGTCGGCGGCAAGTGGACGACATTCCGCGGCTTCGCCGAAGAGGTTGCCGACACCGTCCTGTCTCGCTTGGAGCGCCCCAGGACAATCGCGACTCGCGAGCTGCCGATCGGCGGCGGCAAAGCCTTTCCAAGCGACGAGCGCGCGAGGACATCCTGGATCAACGAACTGGCCAAGCAGGCATCAGTCTCCAGTGCACGCGCCGACCAGCTTCTCGCGCGATACGGCACCACCGCCAACCTTATCCTCGCCCATCCGTCAGAATGGACCGATGCCGACCGCCTGCCCGACGCCCGCGACTACAGCCTTGCGGAAATCGACTGGATCGCCCGCGAAGAGATGATCGTCCATCTCGCCGACATCGTCATGCGCCGGACGACGCTCGCAATAAATGGCAAGCTCACGACGCGAGACCTCGAGGCCATTGCCGGTGTGGCGGCTCAGGCGCTCGGGTGGGACGCGGAGAGGATCGCGACCGAATTGGCAGCGACCTCAGCCATGCTTGCAAGGGATCACGGGGTCCGGCCCGATGCAATCACGGCGGCAGCAACCTGAAATCGGCGCCCTCCGGCAACAACTGGCCACCATCGACGATGATAGTCGTACCGGTGATGTAGCTCGCGTCATCCGATGCCAGGAACAGGAACGCATTGGCGACATCGCGTGGGGAGCCCAGGCGGCCGAGCGGGATGGCATCCTCCATGTTCTTGATGAAGGCATCGCCGCGATGAAGCTGGATGGCTTCGGTCAGGATATTGCCCGGCTCGACGCCGTTGACGTTGATCCCATAGGACGAGAACTCAAGTGCCGCCGAACGGATGAAACCATTGATGCCCGCCTTGGTCGCCGAATAGTGGCCATGGCCGGGGCTTGTCACATGCGGACCGGTGATCGAGGAGGTGAACAGGATCCGGCCGGAAGCCTGCTTCTTCATTTCAGGCAGCGCCGCCCGGGCGGCATTGAAGGCGCCGCGCAGGTTGACCCCCATCACATGATCCCAGTCCTCGGGGCTGGTATTCTCGATCAGCTGCCAGGGATAGATGCCGGCATTCTGCACGATGATGTCGAGCCGTCCATAGCGTTCGATGGTGAAGGCGACGGCGGCGATGGCATCGTCCATTTTGGCGATATCGGTATGGACGAAGGGCACACCGATGTCATCCGCCGTGTCTTTGCCGCCTCCCGCGTCGAAATCGGCAAGGACGACCTTCGCCCCTTCCTCTGCGAAGCGTTCGACAATGGCCCTGCCGATGCCGCGCGACGCGCCGATCACCAGCGCCACCTTGTTTTCCAGTCTTCCCGTCATTCCAGTCTTCCTGTCATTCCAGTTGTGCAATCAGGCAAGCCGCTGGCGCAGCCTTTGCTTGAACGTATCGAGGAGCACTGCCGCGAGCACAAGGAAGCCATGGATGACCTGTGTGAAGTTGGCGGGCAGACCCATCAGGTTGATCGCGGTGTTGATAGATGAGAGCAGCAGCACGCCGGCATAGACGCCGGGCAGCGCCCCGACCCCGCCCTTGAGGCTGACGCCGCCGATCACGACGGCCGCGAAGGCGTTGAACAGCAAGCCGACGCCCAGATTGGCGGTAGCGCCCGATGTGCGGATCGCAAGCAACCAGCCTGCAAGGCCCGCGATGGCACCGGCGAGCACGAAGGCGATGATCAGGTTGCGGGTCACGCGGATACCCGCGCGGAAGGTCGCGGTCTCATTGCCGCCGATCATCACGAGATGCCGCCCGAAGGGCGTCTTCGCCATGATGGTCGAGAATATGAGGAAGCAGGCGATGGCAATCCAGGCGGTCAGTGGAATCCCGAGAAAGCGCTCGATCGCAAACCAGCGGATAGCCGGAGCGAGATCCTGCGCCGAGCGGCCGCCGGACACCGCGAGCACGATGCCGCGCACCCAGATGAACGACGCAAGCGTGATGATGAAGGCGCTCATCTTCAGTTTCACGATGAGCACGCCATTGAACAGGCCGATCAACCCGCCGACGACACAGGCGATCAGCAGCGAAGCCGGCACCATCAGCCATTCCGGGCTGAGCTTGATTCCGAGCCCGATGCCGGCCGAGCAGAACAATATCCCGACCGCCATGGCCGAAAGCGCAGCGACGGATTCGACCGAGAGATCCATGTGACCCGTGATGATCACGAGTGCGAGCCCGATCGACATCACGCCGAGCACGCTCGATGCTTCGATGATATTGACGAAAATGCCGAGCTGGAAATAGTGCGGGATCAGCGCCGAAAACACGGCCAGAACCAGGATCAGCATGAACCAGACGAGATTGTCGAGGATGAATTCAAGAGTCTTGCGCGTGCGTGGTGACATGCGGTTGGTCCCGGTTGGGTTGGGTGCCAAGGTCCTACAGACCTAGTCTTATCTGAATGACTCCGGATGGAGGCTGCCCCTCACCCGGCTGCCGCTCCCCTCTCCCAGTTGAAACAGGGAGAGGGGAGCGAGGGGCCACCGTCCGCGCCACAAATCCCTTCTCCCCGTTTACGGGGAGAAGATGCCGGCAGGCAGACGAGGGGCATCACTCAACGCTGATCAAAGTCTACTCGACCGACTTCACTTCCGATGTCGGCGGCTTCAGGTTGCCCCAGAAGGCCGGATCATCGACATTCTCCTTGGTGATCGCAGCTCCCGGAATCTTGATGTTGGGACCCCAGGCCTCGATCGTCACGACACCCTTCAGTCCGAGGATGTCATATTCTCCGGCCTTGATTTCCTGCTTGCCGGCGATCTTGTCCATGAACATGGCGACAGCGGCGGCCTGGGCATAGAGCGGCTGCTCGACTTCGGTGTTCAGCCAGCCCTTGCGGATCAGATCAAGCCCGACTGGGGCACCATTCGAGCTCATCATCATGACATCGCCCGGCTTCTTGCCGGCGGCCTCAAGCGAGGCGACGGCGGCAACCGAGAGATGCGCGGCGTGCAGGAAGATCAGGTCGATATCCGGATTGGCCAGCATCTGATCGGAAACGATCGTTCCGGCATTGCTCGCCTCCCACTGCATGGCCGGCACCGAGATGATGGCGACGCCGGGAAAGGCCTTCATCTTCTCCTCGAAGCCCTTCTGGATATCGAGCGTATAGGGGTCGCCGGGGTCGCCCAGCACCTGCAGGATCTTGCCCTTCACATCGCCGTTCTTGGTTTTCAGCATGGCCTCGGCCTGGTCGGCCGCGACATGGCCAATCTCGATCGTACCGGCCACCGAGGTGAAATCCGACATGGTCGAGGTGATCTGGCGGTCGAACTGGACCACCGGAATGCCGGCTGCGCGTGCGGCCTCGATCGAGGGCTTGAGCGCATTGAAGTCGACGGCGGCGAGGATGATGGCTGCGGGCTTCAGCGCGATGACATCGTTCATCTGCGATTGCTGGGCATCAGTCTTGTTGTCGGCATTGAGCGTCTTCATCTCGTAGCCGGTCTGCTTGAGAAACATTTCCAGCGCGCTGACGGAGCCCGTCTGGAATTCGTCGAGCAGCGTCGGCACGAGATAATAGACCGTGCCCTTGGACTGGGCGGCGGCCGTTGTGAGCATCGCAAGGCCGAGCACCAGAACGCTCAGCAGGGATAACATTATTCGCTTCATGATCGTTCTCTCCAGTTTACCGGACCCCTTTTCATTCAGGTCCCCACCGGTCCGGCTCCGGCAAGGGTTTGCCCTGTGATCATTCCGATCACTGCATCCGGGCTTGTCTTTGAAGTTTCAACATCGCCGGCCACCACGCCATGGCGTATGACGACGATACGGTCAGCAACCTGAAAGGCCTGCTGCATGATATGCGTGATGATGACGACACCGATGCCTTGGCTCGCGACATGACGGATCATATCGAGCCCGCGCCGCGTCTGTTCGACGCCGAGTGCCGCGAAGGGTTCGTCCAGCAGCACCAGCTTGCCACCCCAATGGACGAAGCGATTGAGCTCGATCGCCTGGCGCTGTCCACCCGAGAGATGCTCGACCTTGGCGCGGAGTGACGGAATGCGGGTGCCGGCATCCGCTAAGGCCTTTTGCACCACGCTCTCCATGGCGCGCTCATCGAGAAACGGGATGCCGGCGAACTTGCGCACGATCTCGCGCCCCATGAAGAAATTTGCGACGACATCGACATTGGTGCAGAGCGACAGATCCTGGTAAACGGTCTCGATCCCAGCCGCCTTGGCCTCGGCCGGTGTCCTGGCCAGGAACTCCCGGCCCTCGAACAGCATGCGGCCCGAGCTTGGCTCAAGCCCTCCTGAAATGATCTTCACCAGTGTCGATTTGCCGGCACCGTTGTCGCCGAGCAGCGCCACGACCTCGCCCTTGCCGATCGAGAAGCTGATGCCCTTCAACGCTTCGATGGCACCGAAATTCTTGCGGATATCGTCGAGAACTAGGAGTTTCTCACTCATGCGGCAGCCCCTCTTTCTGATGTCTCGAACATTTGTCCGAAGCGCGGCGAGAGCGCTCCGAACACGGCAAGTGCCGCGGCACCCCGGAGCGCCGAATGCTGGCAATCGCTCGCCACCATCAAGCGCGGATGGCTGCGGTTGGCGCGGGCGGCGATCGAATTGGTAAGGCCGTCACCGAGCGTCGCCAGCTGCTCGATCAATGCCGGCGGAGCCAGACCCCCAAGCACGACAGTCTCGGGATCGAACAGATTCTCGATGGCTCGCACCGCGTTCCTGAAGATCGGCGCGACCTCCGCCACCCATTCTGTTTCCGAAAGCCCGCGACGGTTGAAGGCATCGAGCGAGAGATAGCGCTCGAGGCAGCCGCGATTGCCGCAGGGGCAAGCTTCGCCATCGAGCACGATGGGGATATGGCCGATTTCACCGGCATTGCCCCAGGCACCACGAAGGACGGACCCGTCATGCATCATGACGCCGCCGAGGCCGACGCTGAAGAACAGATAGTAGTAATTCGCGAGCTGCTGTCCCAGGCCATAGAGCTGCTCGCCCAGGGCGGCCGCAGCCATGTCGTTTTCCATGAACACGGGCAGCCCGGTCGCATCGGCCAGGCGCTGGCGTATATCTGTATTTTTCCAACCGGCCATGGTCGTTGGGCCGACGAAACTCATGGATTCGACATCGAACGGACCCGGCAGCGCGATGCCGGCACCAAGCAGGCGGCCATGCTTGTAGCTTGCCTTGAGTTCCGTCACCATCTCGCCGATGAGCGCGAAGGCCTCGTCCGGCATCGCGTTGGGTGCATTCCGGTGCCGGCTTTCAACGACATCGCCGCGCAGGTTAACCAGTGCCGCGTCGATGCCGAGCGGCGTCAGGTGAATACCGACGGCGTGCCCGCCTTCGGGATTGATGGTGAGCGCCGAAGGCGGGATGCCGCGTCCCTTCGGCTTCTCCCGAACAGAGAGAATATAGCCCTGGTCTTCGAGTTCGCGGACGATCGTGGAGACGGTCTGGACGGTGAGACCGACCCGTTCGGCGATCTCGCCGCGCGTCGTCGGGCCATTGAGGCGGATCGATTCGAGCACGATCCGCCGGTTGAACGGCCTGCCCGATTCCTGATTGGTACCACGCAACGTCATGTCAGCCCGCCCTCTGGAATAAGCACAGACTGACACCGTCTTTTTATTTAGTCAAATGGTTTTCAAAAAAGAGTCCGACAACGCCTCACTCGCCTTTCGCCTTGTAGGCCACACAATCGATCTCGACCTTGCAATCCACCATCATCGAAGACTGCACACAGGCACGCGCCGGCGGATGCGCGCCGAAATACTCCTGGTAGATCTTGTTGAAGCTCCAGAAATCCCGGGGATCGTCGAGCCAGACGCCGACGCGCACCACATGTTCCGGCCCGTAGTCCGCTTCCTTGAGGATATCCATCAGGTTGCCGATCGCCTCGTGGGTTTGCGCGACAATACCGCCGTCGATGACTTCGCCATTCTCCATGGCCACCTGACCGGACACGTAAAGCCAGCCATCCGCCTCAACGGCTCGGGCAAAAGGAAGCGACTTGCCGCCCGCGCCAAGCTGTTCGGTTCCGTATCGTTTTATGCTCATGCTCTTTCCCTTCATGCGAATATAAAGCCGTTGACACCGAGGCCTGGCTTGGCAAGCCTCACGCGTGAGGCGTGAATCGCCCATCCCAGTCAACCATGCCTGCCGGAGCATAGATCATGCTGCACCCCCGTCCATATGAAATGCTCCCCAAGGCAGGCGATGCCCTCGCCGACATCCCGACACCGCGCCCAATCATCGACGAAATCAGGATGGAGGCCAATATCGAGCGGGTTCAGGCCTATGCGGATCGCCACGGTCTTGATTTTCGCCCGCACATCAAGACCCACAAACTGCCGAGTGTCGCCAGATTGCAGGTGGCGGCGGGCGCCAAGGGCATCAACTGCCAGAAGATCTCGGAGGCAGAGGTCTTCGCCGATTCCGGCTTCGAGGACCTCCTGATCACCTACAACATCCTCGGACCGGACAAACTGGCTCGCCTCGCCGCACTCAACGAGCGGATTGCGAGTTTGAAGATCGTCGCCGACAGCCGGACGACCGTCGATGGTCTGTCAGGCCATTTTGCGCACTTGAAGCCGATCGTGGTCCTCGTCGAATGCGATACAGGCGCCGGACGGTGCGGGGTGCAGACTCCGCAGGAGGCCTTGGAGCTTTCCAGGCGGATACATGACCTACCCGGCCTGACCTTTGGCGGCCTGTTGACCTATCCCAAGCCGAATACCGAAGCGGCCGTGCAGGCCTATTTTGCCGAAGCGCTGTCGCTACTCTCTGGCGCCGGCATCCCTTGCCCCGTGGTCAGCCATGGCGGCACGCCGAGCCTGTTTTCAGGCCATGGAGTATCCGCCGCGACGGAGTATCGGGCAGGCACCTATGTCTACAACGACCGATCGATGATCCGGGCTGGCCACTGCACGGAGGCCGATTGCGCGATGACCATCCTGGCGACCGTCGTTTCCCGCCCCGCACCCGGACGTGCCGTCATCGATGCCGGGGTTAAGACGCTGACCAGCGATCTCCTGGGCTTTTCGGATTACGGGCTCGTGGTCGGCTACCCTGAAGCCATCATCAAGGCGCTGTCGGAGGAACACGGTGTGATCGACATATCGGCCTGCAACGACTTCCCCGCCATCGGCGATAAAATCCGTATTGTCCCAAACCACACCTGCGTCGTCACCAACATGTTCGATACAATGGTTTTCCATCGAGACGGCGTGGTGACGCGTGTGGAGGACGTCGCGGCCCGCGGACTCGTGTGGTGAACCACAACAGCAGGCCTCGCGCCTGCCTGACCGCCATAGACGCAAAAAGCCCCGGACGGCATCCGAGGCTCGCAACTTGGAGAAACTGGAGCGGGCGAAGGGGTTCGAACCCTCGACCCCGACCTTGGCAAGGTCGTGCTCTACCACTGAGCTACACCCGCTCAATACCGTCGATCCGTGGTAGTGTGGACCGGCGATGCCGCCCCTGTCGGCGACGGGGGCTATATGGCCCAAGGCATTTTGAAATGCAACAGGGAAATGACATTTTGACCGAGAATTTTTCCAGCCGCCCCTTAGAAGACTGATTTCACGACATATTCCGGAGCGGCGCCCTCAGCGCAGGCCATTGCGGACAGGGCCGAACCATACTATCACGGGCACGAATTCAGCTGTATGTGGAGCGCGCGCGAATATGAGTGAGAATGCGGCAAAGACCCCGGCGGAACTGTTCGAGTTCCTCGATACGCTCGGAATCACGCACAGAACCAAATATCATCCTCCCGTATTCACCGTCGCCGAATCCGAATCGCTGCGGGATGAGATCCCGGGCGGCCACACCAAGAATCTCTTCCTCAAGGACAAGAAGGACCAGTTCTTCTTGCTCACCGTGGACGAGCATGCGACCGTCGATCTCAAGACCGTGCACACGATCGTCGGCGGCGCCTCGAAATTCTCCTTCGGCAAGCCCGACAAGCTGATGGAGTATCTCGGCGTCATACCGGGCGCCGTGACCGCATTCGGCATCATCAACGACATCGGCCGCAACGTCACCATTGTGCTCGACGCGGATTTGATGAAGAATGACATCATCAACTGCCATCCGCTCTCAAACGATGCCACGACCTCGGTTTCGAGCGCAGATCTCATCCGCTTCGTCGAGGCCACCGGACATACCGCGCATGTCTTGAAAGTGACCGTCTGACACACGACATTCAGAGCGAGTTTCGACCCTCGCGGGTCGCCAGTGAATTTTGGAGAGAGCACAGAGATGACCGGCAATTCATTCGGCGCAAGTTTCGCCACGCAGACGAGCGCAAGCGCCAATGCCACCACTGGCGCAGCCCCGGCCAACCTCGTCAAGGACACGACAACCGCCACCTTCCAGCGCGACGTGATCGAGGAATCCACACGCCAGCCCGTGCTCGTCGATTTCTGGGCGCCATGGTGCGGCCCCTGCAAGCAGTTGCAGCCGATCATCGAGCGAGTCGTTGCCGAGAGCAACGGCCGCGTCAAGCTCGTCAAACTTAATATCGATGATCATCCGTCCATTCCAGGTCAGCTCGGCATCCAGTCGATCCCGGCCGTCATCGCCTTTGTCGGTGGCCGTCCGGTCGATGGCTTCATGGGCGCGGTGCCCGAGAGCCAGGTCCGCGCCTTCATCGACAAGGTGGCCGGTCCTGCCGTCGACGACGCCGAAGTGCAGATCGAAGCGGCACTGGAAGACGCCAAGGCCCAGCTCGATGCCGGCGACCTGGCCGCAGCCGCCGATATCTACGGCGCCGTGCTGCAGGCCGATCCGGAAAACCTGAAGGCGCTCGCCGGCATGGCCGAATGCATGCTGGCCGCTGGCCAGTGGGAACGATCCCGCGATCTGATCGCCAGCCTTTCGGACGAGCAGAGGAAGGATCCGGCGATCACGGCACTCGCGGCCAGGCTGGCGCAGATCGAGGAAGCCCGCAAGCTGGGCGATCCACGCGCGCTGGAGCACGAGCTCGCGCTCAATCCGGACCATCATGAAGCCCGGGTCAAGCTAGCCAAGATCCTCAATGTCGAGGGCGACAGGGAGGGGGCGACCGACCACCTCATCTACATCATGAAGCGCGACCGGACATGGGACGAGGACGGCGCCCGCCGGCAGCTTCTGCAACTGCTCGATGTCTGGGGCTTCAAGGACCCGGCCAGCGTCGCGGCCCGCCGCAAGATGTCCGCCATCTTGTTCTCATGAAGTGGGTATAGACGGGGAATTAGATCAGGCATCCACGCCAGCGGAGATGAGTTGATGCATGTCGGAAATGCGCGATATCTGACCGAAAGCGATCTGCCGGAGACGCTCGCCGTCTTCCCGCTTTCAGGCGTACTGCTTCTTTCGGGCGGCCACCTGCCGCTCAACGTCTATGAACCGCGCTATCTTTCGCTCATCGATGACGCGTTGAAGGGTAACCGCCTGATCGGCATCATCCAGCCCGATCTCTCCGAGACGGAAGAAAGCCCGCTCGGACACACGGAACTTTGCAGGGTGGGCACGATCGGCCGAATCACCACATTCGGCGAAACCGGCGACGGCCGTTATGTCATCGATCTCTCCGGCGTCTGCCGTTTTCGCGTGATCGATGAACTCCAGACCACGCATGCCTATCGCAAGGTCAGAATCGCACCCTTCATTTCCGACCTGCATGAGCCTGAGGACGATCCGGCCGTTGATCGCGGCAACCTGCTCCAAGCCTTTCGCTCCTATCTCGACGCGAACAAGCTTGAGGTCGATTGGGAGGCAGTCACCAAGACCTCCAACCGTACACTGGTCAATTCGCTCGCCATGATGGCGCCCTTCGGCGCACCGGAAAAGCAGGCGCTGCTGGAAGCACCCGACCTCAAGACCCGCGCTGAAACACTGGTGGCGATGACGGAAATGGTGCTGGCGCGCGCTTTCGGTGATGTCGCCAAGACGTTGCAGTGAGCGCCCAGAATGGATATCAACATCTCCCGCCCCGATCCCAAAATGCTGGAATTGCTGGTCTGCCCGGTCACAAAGGGCAGGCTGGTCTATAACCGCGACACCGGCGAACTGATCTCCGAAAAGGCCAGGCTCGCCTATCCGATCAAGGACGGCGTGCCGATCATGCTCGAATCCGAAGCACGCCGGATCGAGGATTGATCACGTCGCGTTCTGCGTTCTAATCTGCGTCGAGCTCAGCGATGAACGCGGTCCGTGGATGAAGGTCCAGGCTGGCGCCCGCATGCGTGCGAGCAGGCCGGCGTCGTGCTCGTCCACACGCGCGAAATCGAAGGTCCGGGCCATTTTCGATGACAGGAAGGACAGCGTCGACCCCGGACGGTCGATCACCGCGATCGGAAAAGTCTCTGCGATCGCGTGCCAGTTCTGCCAGAGATGGAAGTTCCTGAGATTATCCGCACCCATGATCCAGACGAAATCGACGTCGCGATTGCGCGCCTTCACATGGGCCAGCACCTGCGCGGTATAGTTCGATCCGAGCGTCGCCTCAA
>Ga0164290_1001511_pt1 | contig 31956 bp, 26 predicted proteins | sample Micstemetagenome_FD_108782 | JGI IMG/M metagenome (GOLD analysis project Ga0164290, IMG submission 108782) | Contaminated culture microbial community from soil near Moab, Utah, USA - Microcoleus steenstrupii SON62 (Illumina Assembly) | ecosystem: Environmental > Terrestrial > Soil > Soil crust...
ACGACATCCGCGAACGAGCAATCGCTCAGGCTCGTGCTCAGTTGCGAGTCGCCCGTCGCGCGCGAATGTAACGTGCCCCGCAGTTCGGCTGGGGCAAATTCTCTTGAGTAAGTGCTGGTCTGCGGTGACCACCGGATGCTATCGCTGCCGATAGTTCTAGCGGGCAAAGGTGCCAAGAGAGCGTGAGGCCCACTCGCGCCGCACTGCTTGCCGTTCCGGTTAGCACAAGATGGGCTTTCAACCGACTCGCTTCGATCCGCCCTCTCGTCTCGGCCTGCATAGCGCCAGCATGCACAGCCCGGCCGACCCGCAAGATTTGCCAGCCGCCGCGAACGTCGAGCTGGAGATTGTCCGCGGCGCCGCGCGTCACACCCGGCGAAAGGTAACCGGCAAGGTTTTCCTGATCGGATCGGCTTGCGATTGCGATCTGGTTCTCGGCGACGAGCAGTTTCCCGAAGCTTATGCCTACCTGTTCCTGCAGGATGGCGAGGTGACGGTGCGGCACTTGGGTTCTGGCCCGGCAGTGCTCATCGAGGGAGAACGAGTCCAAGCTCGCCGGCTGAAGGACGGTGACGTGCTCGAATGCGGCCCTTACGCGTTCCGCCTCGTCATCAGCGAGCCCGAACCGCGTGGCCGAAAGCCGAAGCCGATCTCGGCTCCGCATTTCGCCCTGGCGGCCGAGCAATCGCCATCCCTTCCGTCCGCCGAGGACGTTTTGGGCCTGCGGGTGGCGCGCGAAGAAGTCTCCAGGCTGCTCGCCGATATTGCGGCAGCACTCGAGATCCACACGGAAGAAGTGAAGCTCCTGCCTTGGCCGGAGCAGAAGCCGATGCCGTCGCTGCTCGACCAGATGCGTCGGCGCGCGTCAGCTTAGCGACAGGCAAGTGAAATCTCTCTCCATTCAACCCTGTGTTCAGAGTTCATTCCAACCGACGATTGTCCGCAGGTTTCGCCGCTTATGTTTCAGAACGCGCACGCCATCGTCGGGTTGATTGAGCTGACCAATGCCTCGCCCGAAGCCGCCACGATGGTGGATGACTCAACGCTCGACCGCCTGCTGGAAAGTCTCGTCTCGCACGATTCGCTGGCGGACGAGTTGCAATTGCGGGATCGTGGCCTGGCGGCGTACGAGCGCCAACGGATCGGCGACAAATCGCCATATTTCGGCCGTGCTTCCGTCAGCGCCGATCTGGCTGCGCTCGTGGAAGACCTGGAACGTGAATACGCCCAACTCTACGAATCTTTGGACGGCTAATTACTGAGGCAGCGTTGCCGCAGCGTCGTCCACTACCGTTGTGGTTGCGATTGCGACGGCCGCGCATTGACTGGCTTCGGCTGCGCTCCGGCGCCGGGCTGGTTCACCGGCAATGGCAACGTCGGCACCATGTTCTTCAGGTCGGTCCACAGGGTGCCTTCCCCAGCGTAGAACAACTGCAGATTCATGTTCTCTGGCAGCCCCTCGGCGAACTGCCACTTCGTATAAGCCGATGCCTGGCCGAATGCTTTGACGGCCAACTCAAACTTCTGCGACTCGGCTTCCTTCATCAGCTGCTCAGACGTGGCTTTCGCCTTACCAAGTTGCTCTGTTTTCTTGGCGTCGAAATCGGCGATCTGCTTGTCGATCGTGGCCACTTCCTGTTTTGTCTCGGCAGCTAGTTCGCCGACTTCCCGTTCTCCTTCTGCAACGGCGGCAGCAACTAGTTTTGCGGTCTCGACACGGACCTTTTCGGTTTCCTGGATCACTTTCTTCTCGGCCTCGCGGAGCACACCCTCTGCCTGTTTTGTGGTTCTCTCCTCCTCACGGGTAAGCGTGAGTTCATCGGCGATATAGCCCTTCTGCAGAGGCACACGCACTTCCTTGGGGATATAAATGTGGCGGACGAGACCGTAGAGCAGCGTCAAATCCTTACTAGCCAGCACCGCCTTGAAATCGGCCGATACAGCTTCCTGGAACTTTTCTCGGGTCTCGCCGACCAGCAGCTCGGTGGCGCCCATCTTGGAACCGTTGTTGCGGCAGATGCTTTCCGATTGCGGAATGATCACCTTTTGTTCGGCGGCCTCGACGCTACCGAAGGCGGGGATCAGCTTTGGAGCGTCTTTAGGCAGCACACCCCAGATCGCTGTGAAGTCGATCTGAATGTTGAAGCCGTCGTTCGACGGGAAACCGATTCCGGAATCTGGCTGTGGTTCGACCTCGCCACTTTCGTCCACCTTGGGTCGGCCGTCGGCCAGAAGTTGCTTGTCGACGGAGATGGTTCGTTCGCGGTAGCCAATTTCGACGATGTCGATCTGCTTCTCACGCGGGTTAATCGGATAAATGCCCGGCTGCAGCACATCCGGCTGAATGGCTTCGCCAGGCGTCTTGGCAGTCTTCTTCGACAGATCCGTGACGACTCCCACGTGGCCCGTGGGTACTTCGACCCAACCGGTGTACTTAACGTTCTGCCCAACGCGCTCCTGCCGTGTTTTGACGATTTCGACGGCAAACGCGTAGAGATTGATTCGATAACGGCCCGGTCCCAGCACCTTTCGCAGAATGCCTTGGTGTCGGGCTCGAGTCTCCCCGCTGACTCCACCGTCTACCAGAAACTCGCCGGCGGGGAGCTCGTCGCCCATGCGGCTGGTAACGACTGCCACTTCGCCTGGCTTTACGACGATGTCGTCGATGATGGTCCGTTCCCACCACAGCGGGCAATAGAAGTGACGGCCGGGTCCGCGAAGCTGCTCATACACGCCGACTTCGCCCTTGGCCACATCGGCAAACTGGCCCGGCGTCGATGGCTTGCCGGTTCCCAGCAGAACCGGGCCCTTGTATCGCAGCATCAGGCTCTTGCCTTCGGGCACATACACGTAGTTGAACATCCAGTGAAAAGCTCCGCCGACCGCCAGCAGTGCCAAAGCGGTGAGAATGGCCGTCGGTATGTAGCGTGCGTAACGCATAGTAAGACTCGATTGGATTCAGGAATTGCTGGGCACGGGCAACAGATCACTCGCAGGTTTTCGTCAGCTACTTCGTTGTGACGTTCTGCGGCGTATCAGGTTGAGGTGTGCTCGGCGCCGGAGCATTCCTTTCGTACTGCTGGAAGATTTCCATGAGCGGACTGTCGGCAGTGTTCACCATCATGCTGCGGAAGGCCGGGGCCAGCTTGCGGTACATGACCCAGCGAGCGAACTCTTCACCGTCGCCGTCGAAGGCCTGGACTGCCTTGCGCCAGCCGGCGGCTTCGGCTTCGTTATTGAACTCGACAACCTTCGCGTCGGCCGTGCCGCGGGCGACCGTTGCTGCCGCCAGGTCTTCGGCGGCTTTGAGCTCGAGTTCGGCCACTTTGAGCCGCTTTTGTGCCTCGATCAGGGCGATTTCTTTGGCCTGAGCGGCTTCAGTCGTCATCTGGACAACCTTCCGCTCCGCTTCGACGAGCTCCTGCTTGCGGACGTTCATCTCGGCTTCGATCGAAAGATCTTTCTCCGACTCCTGTTGCAGAAGCTCTTTGCCGTATTGCTGCCGCTGTTCGATGGCAATTTGCCGCTGGCGGACTGGCATGGCGATTTGCTGCGGTGGGTTGATCTTGGTGATCAGTGCCTGGACGATCTCTATGCCGTGATCTTCGCAGGCGACTTCCATCTCCTTCTGAAAATCTTCCTGAAACTGGCGGCGAATCTCGCCTGAGATGAAATCGCGGCCGGAGTGATCGCTGCCTCGCAGTCGGCAGAAGGAGCGGGCATTGGGTAGCACCACCTTCTTGATGATTTCTTCGTCGATCTGGACGTTCATGCGTTGGAAGATGCCGGCTTCGCCCTGGGCACCCTCAACAGGGCCGACATCATTGGCAAGCTCGTTGTACATCACGAGCACCTGAGCGGCCTGCTCGGGCTTGATGCGGAATTCGATCACGCCGTCGAGCGTGACCCAGAAACCGTCTTTGGACGGGAAGCCCATGTCGTCGTCGGCTGCCAGATTGAACCGTTGGCTGCGGCAATCGACGAGGTTGATCCGCGTGACGTACGGATTGACGTAGTAGGTGCCGGCATCGAGAGGTTCGGCTTCTACACCGCGACAACCCTTGTCGGTAAGTGTTTTGTTCGGATCGGCAGCGAGCGGTCCGGAGAGGTTGGTGACGACTCCCTTGTAACCGGCGGGCACTGTGATGGGATCGTGCAACTCGACGATCTCAGCATAGTTGCTGCGCGTCTCAGACTGACCTTCAACGATTGCGTTGATCGGGTAGCGGCCAGGGCGAAGGACCTCGGGAACGATGCCCTTCTCGTTTTCCTTCCAGGCGATGACTTCGTTGCCCGGCGGATCGTCGCCGAACATGCGCACACGCACGCCGATTTTGCCTTGGGGGATTTCGATCTGAGGAACTACCTCCCAATCCCAATTCCAGGGATTGCGGAAGTGGCGCCCTTCGGCGAGGACCTCTTTCTGTAGCCCCTTGTAGCTGCTATCGGGCGCAAGCTCCGCGTCGTTCGGCAAGTCCTTGCCGGTCTTGTGGGTCAGCACTGCGATGTAGCCGGTCGGAACGTTGAAGCGGCACATCGTCCAGTAGAACAGCGGCACGCCGACAATCGAAATCGCGACGGCTACGGCGCCGATGACGAACAGCAAACTCAACGATCGCCCTGGTCCGTCGTCGCTGGCGAGAGAGGGATTGCGCATGGCCGAAAGCTCCAACTGCCTTGCTGGCTTGAACTACAGTGTTATACCTCCCTATTCGCGGCGGAGAACCAAGGCTTGAGCGCTGCTAAATTGATTGCGATCGATTTGATCGGAAGTCCAGACTGCTCTGCTGGTTGCAGGATCTGAACCGGCGCGTAGCGGCGCCCGGAATCGCGGATGAACGTCCGAACAAGAATTTCTAATCATTGCAAAAGGCCGAAGTGGGAGCTGTGACGCAGGCCCTTCAATCAGCGACTTCGAGAGGGCACGGCTGGTGGCTTGTGTTGGTGGTCGCGCTACCGATCGTCGTTTTGTTTGGCCCGGCTTGCTTCACCGATTCTTCTTTCGCCACTCGGGATGCCGGGCACTTTTACTACCCGCTGTTTCACTGGACGGCTGAGGAATGGGGCGCTGGACGACTGCCGCTTTGGAATCCACTGGAAGGAGGCGGATCGCCCGTCGTCGCGGATGCATCGAGCAGCGTGTTCTACCCTGGCAAAGTGCTGTTCGCTTTGCCGCTTCCATTCGCCCTGCGCTTTAAGCTGTATGTTGTTGCTCACGTGTGCCTGGCCGCTGCGGGAGCGTATCGACTGGCGAAAGCCCTGTCCTGCTCCGGACGGGCTGCGGTTCTGACGGCTGTAGCTTACTCATGCGGTGGCAGTGTCGCATTTCAGTACAGCAATGTGGTGTTCCTGGTAAGCGCCGCGTTGTTGCCTTGGGCCTTGCTTGCAATGCTTAGTGGAATGCGATCGCCGAGTTGGGCGAGCGCGGTTGGGTTAGCGATGGTGCTCGCGCTGATGGTGCTGGGCGGCGATCCGCAGATGGTCGTGCACGTCGGCCTCTGTGCGCTCCTTTACCTGGTAATGTACTTCTTCGTTGGTGAAACATCCGTGGCAACGCCGGCATTGGCGGTGCCGCGTAAGCGGCAATACGGCCACGTTCTCATTCGCGCTTGTTTACTTCTCGCATCGCTGGCAGTCGCCTTTGCTCTTTCAGCTGTGCAGGTCTTACCGGCGAGGGAAGCTGCTGAAGAGAGCACTCGGGCGGCTAGTGTGGCGCCGCGGAACATTTATGAACTGGCCGGGACGTCCTTCGGGAGGAAGAGCGGCGAGAAGAGGGAAAACGAACGGGTCGAAAGCCGACCGGGAAGTGAGATCCTTCATTCCAGCGGCGCTCACTCGCATCAGAGCGAGGTTTACGACTTCAGCATCGGCCCGTGGCGGTTTGCGGAGCTGTTCTGGCCGAACGTTTTTGGTCGGATGTTTCCCACGCACCGGCGGTGGCTTAATAAATTGCCCGGAGAGGGGCGGATCTGGACACCGACCATCTATCTCGGACTGCTGACGAGTATTCTCGGGTTATGGCAGTTGCGCTTGAGATCCACCGACGCCATCCAGCGCTGGCTTTCGTGGATTTGCCTGCTCTTTGCACTTGGTTCGCTCGGCTGGTACGGCCTGGGTTGGGTGGTTCGAGAGCTTTATGGTTCGCTCCTCGGTGGCGACAGCAGCCGCATCGGCGTCGCTCAGCCCGTGGGAGGCGTTTATTGGTTCCTAGTTACGTTCGTGCCCGGCTACGTGCAGTTCCGCTACCCAGCGAAACTCCTCGTTGTCGCCTCACTCGCTTTTTCTCTGCTTGCGGCGAAGGGTTGGGACGAAGCCACGCGAGTGCGGTCGCGCGGGCTGATCACGATGCTAACCGCCTTCGCCTCGCTCAGCTTCATCGGTCTACTGACCAGCTTTGTCGTCGCGGGTTGGTTCAGCGGCAGAGAATGGAAGCCGGATCCAGTATTCGGACCTTTCGACGTCGGCGGCGCTTTATGGGATATCCGATTGGGACTGCTGCAAACGTTCCTGGTAGCATCACTCGCCCTATCCGTTTTGCGAAAGTGGCAAGATCGTTGTTCGGTGGGCTGGGCGAACTTCTTATTGATCGTTGTTGGGCTCGACTTAGCTGTCGCCAATGCGTGGATTGTCGCGACCGCTCCGAGCGAGACTTGGAATTCCGAGGCCGCAATTACGTTGCAATCACCCGATGCGGTGAGCCGGTCGCCACGGCTATACCGGGTCCGCGCCTCGGACTGGTGGCCGCCGGAGTTCGAGAGCAAATCGTCACCTTCCCGCATGGCACAGATTTGTGCCTGGGAACATGACACGCTCTTTCCCAAGCACCATCTGCTGGTAGGCGTTGCACTAGCCGATTCGTCGAGCTCACTTCGCCCTGCGGATCGAGACTCGTTCTGGCGTGTTGCGCGGCAGTTGGGTCATGGCGGTCTCGTGCCACATGACAACGCCTTACGCCTGACCGGCGTGCAGTTTTTGCTGACGCCGCCGAGTTTCGTACCGCTCCGCAGCGAGCGTTGGGACGGAATTCAAGTTAAGGGTCCGCTGACCGATGACGTGCGACTGTGGAAGATCCCCAACGCACTGCCTGATGCCTGGATCGTTCATCGAGTAAGCAGGCTGGATCCACTTCCTCCATCGTGTAATCTGCTCCCTCTCGACCAGCGGACTCGTGCGGTGCTCCTGCACGGCGACCAGCCCCGAGATTTCAGCCGCAGCGCTGTCGTGGAGACAACGGATTCGTTGCCACTGGCCGACTCGGGCGACGAACAGCAACCAGCACCGTGCGATGTGGTGCACGAATCTCCGCAGCGGTTCACGGTCACTGCCGAGCTCGCTCAGCCCGGTTTGCTCGTGATTAATCAGTCGTATACGCGCGGCTGGGCTGCCCGAATGCAAACGCAAGAAGCTGAAGGAAAAGAACTGCCCATCCTGCGGACGAATCGAATCCTGCAAGGTGTTGTCCTGCCGGCTGGCAAGCACACGGTCGAATTCTCGTACGAGCCGACCAGCATCTACGTTGGCGCCGTTATCAGCTCGCTTGCGTGGCTGGCAGCCCTGAGTGCGATCGCGATAAAGTACGCTCGCCATCGCCGTAGCTGAGGGGAAACCAGGTTCAAATCTGGTAATTCAGTTCTGGCTTCATGTCGTCTGGCAGTTCAGCACGAATGCGAAGCTTCGGCTTCTCCATGACGACGGTCGTATGCGGCTCGACGCTCTGGGTGAGCCAGACGCTGGAGCCGATCACCGAGTCGTGCCCGACGACCGTTCGCCCTCCGAGTACCGTGGCATTCGCATAGATGACGACGCGATCTTCGATCGTCGGATGTCGCTTATGGCCGCGCACGAGGTTGCCCTCGTCATCGGTGGCGAAGCTCAGTGCACCGAGCGTCACACCCTGGTAGATCTTCACCTTGTTGCCGATGTCGCAGGTCTCGCCAATCACTACGCCGGTGCCGTGGTCGATGAAAAACGACTCGCCGATCGTCGCGCCCGGATGAATGTCGATGCCGGTTTTCTTATGAGCCCATTCGCTCATCATGCGCGGGATGAAAGGCACTTCCAGATTTCGCAACTCGTGCGAAATACGGTGCACGGTGATCGCCTCCAAACCGGGGTAGCAGAATACCACTTCATCGATGCTGCGGCAGGCTGGGTCGCCGTCGTAGGCGGCGCGCGCGTCGGTGGCGAGAAGTTCGCGGAGGTACGGGATGCGCTCGAGAAAGGCAATCGCCATCGCCTGTCCCTTGGCTTCGTAATCGACCTGCTCCACGCAATCCTTCGAAGTGCCATTCACGCGCGCATCGTGCTGCAAAGCGCGAGCAATCTGACGCGTCAACTTGTCGTGCAAGCCGTCGACCAGGTCGCCGACGTGATACGTCACGTTGCCGATGTGCAGGCCTTCCCGCCGTCGATAGCCCGGGTAGAGAACTTCCTTGAGGTCCTCAATACAGCTGACAATCTCGTCGTAGTTCGGCAGCGGACAATGACCGAGGTGGTGGATCGCCCCTTTGCGGGTGTAAGTCTCCACAATTTTGGAGACCAGACGAGGAAGCTGTTCTTTGAGGCGGAAGTCGGAAGCCATGGCGGACGCTCCTAAGCTGGGGCGCTGAGCGAGTGCGAACGGGCAGAACGACGCGAGGCGGGCGTACGGTTTTAGCGCGGACAGCGACAGAGCGAAGAGCCGAGATGAGGCCAGCGCGGGATCATGGCGTGGTCCAAGGTTGTTGCGGCGACCGCAGTTAGCAATCAGGTCGCGGCGATGATAGGCGGGGGATGCCTGCGGCTATGGTATGCGTCATAGCCGCCAAACTCAAGGCATCAGGACTATTCTTCGGACGAGTCGCGGGCGGAAATTGACGATTTGTCGGATTCACCGATCCAAATGTTGCGTCGCACAACGGCGAGCCACGTTTTTACGAAGCTGGTTGCTCCGTCCACTGCCGACAGATAGGCTGCTCAGCATGGCCAAGACAGCGGCGCCAGGGAGTCCCGAAGCATACATCGCCAGCCTCCCCGAGAAACGGCGAGAGGCAGTGGCAGAACTCGATGCCTTCATTCGCAAGACGGCGCCCAAGCTAAAGCCATTCATCCTCGCAGGAATGCTCGGCTACGGGCCATTTCACTACGTATACGCGAGTGGTCGCGAAGGGGACTGGGCGGTGGTTTCGCTCTGCTCGCGTGCCCAGCACCTGTCTCTTTACCTCTGCGCCGTCGACGAGCAGGGTTACCTCGCCGAACAGGCGAAAGCTCGATTGCCGAAAGCTGACATCGGCAAAAGCTGCATTCGCTTCAAAAAGCTGGAGGATATCGATCTGAAAGTGATCGCGGAACTCCTCAAGAAGTCGCAGAAGTGGGCTGAGCAGCAGGCGAAACAATCGAGCCAGGAGAAACGCGCAGCGGTGAAGAAGAGTCTGCGGACGACGTCGCGTTCAGAGATTCGAAAGAAGGCACAGTTTTAGTCGCAGACGCCTTTTTCCGCAAATCGTCCTAAATCGCCGCAGGTGGCAACAGCGGCCGAAACCTTAGAGCGGGCATGCGGTTGAAGGTTGGGCAGAGGCGGCTCTTCTTCGCGTTCTGGAGTTCACCCATGCGGATTTCTCTCGTCATCGCTGGTCTTGTGGGGTCGATGGGCCTTGCCAACTCCGGTTGGGCAGAAACCTGGACGCAGTTTCGCGGTCCGCAGGCGAGCGGCGTCGCTAGCAGCGATAATCTGCCCGCCGAATGGTCGGCGGAGAAAAACATCGAGTGGAAGGCCGAGATTCCGGGCGTCGCCTGGTCTCAGCCGGTCGTGTGGGGTGAAAAGATCTTTCTGACGACTGCCATTACCGAGAACCAGCCGAAGCCTCGTCCGCAGGGCGCCGGCGGCGGTGGCTTCGGCGGTCGGCCCGGAGGCGGATTCGGTCGACCAGGGTTCGGTGGCCGGCCTCCGGAGGGGGATGAGGCGCCGCGCGGTGATCGCCCTGAGCGCAGTGGAGGGAATTTCGACGGCGATCGTGATCGTCCGCCGCAGGGAGACGGTGCTCCTCGCGGGGAGGGTCGGCCGGGCGGAAGTCGCGGTGGACCTGGCGGCGGGTTCGGCGGTGGGCCCGGTGGAGGTCGCGGAGGTTTCGGACGAGGTGCTGCCCCGCCAGATGCCGTCTATCAGTGGAAGGTGGTTTGTCTTGACGCGAAGACTGGCAAACTCGAGTGGGAAGAACTGGCCCACGAAGGTAAGCCGACCATCGCGATTCATCGCACCAATACCTACGCTTCAGAAACGCCGATCACCGACGGCGAGCGGCTCTACGCCTATTTTGGGATGACGGGTCTCTACTGCTACGACCTTCAGGGCAAAAAGCTGTGGAGTAAAGACCTCGGTTCGTACCCGATGATGGCGGGCTGGGGAACAGGCAGTTCACCAGTACTGGAGGGTGATCGACTGTTCGTGCAGTGCGACAACGAGGAGGCCTCGTTTGTCGTCGCTCTCGATAAGAAAACGGGGGAAGAGTTGTGGCGGAAGAAACGTGACGAACGGTCCAATTGGGCCACGCCGTATGTTTGGAAGAATAAAATCCGCACCGAGCTTGTGACCGGCGGCGGTACGATGCGTTCCTATGATCCCGCGACCGGCGAGTTGCTGTGGGAACTCGGCGGCATGCAAGGCCGATGCTCGGCAACGCCCGTTGGCGATGACGAACTGCTCTACTTCGGCACCGGTGGTGGCATGGGGGGCGCTGGTCCGCTCGTCGCCATACGGGCAGGAGCCAATGGAGACATCACGCTGGGCAGCGGCGAAAAGTCGAGCGACAGCGTGGCCTGGATGGTTTCGCGCGGCGGCCCGCCGATGGCTTCGCCCCTTTTGTACGACGGCAATCTGTACGTGCTCGATCAGCGCGGTGGCATCATCGCCTGCTACGACGCGGCCACCGGCAAGCAGCACTACAAAGAGCGGTTGCCGGGAGCCAAAGGCTTCACTTCGTCTCCCTGGGCTGCTGAGGGCAAGGTGTTCTGCCTCGACGAGGACGGCCAGACGTTTGTGCTTGCTGCCGGCCCGGAACTGAAGGTGCTGGCCACGAACAAGCTCGACGACATGTTCTGGTCGAGTGTGTCAGTGGCTGGTAACAAGCTGCTGCTGCGAGGGCTGGATCGGCTTTACTGCATCGGCGAATCGATGGTTAAATGAAGTGGACGGAAAAGAGTTTTGAGGGGCCAAAGGAAATCGTTATGAAGCTGATCCTTCCATCGCGTCGTTTGTTTCTTGGTCAAATGGCACTCGGCGCGGCCGCGCTGTACACGCCGGGCGTCTTCGCGGAGGAACTGTCACGCACACCGCCGCAAATGGAAGGGCCCTTCTACCCCGACAAGCTGCCGCTCGATACCGACAACGATTTGCTCATCCTGAATGATCGCATGACGCCGGCGATCGGCGAGGTGACCCATCTGACGGGCAAGATTCTCGACAGCAAGGGAGATCCGATTCGCAACGCCGTGATCGAAATCTGGCAGTGCGATGCAAACGGCAACTACCTTCACTCCCGCGGCGCCAGCAACGACAAGCGCGACGGCAACTTTCAGGGCTTCGGCCGCTTCCTGACCGGCAGCACCGGTGAATACTACTTCCGCACGATCAAGCCGGTTCCTTACCCCGGCCGCACGCCGCACATTCACGTGCAGGTGAGCGTGAAGGGGCAGGAGAAGTTCACCACGCAGTGCTACATCAAGGGGGAAGCTGCGAACGAGCGCGACGGCGTGATGCGTCGCACGCCGGCCAAGGAGCGAGAACTTCTGCTCGTCGATTTCAAGCCGATCAAGCAATCGAAAATCGGTGAACTGGCGGCCAACTTTGACGTGGTGCTCGGCCACACGCCGGCGACCGAGTAACCGCCGCGGCTACAACGCGCCATGCCTCCACCTCCGTCGCAGGCTCCAGCCTGGGACGGAACCGACCCGAGGCTCCGCCTCGGCAGCCCCGCGCCTAGTCCCTGCTACGCTCTCCTGCATTCGCGTTTCAACGCTCCGCGCCAAGAAACGCGTCGTTCAGGAAGCGCTTCTTCACGGTCAGGCTGGAAGCCTAACCTACGCGGGTTGGAAGCCCGCGCGCCGCACCTTGCTTTCAATCGGCGCCTGTGGCATATTTTGTTTGCTTATCAAAACTTAACGTTCCTCTCGTTTTCAGGACTGCTCGGCAATGCAGATTTGGCCGGCCATTGATCTTCGCGGCGGCAAGTGTGTGCGGCTGAAGCAAGGCGACTATCAGCGGGAGACGGTCTATGGCGACGACCCAGCCGCCATGGCCCGCCGCTGGGTGAGCGAAGGAGCGAAGTGCCTGCACCTGGTCGACCTCGACGGTGCTCGCGACGGCAGCGGTTCGAATATCGCCGCAGTCGAAGCCATCCTTTCCGCCGTAGATATCCCGTGCGAACTCGGCGGTGGTGTTCGCGACGAAGCCACCATCAGCCGTCTATTGCAGATGGGACTGGAAAAGCTCATTGTCGGCACCAAGGCGCTGAAAGAGCCCGAGTGGTTCCGCACGATGTGTCAGAAATTTCCCAAGCGGCTGGCCTTGGGCATTGATGCTCGCGACGGCATGGTTGCGACGGACGGCTGGCTCGAGACCAGTTCGCTGCCAGCGCTCGACCTGGCGCGGCAATTTGCGACCGAACCGCTGGCCGCGATCATCTACACCGACATCGCCCGCGACGGCATGCTGCAGGGGCCCAACCTGCCGGCCATGAAGGAAATGCGCGACGCGGTCGACGTGCCGGTCATTGCTTCAGGTGGTGTCACGAACCGGGAGGACGTATATCAGCTGGCCCGCGTCGGTATGCATGGCGCGATCATCGGCCGAGCGATTTATGAGGGAACGTTGCAGCTTTCCGAGGCGCTGTTAGCAGCGCAGGAAGGAGTTGAGTCTTCGCGGTCGAGTGGCGCCACGCCTGACGGGCGTGGACCGATCGACCGCGGAGGCACGAGACCGATCTGATTCTCACTCTCCGAGTAAAGGATAGGTTCCATGGCTAGGTTCAAAGTGGAAGATATCCGGAACATTGCTTTGTGCGGGCACGGAGGCTCGGGAAAGACAACTCTCGCAGATCAGATACTGAAAAAGACGGGAGCGGTGACTGGCGACCACTCGGTCGACCACGGGACGAGCATCTGCGACTTCGATCCCGAAGAGAAAGCCCACAAACGGACGATCGAATCGAGCGTCGTCCACTTCGACCACGCGGGCAAGCGTTTTCATCTCATCGACACGCCCGGCTACACCGACTTCATCGGTCAGACGATCGGCGCCCTGCGAGCGGTCGAGGCGGCAGTCATCGTCGTCAACGCCCATTCGGGCATCGGCGTAAATACGCGGCGAGTGTTCAAAGAAGCCGAGAAGGCGGGCGTGGGGCGGATCATCGTCATCAACCGGATGGATGAGCACAACATCGACTTCTCGGGGCTAGTGGAAAGCATCCGCGAAGTGTTCGGCAGCGCCTGCGTGCTGATGAACGTGCCAATTGGACACGGTGACGATTTCAAAGGTGTGGTAAGCACCCTGCAAAAAGGAGCCAAGGCGGACGGCACGTTGATCGAGCCAGCCAAGATCCATACGCAGCTGATTGAATCGATCATCGAAGTCGATGAAGTGCTGATGGAAAAGTACTTCGAGGGGGAAGAGCCGACGGCTGACCAATGCTCCAATCTGATCACTCAAGCGGTAGCTCAGGGAACGCTGATCCCGATTCTCTGCTGCTCGGGGAAGACCGGCGGCGGTTTGACGGAACTGCTCGATGCACTCGCGCTGTGCGTCCCTTCGCCTGCCTGCGTGCCGCGGACAGCACTGAAGGACGGTCAGGAAGTCGAGATCAAAGCCGATCCGGCAGGACCGCTCGTGGCTCAGGTTTTCAAAACACGAGTCGATCCTTTCGTGCAGAAGTTGACCTACCTCCGCGTGTACTCAGGCACGCTGAAGAAGGACGAGACGGTTCATGCGTCGGCAGCACGCAAAGGGGTAAAGCTGGGCCCAATTCTCGACGTTCAAGGCGGCGAGACAAAGCCTACCGAAAGTGCTGGAGCCGGTGAGATCGTCGCGATCGCGAAGATGGAAGACCTGCACACGGGAACAACGATCGGCGATTACGAGATGCCGCCGATTCCGTTTCCCACACCAATGGTCGGGCTCGCCGTTACACCCAAGAGTCGCAACGACGAAGCCAAGCTCTCGGCATCGCTGCACAAGATTTTGGAAGAGGACAGCACGTTCCGGCTCGATCGCGATTCGCAGACCAAAGAGCTGGTCATGACTGGGATGAGCGAATTGCATTTGCAGATGATCCGCGAGCGGCTGCACAGGCGCGATAAGCTCGACGTGGACACGAAGCAGCCGAAGATTCCGTTCCGTGAGACGATCCAGGCTCCCGCCGAAGGAAGTTACCGCCACAAGAAGCAATCCGGCGGCCGCGGCCAGTTCGGCGAAGTGCATATCCGGATGTTCCCGTTCCCACGTGGAACCAAACCGGAGGACTTTTGCACCAAGGGCCGCTTCCCTTCGATGAAGGAGTTCCATTACGACGGGCAGCACAACTTTCTGTGGGTGAACTCGGTCGTCGGCGGTTCGATCCCGGGCAACTTCCTCCCAGCCGTGGAAAAGGGTTTTAAAGATCGCCTTGAGCGAGGTGTGATCGCAGGGCAAAGTGTGCAGGACGTAGCCGTCGAAGTGCACTATGGCAAGCATCATGAAGTGGATAGCTCGGAAGCGGCGTTTAAGATTGCCGGTTCTATGGCTTTCCGGAATGTGTTCCAGCAGGCTCGCCCTGCCCTGCTCGAGCCGATCGTGAAGATGGAAGTGACGGTGCCCGAAGCGAACGTCGGCGAAGTTTACAGCGACATGTCGAGCCGCGGCGGACGTGTGCTTGGCAGCAACGCAGCCGGGGGCGGATTCCAAACCGTTCGCTGCGAAGTTCCGCTACGAGAGGTGACGACCTATGCCCGCACTCTGTCGAGCCTGAGCGGTGGCCAGGGGAGTTTTTCCATGGACTTCAGCCACTATGACGTGATGCCGGGCAACGTGCAGCAGGAAGTGATCAGCAAGGCGACGGTGCATGAGGAAGAAGAAGAGTAATGCTCCTCTCGCCTAGGGCGATCGCGTTATCATTTCCATGGAGGTTGGGAAAGCAGATCGCCAAAGCGCCGCGTGTCGTATCCGCGCCGCGGCGCGAACCTTTTCGGCAGACTCGTCTCTATACACACAACACGATCGCCGGCCTTCTCCAAGCCGCGGGCACAGAAAGTGCATCTCTCGGGCGCTCTAACGCCCAGCCGCAAATAAGCTTAGGCCACCCGGCAATCTCACATTTCTTCTGCGTTTGGCAGGCGGCAGCGTTCGACTCCCCCAGGTCAAACCGATACAGTTACAGCATGAAGCACACTGAAAACCACAGCGACGAGCACCACGATCAACCACGCAAACCAAGACGCCGGACGGACGACGATGCCTCCGGTTCGGTGAACGAACCCGAGCACACCGCCGACGATCAGTTCGAACCCGATCCAGAATCGGCCAACTCCGACAGACCCTCCGAATCGGCCCGTCCCGATACTGAAGGACCGGACGACGAGAGCATCGAACTGGAACGATCGGCAGCGGACGATGGCGAAGCGGAGGAGGCTGCGCCCGATCCGCTGGTCGAGCGAGCATCGAAAGCGGCAATCAAGCTCGAAGCGGTCGTGCTCGAGCACATCCGCCGTCCACAGTATCAGCCCGTGAAGCCGCGGGTCATTGCCAAACAACTCAAGTTGCCGACTGAGCAGCACAAGGCGCTCAAGATGGCGATCAAGCGACTCGCAAAAAGGGGCAAGCTCTCGTATGGCGACGGCCATCTGGTCCGCCCCGGGGCTGCTGCAAAGACACCTGCAGCGCCGGCCGCAACGACGCGCGTAGAGCGCATTTCGCTGGAGCCCGGTAAGGGGACCGGGGCGGCTGCAGCCGCGGAGATCAAAAAGGGGATCGTTGTCGGCCGGTTCCGCCGAGCTCAAGCAGGTTTCGGCTTTGTCAGACCAGCAACGGCGCCGCGGGGCAGCGACCGCCGGCTCGATATCTTTATCGCCCTCAACAAAACGCTCGATGCCGCCAGCGGCGACACGGTGAAAGTTCGCCTCAGCAAGCAAAAGGTCCGCGGCAAGCAAGGGCAACTGCGCACCGCCGGCGAGATCATCGAAGTGCTCGAGCGCGACACGCACCAGTTCGTCGGCGTTTACCGCGAGCAGCACGGCGAAGCATTTGTCGATATCGACGGACGCATCTTCAAGTTTCCCGTGCCAGTGGGAGATCCGGGCGCGAAGAACGCGAACCCCGGCGACAAAGTCGTCATCGAGATGGTGAACTTTCCCTCGCACACGGACCCGGGCGAAGCGGTGATCACTGAAGTGCTCGGCCCACGCGGGGCGCCGGGCGTCGACACACTCTCCATCATTCGCGAATTCGGTCTGCCGGAGGAATTTGCCGAGGACGCTCTCGACGATGCCCGCGAGCAAGCTGACCTGTTCGATGAATCGGTCGCAAACCGGCTGGACTTGACCAAAGAGACGATCATCACGATCGACCCGATCGATGCCCGCGACTTCGACGATGCCATCTCGCTCGTCGAGCTCGAGAACGGCCATTACAAGCTCGGCGTACATATTGCCGACGTATCGCACTTCGTCAGGCCGAAAACGGCGCTCGATCGCGAGGCGCGGGAGCGCGGCACAAGTGTGTACTTGCCAGATCGCGTCATCCCGATGTTACCCGAGGTGATCTCGAACAACCTCGCCAGCTTGCAGCCGAACAAGGTACGCTACACCCAGACCTGCTTCATCGAGTTCACCCCCGAAGGTGTGCCGGTGCACAGCGAGTTCCACCGCTCAGCCATTAAAAGCGTGCGGCGGTTCACCTACGAAGAGGTCGACGAATACCTCGCCGATCCCGAAGCTTGGAAGTCGAAGCTCACCTCCGCCGTGCATAGTTTGCTTGGCCGCATGCACACCCTGGCGATGATCCTTCGCAAGCGGCGGCTCGATAAAGGAGCCATCGAGCTCACGCTGCCGGAGCTGAAGATCGATCTGGACAAGCGAGGCGAGGTCACCGGCGCCCACCTGGTAGTGAATACGGTCAGTCACCAAATCATCGAAGATTTCATGCTCGCCGCGAACGAAGCTGTTGCGCGGATGCTCTTTGAGAAGGACATCGACTTCCTTCGCCGCGTGCACGAGCCGCCAGATCCACGCAAGCTCACGGCGCTGACTAAGTTTGTGAATGAGCTAGGTATTGCCTGCGATGATCTGCAGAACCGCTTCGAAATCAAGCGCGTTATTGCCGAGGTTTCCGGCGAACCGGAAGAGCATGCGGTGAACTATTCCATTCTGCGAAGCATGCAGAAGGCGATCTACAGCCCGGTGGTCGAAGGGCATTATGCCCTGCACAGCGAGCATTACTGCCACTTCACGTCGCCGATTCGTCGCTATCCCGACCTAATGATTCATCGGGCGCTGGAAGCCCTTTCGCGTGGCAAGCGGCCGCCGGAGGACCTCGAAACGCTGGTCATGCTCGGCGATCATTGCAGCGACCGCGAACAGCGGGCTGCCGAGGCGGAGCGAGAGCTGACAAAGGTCAAGCTGCTCACCTTCCTCTCCAAACGTATCGGCCTGCAGATGGATGCGGTCATCACCGGAGTCGAGGAGTTCGGCCTGTTCGCTCAGGGCGTAGAATTACCCGCTGAAGGGTTGATCCATGTCAACCGGCTCGATGACGACCATTATCGCTTCGAGCGAGAGTCGCACAGCCTCGTCGGCTTCCGCGCCGGCAACCAGTACCGTCTTGGCGACCACATCCGCGTGGAAGTGGCTCACGTGGACATCGACGGCCGTGAACTCGACTTCCGAATTATCAAGCGTCTTAAGCAAGCTCCCAAGCGCGAGAAGCTCTCGAAGAAGGGAGCAGGACGACGCTCTAAGCGGAAAGAGCAAGACGAATTGCCAACGCGCACTCGGCCGACGAAGGGGCGGAAGTCCTCAGCCGCAAGCCGATCCGCCGGCCCCGGTAAAACCGCGGGAGGTAAAAGTGGAGGCCTGAAACACGGGAAGGCGGAACGAGGCAAGCCGCCGCGAGGAAAACGGGGCCGATAGGCGAAGTCGAGGGTTCATTCGTCTAGATTCCGGCGAATTCAGCTACGAGGGAATGATGTCAGCCAGTCACGGCAAACAGCCGATCGATCCGAAGTTCTGGGAAGCTCTGACCGAGAAACGGATTCGCGAAGCACAGGAGGCGGGCGAGTTCGACCGACTGCCCGGTTTCGGCCAGCCGATCCCTGACATCGATCAGCCGCACGACGAGAACTGGTGGGTCAAACGCAAGCTGGAGCGCGAGCAACTTTCAGCATTGCCGCCGGCACTGGAAATCCGCCGCGACAAGGAGCGCACGCTGCTTGGGCTCGCAGATCTCAAGACGGAGAGCGAAGTTCGAGAGCACCTGCTCTTATTGAACGAGCGTATTCGTAAGACCCACTACGCAGCCGTCTGGGGACCGCCAGCCGACACTTTGCCCGTCGACATCGAAGCCGAAGTTGCCCGCTGGCAAGCTACGAGGCGATGAACGCCAGATAGTAGAAAATCCAACCGGTGAACGCGGTCATCAACATGCCGACACCCGCAGCCCGCCCCCAGATCAAGTGCGAATAGCTGTGCGGAGCTGGCTGAGGCGGGGATGGAAACCCTCGCACTGCTTGCACGTTCACATAAATCCATAGCAGCAGCGTGGGCACCGCGAACAGCAGGTGCACGATGAGACTGATGCCCGCCGGGCAGCCCCAGCGATTGTCGACATCGAAGAACGGCGACGGCTCGGCTCGCAGTTCCCACTCGTGGGTGATGAACCGCATGTCGATCTCGAAAGCCACCACGGCAATCAGCAGGACGATTCCGGTTCCTAGCTGCAATCGTTTGTGCAGTTTGAATAGCCGTCGGTAACGCACCAGGTAAACGCTCAGCAGCAGCACTGGCACGACAGCGAACATCGCCAAGAACACGACGTCGAGCATCAATGAGCCGCGCGTGCCTAGGAATCCATCGATCCCGGGATAGGCCGTGCTGCTCACTTGGGCGAGAAGAACCATAGGAAAGGGCGGCTAACCGCGGCCAGAACGGTGCGGTCCGGTTACGATCGTTGGAAAGTGCCCATGATAGCGGAACACTCAATAGCAGGCAGCGCGAGTCTGAAGGAGAAGGGTTGGCTGCCGCAATTCCGCGAAAATTGCCCGCTCTCCGAATCGCTGGAACTATCGGGAAGTAACACATTCTGTAAGAGACATGCATCCAACGCTTTACGCTCTCGGACGCCTGGGCCTGCCTCTCGAGCGCTGCTCAGTCCTCAGGAGATGAAGGTCGCCAAATCGTGACTTCGGCATTGCCCTTGCACTCTACATCGTTGCCAGCAGCGATCCCATGCGCGAAGAGTATTCGCCGTTTACGCTGCGGCCCGAAAAGCGATTGGAATGCACGGGGAGAGCATACGTATGAAGAACTTAAAGACCCATCTCGCGGCGGCGGCCCGCCAGGCGAGACGTAACCTGTTTATCTGCACAGCCACCGCTGGCGTCGGCGCCTGGGCGCTCCTCGGGGCTAGCCCCGTATTCGCCCAAGGTGGTGGCGGTGGAGGAAGCGGCGGAGGTGGAGGTGGAGGTGGAGGTGGAGGTGGAGGAGCCTCTGCTGGCGGCGGTGCCGGAGGCGGCGGTGCCCGAGCTTCGGCTGGTGCTCGAGGTGGCGGAAGCCGAGTCGGTGCGAACGCGAACGCTGGAGGGCGTGGAGTTTCGGCCGGAGTAAATGCTGGTGCGAACGCCGGCGGAAATTCGGTGCAAGCCCGAGTCCAGGAACGTATGAATAGCTCAAGGCGAACGGGTGCCGCGAATCAACGTACGGGCGCTGAACGCAACGGCCAGCAAAACCAAGGGGCGACGGCCCGCAGTGCTGGCGGCGCTGCCCAGGGATTCGGATCCTCCAATGGGCAAACCTCCGGAGGTCAAAACACTTCTGGGGCCGGCGACAATTCAAGCTTTCCGGAGTTCCCAGAACCAGAGAGCATGACCGATCTGAACGAGAACGGCTCGAGCACGGGATCGAACCAGCAGAGCACAAACCGAGGCCTGCAGAACGCTGCCAACCGTCTGCAGAGCAATGCGACTCGCAACCGCCAGCGGGGCCTCACCAACTCAGCCGATCGATTGCAGAGCAATGCTGAGAGATTGCGAGAGCGTTCGGTTGGCGGGGTAACACCGGAGCAGGCAGCCAACGGCGTGCTTCCGAGCGAGGCTGGCCGAGCCCAGTCCGGTCGGACCGGTTCGCAGAACTCAACCACCAGCGGGACTACTTCCCAACGATGGAATCCGGCCCTTCAAGGTGCGAATAAACCCGGATGGATTCCGACAACTGGCAGCGGGAGTCAGCCGACAAACCCGCCTCCTCTGGACCCAGCCGGAACCTATAACGAAAGCACAGTGTCCGGCGGCGACTCAGGTGTCCCGAACCGTTTTGGCATCGACAATGGCAGCAGCAATACGATCCGACGAAGCGGAGCGACTGCTCGCGATGGCAATGACAACGGCGTACTTGATTCCATCGAGCCGTACCAGGCGGATCCGGCGAACAGTTTCTCGTCGCCGACACAGGACAATGGCCGGGTGAGCCCGCGAGATTGGAACGCCAACACGGATACGATCGATCCGGTGTCGGAGAACACGAACGACGCCCTGGAACGTACCGGCGACTCGGATTTCGACTACACCAACTCCTTCGACAACGTAGACGATCCATCGGATAGCTCGATGGATGACGACGATGGAAGCTACAGCAGGCCGCTCGATGCGGATGGGGACGGGATCAACGACTCGATCCAACCGTATCAGTTCGATCCGGCCGATACCGTCTCGCCGACGCAGGACAACGGCCGAGTGAGCCCACGAGACTGGAACGCGAACACCGACACGATCGACCCAGTTTCTGAGAATACACTGGACGCTCTGGACGGAAACGACGAGAGCAACGCGACCGACGCCAGTGCCGACGGCACGGGTTTGTCCACGGATGCGACGACCGGTAGCACGACCACCGACGACACGACGACGGGTACCACGGATTCGTCGTTCCAGTCTGAAGTGGACGGTACGACAAGCAGCGGGTTCCGACGGTCAACAGCGACTAGCGGCGACACCTCGCTGAGACGCTCGGGAACGACTACGCGACGCTCATCTGGCACGAGCTCCTCGAGTCAGCCTCGCACTAGTGGGCTGGAGGCCGATGTCGATGTCGATGCGAGCATCAGAACGCCAGGCTTGCAACGAGCCGCCCGCCTGTTGGGCACCTCCAGCGGCCAAAGCGGCACTACCCGCGGCCTCGATCGTGCTCGCAGTCGAGCCAGCAGCCGCGCTGAACAGGGCCTCGACCGAGCGACGGAACGGTTGGAATCGAACTCCACCCGTTTCCAGGATCGCTTCAATCTGGATGAGTAGTTGAAGCTTCGAATCGCACTGCCTTTCAGCCGGCCGCCTCAAACTATTGAGGCGGCCGGTTTTTTTTGCGCTCGCGGATCGGTGGGGTTAGCCGATTGTTTCGGTTATTCAAACTGAGCTAGTGATGACTTCCAGGATGGTCGCAACGGAGCGGTGCACACTTGTCGAAACGGCGAAATTATCGCGTTTGCCCCGCGGCCAAGAGGACGGAGCCTTATGGGTGACGAATACTTCAGACAAACCGCGTCGCACAGGTGTCAGCATCAGTGCGCGCATTGTCCAGGACGAATTAGTTCGCCGCTGGCAAAGACGTTAGGTCGCTGAAACACTCAACGTAGTTCTCTTGTTCGAAGAAACAGCCTGTGGCCAACTCAGCGCTCCCCGACATTACTACTGCCGAAGCGAACCGTCGGAAGTGCGCGCGGTACGATGCCAGCCTGCCCATCGCCGTACAGGCTGTTGATCGCACCATGGCTCCCCTTGGCGATGCGTTTCAATCCTTCACGCTGGATCTGTCGCAAAGCGGCGTGAGGTTCTTCAACAGCCGGCCGATTCTGTCCCGTCATGCAATTGTCGAGTTCGCCACGGCCGCCGGCACTGAAATGCGCCTGCACTGCGAGGTCATCCGAAGCAAGCGAGTCGGTGGCATGTTCGAGATCGCTGTCCGCTTCGTAAACAAGTTGGACGCCTCGTCCGCGCCGCAGTGAAGCCACGATCAATTTCTTTTGAATCGAGCGCGTCTGATTCGTGTGAAACAGTGAGCTCGGGTTCGCGCCGACGCAATAGCAAAGGGGAAGCACGCTTTACTGCGGGCCTCCCCTCGTGCTCTTCAAGTTGTTCGTTGACTCGCTCGTGGCGAGTCTCCGTATCGCTCAAACCAGATTAAGGATTGGCTGGCGGAGCGGGTGCAGGAGCAACTGCTCCGCTGTCGTTTTCTTCGATGCGATCGGCTGCATTCTCGCCCTTCTCTTCGACCTGATCAGCCTTCTGCTCGGCCTGATCTTCGATCATGTCGGCCTTCTGCTCGGCGTTGTCGGCGGAGTTGCGAACCGATTCGGCCTGCTGGTCGCCCTGGTTGCGGATGTCCTCAGCCTGCTGCTGAGTCTTGTCACGGACATCCTCGGCCTGTTTGTCCTCGGCCGACTGTTCACAACCTGCAAACGCGAAGAGCCCGAGGGCCAGCGCGGTCATCCAAAGAGCCTTCATACGTCACCTTCTCGTTTCTGATGGGAAATGGTTTATGCGAGATCGCCCCTGGCAGATGGTCCCGCTGAGCGGCGGGGCGAGGAGCTTCGCAGACGATCCATGATCGGTGCAAGCTGCGTGCCAACTCGCCAGGCGGGCCTTAAGTGGCGAGATTAAAGCCTTAGAGCTGCCAACTTTATGGATTCAAGCGATTGTAAGCGCGAAGGTATCTGCCCGGTAACGTACCGATGATCGACTTCAGTGCCAGCATGGTCGCGCGCCTGCCAGTGTATGCAAATTCTTTCGGAACATCTGAGCGGATCAGGCTGATTAAGGCGTCTTTTGTTATTTAACAAATTATATAATTCGACAAAAAAAGGAAGCAATTCCAGTGGAATTGCTTCCTTTCAGCGATTAGGTCAATGCCGGATCTTTACAGCGTTGGCGACTTACTTCGCTTCCGGAGCTGGTTCGGTGGAAGCTTCCGGAGCGGGTTCGGTCGGGGTCGTGGCGTCGGCCGGCGGGGTGGTCGAATCGGCGGCTGGATCGGCCGGAGGAGCGTCGGTCGATGGCGGCGGAACGTCTGTAGCCGGAGCGTCAGTGGCAGGAGCATCCGTGGCCGGCGGCGTGGTGGCGTCGGCAGGCGCGGCGGTGTCGGTGTCGGTCGATTCGACGGGGGTGTCGGTCTTGGTTTCGGCGGCCGGCTCGCAGCCAATAGCGAAGACACTGAGACCCAACAGGGCGGCGAGGCTGAACAACTTCTTCATGGGACTGTCTACTTTCCTGCTTCGTGGGAGCGAAGGAAAACGAATTTCTAAACCAGGACGGTCCTGGTTTGTCTGCATTTCATAGAGATTGACCCAGGAGCGGAGGCGAATATTCCCGGAATCTAGAAAAAACGATTAGGGAGCGGACCCATTGGGCGGTTCGTCGGCGGCGGTGAAATACCTCTCAGGGGGTATTGTTGCGCGCCGGGCAGCTTGCATCGGGACCAGCAGATTTGCGAGACTAAACGTAGGTGGCGAAGGATGTTAGCGCACAGCCGCCCGCCGCATCAAACCTAGCTCGACCCCTAGTAGCCCGGCGGAAAGCAGGTCCATCCTGGGCGCTTCGAGGAGACCGTCATTCGCCGCTCGGGCACGACGAACGAAACACATCCACCGTCCTGGACCGAAATAGGAGCGGCGGTTGAGCGAATCTCGGGAATAATCGGTAAGCTGTCTGGATCAAGAACCCGGGCGAAGGTGGCCTATGTCTGAATTGCCTCCGTCACACCGGCCGGCGGAACCGGCGTGTAAGGAGGGACTGGCGCGAACCGCTGAAGAGGCGGAGTCGCTGCTTCGTCAGCTGATTGTCGCCCACAGCGACGCGATGTATCGGTACGCCTATCGGCTGACCGGCCAGAGCGCCGATGCGGAGGATCTCACCCAGCAGGCCTTCCTGCTGGCCCAACAAAAACTACATCAGCTTCGCGAAACCGACCGAGCCGCCGCCTGGCTGTTCGCGATCGTTCGCAGCTGCTTTTTGAAAGCGTGTCGGAAGCGTCAGCAAACCGCAACATCGGCCGACTGGAACATCGAGGAAGTCGCTGACCAATCGCCCGAGCTTGACCATGTCGACCAAGAGAGGCTCAGCAAGTCGCTCGCAGAACTGCCCGACGAGTTTCGGCTGGTCGTGTTGATGTTCTACTTTGAAGATCTTTCCTATAAAGAAATAGCCGAACAATTGGAGCTACCGATCGGAACGGTGATGAGCCGCTTATCGCGAGCCAAAACCCACCTGCGACGGCGCCTGGCAGTTGATCCATCGCAGCCGCAAATGCCCGCGGTTCGGTCTCCGTTGTCCGACAATTCCAGCCAGTTCCGAATGTCCCGTTCGCCGTCATGACCCTTCACAACGCCTACCGCCGCGAGATCGATGCCTGCCGGCCCGGCAGCAACGATCTGGCATTGCCTGAGCTGGCTGACCTGGCCCGGGCGGTGGCCAGCGATCCGCGCGTTGCGAAGGAGTTGGAAGCGTCTCATTCGAGCGACATTGTCCTGTGTGACGGTTTGCAGGAGGTCGCGATTCCGTCAGGCCTGGCCGATCGCTTGCTCGCTTCGGTCGACGCCGCATCGAGATCCGCCGATAAGATTTCGGCTGTCGCGATCGTCGGCGACGCCTCGGAGCCTGAATCGTCGCTGACGTCCACATTAGCGACTCCACACGCGCGAACTTGGAGTCGGCGAGCCTGGTTCATCGTCGTGCCTGCTTTGGCTGCTTCGCTCGCCGTTGCCGCGACGCTGGTGTTCTGGCAGCGGTCGGTGCCCCGACGCGTCAACGAGGCAGAACTCGCCAGCATGGTCGAAGGTTGGTACGAACAGGTACAACATCGCGAGGGGTGGACGAGCCCAATCGCAGCCGCAACGAGCGAGCAGTTTCCCGTAGATAGCTCGGTCGTTCTAGCAAAGCCCGTCGCGGAGCGCAGCATACCGGTTGCCGCAAACGACGCAGGGGTCGCGTATCAGTTGAAACGCGGGGATCGCAAGGCGCTGCTCTTTGTGATTCGCACGCCCGATCATTTCGCCGTCAGCCCGGTGCCAAGCACCAAGGCTCCGCTTGGCATGCTCACCGGCCGGAAAACGGCCACGGCCTGGCAGTCGGGTGCAGTGCTGTATGTACTTGTTGTCGACGGCGGTAATGGGACCCTTCGCGACTTCCTCCGCCCGCTCGATCTGACCTAATTGACTGTTAATGTCGCAATAAGTCCGACGCGCGGAAGTCAGTACACGGACTTCAATCGGCACATCCGGCAGCCCTTGGCACGACCTTGCGGGCAGCGGGTTGCCAGCTAAACCAAGCAGTTGCCGGCGTCCGAAAGCTTCTCCAAGCAACCTTGCTTGCCGGCCCTGGCGGATGCACGGCGTCGCCGAGCGTCCCGCCCTGACTCAGGATGTCTTGCCATGAAGCGGCGTTTACTTGGATGTCTGGCCCTCTCGCTGCTGACTGCAACCTGTGTCGCCCAACAGCCGACGCCGGGCGGCTCGGCGAAGCGTGCGCCTGAACGTGGTGCGGCGGTGCCCGCGCGGTTGAATCCGACACCAGCTGTCAACACGCAGCAAGTGCCGACGCCTGCCGTGCCGACGCGGCTTCCAGCATCGCAGCCAATCGTCGCGACGCCAGCTCAATCGGCGCCGGAACAAACCCCTGAGCTTCCCACGATCTCGCCCGAGGCGATGACTCCTGGCTTGTACCTGTACTTGCAAGACCAGAAGCGGCACGACGATCCCTCGCAGGCAGTGCGCCGTAAAGCGGAGTTCAAAGCGGCGCAGCGCATGAACCGGATGGCAACGCTCAAGTGGTTCGGCATGTCGAACGCTCGCCCGCAGGCAGCCGCAGTACCGATGATGGGCGTTTACTCGCCGGCTTGGATCGGCAATGGCTACGATCGCTATGACTGGGTCGGCGGCACGTATCCGGCGACGAGTGTCTATCTCGAACTCGACACGGTGCAGCGCTAAAGAACCTGGCACGCGTTGCTTAACGCGCGACCGTTTGCCTTACCCGACTGCACACAGTGCTTGATGTTGCAGTCGGCGAACCGCGGTGCCGATCCGGTGTCCTTGGTGGTGTCCGGCTTTACGCCGGCCAGCCTGCAAGGAATAATGCCGGCGTCCGGCGGCGACCGATCATCCAGCCAGCGCCGGGCCACTTGCCCTCGTAGCTCAGCTGGATAGAGCAGCTGACTTCTAATCAGCAGGTCGCAGGTTCGAATCCTGCCGGGGGTGCTTCTCTCATCGTCTACAAAAATAGCGGCCGACAGAGTTCGATCTGCCGGCCGCTGCTGTGGTTTCAAACGACTTCGTTGCTGTTCTCTATTGGTTTCCAATCGCAGCACCGATGCCGGCTCCGATTTGGCCGGAACCACCTAGGCCCTGGCCGATCGCGCCACCAATGTTCGAACCCTGGTTAGCGCCGCGGCTGCCGTAGTTGGCATTACCCCAACCTCGGTTGCCGTAGCCCGGCCCGTTGTAATAGCCCTGGCCATAGTAGCCACGGTCGTAATATCCGCGGTCGTATCCCCGGTAGCCGCTACCGTAGTGATAGCCGTACGGCTGCTGCTGATAGCCATAATGATAGTTACCACCCTGATAGTACTGCGGCTGCTGCTGGTAGTACTGGGGCTGCTGCGAGTACTGCGGCTGCTGGTAAGGGACCCACCGGCCGTTCTCCCAGACCAGCCACTGATTGTTTTCTGTCAGGTACCACCAGCGGCCGTTGTGGAAACGCTTCCGCGGTTTGGCCTGGGCGGTCTCAGCCTGCTCCGGATCGCGTGGAACCTGACCTTCCGCCCCCTCCGCGGACTTGGTCTCGTTATCCGCAGCTTTATCTACTGTGAGTTCGGCGTCCGCCTTCGCAGCCGATGTCTCCGCTTTCGGCCTCGCTGAAACCCCTGGACCGTAGCCCTCGTCTTGTGCGTTGGAGGCGACCCCAAAGATGCTCAAAAGGGCGATCGACAAAACACTTCTCAACAGCATTGCAAAGTCCTCAAAGTTGCCGGTTCGTGGAATGACCGACTACTACACTGCAGCGCTCGTGCCAGCATGAAAGCGTTTTACCTAAGTGCCGGTGCGTCCTCTACTTGCTTCCTGAGTCGGCGCTCGTTCGCTTGGCAGCTTATGGAAGCCGGAGAAACTAGGCGGTCAGTCCTCGCTCAGGCCCTCCTTCGGCCACGCTTTCACGAGGCGGCACGGCCACGGTAGCTGAGATACGATGTATCGACTCCCTTCGGCCGACGGGTTAGACAGTTCCTTAGCTGGAGCGGCCAGTGCTGCGCTGATCCTAACATCCACCTCCCGGATCCATCCGTATGAGTCATTACACGTTCGTGTTGCTCTGCGCCAGCGCAGCCGCCGCTTCCTGTTGCGCGAGCGAAGCGCAGGCTGAGCCGATTCGAGTGCAGCTCGCCAGCGATGGCAAGGCGCACCTTTCTGTGGTGACGGGACCGAAGGCCAGTGACGCTATCCAGGCTGTCGCCAAGGAACTTGCCGACTATCTTGGTCGAATTGCTGACACGAAGTTCGCTGTGGAAAGCGGCGATGGCAGCCGAGGTATCGTCCTGGGCAAGCCGAGTGACTTCGACCATTTGCCATTCGAGGTGAAGTTCCGCACCGGCCCGTTCGAGCGCGAAGAGTATCTGCTCCGCAGCCACGCAGGCGGGCTCTATCTGCTCGGTGCTTCCGACCTGGCCGTATCGCACGCAGCTTGGGATTTGCTTCATCGCCTGGGCTATCGCCAGTTCTTTCCTGGCGAGACTTGGGAGGTAGTACCGCGTCTTCAGGAAGTCTCGATCGCTGTCGACGATCGCGAGCAGCCGTCGTTTCATGCGCGTCGCATTTGGTACAACTGGGGCCTCTGGGGTTACAACGACGAGCCCTATCGCCAGTGGTGCGAGCGTAACCGAGCCGTGAAAGGCTTCGACCTGCAAAGCGGCCATGCCTACGAAGGGATCATCGCCGCCAACCGCGAGGAGTTTGAGAAGCACCCCGAGTACTATGCGCTGGTCGGCGGAGAACGCAAGCTTCGCCCCGATGTGAAGTTCTGCATTGCCAACGAGGGTCTGCGCCGATTGGTCGTCGAGCATGCCCGCCGCACGTTCCAGGCAAACCCCCAACTCGACAGCATTTCGATGGACCCGAGCGACGGGGGCAACTGGTGCGAGTGCGACCAGTGCGCAAAGCTTGGTAGCGTCAGCAACCGAGTGGTGACGCTTGCTAATGACGTCGCGGAGGGGATCAACCAGCTGGGCCTCGGACAGAAGTATGTGGGCATGTATGCCTACAATCAGCACTCGGCGCCGCCGACGATCCGAGTGCATCCGCAGGTAATTCCGAGCGCCACAACCGCGTTCATCGGCGGCGGTTTCACGTTCGACCAGGTTGTGGCGGGCTGGCAGGCCCAAGGAGCAACGCTCGGCGTCTATGACTATCTCAGCGTCGTCGACTGGGACTGGAATCTGCCGCGAGGCGGTGGCGGTTCGCGGCCCACCAATCTCGCGAAGTTCCTCCCGGATATTCACGCGAAGGGCGTGCGCTTCTACGACGCGGAGTCAGGCGATTGCTGGGGGCCGTGTGGTCTGGGCTACTACTTCGCTAGCCGGGCTTTATGGAACGTGGAAGAGGCCGGGCAGTTCGATGCCATCTTCGACGACTTCCTCGACAAAGCCTTTCAAGATGCCAAGGCTCCGATGCGTGAGTTTTACGAGCTGATCAATCTCGATACTCAGCGTCGTCCGCCGTCTGATCTGGTCGGCCGGATGTATCGGCACTTGTCGGCTGCCCGGCAAGCCACGACGGATCCCAAGGTGCTCGAGCGAATCGATCACCTGATTCTCTACACCCGGCATGTCGAGCTGTATCAAGCCTTCGCTGGCGGCACGGGCAGTGTGGACGACGTCGCGCGGCATGCCTATCGGATGCGGAAGACGATGATGGTTCATAGCTACGGTTTGTGGAGTCGACTGATCAGTCAGCAGGCTGCCCTCACGCCCATGCATCCGCTCAAGAGCGAAGAACCCTTCAGCCGCGACGAACTCGATCGGATTCTTGCGCAGGGAATCGAACGAAACGTTCCTGTCGACCCAGGTTTTGAGTCCAAGGATTTCAGTCTCGATCTGATCCCAGCCGCGGCGCCGCTGAAGCTGGCGGAAGTTCCTCCCGGTCAATTCCCGCCCAGTGCGCAGGATCGACAGCGGTACTATCTATGGGTGCCGGCCGAGCAGAAAAGTGTCGACTTGAACATCACTGTGCAGAAGGTGTGGGCCAACCGGATGCCCAAGTGCAGTTTGTTCTCGCCACTGGAAGTGACCGGAAATGCGGTTGCCACCGACGAAAACTACAAGCCGGACGGCATGCCGCGACTGATTCAGCTCAAAACGCAGCACGCCGGTCTGCACCGGTTAGAGACTTGGGACGGTGGTGACTACACACGCATCAAGTGGCCAACCGGCATGCCGGTGACTGTTTTCGCTGGCATCGATACGCCCGACGTGACCAGCCACTTCCGCGGCTCATGGACTCTGTATTTCTATGTACCTAAGGGAACCAAGAGTGTTGGTGGTTGGGCCTCGCGCGTGGCCAACTGGGCCCCGCGAATCTCCGGCAAGCTGATCGCTTCGGACGGAAAGGAAGTGCTCGACTTCGCTCAGCGCGAGGACGGCTGGTTCAATGTCCCAGTGCCCGAGGGGCAGGACGGCAGCCTATGGCAGTTCAAGGATACACAGGGGCAGCGATTGCTGATGACGGTTCCGCCCTGCCTTGCGCGCACTGCAGAGGAACTGCTGCTGCCGAAGGAAGTGGTCGAGCGTGACCAAGAGTAAGAGGCAGTTTGTTTCGCCGTCACGCTGTTCTACACTGCGGGGACACTCGCTCCCCCATCCTTTTAGCAGCACCAACCTATGTCTCTTACATCTTCGCGTCGCTCGTTTCTCAAATCGACCGCTGCTGCAGCAGTGATCGGGCCGGCCATCCTTTCACGCAACTCGTTTGCGCAGGAGCGGGCGGAAGCGAATGACCGAATTCAGATCGGCGTGATCGGTGTCGGTACGATGGGGCGCGGACACGTCGCCCGTTTTCTCAAGCAGCAGGATGTTCAGTTGGTCGCGGTCTGCGATGTGGTGAACGAGCGGACTGAGAACGCTCGAGAGATGGTCGAAAAGCACTATGCTCAGCAAGCCGGCGCGTCGGTGTATCGCGGCTGTCAGATGTACGGCGACTTTCGCGAGCTTTTGGCGAGCGACGAGATCGACGCAGTAGTTATCGCTACACCCGATCACTGGCACGCGACGCAATGCATCCTTGCCGCGAGAGCAAAGAAGGACATCTACTGCGAAAAGCCTCTCACGCATAACGTGGCGCAAGGGCGACGCATTGTCGACTCCGTGCAACAGAACAAGGTGGTCTTTCAGACCGGCAGCCAACAACGGAGCGAGTTCGGCGGCAAGTTTCGCTCGGCAGTGGAGCTGATCCTTGCCGGACGGATCGGGAAGCTGAAGACGATTCGTGTGGGAGTTGGTGGTCCTCCGAAGCCGTGCGATCTGCCAGGGCAGGAGATTCCCGAAGGTACCGACTGGGACTTCTGGTGCGGCCCGGCGGTGAAAAGAGACTACAACGAAGTCCTCTGCCCGAAGGGCGTGCACAAGCACTTCCCGGCCTGGCGGGCTTACAGCGAGTACGGCGGCGGCGGGCTCGCTGACATGGGCGCGCATCACTTCGACATCGCCCAGTGGGCCATGCAAATGGATGGCAGCGGGCCGGTGGGCATCGAACCTCCCTTAGGAGGCGAGACGAGCGGGCTGAAGTTCGTTTACGCGAGCGGGGTTGAGATGTTCCACGGCGGGCCGAGCGGATGCACGTTTGAGGGGACCGAAGGTTCGATCTATGTCGACCGAAACAAGCTCGAGACCACGCCGGCCGAACTTGCGGCGACTGAGATCCCAGAGGACGATCGGCAGGTGTATTACTCGACCGACCACGCGCGTAACTGGCTGGACTGCTGTCGCAGCCGAAAGGATCCGATCTGCACGGCCGAGATCGGGCACCGCACGGCAACTATCTGCCACCTGGGCAACATCGGCTACGTGCTCCGCCGACCGCTCAAGTGGGACCCAGCCGCCGAGCTATTTGTCGGCGACGACGAAGCGAACAAGCTACTCGACTACGAGCCTCGCGATCCTTGGCGTGTCTGATGGAGGACGCGAAGATTACGACTGCTGTGTCGTCAGATTCTGCTTCGCCTTTCGAGACCGCGACCCGTGCCGCTGCGCGTAGACGTGCGCCAGTTCGGCGCCGAAGAACATGATCTGTGCGGAATAGTAAACCCATACGATCAGCACGACCAGCGATCCGGCTGTTCCATAGGCCGAAGCCATGCCGCTCTTGCCCAGGTAGAGCCCGATCAGCAATTTGCCGATGGTGAACAGCAGCGAGGTAAGGATCGCACCAATCCACACGTCGCGCCAGGGGATGGACGTGTCGGGCAACACCTTGAAGATGGCCGCAAACAGCAGCGTCACGATAAAAAACGAGGCGATCGTGTTGGCAATTTGCAGCCATGCTTCGAGGCCAGGAACCCGATCGCTGAGATACTCCCCTGCCCCGGCGATGGCTGCGCTAAGCACCAGTGAAGCGAGCAACAGAAAGCCAATCACCAGTACCATTGCAAACGACAACATTCGTCCTCGAAAGATGCTCCAAACGCCGCTCGACTTGTTCGCTGGAACGTCCCAGAT
>Ga0164290_1001512_pt1 | contig 31917 bp, 29 predicted proteins | sample Micstemetagenome_FD_108782 | JGI IMG/M metagenome (GOLD analysis project Ga0164290, IMG submission 108782) | Contaminated culture microbial community from soil near Moab, Utah, USA - Microcoleus steenstrupii SON62 (Illumina Assembly) | ecosystem: Environmental > Terrestrial > Soil > Soil crust...
CCAAGCGGTGAGGGGGCGGAGCACGCGGAAACCGTCGTCGAGTGGCTGCTAGAGAACCACCTCCCGAACATTCGATGAGAGCAACGCGAACCCTTGGAGCATCGTCTGTCTTCGGTGGGGTGTTCGGCATCATCTCGCGTCGGTTGGCGATCATTGGATCGTGGCGACGGAAGGCACGGTGGCTGGGCGCGAGCCGTTCAGTAAGCCCGCTCTCCGCAACGCGGCATGCCCCACTCCATAATCGGGGTATGCACAACGATCCCGAACGTCTCCGGCGGCTCTTTGAGGGTTCGGGAGGAGAGTTCGACGGGGCTCAGCTTCGACGGACCGTCCGACGAACGCTCAAGGTCGTCCTCACGCTCGCGATCGTCATCTTTGCCCTCGCGGGTGTCCGGCCTTACGTCGAATGGCTGTGGTACGCCCACGATGTGCGCCAGCCTGCCGTCTTTACGACCGCCTACGGCGCGCGTAGCACGCTGTTCCTGTTCTCATTCCTCGCGGCGTGGGCGTTCCTGTACCTAAACCTTCGACAGGCTCTAACGGCCAGTCTCGTGTACCTTCAGCGTCCCGACACGACGGGTCAGCGCCTGGTTTCCAACGCTCTCGGCTTCATCCAGCAGGTCGGTGGAACGGCGGTCCGGCTCGGCGCCCCGGTTTTTGCGTTCTTCTCGGCGCTGACCTTCTCCAACGAGGCCCAGACATACTTGCTCGCTCGGCATGCGGAGCGTTTTGGAACCAACGATCCCACGTTCGGTCTCGACCTCGGCTTCTTCGTGTTCACGTTGCCGTGGTACCGGGCGATTTCGAACTACGCTTTCAGCCTGCTGCTGCTGACGACGGCGCTTTCGATCGGCATCTACATCGGTCTTCAGGCCATGGCCGCCCTGGCCCGAGTCGAGCTCAGCCGTCCGCACTTCCGGTTCCACGTGAGCCTGCTCATCGGTCTCACGATGCTTGGGTTCGGTGCGCAGACTTGGCTGAAGACGTACGAGGCCGGACTAATCGAGAGCGGCCAATTCACGGGGGCCGGATACGCCGCGATGCAGCAGGTTGGAGCCTCCCGCATCTTCGCGGTTCTGCTGCTCGTGGCGGGTCTCTCCACCATCGTCTTTGCGAAGAAGGGGCGGCCCTACGCCGTGCCGCTCGCTAGCGGCATCGGCCTCGCCGCCTTCTTCCTGATCGGCCTCGTCGCTTACCACGCGGCGGTTCAGCGCTTGGTGGTGGATCCGGACCGGCTTGGACGTGAGCGTCCGTTTGCCGACCGCGCGATCCGCATGTCGCGTCTGGCATGGGGCATCGACAAGATCGAGACCCGAGACTTCCCGGTACAGGCGTCGCCCACAGCCGCCGAAGTGCAGGCCGCGCAGCCCACGCTTCAGAACATGCGGCTTTGGGATCCTGAAGTCCTTCGTCAGTCGCTCGAGGGCCTCCAAGCCACGAAGCCGTACTACGCGTTCCACGATGTCGACATCGACCGGTACGTGGTGAACGGCCAGCCAACCATGGTGATGGTGTCGCCGCGGGACGTGCAGCTAGACGGGCTAGACCCGAGCGCACGAAACTGGGCGAATGAGCGGCTGCGGTACACCCACGGCTACGGCGTCACCGTCTCACCCGTGAACACGGCCGCCCCGGACGGCAGCCCGTCGTTCCTCGCGCAAGGGATTCCGCAGCAGGCAGTGCCCGCCTTTGCGGTGAAGGAGCCGCGAATCTACTTCTCGGACCAGCGTACGGCCGCGAGGGTGCCCACCGACGAGTACGCGCTGGTGAACACGGGGCAGCCAGAATTCGATTTCCCAACCGCCGGCGGCGAGGCAACCCACCGCTGGCTCGGCGGCCGCGGGATTCCGGTCTCGGGATTCTTCGCCCGGCTCGCGCTCAGCTTTGCCCTAGGCGACGGCAATCTGCTCGTGTCGGGGAACGTCCGTCCAGAGACGCGCCTCCTGATGCGACGCAATGTTTCCCAGCGGGTGGCCAAGGTGCTGCCGTTCGTTCGGATCGATGATGATCCTTACCTCGTGGTGGCGGACGGCCGCCTCGTGTGGATCGTCGACGCCTACACCTGGACTGACTCGATGCCGTACTCGGCCTCGATACGCGTGCAGGACGGTCGGCTGAACTACATGCGCAACTCGGTCAAGGCCACGGTCGACGCTTACAGCGGAGAAGTGCGCGCATACGCGATGGAGCCGGATGAACCGATTCTTCGGGCCTACCGACGGATCTATCCCGGACTCGTGCGCGACTTGGGTGAGATGGCGCCGAGCCTTCGCGCTCACCTTCGTTATCCGGAAGACCTGTTCGCGCTGCAGTGCTATGTCCTTGCTCCCTACCATGTGACGGATCCGACGGTCTTCCTCACGAATTCGGACGCATGGGAGATCGCTACCGAGCGCAATCTCGCGGGGCAGCCCGCGCCAATCACCCCGTATTACGTGCTGATGCGCCTCCCGGACGAGCCTCGGCCAGGCTTCGTCCAGATCCTCCCGTTCTCGCCGCGGGCGCGCCAGACGAGGGCCGGCTGGATCGCGGCCCACTGCGATCCGGACCGCTATGGCAAGCTCACGCTCTACCGCTTCCCGCAGGGCTCCAGCCTGCCCGGACCGGGATTGATCGAGAGCAACTTCACGAGCACTGCCGAGATATCGAACATCAACCGGCAGTTCAACAACGAGCAGAGCGAGATCAGGGTTGGAAACCTCCTCGTCATCCCGATCGGCCGAAGCGTCATGTACGCCGAGTCGCTCTTCCTGCAGAGCCGTACGGCTGGCATCCAGCCGGTGCCCCGACTGTTCCGGGTCATCCTCGCGCTGCAGGACAAGGTTGTTGTGGGAGAAACGTACCAGGACGCGCTTCGCCGGCTTTTCGAGAACAGCGGCAACGTGGCTGATGCTCCGACGGCGCCGGGGGAGCCACGCCCGGATATTCGCCAGCCGACTCAGGCCGAAGCTCGAGAGGCGCTCAGGCTGTTCGAGCAAGCCGACGCGGCGCTTCGTCAAGGCGACTTTGCGCGTTACGGCGAGCTTCAGAAGCAACTGAAGCAGCGCCTCACGAAGCTGGCCCAGTAAACCCAACCATCGAGACCTAGCCGAGAGGCCAAACGAGCACGTCCACTCCGCTCGAGAACAGGACGTGCTCGAACGGCCGCGGCGACATCCCTGCCGCACCGACCATCGTCTCCTTGATGCTGCGGACCGTCGCCGTGCGCAGCCCGTAGGGGGCATGGTGCACCCGGCCGGTCATCAGACGGTCTCCGCGGCGCGCGTATAGCAAGTAACGCTCGACGAGGAAAAACTCCAAGCTGCCTGGCTCAGCCAGGCCGATCTCGGGTCCGAGTTCCGTCTCCAGCTCCAAAGTGGCCGGTTCGTCACGGCGCTCGGACCAGTACCGCACCGTGCTTGAAGACTCGTCGACCGTCATTCGTGCCTCAAAGTACGGCAGCGCGAAGAAGCGGCGGGCAATGCGGCACGCCAACCCGTTCGCCGCATCGAGCGAGAAGAACCAGACGCCGGGTTCCTCGCCTTCGCGGTGAACGTACGTTCGCACATTCGTCTCGGGAAAGTCGCTGAGACTTGGCACGGCGGGAAAGGGAAGGGGACGAACTCCCTCCATCCGAAACGGTACGAGCCCAACCCAGGCCCGGCCGTCAAAGGTATCGACGGTTAGACCCGCCGGCAGAAGCGACTGGATCTCAGCCGGATCGCACGCAAAGTGGAGAAAGGTGAGGGACCGCCAGCGCTGCGCCATCACCGGTCTTCCATCCGGCACCTGGCGCAGCGCTTCGTACGCGGCAAGGTCGAGCACTACGCTACTACGAGGTTTCCGCCAATCGCCTCGCTCCAGCGAGCGAAGCCGTCTTGCGCGGCGAGTAGCTTGGCGTCGCGCTTGACCTGCTTGTCTCTCGTTTCGATCGGCGGCTCGGGAAACAGACCCCAGTTGATGTTCATCGGCGCGAACTCGCGGGGAGTCGTGTCCTGAAGGTGCGAGACCAGGGACCCGTAAGCTGATTCCCGGGGAGGGACGACCGGATCCTCGCCGTTCACCTTGCGCGCAGCCGAGAGTCCGGCGTAAATTCCCATCGCCGCCGACTCGACGTACCCCTCGACCCCGGTTAGCTGACCGGCGACGAAAAGGTTTGGGACCTCGCGCATCTCGAGCCACGGCTCCAGAACCTCGGGTGACTCAATGTAAGTGTTGCGGTGAATGACGCCGAAGCGGACGAACTCGGCATTCTCTAAACCGGGCACCATCCGGAAGACCCGCTTCTGCTCGCCCCATTTGAGACGGTTCTGGCACGCGACCAGGGAGTAGAGAGTCTTATCCTTGTTCTCCGGGCGTAGCTGAATCGCCGCGTACGGTCGCCGACCGGTACGTGGGTCGGTGAGGCCGACTGGCTTGAAATTGCCGAACGCGAGCGATCGATCGCCGCCGTCAGCGATCGCCTCGATGGGGGTGCAGCCCGCGAAGTACTTGATCTTTTCGAGGGTCTCCTCCTCACTGGCGAAGCCGTGCGGAAGAGCGCGCTCAGCAGTCTTGAGCGCTTCGACGAAGGCATAGTACTGCTCCTTGTCGAACGGGCAGTTCAGGTAGTCATCGCCTCCCTTGTCGTACCGGCTCTGAGCGAACGCGACCTCGCGGTCGATGGTGCTCGCGTCCACCGTCGGGGAAACCGCATCATAAAAGTAGAGGTGCTTCCGCCCAGTAAGCTGCGCCATCCATTCGGCGAGCGGCCGGCTGGTAAGGGGGCCGGTCGCGAGGATGAGCGGTCCCTGCGCGAGGGCCGCCTGCGCCATCTCCGGTGTGAACTCGTCGCGGATCAGCTCGATGAGGGGATGGTTCTCGAGCTTTGCTGTGATGGCGGCCGCGAACGCGTCGCGATCGACGCACAGCGCCTCGCCTCCGGGCACGGCGTGCTCCTCGCCGGTGGGAATGACGATCGACCCGAGTCCGACCATCTCTCCCTTAAGTTGACCCGCGGGCGAAGTCGGCAGCTTGGACTTGAAGGAGTTCGAGCAGACGAGCTCGGCAAGGAATTCGGTCTTGTGTGCGCCGGTCTCACGCTTCGGACGCATTTCGTAAAGTCGCACCCGAACTCCGCGAGTCGCCGCCGCCCAAGCCGCTTCGACACCCGCGAACCCGCCACCAACCACCGTGATCATGTCTCCATTGTGTACGTTCACCGGAGCGCACGTATTCCTTGGCTGCTTCCGCGGTGAACGATGTTCGGCGGCGAAACCGACCTAAAGACGATGCGATCGCGTCGTCGGCTCGGGATGTTCGCGGCAACTCTCCCCGGCGTGGCGCTTGCCGCGCTCGGCATCACCTGGTGGCGCAGCGACGTTCGTATCCTCTCCGAGGGTTTAGAAGACGAAGCAGCGAAGGCTGCGAACGCTGGAATTCCCACGAATGCGGCGCAACTTCACGCCAAGCTCGCAACGTTGAGGGGCACGAATGCCGCTCCGTACTTCCTCGGTGCGATCCGGGAGCTAGATCGGCATCCGATTCCAAAGCTCATACGGAAGAGCGGCACGCGGAGCGCGCTCTCTCCCCGCCCTTTGCCAGCGAATCGGCGAAGCCAAATCTTGCGTTGGGGCCGGGAGTATCGCACGGGGATTGCGTCCCTCGAACGCGGCTCCCGTTGCGAGATCCTCGTCTTCAAAAGGAGCTGGGAAGAGGGAGTCAACCTCCTGATGGTAGAGCCTCAGCGCCTTCACCACGCCCTCGGAGGATTACTGAGCAAAGCCGCCGCGGAGCACGACTCGGGCGACCTTCGTGGGTCGCTCGCCACGCTCGACCTGGTTGCACGGTGCGCCGCTCTGCTCCGTTTTGAGCCGGACACGCTCGGACACCATATCCGGGGAAGCATCGAGGCGCACCTCTTCGAGGAGCTGGAACGAATACTTGCCGCCCACGGAGGGAAGGAGTGGGTTTTGGAAAGCGTCCGTCGGATCGCCATCTCACTCGGACCCCCCTCTAATCTTAGGTGGGCGGCGCAATCGTTGCCGGTCAGTGTCGAGAGCGCCTTGGAGGCGACCTGGCGGGGAAGTGAGGGCGACTTCGAGCCTGATCTCACGGGCGCGATCCTTGACGCCGTGGCCGACCCAGACAGTCCGAGAGTCCTGCAGCTTGCCGACGTGCGCCGCGCAAGCCACACGGTTTGGCTTCGCCGCCAAAGGTACGCCCACCAGATCTTCCCGGAGGACGACGGCGACGCGGAGGGAATCCTCAGAGCCTCGCAGGAACTAGAATCGCGCTACGCTTCAACGAGCGGTTTGCATACGAAGGGGCTATGGTTCGCCAGTGGGTTCGGCCCGGCCCAGGCACAACTGATCGCGGGCCAAGTTGCTCGACGTCGGATCCTGGCGCTAGGAATCGAGCTTTTAGAAGGTCGACGGCGTACCGGAAGCCTTCTGCCGACCTTGCCGAGCCGTGGTGCGCTGACGCAGGATCCCTTCACGGGACGGCCCCTGACGTACCGCAGGATCGCGGGAGGATTCGCTCTCTACAGCGTCGGCCTTGACCGTGTCGACGACGGTGGGATTTGCAACTCAGACGCCTCGAGCAAGCGCGACATCGGGTTGGTCATCGCGAGACCTCCTTCGCAACCTCCAAGGCCTCACTAACGGACCCCAAGTTGCGCCGCCTCTCAGCTCAAACGAGGCTTAGAGGTGCGTGGCAAGCCAAGAGGTCAACACCTCGATCAGCTCGTCACGGCACTCGTCCAGCCCATGACGAGCTCCTTCGTAGAGGACGATTTCTTTGGGTTCGCGGGCTTGCCGGTAAACCTGGCGAGAGCAGGAGTCGGGTAGGATCTCATCGGCTGTACCGTGGATGAGCAGCAATGGCTTCGGAGAGATTTCGGGAGCCAGGTCGGTTCCGTACGTCTGTGTCGACATGGAGACGCAGGCGTGAATCTTCTCGGAAACCGCGGCGGCGGTGATAACGACGGCCCCTCCGAAGCTGTGGCCGATGATGGCCACGCGCTCCACCCCGTTTAGGTGTAGGTACTCCGCGCCGAGCAGAGTGTCGAGGACACAGTCCTCAAGATGGTTCGGACGGCGGTAGTGCAGTCGAACCCCAGAAATCCCCTGCGCCTGGAGCCGTCGGCACATTTCGGGGTACAGCCCGCGCGCCGGTCCTTCGAGCCCGCCGCCCGCGCCGCCTACCCAAACGGCGCCACGAGTCGAGCCTTCGGCCGGGTGAAAGCGGGCATCGACGGTGCCGGCGTTGGTGTGAAGTCGCAGGTTGAAGAGCCCCGGCTCAAGCTCTATTTCGTCGGTTTCCTGCCATTCCAGCACCCGCTTTTCCTCCGCCATGGCAAGCCCTGGGACTCACGTAGCTGGAAACAGGTTCGGAGATTAGTTTTGGATCTGGGAGAGACGCTCAGGTGCCTTCTGTTGACGCAAGGCTCGTGCCGTCGGCAAGGCATCCTGATTCTCAGCCGTTCCGTAGCTATGGAACGGCGCAGCCGTGCGTCTCAGTTGGGGACGCACGGCTGCGCCAGAGTTCAGCAGGATCGTGGGCGAGTCGTCGTCGCGATTAGGGTCTCCCTCGGCCGGTCTTCGCCTGAAGCTCATCGATTCGCTTAGAAGCGTCTGCCTTGCTCAATTTCTCGTCGAAGGGCTCTCCAGCCTCCTCGCTGAGCGTCTTCAAATAAGACATCTGAGCGCCCGTCATCGGCTCGTCGCCCGTGACCCAGTCGTTAGGATCCTTTTCTACGTTGGAGCCCACGACTTGGCCGTGCTCGACGTGGGCGCGATTGTCTTGCGGGTTCTCGTGTTTCATACCTGTTTGATAGACGGGTGTCTACTGCTGTTCCCAGGTACCTTTCCGCTATGCCAGAACTCCCAGAGGTCGAAGCTGTACGCCGCCTGATGCGCCGGGTTTTGCAAGGTAAGCGCATCGTTCGCGCCGAGGTCGCTCCCGATGAGATCGTCCTCTCGAACGCCCGTCCCGAGGCCGTCGAGGCAGCGCTCGTCGGGCGCACGGTGCAGGACATCGGACGGAAAGGGAAGTTCTGGTGGCTTGAACTGGACGAGACACCTTGGGTTTTTGGGCACCTTGGGATGAGTGGATGGATCCGCGAGCTCGGCACGGAGTCGATCCGCCTGCACTCGCACGGCGACGCTCCCCTCGACGACGAAAGCGGCCGCCCGCGTTTTCTCAAGCTCCTGGTCGAAGTGGAGGGAGGCGGGCGCATCGCCTTTACCGACGGCCGACGCCTCGGTCGCCTCTGGCTAGCCGAAGGGCCCCACGCGGATCCGCAGGTCCAGCGACTTGGGTTCGACTGCCATGAGAACCTTCCGGAAGTCGACGAACTCCATGCCCGGCTTCAGAAGCGGAAGTCTCCCATTAAGGCCGTGCTTCTCGACCAGGCGCTCTTCGCCGGCGTAGGCAACTGGATTGCGGACGAGACCCTGTATCACGCAGGCATCGCGCCGAAAAGGCTCGCGTCGACCCTGACGCGGGAGGAGGTCACCGCACTTCATGCCGCGCTGATCAAGATCCTCGGCCACGCGGTGGGAGTCGAGGCCGACTACACTCGCTTCCCCGAAGACTGGCTTTTCCACCATCGGTGGGGCGGCGGCAAGGGCGCCACGGAGCTCCTTGGAGATTCGATCGTACGAGAGACCGTTGGCGGAAGAACGACGGCCTGGGTTCCGGCTCGACAGCGATAGCTCTCGATCAGCGTGTAATGTGTTTCAGCGAACGATGGCAGTGACTCGACAATCCGTGGCGATGCGACAGCTCCGAGAGGAGACGCGGCAAGAGCACGAGCTCACCGAGTCGGCGTTCGATCTCGCGCAGGTCACCGAGAGCGTGGAGGCGTACCGGGCCGTCGTGGCACGCAACTTCGGGTTCTATGCCGCGTTCGAGCCGCACCTGTGGCGAGCCGTCCCGTGGAGCGAACTCCAGTTGAGCAGTGAGGAGCGACGTAAGGCCGGGACCCTGCGGGCGGACCTCACCGCGCTCGGCTTCAGCGAAGCAGAGATCGAGGCGCTTCCTACCTGCGACCGGTTGCCGAGTCTGGTCACACCGGAGCGGGCGATTGGGGCGATGTACGTTCTCGAGGGCTCGACCCTTGGCGGTCAAATCATCGGTCGCGAAATCGATCGCCGCCTGGGACTCAGTCCAGAGAATGGCGCTGCCTTCTTCGCGAGCTACGCCGCGCAGATCGGAACCCGTTGGCGAGCGTTCGGTGCGGCGGTCGAGCGGTACGCCGAGGCCGGTGGCGACATCAACGGGATGATCAATGGCGCGCGCGCCACCTTCAGCGCCTACCGCGATTGGCTCCTCAGCAGACCTGCCTGACGCCGTGCGTTCTACAATAGAGCCATGAAGGCTCGACTCTTCGCGCTCGTTGCGGTTTTCGCTCTTCTCGGCGGATGCACGCGCGAGCCCGCGCCCACGGATGCCGCCCCGGCAGACGAGCACGCCGGTCACAGTCACGCAACCGACGATCACGCGGGGCATAACCACGCGCCTGGCGAGGGACACGGCGCACCGAGCGCAGGCTCCACCGCCCAGTCGACCTCCGGCGAGGGCGAGATCGTGCCGATGCAGGGGGGCAAAGCCGGCAACGGTGTGGCCATGTCCGCCGCCGATCTCGCGAAGGAAGCCGACGTTCCGCTCTATCCCGGGGCCAAAACCCCGGACAGCACCTCGAAGGTGACGCGAACGCCGGAGGCGACCCGCTACGAGATCGCGATGGTTACGGAAGACTCGCCCGAGAACGTGATCGAGTTCTACAAGTCCAAGCTCGATCGAGCCGATGCCTCGGCCGATCAGGTGATGGGCGTCTCCAAGAGCGGCAACTACGTGATCGTGAAGGCGCTGCAGGACGGCGAGCGAACGAAGGTCACCGCGACGGTCGTCAGCGACAAGCGCCTGAAGTAGGCCCGTTTTTCTGAGGTGCGATCCTCGCCGCGTGTCCAGCAGAACACGCGGCGAGGTCCAGCGCCGTTAGAGAGGCTTCCGCTTGATCTCCGCCCAAGCCCGAGGAAATCGCGACGGCGTACGGACGGACTTGAAGTAAACGGGGAAGACCCGCACTGCGTCCGTGCCAGGAAGCGTTCGCCGCTCGATGTCGAGAAGGTCGAGCCCTAGGACGGTCACCTTCAGCGATTCGATCAGCGCATCGTCCACGGAGGTGCGCATCGGAATCACCCTTCCTCGAATTTTGCAGAGCTGGGCCGAGAGCTCGACCTGCGCCGGCAGCGGCGCCATTGCGCGGCCGGTGACGATGTCGAAGCTCTCGCGCTCATCCCACTCCTCGATCCGTACTTTCAAAGGCGTGAGGTTCGGCAGCGGCTGCTTCTCCAAGAAGCCGATCATCTTGCCGTTAGAGTCGATCGCCGTAATCCGCAGGTCAGGACGCGCACAGGCCAACGGCCATGCCGGAAGCCCTGGTCCGGTGCCGAGGTCCACGACCTTGGCGTTTTCGGGAAACATGTCGTGAAAGAGGAGCGAGTCGACGAAGTGACGGAGCCAGCACTCCTCACGCGGGACCCGCGTGAGGTTCATCACCTCGTTCGCCTGGTAGAGCGCCTCCTCGTATGCTTCGAACTGCGCGACCTGTTCCGGGCTGAGCTCGAGGCCCAGCCCGCGCGTCACTTCAACGAAGCGGTCTTGGTTCACCCGTCTAGTGAACCCAATCCAGGGCTACTTCTCCTGCGGCTCGAAGTTGAGCGACGCTGAGTTGATGCAATATCGCAGGCCGGTCGGCGTCTGCGGCGCGTCGGCGAAGACGTGGCCCAGGTGTCCGCCGCACTTCGCGCACGTGACCTCGATCCGCTTCATGCCGTGGCTGGTGTCCACATGGGCGTTGATCTTGTCCTGGTCCAACCCCTCGTAGAAGCTCGGCCACCCGCAGCCGGAGTCGAACTTCGTCTCTGAGTTAAAGAGCGGCTCGCCACATCCCGCGCAGCGGTAGAGCCCACTCTCCTTACTGTTCCAGTACTCTCCCGTGAACGGCCGCTCCGTGCCCTTTTCGCGCAGAACGTGGTACTGCGTGGGAGTCAGGATTCCGCGCCATTCCTCTTCATTCGTCGGGATCTCTCGTTGAGACATGCTCTATCCTACGTCCCACGGGAACCGGCGTGCCGCACGGCCCATCTAGCCTGTGATGGCCGACTTCCGCCCCGAAACGCTGCTCACTGGCGCGGCGACCTCTCCCTGGACCGTTCGCGATGCCTTTGCCGCCGCCGCGCTCCAGGGCCTGTTGGCGGGCGAGAGCGGGGAGGAGGACGACGAAGGCCTTGCCCCTCTCGAACTCGCCCGCACGGCTTATCTGATCGCAGAGGCAATGATGGTGGCTCGAGAGATGCCGCTCGAGGATGCCGTTGAGGACGAGGACTAGTACAGAGGAAAGCGCCGCAGGTAAGCGTCCCAAACCCGCCGTTCCCATTCGTAGGCCCGGGCCTCCGCGAACGGCTCGCCGTTCGCCGCCGACCCCTTGGACTTCGTCGTCATCCGGTCGTGGTGATGCCCCAGCTCGTGAAGAAAGATGTGAAGCAGCTGGAACGCCTTGGCCTGCCGCTCGGTGTACTTGCAAAGCACGCCCCAGGCAAGCTTCTCCCGCTCGATTCCTAGCCGGTCCATGAGGTCCGCGTGGTCGGCAACCCACTCGGCGTCCTGTTCCATCCAGAGTTCGCGCTCCCACGCACAGATCGCGATCACGCCGTCTTCGCACCAACCCATGCAGTTGCCGCCCCCGGGAGCAAGAAGAACGGCCTTCAATCCTGTGGAGAGCGTTTCCCAGTTCGGCACGATGGCAATAAACTCGATCAACTCCTCCTTGGTAAGAAGGTGACGATGCCCTGGTCCAGGCCTCTGCCGCTGGAAGACGAGCTCTCGCGCCGGATCGGACCAGATGCTGTGCGTCGGCGCGTGGTTGTTCTTGTTCTGAACTCGCCCGTCCACGACCCGGGTCGCCGTGCGCCGGTTCACTCTTTTCGATCCTTCCAGGTCCCCGCCGGCAGCGCATCCTTGACCATCCAGAGCGGAAGCAGCTCGTACTCGAGCCATCCGGCCCGGATGAGTGGGTCTGCCTGCAGCGCTTGCCGGATACGAGCTTCGTCCCTTCCTTTGTAGAGGTGGAGCCGCTCATCCTGCCGAGTGTCGGTGAAACGTCCGTAGATCGTCGGCCGCAGCTTCCCGAGGCTCTTCTCATGCGCGTTCACGAGATAGGCTGGCGCATCGCCATGCCGGTGGCTTGGCCGCCGCAAGAGCAGAAGCCGGTTCTCCTCCATGCCGCCGTCACTCTTCGCCTCGGTGTTGATGGACCGGGCGTTCGCCGTCCAAGGGTGCGCCTCCACTCGCATGATGCCGCTCTGAACGTAGGGGTCCGTCTTGAAGCAAGCCTCCGCCTCCTCGCGAGTCTTTACGGTCAGCACGACGATGCCCCGCTTCTGCTGCGTGGGATCGTTCAGCGGTCCCGCCGCGATCAGCTTCTTCGCCGCGAACTGGGTGTTGAAGTTCGCGATGTGCGCCTTCTGCATCTCCTGGATCCGCGGGCGCTCCTCCGCCGTAGCCGGCCGACCCTTCATCAGGAAGACGAACCAGAGTGACGGCGCATCTTGGGGTGCCATGGAGAGAAGCAAGGGGAGGGCGAAGGCGGCGAGCATGACGTCAGTATAAATCGCTTGCTAAAATGGGTCGATGCCGGCCGATCCTTGCGTTCACGTTGCCCAGATTCAAGAAGTCACCCCGAGTGCGCAGGGATGCGAGGACTGCCTCAAGATAGGAGGGCGCTGGGTTCATCTAAGGATCTGCCGAATCTGCGGGCACGTCGGCTGCTGCGACAACTCTCCCAACAAACACGCGACCGCGCATTTCCACGCGACCTCGCACCCCATCATCCAGTCGTTCGAGCCGGGCGAAGACTGGATGTGGTGCTATGTTGACGGCGTCTTTATCGACTAGCCGCGGTCGAGGCTTCACGTCCGTCTACGAAGACAGTCGTCGTGCGGACTTTCGCAAGATTGAGGCCCTTCTGGTAGGGCCACCGATCGAGAATTACGAAGTCGGCCCGATAGCCTGGCGCGATCCGGCCGATCTCGTTCTCCATGAACATCGCGTAGGCAGCGTTCTGCGTGTACGCCGTCAGCGCCTGGTCGAGCGAGATGTTTTGGTGCGGCATCCAAACCTTGCCTGTCAGGATCCGACCGTTCACCGCGGCTTCGATCCCTTCCCACGGATTGATCGTGACCACGTCGAAGTCGGATCCGAACGCCATTCTGGCTCCGTTGCGAACGAGATCTCGGAAGGCGTAGCTGCTCTCGCTCCGCTTGCGCCCGATCACCGCCTCGCAATAACGGCCGTCGTCTGCCTTGTGGTACGGCTGCAACGAAGGGATGACGCCTAGGCTCGCGAAACGCGGAATGTCACCCGGCAGCAGGTGCTGCACGTGCTCGACGCGAAAGCGTCTCCGCTTGATCCCAGGCGTTTGCGCGTACATGTTCAGCAAGTCGTGGTTCGCCTGGTCGCCGATCGCGTGGATCATCACTTGAAGATCGGCCGCCGCGGCAGCGGCGAGGCCCCGCGCGTACGTTCCATCAACCGCACCCGGCATCGGCACTCCCCGCCAACCTTTTGCCTGTCCAGCAAGCGGCGCGTCGAAAGGCGCGGCCATGTATGCCGTTCGCGATCCAAGAGAGCCGTCCATGTAAGCCTTCAGCCCACGTGGCACAAACCAACCCGGCACCGCGCGCTCACCCTTTACGCGTGCGATCACGACGTTCCAGGGTCCTCGCTCCGGCGTCCGAGCGTAGGCGGCCACGCGCAGCGTGGGGCGATTTGAGGTGGCGTACTTCCGAAGAATGGGGAAGTAGGCCGTCGCTGTGACGTCGCTGACCGCCGTGACACCGTAACGGTTCGCCTCTCGGGCTGCGGCCTGAAGACCCTCGTACCTCTCGGCCGCGGTCGGCCCCGGCACCTGAACGAGGCCGACGGCCGTCTCCCGCAGCATTCCCGTGGGCTCGCCATTCTTGTCTCGGTCGATCACGCCCCCCGCAGGGTCTTTGGTGTCCCGGGTGATCTTTGCGCGGCGCAACGCCTCGGTGTTGGCGATGGCCGAATGGCCGTCCATTCGATGAAGGATCGCCGGCCGGCCTCCCGTTACGGAGTCGAGCCACTCCCGAGTGGGAGTCTCCTTCTCCGGCCAGCTCTCCGCCGACCATCCGTTGCCCACGACCCAGCGGCCCGGAGGAAGCTTCTCGGAGTACGCCTTGATCTTCGCGAGAAAGTCCGCCTTGCTGACCGCGCCTCGGAGCGGCAGGTCGTACAGCATCGCGGCTCCGGACTCAACTACGTGAGTATGTGAGTCGATCAACCCCGGGATCACCATTCGGCCCAAGGCGTCGACCCGCCGAGTCCGCGGCCCGATCAGGCCCGGAACCAGCTTGCCCAGATGAACGATCCGGCCGTTCCTGACGGCGAGGGTGTCGTGCCTGGTCAGCCTTCCGTCAGTCCAGATGCGAGCATTGGTGACGACGAGATCGGCCGAAGGTGCGGCGATGAGGCAGGCGAGAAGGATCGAAAGTGGCATCGCAGTCCCGCCATTCTAGTCGGAATCACGCCCCGTTCTAGCTCTTCAGGTTGGTGCGGCTGAGGGCTTCCTTCACTCCTTGCACGATTGCAGCATCTCCGCCGGCGGCAAAGAAGTGGAGATGGAACGTTCTCGGTTCGTCTAAGAGCATGTGGTTGTGCAGCGCCGTGACGGTTATGCCCGCAGCATGAAGCGCCTTAAGCACCGGCTGCACCTCGTCCGCCAACAGAATCAGGTCGCCCGTCGCGGCGATCCTCGCTGCGTCCAAGATCTGGAAGTTCACCGACGACGCACCGCCGTTCGACGGCTTCAGCACCTCGCCTGCTTCCTTCAGGACCTCGGCTCTGGGCAGGCTTAGGTTCAGCACCCGGGGGTTCTCTCGCCCTTTGCGACCGAGTTGTGCCTGAATCGATTGCCACCGAGCGTGGGTTTCGGGAAGTAGCTGCGATAACCCCATCGTAGGCGCGATTGGCGTTCTTGTCTCCGCCAACGCCGTGCGAAGCTCTCCCGCTAACGTCTCGGCCTCTCCGATCTTCGAGAAGTGCATGTACATGACCTGCGGCTGCTCTCCGGCCAGATGGTTGTGCACCGCGGTAATGCTCCAGTTGGCGGCCAGGAGTCGGCTCTGAACCCGCGGTAGCTCGTCTGCGGTGACGACGAAATCGCCCATCCCCATCACGGCTTTGCCTCGGTGCCCTTGCATCGGGGCGAATGCGGCCCAGGTGGTGAGGCCGAAGCCCGGCTGAATTTCCACTTCGCCAACCCGCACCTTGAGGTCGGCTCTTGGAAAGTTGATTCGGTAAACGCCGTCCGAGAAGGTGCCCTCGCGTCCGAGCGCCTTCGACACGCCCGACCAATCGAAGGTCGTTTGGAGGAGGGCCATCGAGAGTGCGGCGAGCATCGAAAGCGGCATGCCGTCTAGTCTACGCCTCGCCGAGAGGCCACCCTTCAGCGCCCAAGCTTCCCGACGAGGGGTTCGACCTAACCCCGTGTGGGTTGAGAGTGAAGCCATGCCTAGAAAATTTTTCGGTGGAGACCATCGGAGTGAACGTTCCCTTAGCCTGTTCACACTTACTTTTCATGAGAGTTGCAGCTTGGGCACTCGCATTCGTTGCGCTGTCCGCAACCGCCGGATGCAGTCGGGCGGTGGGGCAAAGCGTCACACTGCCGATGGAGCCGCCGCCGAAGCCGTGGCAGGCACCGCCCACCAAGTTGTCCGAAAAGCACGTGGCAGCCGTCGCGTTCTTGCTTCGTCACGGGCTTGCTGATCCTCGCGGTGGCGAGTACCGGCAGGCGACGGTCAAGGTCGGGAACGTGTGGCGGGGTGATGGCGGAACGGTGACCGCCAACGGTTGGGCCTTCCCCGATGGCACGTGGGTCGGATGGAACGGATTGCGGTACCGGCCGATTTCACTGGGTGCTCCCGCGTCGATCGATGACGACCTTCCAAAGGACCTCTCGCCTACCACGCCGATCACGCCGATGTTCCAGGCGAACCAAGAGGGACCGAGCCTGAAGGGGCCCTCCCACTCAGTCGGAGCGGCGATGCTCCTCATCCTCGGTGAGGCCAACGCCGCAGAGCGGGCGTTCGGACAATCGACATCTGGCGGCGCGGATCCGCTGCGATCCCTCGCGGCCTCCTACCTTTCTCTTCGGTTTGACCGCGCCGTGGCCGCGCACATGCGGGGAGACGACGCGCTTGCCGCCTCTGACGCAGCCGCTCTCGCCGAGCACCGCACCGACTTCGATACCGAGCTGCGTCGGACCGACCCCTCGCCGCACGGCGCGGGAGCAAGTTTTCTTGAGCCGGTCGAACGCCTGAAGGCCGACAGCCTGAGGCGGCTGGCGGAGGGGAAGCGACCGGCGTCCGGCAACGATGTCATCTCTCTCATTGCAAGGCTCGACGAAGTCAGCGCGCGGCAACGGGGCCAGCCAGGAGGAGTCGATCTGACGAGCGATCCCGTAGTCTCGGCCCTCGTGAAGATCGGCAACCCAGCCGTCGAGCCGCTCTTGGACGCGATCGAGAACGACGAGCGGCTCACGCGGTCCGTGTCGTTCGGACGCGACTTCTTCCCGACTCGCAATCTGATTTCAGTCAGGGATGCCGCTTTCGCCGCGTTCAGAGCAATCGTCGGCACGGACGAGTTTCGTTCCGCGGACGAGGCTCGCAGCATCGCGACGCTACGAGCCTGGTGGAAGGAGAACGCCGGCAAGACGCAGGCGGAAAGGTGGTTTGCGACATTGGCGAACGATTCCGCCGACTGGCGACAGTGGACGGAGGCCGCCCGCAAACTCGTCGATCCCGTCGACATTCAGCGGCGGGGCCACTTCATTACGGGCCCGGATCGAAGACCTGGAGATGCTGTGCCGCCGATGAAGGCAGAGGAGCTTCGTGGGCGGCGCAACCCATCCTTGAGCGACCTACTCGCGAAACGCGCGCTTCAGCTCGCCGGTTCGGGGGAGATCAGCAGCAGCACGGAGGTGTTCCAGGCGGCGGAGGGCCTGCAGATCGGTGTTCTTCTCGCCAAATGGGACCCTGCGCGAGCCCTCCCGACCCTGCAAGCGCTCGAGCGACGCGCCTATGAGATCCGTCGCGACGAGAGGCTCCAGGGAAATGCGTCCGACTCTCTTTTCCTGCATTCGGCTCGTGCGCATGCCCAGAGAATCAAACTCGGTGACTCCTCGGCCGCGGAGGAGTTCCTCAAGATGATCGAGACGTACGATGCTCGTCGGACCTTCGGACATGGGTGGAGCTACTTCCGTCCTCTTACGCAACAGCCAGAGAACCTCGTGCTTCGGACGGGCGCCGAGAAGCTCTTTCTCGGCAATGATTCGCGCTGGAACCTTGAGTCGCTGAGCCGAGACAAGTCGCAGTGGAATCACGCCTTGGCGCTTGTTCCGACGCCGCTGCTCCGAGTTGCGGCGTTCCGCAAGGCACTCGACCTCCGACTTTCCGACGACCGCGTGATTGGTAAGGCGGTGGCGGCAGAAGGCGGCGGCTCTCGCTACTCGTTCGTTGGCGGTGCAAGTGGCGGTGGACAGAAGAAAGCCGCCGCGGGCAAGGATCCGTACGCCAAGCCCGGCGACCAACAGCCGATTCGGGTGAAGGACAGCGTCGCCTGGGAGCTGTCCTCGCTCGACACCATGCCCCGTTTCGAGCTCCACTGGCCGGCGGCAGTTAAAGACCGGACCATCGCGAGCATGCGGCAGCTGCTCCGCCAGAAGGGAGCCACCATCGCCGCGAAATACCCGTTTTGGGTGAGGGCAGACGAGGAGTGATCCGCTAGCGGGCGGCCATCTTCGCCGCCCGCTTCGGACCGATGACCAACTCGTAGCTCCGATCGATCAGGTCCTCGGCCAGGCCGAGATTCTCCCCCTCAGACAGAGAAACCTGCACCCAGCCGTACCGGGCAAGGTAAGGAGCCGGCACGATCCCGCCGAGTTGCGTCAGGGCCGCTTGCTCATCTAACGTCGCTCTCACCGTGATGGTGCCGTCGCCGAGGAAGCAGAAGATCTTGCCCTTGGGCGCCACCTTGATCACGGTCTCTCCCCAAGGGTGATCCTCGTACGCGTCCGGTTTCGCCAGGCAGTAAGGCTTGAGAGAGTTCGAGAGTTCGTTCATGGGGCACGTTGGCGGCTGATCGCGGGGAAGGAAGCATCCGATGCCGTTGCCGGCTCCTTGAGGAAGTTCGCAAGCCACCGGCCGACCATGCCCTCACCGTTCATCGCCGTGTGGGTCCGCGGCAGGTCCTGCACCTTCGGATCATCGTGGATCCAGTGCAGAGCGTTTCGGCGGACGAGCCAATCGAGCGCGTCCGCCTCGATCGGGTGCAGCGGGCGGCCCTCGATATGGCGGGCAAATCTCTGCAACCCGATGAGTGCGACGTCCCGGTCGTCCTCAAGCAGGTCGCTCACGTAGTACAGCAGGGAGCCGCCGTACTTTCGCCGGGCCGAGTCGAGGCTGCGCCGGTTCAGGAACATGGGAAGGAAGGGAGCGTCGCCGAGGACACCGTTCCGGCGCTCGAGCTCATCGCTCAGTCCCAGCGAGACGAATCGGGCCACCGTGGCGTCCAGCGCCGGGAGCGCGCGTCCCAGATCGGCGTACGTCACCGCACCGGAAAGCCACACGACGTCGAACCGCTTGCCGGGCCATTCACGGTGGGCCGTCTGCAGAAAACGCAGGATCGCAAGCGCCCCGGTACTGTGCCCGATGAGCACAATCCGCTGATTTGCCTGGAGGTAAGTTCGCATCGCACGGATCGTGTCGGCGCCTGCTCCCGTTGGCTCGGCGAACGTCCGCTGGACGATCTCCTTCATCGTCAGCCATGAGGCGTGCGCCACCGCTCCCGCGCCCAGGGGGAGGCCGTCGATGTCATCGCCCTCTACGGTTCGTCTCCGCGTCGTGGCCAGCTGCGCGAAGACCCAGGGCTTTACCATCGGCACGGCGAAGTCGCGAACGCCGCCCGCGATCATGCGTCGGTCGAGCTCGGTCTCAGGTTGGCCGGGTCTCCAAGGGGCGTCCCGCTTCAATTCGGCTAGCACGAAGCGCGCCGCGGATTGCGATGCCCGTAGCATTCCGAGATCGCCTGCCGCGAGCTTGAGGAGAGGTCGCTCTTTGCCAGCCGCGGCGTACGTGTCGGTGAAGCCCCCGCGCCAGAGCATGAACACCGGGTAGGCGTGAGCTGCGTAGACCGTGCGGTACAGGCTCTTCGCCGACTCGATGGCGCTCGTCTGCTCCACGAGGCCGCCGTGGAAGTGCAGCACCAGCGGGCGCCCGCCAAGCTGCTTGGCCGCATGCATCATCAACTCGCCGGCCTTTTGCCGTCGGCGAATGGGGGCGTGCCGGTCGGTCCGGCACGCGTCGAACCCCTCCTCCGCCTCGAAGCTCCCGTTCTTGGAGAACAGGCAGTGGTTTCGGTGGAACTCGGCTCCTGAGACGGTGGGTGCCTGCGCCTGAGTCGCGGCGATGGCGGCGAGCAGGACAGAGGTCATGCCTCAATCCTACACGCTTGGCGGTCTCCCGTCCCCTGTTAAAAGCTCGGGCATGCAATTGTCCTGTTATAGGACGTAGCGGCCTTGCTCGGGGATCGCAATACGCTCGAAGTCGTCTGCCAGGGTGTGGAGTGCCTGCCGCATGTCGGCGCCACGCATCGCCTGGCCGTGGCCAGTCACCACGATCTCCGGCTCCAGGGCGGCAAGCTTTCGAACCGATTCCGCGGCGCCTGCCCAGTCCGGCGTGAAGTACATCGGCGGGCCGTGCATCGCCGGCTTCTGGACCGTGACTGCGTAGAGCGACTCCTGAGTCGTGGTGATAAAGGCATCGCCGGCAACGATGGTGCGATCGGACTCGCGCCAAAGCGAAACGTGACCGGGTGTGTGGCCGGGAGTGAATACCCATTGCCAGCCGGGCATGAACGGCACCGACCCGTCTTCCGGCAATGGGCGCAGGAAGCGACTCACGTCAACCGGCGATCGGGGGAACAGGCCCGACATTCGGGCGACGAGCCCCCCTCCTACGCTGGGATCGGGCGGCGGGTACGATGTCGTGCCGTTGAGGAACGGGTGCTCGAGCGGGTGGGCGTACACCGGCACGTTCCAGGCTTCGGCCAGTTCCTCGAGCGCTCCGACGTGATCGAAGTGCCCGTGTGTCATGACGATCGCCGATGGTGGGTTGCCTTCGCCGAACCGCTCGGCGGCCGCACTTCGGATCGCTCCCGCGGTCTGCATGAGGCCAGCGTCCACCAGTACCCAGTTCGGATCTCCCGGCCGGCCGTAGTAGATCACGTTCACGATCGCCAGCCGCTTGTAGGCAAGGTCAACCGAGACCTCCTGCGTGCCGTCGTGGGCGTCGTGCGCCGCTCGTCCGTCGGGGTCTAGAGGAATTTGGTGCTCCATCGTCTTGCCTCATTTGGCGTGCCGATGGAGCGCGAAGTTCGCCCCGGGGCTAGGCTTCTTCCTCTTCGGCTTCCTCGTGCTCTGCGAGCGTGCAAGCCTTCAGGGCCTCTTCGAGCTGCCGGGCGATCTGATCGCCGTCCGCGCGCGACTCGTCCGCCCCGAGCGTGTAGCTGGCGATCACCACGGTGATCTCTCGCTCGTCGGTCCGCTCAGCCATCGTCCAGAGGTGCTGGTAGACCGTCTCGCCATCCTCTTCGAACTCGTCCGTGTCGTGGGCGAGGTACCGGTCCTCGTGAACCCGCAGCGGCTTGCCGTACTGGGAGAGGTAGCTCTGAAGGTCCTCCGTGTCGACCGGTTCCTCGCGGCCGTAAACCATAACGGTCATTCGGAAGACGCCCGCGTCGTCGTTCGGCTCACCGAACGCATCGGTGCCCGGCTCCTCCTCGTCCTGTTCCCACGTCGCCGGAAGCTGGATCTCAGCGAGGCCATCGGAAGTGGCGAAGGATTTGAGGGAGTCGAACGGATTGCTCATAACCGCCAACGTGTTACCTCGTTGCGGGGCAAAAGGTTCGTGCCTGACCAACCGCTGGCCCCAATGTTAAGTGGCAAGGCCCTTTGGGCGCCCAATTAGACATGGCGTGGCCGACGATGTACGCTCCAGAGCCACGTTGATTGAGTGACTTCATGTGCGCTCGGAGGACCGTCGGGAGACCTTCCGGCAGCCGGGCGCGTCGCGCCCGGCTGCCGATAGGATGACTACATCCGGAACATGCTAAAGCCCGCCGGCTCCACCGGGGCGTTCTTCGCCGCCTCGATGCCGAGAGCAAGCACCCGGCGAGTGTCCACGGGATCGATGATGCCGTCGTCCCAGAGCCGGGCGGTGGAGAAGTAGCAGCTCGACTCGTCGGTGTACTTTGCGAGCGTCGGCGCCTTGAACGCCGCCTGCTCCTCAGTCGACATCGCTTCGCCCTTCGCCGCGAGCTGATCCATTTTCACGGTGAGCAGCACGTTCGCCGCCTGCTCGCCGCCCATGACGGAGATGCGGGCGTTAGGCCACATCCAGAGCTGTCGCGGCTGGAATGCTCGACCGCACATGCCGTAGTTACCCGCGCCGTACGAGCCGCCGACGATGACCGTGAACTTCGGCACGTTCGCGGTGCTGACGGCGGTCACCAGCTTCGCCCCGTTCTTCGCGATCCCCTCGTTCTCGTACTTCCGCCCGACCATGAAGCCGGTGATGTTCTGGAAGAACACGAGCGGAATGCCGCGCTGGCAGCACAGCTCGATGAAGTGCGCTCCCTTGAGCGAAGATTCCGAAAAGAGGATGCCGTCGTTCGCGAGGATGCCGACTTGATGGCCCTGGATTCTCGCAAATCCGCAGATGAGTGTCGAGCCGTATCGCGCCTTGAACTCGTGAAGCTTCGAGCCGTCGAGAATCCGGGCGAGCACCTCCCGCATCTTCATCGGCACCTTTGAGTCGCTCGGCACCAGCGAATACAGCTCTTCCGGGCTGTAGAGCGGGTTCTCCGGCACTGCCTCGGCGTTCGCGCGTCTCGGGCCTCCTAGGGACTCGACAATGTTGCGCACGATCTCGAGGGCGTGTCCGTCGTCCTCCGCGAGGTGGTCGGCGACGCCCGAGAGCCGCGTGTGGACGTCAGCCCCGCCCAGGTCCTCGGCGCTGACCTCTTCGCCGGTCGCTGCCTTCACGAGGGGCGGACCACCCAGGAAGATAGTTCCCTGATTCTTCACGATGACGGTCTCGTCGCTCATCGCAGGAACGTAGGCACCGCCCGCCGTGCAGGAGCCCATCACCGCGGCGATTTGGGGGATGCCCTTACTCGAGAGCTGAGCCTGGTTGTAGAAGATCCGGCCGAAGTGATCGCGGTCGGGGAAGACCTCGCTCTGAAGCGGAAGGAATGCACCACCCGAGTCGACCAAGTAGATGCAGGGGAGACGGTTCTCGAGCGCCACTTCCTGGGCTCGGAGATGCTTTTTCACCGTGATGGGGAAGTAAGTGCCGCCCTTAACCGTCGCGTCATTGGCGACCACCATCACCTCGCGGCCATGCACCCGGCCGATGCCGGTGACGACTCCGGCCCCTGGGGCTTCGTCCTTGTACATCCCGTTCGCCGCGAGCGTGGAAAACTCCAGGAAGGGCGAGCCTTCGTCCAGCAGCCCGTCGATCCGCTCGCGGGCGAGGAGCTTGCCGCGCTTCTTGTGCTTGGCAATGGCGTCCTCGCCACCTCCCTGCATTGTGCGTGAGGTCTTTTCGCGATACTCGGCGAGGATGGCGTCCATCGCCGAGCGGTTCGCGCGGTGCTCGGCGTCGTCGACGTTGACTTGGCTAGGGATCGGCTCCATGCGGAGGGAAGCTTACTCCCTCCACCGGTTACTTCCTGGGGGTCTGGATCACGATCGTCAACGCGCGGCCCTGCGGCGGCATGCTCCGCGTCGTCGGACCGTCGTAGGTGAGGGAGACGGTCATTCCGTTCCGCAGGACGCCCGGACTGACGGGATTTCGCCTCCCATTCGCCAGCCGATAGACCGTGGTCCGACGGCTAATGGTGGCGACGGCGAGCGGCCGACCGTCCTTCGGATCCATGACGGAGACCCGAGCGGTTTGCTCGTTCAGGCTGCCGCCGAGCAACTTCAGAAGTCCCGTCGCATACGGTGCTTCCTCAACGATGCGGACCCGACCGGCAGTCGCCTGCGGCGGGTAGCTCTCAAGGATCGGCCCCTTGAAACGAATCTCTACGGTCTGACCGTTTCGCAGGTCGGTGACCGTGCCGACGCCGCCGCTCCTGTCCACTGCGGTGCCGCGAGGCACCGTGACGTAGGCCCGATCGAGGGGAACAGCGGCCGTCCGTTGACCGATGACGAGCATTCGCACGCTGCCGTTAGCGTTCGTCGAAAGCTCAGTCACCGTGCCCCGAACATCGACGTTTGCCGAGGTCTGCGTAAGTAGAAGCATGGTAAGCGGAGTGAGCGTCATGGGAGTGAGTGTCGTCGAGGCGCCGAGTCGTTCATCCGACGTCTCGTGCCGAGGACCGGAATCGCCGGATCATTTGTCGTAAAGTGGCAGCGTGATCAGCGCCATTGCCTTGTCGGTAGTCTTCAGCGCGGCGCACTGGCGACAGGAACTACCCACGTTCGACACGTTGCGGCGCGAACACGTCGTCAAGCAGCTCACAAGCCGAAAACCCATGGATCGGCGAAACGCTGTCCGCGAACTTCGAGTGAGGTCGAGCGTGAGCGATCTGCCAACGATCCTTGAGATGGCGCTCGATCCTGACGCGAGCGTCCGGCGAGAAATCGACCTCGCGGCACGTTTGATGCTCGCGGATGAGGTCGAGGACGTGAATCGGCTGCTCAACAGCGTCCCGCCAGACCTCACCTTGGTGCGAGAGCGTTTGAAAACCGTTCAGCACGTGTCAAGAGACCGAGTGGTCAGGCTCGCCGCTTTGACCGGTATCGAGGGTGCTCAGACCTGGATGTTGGCTCGTCGAGACCCGAAGGTTTGGTACGCAGCACTTCGGAAGGCGGCGCGGCCCGAGACATACGAGCTAGAACCGTCGTCCTTCGAACTCGAGCTGAACTTCGTTCCGGCAACCGGCATCTGTGGCATGAGCACTAAGGGGGTGTGGCAACTCACGACACAACTCGCCCTTGAGTCAAACCCGGTGCTCGGACGACAGTTCATTGGTCGCGTCCTGCGCGAGAGTACTGGAACGAACATCGATCGCCTTCTGCAGGAGGTCGGCAGCGAGATCGGCGCCGCTGCGGGGAAAGAGACATTGCGATCGCTGCTGCGCGACAAGCGACCTTCGGTGCGCTCGGCGGCGGTCGGCCCTCTGCTCCATGAACCGACGAAGCAGGACCGCGAGCTTGTGATGGGTTTGCTCTCCGATTCGTATGCTCTCGTCCGGGTGACCGCCGCCGGCTCCCTGGCAGATCTCCGAGACGTCAGGCTGATCGAGCATCTCCGCAGAACGATCCGACAAGTCGGGGACGAGGAGCTGCGATACCTAGTCCTCACCCTTCCGATTCGGGAGTGGAGTGAACTTGGTCGCGCTTTGCTAACCATTTTTGAGGGCAGGGACTCTGAGCTCATGGTCCTCCTTGCTCAAGTACTGAGCGAGATTGATGACGGAGTGATCCAAGATGCGATCAGCCGCGCAACTCTGAAACCGGGACGCCACCGAGCGGAGATGCTTCCGTTGCTTCGCGACAACAAGAGCCCGGGCGCGGACGCGACGATCGTAGCGTGTTTGGACGATGCGGACGAGTCAGTTCTCGTTCAAGCCGCCTATGTGGCTGGCGCTCGCCAAATCCGTTCGGCTGCGCCCCGGCTCTCTGTCCTGGCAACTTCCGAAAACGACATTGTCGCGACCGCCGCGAGAGTCGCCTTGTCCGCCATCACGGGCCGACCCGCCAACTCGTCCCAGAAACGCCCTTAACATCCCCGAAACACGCGCTCCGCATGTGAAGGTGTAGCCTCTGCTGCCATGAACCTTAGAAAGGTGGCGCTCGCTTTCGGCGTCGTTCTGGGCGTCGGTGGGGCGGCCTACACGGTCACTAGGAACACGGTCGTCGGAACGCAACTGGTGACGGGCAAGTTCATTTCTCCGCAAGGAGAGCAGACGGAAGTGGGCAGCTTCCCGATCAACATGGTGGTCAGCCCCGACGGCCGGTACATCGTGGTGACGAATGTCGGCTTCCGCCAGCAGCTCTCGGTCATCGACTCTCAGACCGGCCGACTGGTGAGTCGCTACGAATCAAACCGCACGGCCGGAACGCCCCGCGAGAGCCTCTACTACGGCCTAACCTTCGGCCCGACGGGCCAGCTGTACGCCTCTCGAGGCTCGCAGGACAAGGTGACGGTCTTCGATCTGACCCGCGACGGGGAACTCAAGGTCGCGGAGAACCTCGACAACCCGGGACCGGCGAACGAACAGAAGATTCCGCACCACATCGCGGGCCTCGCGACCAGCGTCGACCGACGCACGCTCTTCATGGTGAACAACCAGAGCCACAAGGCGAATGCGTTCACCGGCTCGCTCACGCTTTGGGACATCGCCGGTAAGCAGCCAAGATCGACGGTCAAGCTGCCTGCCTTCCCGTACGCCGTTGTGGCGGGCAACGGGCGGGCTTACGTGAGCTGCGAGCGCGACGGCGTGGTGGCCTCCGTCGACGAGGCGACCGGTAGCAGTCGCCTGATCCGCACCGGCGCCGCGCCGACGTCGCTCCTGATGAACCGCGACCGATCGAAGCTGTTCGTCTCCAATTCCAGCGGCGACACCATCTCGATCGTGGACACGCGAACCGACCGCGTCGTCGAGACCATCCCGATCCGAGTGGGCGACCTCCAGCGGTTCCCGGGAGCCACGCCGCTCGGCATGACCCTCTCGGCGGACGAGAGGACCCTGTACGTCAGCGTTGCCGACATGAACTCGGTGGCCGTGATCGATCTCGAGAAGAACGAGCTCGACAACCTCATCGACGTCGGTTGGTATCCGACGTCCGTGGCCCTGTCGCCGGATGGCAAGCGGCTGTTCGTGGCCAACGCCAAGGGCGTGCAGGCTCGCAATCCGAACGGAGCGCCGGTGCGAAACTGGGGTCAGTACGCGCCGAACATCCTTGAGGGCACTGTCTCGATGATCGACGTGACGAAGGCCAGGGCGGACCTCAAGGCAAGCACCGCGAGAGTCCTCGCCAACAACTTCGCCGTGGGTGATTTTCCTCGCCGGGCCGAGAAGGCGTTCACTAAGCCCGGTGTCGAGCACGTGATCTACGTGATCAAGGAGAACCGAACCTACGACCAAGTCTTGGGCGATCTGCCCCGCGGCAACGGCGACCCCAACCTGTGTCTCTTCCCACGTGAGGTGACGCCGAATCAGCACGCCCTAGCGGAGCGCTTTGCCCTGCTGGACAACTTCTACGTCTGCGCCGAGGTCTCGGCCGACGGGTGGAACTGGTCGACGCAAGGGATGGCCAGCCCGTACGTGGCTCGCAACACGCCGTATAACTACAGCAAGCGTGGTCGTGCGTACGACTTCGAGGGGACGAACAATGGTGTCGCCGCGGAGATCGAGGGGATGCCGGACGTGGCCACCTCGAAGGGCGGTTACATTTGGGATCAAGCCGCGCGCCAGCGGGTGAGCTACCGAAACTACGGTGTGTTCACCGCCTTCGGGGACGAAGGCGACGGACTCGCGAAGGACAACGCCCCGACGAAGAAGGCGCTCGTAGGGCACACGTCGCCGGACTTCCTCCGCTACGACATGGCCTACGCCGACAGCGAAGCCTGGGTGAAGCACGGCCTAAAGCCGGCTCCGAAGCAGAAGGCGACGTTCGGTCGCTACAACGACCCAAGCCGGATGACGGCTTGGCTGCGCGAATTCAATGGGTACGTGAAGCAGGGAAGCCTGCCCAAATTCATGATGGTCCGCTTGGGCCGGGACCACACCAGCGGCACGACGCCGGGGCAGTACTCGCCGCGGGCGTGCGTGGCGGACAACGACTACGCCGTCGGTCAACTGGTGGAGGCCGTCAGCAACTCGCCGTTCTGGGGCAAGACCGCCATCGTCATCCTGGAAGACGATGCGCAAGCCGGCTTCGACCACGTCGACGCCCATCGGTCTACCGCGTTCGTCGTCTCGCCGTTCACGCAGCGCAGCAAGCTCGACAGCCGGTTCTACAACACCACGAGCATGCTCCGGACGATCGGCGTGCTGCTCGGGCTCAAGCCGAACAACCAGTACATCGCCACCGCGACCCCGATCGACGTGTTCAGCAAGGAGCGAGTTAATGCTGAGCCGTACCGCGCCATCCTTCCGAGCAAGGAGATCGTGGCTGAGGTGAACCAAGCGACGGCGTATCGCGCGAAGGACAGCGAGCGGCTGATCAGCCGGTTCTCGGAGGAGTCGCTTCCGGACATTGAGCTGAACGACATCCTATGGGGCGCCCTGAAAGGCGCGAAATCTCCCAGACCGGCGGTGAGGGGTGCGCGCTGGTCGACGGAAATGGACGACTGAACTAGTCCCGGTCGGGAACGTCTTGCCCTCTGCTAGGCTTACTACAAGAGCGATGAGCACGCAGAGGGCATTGGCGGCGATCGTGTTCACGGACGCGGTGGCGTTCAGCACGAGGGTACAGGCGGACGAGGAGTCGGCCCTGCAGGAGATGCAGGCCGACTTCTCGGTTATGCGTGAGGTGTGTGTCGCGCACGGGGGCCGCGTGCTCAAATCGATGGGCGACGGCCTGTTGATGGTGTTCGACAGCGCGAGCGAGGCGTTGGATTCCGCGCTCGAAATCCAACGTGCCTTCGCCGATCGGCCGGCGGGCTCGCTCGAGCACCGCATGGGTGTTCACCTGTGCGACGTGGTCTTGGAGGCGAACGACGCCCACGGGGACGGCGTCAATCTGGCGGCCCGACTCGAGGCGGAGGCTTCGCCCGGAGGCATCTGCCTTTCTCAGACGATCTACGACATCGTCAAGAGCCGACTCCCCGTTCAAGCGAAGTTCCTCGGCGAGCGTCACCTCAAGAACCTTGTCGAGCCGGTCAAGGTCTTCGAGATCGCGCCCGGCAATGCGCCGCGGGGGCAGAAGATTCCGCCCCGGGACAACCGGCGACCGTCGGGGGGCGGCATGGCCGCCGCAATTGCCTTCCTCGGAGTGAGCATTCTGGTGGCGGCGGGCGTGATGTGGTTCCGGCCGATGCGACAACCAGTCGCCCAGGGGATGCCCGCGCCGCAGCGCGAAGTTCGCTACATCCCGATGCCGGCACCCTCGCAGGCGAGCAGCGTGTGGGACCAACTCGCCTACGAAATCGGCGAGCGTGAGCGCTTCGCCAAGTACGTGGCACGAGCCCGAGCGGCGGCGAGTGCGTCGAAGCTCGAGGCAAAGCGGCCGACGATCGGCCAGACACCCGAAAGCGGCGCCAAAGGTGGCACCCTTGCATCGCAACCGTCGGTGGACAACGGAGCCAAAGCCTCGAAAGGCAGCGAGCCGGTCAAGGAAGCTCCTACCCCGGCGTCTGAGGTCGAGGCGTTTGCCATGGACGGCGTTCCCGAAGTGCCGACGCCGCCGGGGGCGAAGGCGGAGCGACTCAGCCGTAACCCCGAGTTTCTTGCGACGTGGACTCGACTGTCGAAGGATTACAAGTTCGAGGAGATGCTGGACGCGATCGAACGGAATCCCGAGTGGAAGAATGCGCCGGACTACGACCGGCAGGTGCGTCACTTAGAGCGGCTCAAAGCCTTCAAGCAGGTCGTGATCGAAGACCTTGAGGACCGAAGCAAGGACAAGCCGCTCGTGGTGAAGGGCGTCTCGGGCCAAAGGCAGCAGGAAGTCGTCGGTGCAAACGGAACCGAAATCCGGTTCCGCAAATCGGATGGCAAACTCTACGCCGTGAGCATGAAGGACCTTGATCCGGCAGTCCTGCGAGCACTGGCGGTAAATGCGGCAAAGGGCGGAAAGGGAATGGACGTCCTCCGGAAATCTCTCAGCTCTTTCGATCGTGAGTTCGGCACCCGATTCAGGGGTTCGAGGAGGATCGAGACGGCGACTAAAGCCGAGGATCCTCGATCCGGATCTCGCGTAGAAGACCCGCGTTGAGGAGCGTGCGGCGGTGTCGCTCGAGGTCCTCGCCGAGCCACCGCTCACCCCGCCGAAACGCCCAGCCTGCGACGGCACAATCCGCCACGAATTCGTACTGCAGGGTCTGTTCGGCTTGAAGCGCGGGAGTCATCGATCATCATCGTCCCGTTTTGAGGCCACGAAGGTGACCTGGTAAGGCCGGAGTTTGCCAAGGAAATCGCAACAGGTTAAGACGTACTGGGCCAGTCATTAACGCCACAATTAGCGAGGAAGAAAGCAGTGGGCATGATACGCAGTATCGGCGTAAGATCGCGCATTTAGCCAACTTCCCGTGCAATTACTAGGTTATTAATGAGCCCATACTCCACTCCCGGTGAAAATGACAGTCCCGCACTGGGTAAGGGCGAACACCTAGACTTTCCTTGGCCGGCGGAACAGGCGGTTCCGGTGCTCTTGAGCTTCCTGAACTCGGGCTCCAGCATCGTTTTCGTCAAGGATTCGGCCGGCCGGTACGTTTACGTCAATCGCCAGTTTCTGAAGTGCTTCGAGTACGAGCCGAAGGCGGTGATCGGCAAGACCGATCACGACCTTTTCCCGGAGGAGGTCGCCGAACGGCACCTTCGAAATGACGCATATGTCCGGTCGACGGGAGAGATGCTGCACACGACGACGACGCTCCCATCGAAGAACGGGACAACTCGAGAGTATTCGTCTCAAAAGTTCTGCTTCACCGACGGCGTCGGCGAGGTCTACATCGGGGGCGTCTCCATCGATATTAGCGAGCAGCGGCGGGCGCAGCGCATGGTGGCCGCGAGCCAAGCACGCCTGAAGGCGGCGGTGGAGGGTGGTTTGGACGCCTTCTTCGTCCTCGAAGCCGTCCGCGACGCCGATAACAACATCGAAGATTTCGTCTTCGTGGACATCAATGGCCGAGCGGAGAAGCTGCTCTCCCTTGCCAGATGGGAAGTCGTCGGCCACAAACTTTGTGAGTTGCTTCCGATCAACCGCACCGCCGGCTTCTTCGATCGGTACGTTCGGGTGGTCGAGTCTGGCGTTCCGATCGAAGAAGAGTTTCCGATCGACACGCCCGAGATCCGCGCGCAGTGGCTGCGGCATCAGGTCGTCCCTCTCGGCGACGGTATCGCGATCACGACGCGAGACATCACGGACCAGAAGGCCGCCGAGGCGATGGCGCAGGAGCACACCCAGCTGCTCGAGAACGCTCTCGACGGAATCTCAATCCACGACGAGAATGGGCGGTTCACCTACGTGAACGGCCCCATGGCTCAATTCCTCGGTCGATCCGTGGATCAGATCCTAGAAATGGACTGGGAGGGGATCTGCCACCCCGCCGACATCCCGGAGCGTCGACGCCAGTACGAGATGATGCAAGTCGAGGGGCGGGTCGACACGGAGTTGCGTGCCGTACGGCCGGACGGGGAAGACCTGTACCTCCGCGTCGTAATCATTCCGATGGTGCGGGACGGCCAGTTCCGAGGCCACTACACCTTCGCTGCGAACATCACGGAGAAGCGCCAGTACGAAGCGCGGCTTGAAGAGCAGAATCGGTTGCTTTCGGAAGCGAAGGCCGAGCTCACCAAGGCGAACGAGCGCCTGAGGCAGCTCGCCGCCACCGACGGCTTGACGGGCCTAGGCAACCATCGCGAGTTCCAGACCCGCTTGGAGGCGGAACTGCAGCGCGCCGACCGGTATGGGCATGACGTCTCGCTGCTCATGATGGATGTGGACCACTTCAAGCAGTACAACGACTCCTTCGGCCACCCGGCAGGCGACGAAGTGCTGCGGACGGTCGCCGAACTTTTACGGCAGGAAGCGCGGGAATCGGATTTTGTCGCCCGCTATGGCGGGGAAGAGTTCGCTGTCATCCTGCCGATGACCGGACCGGCCGACGCCGCCCAAATGGCGGAGCGAGTCCGTGCCCGCATCGAGTGGCATGGATGGCCGCTGCGAGCCGTAACCGTCAGCGTTGGCCTAGCGTCGCGCTCGTTGCCTCTAGCAACGAGCGAGGCGTTGCTGAAGGCCGCCGATCAGGCGCTCTACGCTTCCAAGCAGGCGGGGCGGAACCGAGTTTCTGTGGCGCTTTAACTCACACAAACGGCTCGCAGAGGAACATTCCGAGCCCCGGAGGGCCAGATGGTGCGGTTTGCTGGGGGAACGCTAATTTTGGCGAAGACCGCCGGCCACGGCATTTGTATTTGCCTCCTGACCGGCTGACAAACCTGGGCGCGGGAGGAGCAGGGTGCTTTGTGCTTACTGGGCGCTTGACCCTCAAGCGCTCCCAAGCCATACTCCGGGCTAGTCGCGGCGTCTCGGACGTTTCCCGCGGGGCGGAGATAAACGCATCGGGGAGCGACTCTATCGTAGTTGGCCCTCACAACTACCTAGCGTCTGTAAATGTTCTTAATCGTGAGGAACTTGTACTCCCGGCAAGTCGGAGGCTCATTCTTTAGGACTCACGAACGCTCATCTTAACTGGCTCGTTGAGGAGTGATTGTCTACAGGTGCTAAGAATCGCCTGCAAAGAACAGGCACCTCGCCACACATTCGCCCTGGAAGGGCAAGCCGAAACTATTTGGTCGGGGCGACAGGATTCGAACCTGCGGCCTCATGCTCCCAAAGCACGCGCACTTCTACCGATTCGAACCTGATTGCTAGGTAGACGGAACCTGATTTTCTCCGCACGGTTCAACTCAGAGAGGCAGGTACGACAGGGAGGTACGACATGTCGCCACCGATTTCGGTAGCAGTCCCGGTGGCGCAAGCGTGTGGCCGTGGCCTACCCGTGCCGGAACGCTCGATCGAGGGTCACAGTCCGTACCGATGTGGACCGAGAGGACGAGGCGAGAGCGGCGGCG
>Ga0164290_1001513_pt1 | contig 31837 bp, 28 predicted proteins | sample Micstemetagenome_FD_108782 | JGI IMG/M metagenome (GOLD analysis project Ga0164290, IMG submission 108782) | Contaminated culture microbial community from soil near Moab, Utah, USA - Microcoleus steenstrupii SON62 (Illumina Assembly) | ecosystem: Environmental > Terrestrial > Soil > Soil crust...
GCTATCAACCCCACGATCAATGATACGGCTCCGGTTATTATCAAGACAATCGTCTCCATGTTGTTGGTCAATTTTTAAATAGTTCAGAATCATTGGTTCACAATTACACATCACAATTTACCACTATGGGTAAACGGATAAAAGCGAAGATAATTAAATGTGTAGAAGAAAAGTGAAATAGGTAGGTTTATTGTGAAGGGGGTATAGCAGATGGCCTATAGTTAATGGCAGATAGCAGTTTTTTTTACCATTTGCCATGATCCATAGGCCATCAGCCCAAACTATTGACCTCCCTCCAGCGCCTTATCAAGCTGACGCTCGAGGCTGCTGAGTTGGTCGGCTGCTTCCTGCCATTTTACCAGTTCAATACCGCTTTGGTTTTGTTCGGTAGCGAACCAGAGTAGTACCATGGCCACATAGTCCTGCATATCCTTGCCGGCCAGGTTATGCCGGAATTCAGCAATCTTATCATTGATGAGATTGGCAGTTTTACGAACCATTTCCTCATCAGCAGGCTCAATACGAAGTCTGTAACTTCGATCGGCAATCACAATATTTACAGGTATCAATTCAGCCATGAGGTCAGGTATTTAAAAGGGCGAGGCATTTATCGATTTCTTTCAGGTAGCCATTGATGCGTTTTTCGAGTAGTAGTTTTTCCTCCGGGGAATGCGCCGATGTACCCAGTTTAAGTGCATCGATCTGTTGCTGGAGTAAACGTACCTGCTCATCGCGTTGCATCAACTGTTGCTGACTTCTGTCGAGTTCTTTCTGCAAACGCTGGTTCTCCCTGGTAAGCACCTGGTGATGCTTCAGCAGCAACTGAAGCTTATCCTGTACGGTTTTTATGTGCAGATCCAGTTCTACCATCTCTCTAAGTTAACTTCATTTTTAAGCCTTATGGCATTTTTAGTGCACGAGTTATGCACGGAAGCTTATGGCTGATGGTGTATGGCAAATAGTAGAACATTTGCTATATGCCATGAACCATTAGCCATTTGCCGCTCTCCTATTTCCTTATCTCCGCTCCCAAATCCTTCTCCAATCCCTGAATAAGTTTACCCATCATGGCATCGGCTTCTTTATCGGTAAGGGTTTTTTCTTCATCAACAAAAGTGAAACTAATGGCCATTGATTTTTTTCCCGTACCCAGTTTAGCACTTTCAAATACGTCAAATAAACGCATATCCTGTAAACGTGACAATTTCAGTTTCCCCACTACCGCTTCAATAGCTGCATAAGTAGTGTTTGTATTTACTACCATGGCAAGATCGCGCTGCATGGCAGGGAACCTGCTTACTTCCTGGTATACAATTTTTTGTTTACGCACTGCTTTTGTGAGTGCGGCATAGTCAATATCAATAAACACCACTGTTTGTTTGATATCGAATGAAGCAGCCCTTTTTTTATCAACTTCCATTACTGTTCCCACCTGTTGTTTACCAGCGAACAGTGCCAGTACATTCACATCATTATCGGTTGGCTGAAATTGAACAGCTGCAATGCCTGCCAGTTGTACGATGGCTTTAGCAACACCTTTACCATAATAAATATCAAAAGCCCCTGGTTTTTCTCTCCAGCCAGCTTCATGTGGCTGACCGGTAAGATAAATACATAAATGTTCTGCCTCCGTATATTCACCTGCACCTGAAGTGGCATAGGTTTTACCAAATTCAAATAACTGGAGGTGTTGGTTTTTTCTATTGAGATTATAGGCGATGCTTTCCAGACCTGTTTCTAGCATAGAGGGTCTTAACACATCGAGTTCAGCACTCAGGTTATTGATCATCTTAACCGTTCCACCCAATACATCCTCAGAAAAATATTTGCTATTGGTAATTGAGTTGGTAAGAATTTCCACAAAACCCAAACCTACCAGATAGCCTGCTATCTTATCTTTCAGCGCCTCTTTCATTCCTAATTGCTCTACTGCCGGACTGATGGTAATGGATGTAGGTATTTGAATATTATCCAGTCCATCGATCCTGATAATTTCCTCTACAATATCTGCAGGAATACTGATATCGGGTTTACTGTAAGGAACAGATACTGTTAGCTCATCAATATCTTCTTTCACGACCTCAAAACCCAACGCTTTGAGAATACGTTTTACATTTTCGGGGTGATAATTTTTACCACTCAGTTTTTTAATATAATGGTATTTAACCGCTACTTCTTTTTTAGGCTGTGGTTGCGGATACACATCTACTACTTCACTTGATATAGTGCCACCTGCTACTTCTTTAATCAATAATGCAGCACGCTGTAATACCTGAACACAGTTAGAGATATCTACTCCTTTTTCAAACCTGGTAGCCGCTTCTGTTCTTAAACCATGTCTTAAGGATGTTTTGCGGATAGATACCGGATGAAACCAGGCACTTTCAAGAAAAATATTTTTTGTAGTCGTGTTCACGCCACTTTTCATCCCACCAAATACGCCTGCGATACACATTCCCTCTGTACTGTTACAAACCATCAGGTCTTCTGCTGATAATTTTCTTTCTTTCTCATCGAGCGTAATAAAGGATGTTCCTTCGGGCAGATTCTTTACAACCACTTCATTACCGGCAATAGCAACTGTATCATACGCATGTAATGGCTGGCCGGTTTCATGTAATATGTAATTGGTAATATCTACAATATTGTTAATGGGCCTCTGACCGATCGCCATCAAACGATTTTTTAACCAGTCTGGTGATTCTTTTACGGTGATACCACTGATGGTGAGTCCGGAAAAACGTGGACAGGCTTCCTGGTTTTCGATTTTTACCTTGATGGGGAGCTTATTATTATCTGCTGCAAAAGCATTTACAAAAGGAGTAACTGCTTTGGTTTCCTGTTCATGATGGCTAAGGTAGGCGCATACATCTTTGGCTACACCGAGGTGGCTCATGGCATCCATCCTGTTGGGTGTAAGACCAATTTCATAGATCCAGTCTGAATATGGAGAAAAGAAATCAGCCGCTGGTTTACCTGGTTCAGCGTCGGCAGGTAAGACCATAATACCATCATGACTGGTACCTACACCAATTTCATCTTCGGCACAGATCATACCATGGCTTTCTACTCCGCGGATTTTGGCCACTTTCATGGTAAGGGGATCACCGGTTACAGGATAAATGGTGGTACCAACTGTAGCCACTACCACTTTTTGTCCGGCCGCAACATTGGCTGCGCCGCAAACCACCTGTAAGGGGGTTTCAGCACCAATATTTACCGTTGTTACCTTAAGCTTATCTGCGTTCGGGTGTTGTTCGCAGGTAAGCACTTCACCTATTATCACCCCTTTTAATCCGCCTTTGATGCTTTCATAAGCTTCCAGACTCTCTACTTCCAGACCAATGGCGGTCAGGATTTTAGATAAAGCTTCTGGTTCAATGGTACGGGGAAGGTATTCGCTCAGCCAGTTGTAACTAATGGTCATATTCGGTTGCTCTTTTCGGGGCGTAAAAATAGGGATAATAAGCGGCAAAGCCGCTGGCTTTGAGCCGCTAGCTGTGAGCTGTGAGCTACTTGTAAAAAGATAACTGGGTAGAAATGCGCTTTTTAGTCTTTATTTTTTAGTTCAAATACTTAAAAATTGGTTCTTGCTCATGGCTCAAAGCTCATAGCTCACAGCTTTCTCCAGTTACGTTTTTTCTCCCTCCCCTCCCTCCTTTTTCTAAAATTTCTTTGTACACAGTGGTTTGTGCATTTCCTGTGTCAGGAGGCGGAAAACTTTTGATTTTGGGGGATAAGCTTTGTAAATTGTGTGAATAGAGCAGTGAATAACCTGCGTGGAACTGTGAATTACTGTGGATGAAAAATGGCAAAGAAAAATTTTAAGATGAAAAAATTCTACGCCATATTCGCTCCCCCTAACTGCCGAGGTAACAATTCCGTAACATGGAACCGCCACTGAGGATTTGGATAGGCTTCTTACTAACAACCAACTAAAAGAATCGCTACGAAGATGGACCTGACCAGCCTGAATAAAGACCGTAAAAGAAGAAAACCCGCTATAGACCTCAGCACCATGGTATACGGCAAAGTACCGCCCCAGGCCAAAGAACTGGAAGAAGCTGTACTGGGTGCCATTATGCTGGAGAAAAGTGCATTTGATACGGTAACCGAGATTGTTAAACCCGAATGTTTTTATGTAGAAGCACACCAGCTCATCTTCAGGGCCATGCAGGGACTACAACAGAAAAGTATGCCCATTGATATCCTCACCGTGGTGGAGGAATTAAAAATGCGTGAGCAGTTAGATGTGGTAGGCGGTCCTTACTATGTTACCAAACTCACCAATGCAGTTGTATCTACTGCCAATATCGATGCCCATGCCCGTATTGTGTTACAGAAATTTATTCAGCGCGAACTGATACGCATCAGTGGTGAAATAATTGGAGATGCATATGAAGACAGTACCGACGTATTTGATTTGCTCGACGACAGCGAAACAAAGATGTTCAACATCACCAACAACTACCTCAAAAAGAATTTTGAAGATATAGGCAATGTACTCGCCAAAACCATCAACCGTATTGATGAGTTACGCACCAAAACAGAAGACATATCGGGTGTACCCAGTGGCTTTGCCACACTCGACCGTATTACCTATGGCTGGCAGCCAACCGATCTTATTATTCTGGCGGCACGTCCTTCGGTAGGTAAAACGGCTTTTGCCTTAAACCTTGCGCGCAATGCTGCTTTACACCCTACCAAACCTATTCCGGTTGGTTTCTTTTCACTGGAGATGAGCGCCGCACAGCTGGTTCAGCGTATCCTGAGTGCGGAGAGCGAGATTAAAATGGAAAAGATCAGTCGTGGTAAACTGGAAGATTATGAATACCAGCAATTACACAGTAAGGGTATCAAAAAGCTCGAAACAGCACCTATCTACATCGATGATACCGCAGCACTGAACATCTTTGAATTTCGTGCCAAAGCCCGCCGACTGGTAAACAAACACAATGTAGGCATCATCATCATCGACTACCTGCAGTTAATGAGTGGCAGCGGCGACCGTAACAATAACCGTGAACAGGAAATCAGTAATATCTCCCGTAACCTGAAAGCACTGGCGAAAGAACTGGGCATTCCTATTATTGCACTGAGTCAGTTGAGTCGTGCCGTGGAAACACGTAAAGAGAGCAAGATGCCTCAGTTGAGTGACCTTCGTGAATCTGGTGCCATTGAGCAGGATGCCGATATGGTAATGTTCATCTATCGTCCGGAGTATTACGAAGTGATGAACAATGAAATGGGCGAAAGCACCCATGGCGAAACACATATACGCATAGCCAAGCACCGTAACGGTTCTTTGGAAACCATTAAACTGCGCGCCAAACTGGAGATCCAGAAATTTGAAGAATGGGAGGCTGATGGTGGTGGATTTGGCGGTGGCAGCTGGAAACCCGTTGCACCGGGTACGTTGCCCACCAGCGGTGGTTCGGCAGCAGGCGAAGGCGGAAAACTCTTTATCCAGAAAGGCAGTAAAATGAATGGCGGCGATTTTGATGAAGGATTTGATGCGGAGAATGATGCGCCGTTTTAAATAAGAAATAAGGAATCAGTAATAAGAAAGTATTTGCACAACTATGTCGTTACCTTATTTCTTTGAACCCTCTGTTTCTTTTTCACCAACACATTTCCAGTTAAGTGAGGAAACCAGCAAACACTGTATACAGGTATTGCGCATGAAGTCGGGCGAACCACTTGAACTCACCAATGGAAAAGGCGGCTTATATACTGCACGTATTACCCAGGAAGATAAAAGACATTGTACGGTTGTTATTGAGAAGGAAAACATTATTCCGGCACCACAAAAAAAAATCAGTATTGCTATCTCTCTCTTAAAAAATACCAGCCGCTTTGAATGGTTTTTAGAGAAAGCAACCGAGATTGGTATAACCGAAATTATTCCACTCATCTGTTCCCGTACGGAACATACCCGTTTTCGTTTCGACCGGATGCAGCAAATATTAGTGGCTGCTATGTTACAGAGTCAGCAGAGTTGGTTACCCATTTTACATGAACCGGTAAAAATAGCAAACTGTATTAATGAGGCTACACCAACACAAAAACTGATTGCTCACTGTGAGGAAAATCAGAAAACTTCCTTGTCTAATATTAAAAAGGAAAATAACTGCCTGCTACTGATTGGTCCGGAAGGCGATTTTACAGTTCAGGAAATTACAGCAGCATTAGAAAAGGGTTTTATACCTGTATCGCTGGGAAATACGAGGTTAAGAACGGAGACTGCAGGTATTGTGGGGGCTACTTTATTAGCAATACCCTGAGCAAAATAAAATGATTACCTTTAAGCTGTGAAAGCATCAGCACTCATCATAACTTCATTACAAAAAATTAAGCCTGAATTGAAAAGAAAATTCTTTGTCAGTTCCATTGGCATATTTGGTTCTGTTGTGCGTGATGATTTCTCTCCTGAAAAAAGTGATATTGATATTATCGTTGATTTTTCAAAACCAATTGGTGTAGAATTTATTGACCTTGCCGAATATCTCGAAACCATTTTTAAACGAAAAGTAGACCTTGTCTCTAAAAATGGCATCAAGGATAAGTATTACCGGGAAATTGAAAATGAGATAATATATGTCTAGCCGAAAACCACGGTTACTGATAGAAGATATTATTGAAGCAGGACAGAAGATTATTTTATATACTGAGGGATTATCATTTGATGATTTTAGAAATGATAGCAAAACAGTCGATGCTGTTATCAGAAATTTCGAAGTAATTGGGGAAGCTGCAACCAGAATCCCGGAAGAAATTAAAACGAGTTATCCCGATATTGATTGGTACAGAATAAGAGGTTTCCGCAATCGCATTGTTCATGAATATTTCGGTATCGATTACGCAATAGTCTGGCTAATCAAAGAAGATTTCCTTCCCGATCTGCTTCAAAAAATGAATAAAATACAACTATGATTGACACAGTTGTATAATCTATACTAATGGGCTTTTTTCAAGTTTATCGATTTCCAGGCTATAGAAACTTTACTGCCTACGTTACCATTTTATTTCCTCCATCCTCTTTCGTAAATTCATAGCATGAGCAAAACACTAATCGTTTCTTCTATTTTTCTTGCACTATTGTGTTATTCCTGTAAAAACGGCAAGAGCCGAAAACCAGTTATCCGCGATACCAGTATTACTTCAGCCACCTCTTTTAATAACCTTTTCTTTGACAGTACACGACTGGCTATTTTTCTCAATAATCATCCACAGTTTAAAAGTTTCACAGATCAGTTCAACGACTTTTATAAAGACCGCAATTATGCGTATGCCTGGTTCGATTCTACCGGACTTGCAGAACAGGCACTGAATTTCAACAACCTCCAACAAAACTATATTACGAGTTTTTCAGACAGTAGTATCAATAATCCTTTACTCAATTCATTACTGGCAAGTATTCAGCAAACTGTAGGGAAGCAAAAAATTACAGCGGCACAGATACTTGAAACTGAACTTCTATTAACGGGTCAGTTTTTTCAGTATGCAGCCAAAGTATATAAAGGAAGCGATATTGATGCCGCAGAACTTGGCTGGTTCATCCCCCGAAAAAAGATAGACCTCCATGCTTTACTCGACTCTGCTATTCTGTATAAATCTGCTGAAGCTTATGCACCACAGAATACCCAATACAAACGGTTACAGCAATATGTACAAACCTATAGTAAACTCAGTAAGCAAACTGGTTTCGATTCCATTCCCACTGTAAAAAAATCATTGCGAAAAGGAGACTCTGCTGAAATAGTAGTATTAATCAAAAAATATTTGCAATTACTGGGCGATCTCCCGAAAAATGACGGGTCACCCATTTTCGATACCAGCCTGGTATTAGCCACCAAACAATACCAGCGCAGAATGGGACTTACAGCAGACGGTGTTATCGGTAATAAAATGATTGCAGAACTGAATGTTCCCATGAAACAGCGTCTTCGTCAGATATTGATCAACCTCGAACGCCTTCGATGGATGCCACCCGAAAAAGATACCAATTATATCCTGGTAAACATCCCTGAATTCATGATGCATGTGTACGATAGTGGCAGACTCCAGTTTAACCTGAATGTGATTGTAGGAACAGCTGCCAATAACACCGTCATTTTCAGTGATCGCCTGCAATACATTGTGTTCAGTCCATATTGGAACGTTCCGGAAAGTATTGTACGCGGAGAAATATTACCGGGTATCAGAAAAAATGCCAACTACCTGAATAAACATAATATGGAAGTGGTGAAAAATGGCAGTGTTCCCGTGATCAGGCAAAACCCAGGCCCTTCTAACTCACTCGGACTGGTTAAATTTCTTTTTCCCAATAACTACAATATCTATTTTCATGATACACCCAACCGTAACCTTTTTGCGCAAAGTAGCAGGAGCTTTAGTCATGGTTGTATCCGTGTAAACCAGCCGGCAAAACTGGCGCAGTACCTTTTACGGTCCGACAGCAGTTGGACCACTCAGAAAATAGACAGCGCCATGCACCTAAAAAAAGAAAAATGGGTACCGCTCAAAAAAGCCATTCCTGTTTTTATTGTGTATTTCACCGCCTGGGTCGATCAAGACGGACAATTGAACTTTAGAAAAGATATTTATAAACATGATGAGAAAATGGCAATGAAATTGTTTCAATAGAAGTCCGGAAGTCCAACGTCCGAAAGTCAAGGAGAAGCACTCCCATTCCCATAACTTTCTTTCGGACTTTCGGTCTTCCCGACTTTCGGACTTTCGGACTTTCTTACCTTTGTATAAACAGCCTGAACATGCATCTGATTGAGGTTACTGACAGTACGACTATAAAATCTTTCTTAGAAGTAAGTGCGGCACTCAACCGCCATAACCCTGCCTATATACGTCCGTTAGACAATGAGGTGAACGATGTATTCAATCCTGAAAAAAATAAGCAGTTCAAATACGGTACAGCCAAACGCTGGATTGTAGAAACGGATGAAGGAGAAACGGTGGGTCGTATTGCTGCATTTACCAGCAGTAAATACATCAATAAAGGAACCGATTTTGCAACAGGTGGTATTGGTTTTTTTGATTGTATCAACGACCAGGCCACAGCCAATCTCTTATTCGATACCGCCAAACAATGGCTTGCTGAACAGGGTATGGAAGCCATGGATGGACCTATTAATTATGGCGACCGCGATAAATGGTGGGGCCTGATGGTGGAAGGGTTTGACAAAGAACCTATGTATGGCATGTCATTTAATCCTGATTATTATGAGCAGCTCTTTGTGAATTATGGTTTTCAGAATTATTATAACCAGTATTATTATTCCATGAAAGTGGATGATCCTTTACCGCCCCGGTTCCCGGAACGTCATGCTAAATTCAAAGCCAAATCTGGTTATGAAGCCAGGCATGCCAAATTATCGGATCTGGAGAAATATGCAGGCGATTTTGCCACGGTTTATAATGCCGCCTGGGCCCAGCATGGGGAGAATAAAGAGATTACCAAAGAACAGGTAATCAAACTGTTCAATACCATGAAACCCATTATGGACGAAAGGGTAATATGGTTTGCTTATTACAAAGACGAGCCCATTGCCATGTTTATTAATATTCCGGACATCAATCAATACTTCAAACATTTTAATGGCAAATTCGGACTCTGGCAGAAACTGCATTTATTATGGATGAAAAAAACAGGTGCCTGTAAACGCTTAACCGGTCTGGCTTTTGGCGTGGTACCCAAATACCAGGCACTGGGTATCGATAGTTTTATGATTTATGAATGCGCCCTCCTCATTCAGAATACCGGCTGGTACTATGAATATGAAATGGGCTGGGCCGGCGACTGGAATCCTAAAATGCTGAATATCTACAAAAGCTTAGGCGGTGTACAAAGTCGCCGCATGGTTACTTTCCGCTACCTGTTCGACAGAAGTAAAGCGTTTGAGAGGCATCCGGAAATGGAGTATAAATAGCTTTGAGCCATGAGCTTTGAGCTATGGGCTATGCACATCAATTAAAATTTTGCACATTCCCATATTAGCTCAAAGCCCAAAGCTCGAAGCTCACAGCTTCTCTTTATATTGCACCACTGATATGGATAATAAATTCATTGTTTCGGCACGTAAGTACAGACCACAGAATTTCAATACGGTGGTGGGGCAGTCGCATATCACTACCACACTCAAAAATGCCATCAAAAATAATCAGCTGGCACATGCATTTTTGTTTTGTGGTCCACGGGGTGTAGGAAAAACCACCTGCGCACGAATATTGGCCAAAACCATTAACTGTACCAATCCTACTGCAGAAGGGGAAGCCTGTAATACCTGTAACAGTTGTGTTTCATTTGAAAGCGGCACTTCCCTGAATATACATGAACTGGATGCGGCCAGTAATAACTCGGTTGAAGACATTCGTTCATTAGTAGAACAGGTACGTTTTGCTCCACAGGCAGGTAAATACAAAGTATATATTGTAGATGAGGTACACATGCTCAGTACCAGTGCATTTAATGCCTTTCTGAAAACACTGGAAGAGCCGCCATCTTAAGCTATTTTCATTTTAGCCACTACAGAAAAACATAAAATATTACCTACGATCCTGAGTCGATGTCAGATTTTTGATTTCAAACGCATCACCAATAACGATACGGTTGAGCACCTTCAGGAAATTGTAGAGAAAGAATCCATCCAGGCAGAAAAAGCAGCATTGCAGGTAATCGCTCAAAAAAGTGAAGGTTGCATGCGTGATTCCCTGAGTATACTTGACAAGATTGTAAGTTTTACCAATGGTACCGTAACCTATCAGAACACACTTGAACACCTGAATATACTGGATGAAGATTATTATTTCAGGTTATTATCATCCTTACAGGAACAGGATTTGGCCAGTGCCATGTTACTATTTGATGAAATCAACCGTAAAGGTTTTGAGGGAGATATGGTACTGAATGGTTTTGCCGAATTCATCCGTAACCTGCTGGTATGCAAAGACCCTAAATCGGCCGCTTTACTGGATGTGGTTGAGGGATTACAGGAAAAATATAGTCAAACAGCTGCATCCATCAGCATGTCGTACCTGGTAAGTGCCCTCAATATTCTGAATGAGGCGGAGATTCAGTTCAGGATGGCACGCAATAAACGCCTGCATGTAGAACTCAGCATCATTAAACTTAATTTCCTGCAGCAGGCAATTGAACTGTCGATGGATAATGGACAGGTTGTAAAAAAAAAACGACTTGATGGTCCGGTAGCTTTCCGCACAAAGAGTATTCCATCTATACAAACAAAATCGGCCCCTGATACACCGTCATCCAGGTTATATATTGAAGAAAAGAAAACTGTTCCGGCTCCCATTACTTCGGCACCTGCTTCAATTAAACCCATCACCACTTCATCATCCAGCCCAAAACCCGTTGCAGTTGCTTCAGGCAACATGCCTAAAAAAAGTTTACTGGACGCGCTGCGCGAAAAAGTGGGGGATCAGTATGCTATTGAGGAAGTTAAAGAAGCAGAAGTACTGAACATGGAAAAGCTTACACAATGCTGGAACGAATATGCCACCAAGCTTGAACAGCAACAGAAACATTCCTCAGCAGGTACTTTCAAAATGGCGCAGCTGCAAATTGAAGACGATATTCATTTTACAGTAAGTGTTCCGGCACTCACCGCACAGAAATTTGTGGAGCAGGAAAGAATGATGCTGATAGACTTTATACAAACTGCGTTTAACAACAGAGCTATTGTTTTCAATATTCTCGTAGACGCTACCGAAAAAGAAGAAGTACCTGTACATATGCGGCTCAACAGTAAACAGAAATTTGAACGTATCGCTGAACAATACCCGCTTGTTAAAGAACTGAGAGACAGATTGAAACTGGAGATTGATTATTGATAAGTCAAAAATCGAAAGTAAAAATTCAAAACAGTTTTATAGTTTCCAATCCACCAAAGGCAGATCAAATTTTTGAATTTTGAATTTTCCTTCTTCGTACCTTAACAATCAAAACCATCCTCCTCCCATGCCAAAATCAACATTCAAATACACCAATAATGAGGTTACGGTAGTCTGGAAGCCAGATACCTGTATTCATAGCCGTATTTGCTGGACACAACTGCGTGAAGTGTTTGATCCCGCCAAAAAACCCTGGATAAACATGGAAGCTGCAACAACAGATGCTATTATTGAACAGGTGAGGAAATGTCCGAGTGGGGCGTTGAGTTATTTTCTTAATGCCGAAGGCGAAGCTGCTGCAGAAAAAGAAATAGTGGCAGAAGCAGGTAGTATGCTAAATATTGAGATTAAAAAAAATGGCCCTATACTAATCACCACCGACTGTGTAATTACCCACGGTGATGGCAGTAAAGAAACCAAACAAGGTACTACCGCCCTCTGCCGCTGCGGTCAATCAGCCAATAAACCCTATTGCGATGGCACGCATAGGAAGGTGGGCTTTGAAACAGAGAAATAAGGAATAAGGAACATGAAATAAGAAAGGCAGCAGTATACTTATTTTCTCATTGCTTGTTTCATGTTCCTTATTTCTTATTTCTTAGATTTTCCTGCTTTTCCCATACCCATTCTTCAACAGCCATTGTAATACTTTATCGCGCTGGTCACCCTGAACAAGAACTTCATGGTCTTTGACAGAGCCACCGGTACCACAAAAATTTTTAAGTTGTTTCCCTAATTTTTCAAGGTCTTCTTCATTGCCAATAAAACCGGTGACTAATGTAACGGCTTTCCCGGCCCTTTGTTTTTTATCGAGGAGAATACGCAGTGGCTGCTGAGCCGGGGCCAATGTTTCGGTTATCTCATGCTCTTCCGGCTCAAACCTGAAATTTGGATCGGTGCTGAATACAAAACCATTTTTATCGGAATTATTTTTTTTAGCCATGTTTTTCTTTTGGCAAAGTAACGGAAAACACTGATCCATTTCCGGGCTCACTGGTTACAGAGAGTACACCATGATTGGCTTCTACAAATTCTTTACACAATAATAAACCAAGCCCGGCTCCTTTTTCATTGCGTGTGCCGGCTGTTGTAAAATGTGTATTTATTTTAAACAGTTTACCCAATTGTTCTTCGGTCATACCCACACCTGTGTCGGATACTGAAATAGTAGCATCCGTATCAGTAGCGCTATACTGTATGGTAATGGCGCCGCCTTCATCTGTAAATTTCAGTGCATTGAGCAGCAGGTTACGTATAACGATATCCAGGTGGTGGATATCTGCATATAGTTTTGCCTGTGGTGGAATATCATTACTGATCACAATTTTTTTCTGACTGGCAGCGGCCGTTAAAAGATGACGATTATTCTCTACTATATCATATATAGCAGCATCCGTAGGTCGCACATCCGTTACACCCCCCATCTGGTTTCTCGACCACAATAGCAGGTTATCAAGGGTTGTATTCAATGAACTGATCTGTTTACCCAGTGCCGACCTGATTTTGGCAAAGGCTTCTTCTGATAGGCTTTGCTGTTCTACCAATTGCAATACAGCGCTGAGTGAAGAGATGGGTGTACGAAGATCGTGTGAGAGAATAGAAAATATTTTATCCTTTTGAAATGAAGCTTGTTCCAATGCTTCTTTCTGGAGTCGAAGCTGTTTATTGACCATTTGCTTAAACTGGTTTCTTCTCCAGGCTACCAGCCAAAGTGCCATGACAAGCCCCACTACAATCAATAAAAGAAAAGTATACTGCCGTTGATCCCTGATCTTTTCTTTTTGAATTTCATCTTCTTTTTTGAGCAGGTTTATTTCTGTTTGTTTCTTTTCGGTTTCAAACACTACCTGCATTTGTGCAAAGCGGGCACGGCTTCTTTCTTCAAATAAAGTATCATTCAGGGTAACATGGGCCGACTGTGCCCGAAAAGCTTTTTCAAAATCGCCCAGTGCTGCATAAGACTGCGCTAATAATTTATAAATAGTAGATTGTTCGCCTTTGGCTCCCAGTTCTTCGGCCACTTTTACCGCTTCCTCAAAATGGGTAATCGATGTTCTCCACTGCTTTTTTTGCTGGTAGGCCTTGCCTAACCGATACAATGCAGTTTCAATGATAAAATTGCTTTTAGCTGCACGTGCAGCAGTAACAGATGCTGAAAAATAATCGATAGCCCTGTCTGTGGTGCCATCTTCCATGTATATATCACCCAGTGTGCGCAAACAAAAAGCCATGAGGTATTTATCGCTCAGTTTAGAATTGTGTTCAAGTGCCCTGTGCGCATAAATCAATGCAGAATCCCTGAACTTACCACGGTGTGCAGAGAAAGAAATGTTATTAAGGCTGCGGCCAATTCCAGGTTGGTTATTCAGTTGCTGATGGATGTACATTTCTTTTCTGAAATAATCCATCGATTCCTTGTATTTAGCCTGTGAATTATAAATGGCACCAACATTGCGATAAGAGATGGCCAATTGCGGCAAATTGACAATTGAATCATTAATACGTAATGCTTGTAATGCGAAATCAAATCCCTTCGAATAATCTCCCTTTCGGTAATAAGCCCAGCCCATATTGTTCAGTGAAATGCCCTTGCCCCTGATAAATTTAAGTTGTAAAGAAAGATCAAATGCCTGTTTGGCAAATTCAAGTGAACGGTCAGCATTTTTATCAGACAGTTCTTCTGCAATAAGGTTCAGGAAACGAACATACTGGGTATCTTTTGTCATTGACCCGAGTGAACGTATCAGTGAGTCTGCTTTTGCTGTTTGCGCAATTGCACCATGAAAAATTAACAGGATACCACTTGTGAGAATACATTTTAACATACCAGGAAGGCGCCGGGACTACAGCGTTCTCAGCAAGATAAAGTAAAGAGGGAAAAAATCCAATAAAAGCATTAATCAGTAATTACCGCTTTCAGGCTAAGGTCAAGACTTTGAGCCTGGTGAATGAGTCCGCCCACACTTACGAAATCTACCCCCGTGGCAGCATAAGAGGAGAGTGTGGCCAGGTTTATTCCACCGCTGGCTTCTGTTTCAAATTGTCCGTTAATGAGCTGTACAGCTGCTGCCACCTGATCAGGTGAAAAGTTATCGAGCATGATACGAAACACTTTACCGGCACCCATTGAACAAACTGTTTTAACATCATCAAGCGAGCGGGTTTCTACTTCTATTTTTAATGGCAATGACTCCCGTTCTAAGTATGCATGTGCTTTTTCAATGGCGGGTATAATACCACCTGCATAGTCAATATGATTGTCTTTCAGCATGATCATATCATACAAGCCAAAGCGGTGATTGATACCTCCGCCAATGCGCACTGCTTCTTTTTCGAGTAACCTGAAGTTGGGTGTTGTTTTACGGGTATCAAGCAATTTTGTATGATAGCCTTTCAGCAGATCGGTATATTGTCTGGTGAGCGTGGCTATTCCGCTCATACGTTGCATGCAGTTCAACACCAGGCGTTCGCAGGAAAGTATGGTATGAATGGAAGTGATTACTTCAAAAGCGTTTTCACCTTCCTGCATCTGCTCCCCGTCTTGCTTAAAAGCGGTAAACAACAGGTTTGGATCCTGCATCCGGAATATTTTTTCTGCGACGGCAACACCCGCCAGTATTCCCTTCTGTTTGATTTTGAGTATAGCTTTACCCTTTTTACCGGCAGGAATACAACTTAGTGTAGAATGATCGCCATTGCCAATATCTTCCAGTAAAGCAGATTGCACCAATAGCTGTAGTTGCTGATCGAAGGTATTCATGGTACAAAGCTAATGGAAGAAGATTCAGGAAATCAAGAAACAAGTGAATAAGGTACAAGAAACTGGCTAGTTGATGCGAACGGTAACAATCTGGTATTGTCCGCCTTTCTGTTTCAGCATCACGGTAATATTATATCCTTTATCGTGGTTCAGGAGCTTACCTGTCATATACATGGTATTTCCAATCTCACGTTCTGAAATCTTTTCAAACCCTTTGATACTTTTTTCTCCAAAAAAGTTTTTGAGTGCTATAGTAGCCTGGTTTTTGCCCATATTCTTCACTTCATCTTTTTCCAGCAACTTCATATCTACAAGATCATCAAAGTGAGATGCCACCTGGTCTGCATTTGCCGATTTCAGCGAACGCACGATAGCATCTGTAGGCGCCTGAAATGTAAAAGACATCAGGGTCAATGCCAATCCGATGGTTAAAAAAAATGATTTCATATACTTTATTTTGCTTTCTCCCTTTATATGTGCCAAAAACATGCCAACTTTGGGAAAATCAGGTATTGTCATAAAGTTACTATCTAATCAGCAATTAACACACAAGATCATTTTAGCATATGAATAAGAAAGTTATTTTAGTTATCATGGACGGATGGGGGCTTGGTAAAATATCCGCTGCCGATGCCATTCAGCAGGCCAATGTTCCATTTGTACGTTCACTTTATCATGCATATCCCAATACCACACTTGTTACCTGCGGGGAAGAAGTAGGTTTACCTGACGGACAAATGGGCAATAGTGAAGTCGGACACCTTAACCTGGGTGCAGGCAGAATTGTGTACCAGGAACTGCAACGCATCAATGTAGCCGTTAAAACAGGCGAACTGGCAGCTAATGCACAGTTTAATGCATCACTTGATTACGCAAAAAATAATGAGAAGGCATTGCATCTGATCGGACTGGTAAGCGATGGCGGCGTTCATTCGCATATTAACCATCTGAAAGCCATTTGCGACTTATGCAAACAAAAAGGTCTTACCAAAGTATTTATCCATGTATTTACAGACGGGCGTGATACCGATCCGAAAAGCGGACTGGGTTTTATCCATGAACTCGAAGCGCACCTCAAAAATGCTGTTGGTACTATTGCAACTGTTAGTGGACGCTATTATGCGATGGACAGAGACAAGCGTTGGGAAAGGGTAAAACTGGCCTATGACTGTCTCGTAAAAGCAGCGGGCCCAACAGCCACTGATGCTATTAGTGCCATCGAAAAAGCCTATGCAGCCGGTACCACTGATGAATTTATTTTACCTACAGTGATAACTGGTGCAGACGGACTACCGGTAGCAAGTATTCAAGAAGGGGATGCAGTCATCTGTTTTAATTTCAGAACAGATCGTTGCAGGGAGATTACAGAAGTATTGACCCAACAGGCTTTCCCTGAATTTAACATGGCCCCACTGAACCTGCATTATACCACCATGACACTTTACGATCACAAATTCAAACAGGTACATGTGATCTTTGAGAACGATAATCTTACCAATACCCTTGGTGCAGTGCTTGAAACCCATGGAAAACAGCAGATCCGTATTGCGGAAACAGAGAAGTACCCCCATGTTACTTTTTTCTTCAGTGGCGGAAGAGAAGAACCTTATACTGGTGAAAAAAGAATCATGGTACCCTCACCCAAAGTGGCCACCTATGATCTTCAACCCGAAATGAGTGCCGTAGAGATCACTGATAAACTGGTACCTGAAATTGAAGCCCACGCTGCCGATTTTGTTTGTCTGAATTATGCCAATACAGATATGGTAGGTCATACAGGGGTATTCAGTGCTGCCATTAAAGCTGCTGAAACGGTAGATCAGTGCGTAAACAGGGTGGTAACTGCCGGTCTGGCCAATGGCTATACCATTTTTCTGACCGCCGATCATGGCAATGCCGATTTTATGATTAATGAAGACGGAAGTCCGAATACAGCCCATACCTTAAATCCCGTTCCGTTCTTTATCATCGACAAAGAATGGAAAGGAAGCATTAAACCGGGCAAATTGGGTGATCTTGCGCCCACCATTTTAACTATGATGGGTTTACCGATACCCAAAGAAATGACGGGAAATGTATTAATTTAACAGCCTCAATCACAACCCTTAAACATGAAAATTTTTAAAAGAATCCTGCTCATCTTGTTAATTGCGTTTATTGCGATACAGTTTGTACGTCCGGCAAAAAATGAATCAACCGATAAGAGCAAACACATCAGCACCTTGTATACTGTGCCTGCCGATGTAAATACCATCCTTACCAAAGCCTGTAATGATTGTCATACCAACAATACCATCTATCCCTGGTATGCTGCTGTACAACCTGTTACCTGGTGGTTGGATGATCATATTAAAGATGGAAAAAAACACCTGAATTTTGATGAATACAGCACCTATAACCTCAGAAAGCAGTACCATAAAATGGAAGAAGTGTTGGAACAGGTGAAAGAAAAAGAAATGCCACTCAATTCCTATACCTGGGTACACCTCGATGCAAAACTCAGCGATGAAGAACGTGTAGCGCTTACCTCCTGGGCACAGTCGGTAATGGATACCATGAAAGCACATTATCCAATTGACAGCCTGATCAGAAAACGAAAATAATTGTCTGCATTAAAAAAAATTACCGGCTTTTTTTTACTGTTGTTAGTGGCTTTTCCGCTGATGGGTTTTGTGTTGTTTCATTACCAGCAAAAAAATATACGTGCTGAAATGAAAAAAGCATTCAAATCGAAGGAACTGAGTACAATACGTGTGAGGCAATTGAAGTGGTATAAAAAAGATAAGGAGATCGTTGTAAACGGAACTTTATTTGATGTAAGCACTGTTGACAAACAAGCCGATGGAACCTATATTGTGAAAGGACTGTATGATCACCAGGAGCAGCAGTTGCATCAATTATTGGATAAGACAACTCAAAAAAATCAAAAGTCGCCACTGCTTCTATTATATGCATCCTGTTTTGTAAGTAACCAGACGGGGTTTGGTTTATCAGTATTGAATTATACCATTCCCCAAAAAAATATACATGGCATCTATTTTGAAACTTTAATTCCACAGTTTCAGCCAGGCATTCTTGTGCCACCACCCAAAGTTTCTCTGTGTTTTAGTTGATTTTATTTTCCAAACTATTTAAACAGAAAACTATGCGTTTAAACATAGCATGGGCATGTTGTTTATTATCATGCCTGCTATTCAACCAGACTATACATGCGCAACAGTTAAAAGACAGTATTGTATCGGGTAAAGAACTTGACGAAGTGGTAGTGTCGTATAACAAATGGGAGCAAAGGCTAAATGAAATTCCCAATCGTATTACCAAGATTAACCTGAAACAAATTAAACTGAGAAACCCACAGACCATGGCCGACCTATTGGGCACTACTGGTGAAATATTTATACAGAAAAGCCAGCAGGGAGGGGGAAGCCCCATGATCAGGGGCTTTGCCACCAACAGGGTATTAATTGTAGTGGATGGCGTAAGAATGAATAATGCCATTTACAGAAGTGGCAATATCCAGAATGTGATATCACTCGACCCTATGGCTTTGGAAGATGCCGAAGTAATTTTCGGACCCGGTTCCATCCTGTATGGCAGCGATGCCATCGGTGGTGTAATGGATTTTCATACCCTCAATCCATCGTTCAGCAACGGAAAAAAATTGCTGGTAACAGGTAATATAAGCACCCGTTATGCTACTGCCAATAACGAAAAAACAGTTCATGCAGATATTAATGTTGCGGGGAAAAAACTTTCATTCCTTAACAGTTTTACTTACAGCGATTTTGGTGACCTGAAAATGGGGAAATATGGCGGACAGACTGGCTACCTGCGTAAAGAATATGTGCAGCGTGTTGGCAATATGGATGCTGTGATTACCAATCCTGATCCAAGAGTACAGCGTTTTACGGGTTATCGTCAACGCAATTTTATTTCCAAACTCAGGTATAAGCCATCTGAAAACTGGGATATTCAGTACGGATTTCATTACTCCACCACATCCAATATTCCGCGCTACGACAGGCTGATTGAATATGCAGGCGGTAATTTACGTTTTGCAGAATGGAATTATGGTCCGCAGGAATGGATGATGCATCATCTACAGTTACAGCATAAACAAAAAACCGGTATCTATAACCAGGCCAGGTTAACGCTTTCTTATCAGGACTATGAAGAAAGCCGTATTGACAGAAGAAGATCGAATAATAACCGTAGAACACAAACGGAAACCGTTGCCGCAACAGCTGTAAATCTCGATCTGCAGAAACAGTTAAACGAAAAACAGGAACTGTTTAATGGAGCCGAATTTGTGTACAATAAAGTAGGGTCTGCTGGTTATAGTGAAAACATAACCAACGGAACAGTTACCAAAGTAGCTTCAAGGTATCCTGATGGTTCTTCGTGGAATTCGCTGGCCGCATACATAAGTTATAAAAACAAACTGAAAGAAAACCTTACCCTGTCTGCAGGCTTACGTTACAATCATAATGCACTGAAAGCCGATTTTGATACCAGTTTCTTTAAGTTCCCTTTTACCAACGCTGCATTGGATGCTGGTAATATCACCATGAGTACGGGTTTGGTGTACCGGATATCGAAAGAATGGCAGATGAGTGGCGTCATCTCATCTGGTTTCAGGATGCCGAATATTGATGATATAGGTAAGGTCTTTGAAAGTGCCCCCGGCGTAGTAGTGGTTCCTAATATAAACCTGAAACCCGAATATGCCTGGAATGCTGAATGGGGTGTTCAATACAATAAACAGGAAGCATTCAGTTTTTATTTCAACATATTCTACTCCTGGCTAAACAATGCACTTACCAGAAGACCTTTTCAGTTTAACGGACAAAATGCAATTATGTTTGATGGTACACTCAGCAATGTAGAAGCCATTCAAAATGTGGCAAGTGCCAAAGTATGGGGTATACAAACCGGATGGCAGTTGCAGATAACCCCATCATTCAACTGGCAAACAAAATTGAACTGGATGAAAGGTGAGGAAACTGATGATGCCAAAAATGAGCAGGTACCGTTACGACATGCCCCTCCTTTTTTTGGTTCCACACAACTGAACTATGAAAAAAAGGGGCTTACTGTTCAGCTATTATTGGATCATAACAGTGAAATCTCCAATGCCAACCTGGCTCCGAGCGAGCAGGCCAAAACCGCCATTTATGCGGTTGACAGTAACGGCAAGCCTTTTTCACCCGCATGGTACACCTTGAATTTGAAAGCAGGTTATCGCATTAATGAGCATATCAGTGCTCAATTAGGCTGGGAAAATATAACCAATCAGCGATACAGGCCTTATTCATCAGGTGTGGTAGCTGCAGGCTCTAACATTATAGCCAGTATGAGGGTAGCATTTTAAACTGTTGCAGTGCCGGGGGAATGGGTTCCGAGCCATGAGCTGTGAGCTGTGAGTGAGTAATATGTTTTTATTACATACTTAAAACTCATAGCTCATGGCTCAAAGCTCACAGCCACTTAAAAACAAAGGCTTTTTAGTTACTTTGCAGCATGCAGATACGCAAAGCCGAATACCTCATATCGAGCCCCAGCTTCGATAAATGTCCGAAACCAGATGTACCTGAATATGCATTTATCGGGAGAAGTAATGTAGGCAAATCATCGCTCATCAATATGCTTACCGGACAGAGAAGTCTGGCCAAAACATCGGCAACACCGGGAAAAACACAGCTCATCAATCATTTTGTAATAGAGAGCAGTGCAAGCGATAAAGGGCCTCGCAGCAAATGGTATATTGTAGACTTACCCGGTTATGGTTATGCCAAACGCTCTCAAACCGACAGAAGAAGATGGGAACAGATGATTGAAGGCTATTTCCGTAAGCGCGAAAACCTTACCCAGATTTTTGTACTGATCGACAGCCGCCACGGCCCACAGAAAAACGACCTTGAATTCATCAGCCAGCTCGATAAATGGGGTGTACAGTTCTCATTAGTATTTACCAAAACCGATAAAGAAAAGCCTGGCGTAGTAAAAAGAAATATCGAAGCCTTTTTTGACACACTCAGAATCAGCTGGCAGTTTTTACCCAGACATTTTGTTACCAGCGCGGAGAAGAAATTGGGAAGAGAGGAATTACTGGCGTTTATTGAGTTATGTAACCAACCTGTATAGCCGTATTGATTGCAAATAGATAGGGAGACAAGTTTTCTTTAACAGTACCGATACTGTTAAAGAAAAGAGCGATGTTACACGATCACTCAGTTCACCACCTTATCCGCACAACAGCTACTGGCAAACGCTTCCGGTTTGGCTTTGAAGGCGAAACCCATACCGAGAATATAACCCATGGCTTCGCGCAGGGCATCATTACTTTTGAACTGTGGATTGGTATTGATGTCGGCATGTACTTCCATATCAACCTGGTGTTCGATAAACAGGTCGCATAGTTCGTAAGCTATTTCAATACTTTTGGCCACTTCTACCAGCATTCTTTCCTTGATGTGGTATTTCTGTTTTGTTTTCTCATTGTGTATGTACATAAAACCACCATTGTGCTCACGCAAAAAAACGATGACCGTTGCAAACTCGGTGTCTTCGCCTTTTACCTGGCTGTCGGTGCCAATACATACTTTGAGTTTTGTACCCTGTGCTGTTTCGCGTTTTATGGCTTCTGCCACCGCTTCTTTGATGGGTAACTGAATTTGTTCGCCGTTAAATTTTCTCCAACGCATATGAGGAAGGTTTTTGTAAGTTACCGATTAATCACATGCAGATAAACAGCCTAAGAATATCTTATTATTAACAGCTGTGGAGAAACCGGGCTTATAGCTTATGGTTCATGGCAGATGGTAAGAAAGCTACTGCCTGGTCTATGAACTATTTGCCATCTGCCATCTGCTTCCCCGGCATTTTGTCACTTTTTCAAAATTTGTACGGAAATTGACAGGGATTAACCCTTAAATCGTTTTCATGAAAATACTCCTGCATTATCTGAAACCTTATAAATGGCTGGTTTTACTGGCTTTGTTGCTGGCAGCGGTGAACCAGACTTTCTCCCTCTTCGATCCCATGATCTTTGGTAAACTCATCGACCAGTTTGCCAATCACCCAAAAACCAATGCCGATGGCAGTTTGCGTACAGAATCTGAGTTTATCAATGGCATTATGACCATGCTCCTGTTACTGGTGGGTACTGCCATGGTGAGCCGGATTGCCAAAGCTTTCCAGGATTATACCGTAAATGTGATTATACAAAAATTCGGTGCTAAAATTTTTACCGACGGATTAAAACATTCCATGCGCCTCCCCTACCAGGAATTTGAAGACCAGCGGAGTGGCGAAACCCTGTCTATTTTAACCAAAGTAAGATCAGATACAGAGAAATTTATTGGCTATGTCATCAATGTATTGTTTGGCATCATTGTAAGTGTGGTATTCGTTTCTATCTATGCCACCAAACTGCACTGGTCCATTATCCCTATTTTCCTCGGCGGTGCCGCATTGATTGCTTTTGTAACCAACCTGCTTAGTAAAAAAATAAAGATCATCCAAAAAACCATTGTAAAAGAAACCACTTCACTCGCTGGTTCCACTACTGAAAGTTTACGCAATATTGAACTGGTGAAAAGCTTAGGACTCACCGATCAGGAAGTAAAACGCTTAAATACCAATACCTATAAAATACTGGGGCTCGAACTGAAGAAAGTAAAAAGCATCCGTTCTCTGAGTTTTATTCAGGGTACCATGGTAAACTTTTTACGTCAGGTCATCACATTTACATTGATGTGGCTTATTTACCGTGATGTATTAACGGTTGGGCAACTGATTTCCCTTCAGTTTTACAGTTTCTTCATTTTTGGCCCACTCCAGGAAATCGGCAGCATCATCATGAGTTATCGGGAGGCCGAAGCTTCATTGAATAATTTTCATAACCTGATGGAGAAAAAAGTAGAGCCAAGACCCGATCAGCCCAAACATGTTGGACTCATTGAGGAGCTGGAATTTAATCAGGTGGTCTTTAAGCACCAGACCGCTCAGTACCGTGCACTCGATGGTATTTCTTTTGATGTTAAAAAAGGAGAGACTATTGCCTTCGTTGGGCCTTCAGGTTCAGGAAAAAGTACGCTGGTAAAATTACTGGTAGGTTTATACCGTCCGCAAGAGGGCCATATTTACTACAATAAAGTAAATGGCGCCGATATGAATTTTGATGAACTACGAAACCAGATTGGTTTTGTAACGCAAGACACTCAACTCTTTGCCGGTACCATTCGGGAGAACCTCAGTTTCGTTCACCCCGAAGCCAGTGAGGCCGATCTGTTGGAAGCCTTACACAAAGCCAGTTGCGACAATCTCTTATCCAGAGCAGAAAAAGGGCTTGATACCATGATTGGCGAGGGTGGGTTAAAACTGAGCGGTGGTGAAAAGCAACGTTTATCCATTGCACGTGCATTATTACGTCACCCCCACTTACTTATTTTTGATGAAGCCACTTCTGCATTAGACAGTATTACAGAAGAAGAAATTACCAATACCATTCGTCATATCTCCGACGAAAAAGAACAGATCACCGTAATGATTGCCCACCGCCTGAGTACCATTATGCATGCCGACCGTATTTATGTACTCGAAAAAGGCCAGGTAGTAGAAACAGGTAATCACCAGTCGCTGCTCAACGAAAAAGGATTGTACTATGCGATGTGGAGACAGCAGAGTGGGGAAAGAAAGAATTTAGTGACCAGTTAAAACAGAGAAATAAGAAACAGGAAATAAGGAATAAGAAAGGAAAACACTTTCTCTGTTTCTTATTCCTTATTTCCTGTTTCTTATTCCATCAGTCCCTCCCAAACTTCTTTCGAAAATATTCAATCACCGAAGGATCTTCCAGTCCTTCGATGTCGCTGAGCTCGAGTTCGAGGGCTTTGGTACTGAGTTGTATTTCTATCAGGGAAAGAAACAGAGAAGCAGCAAAGCAGATAAGACTGAGCGCAAATACCACATTGGCAGCCATCATATACTGTGTATAGATAAGGTACATACAGATAATACAACCCAGAAAAGTTATCACACCCAATGCCTGCATGTTTTTAATCAGCTTTAAACGATAGCGAAGATTTTTTATCTGACCATGGATAATATGTTTCTGTTCATGGCTCTGGTATTTGTCATGCAGGTTACGGATCCTGTTTGACAATGACAGGAAACGGTTGGTATAAGCCAGCATGATAAGACTGATGGCCGGAAACAAAAGTGCAGGGGTATTGAGGTTGATCTCCATAGTTAAAAATAAGAAACAAGGGGGAAGATACAAGCAACAAGTAACAGGAGACTCAGATAAGTTTACGACAGGATTTCGATCCCGGCTCAGAACTTAAGTCCGGAGCCGGGATCGAAAAAAAAACCGGTAATACGTATAAGAATATACCATTTACCGGGTATGCGTTAATATGGTTAACGCACATGAGAAGTTTTACTGAACGCGTGCAGCAAAATTAATTTCTATGTCTGTTTCACCAACTGTTACCGGATCATTTGAGCCTTTTGTACCTGGCTTATGCTTTAAGGTAACTTTTACAGTACCGGCAGCACCTGCGGCGCCTGTTGTCCATACACTGGTAACACCTAATGGGCGACCCAAGGGGTCGTTGTTCAGTCCGCTAACAGTAATATTTACACCACTGGGCGCATAATAAAACTGATGGTCATTGGCTTCTGCAATGATTTCTGCAGTAATATTTGCCGCTGGCGTTTTGCTTTCATCCAATACTGCAATGGTACAATTGTACTGCTTATTAGGCGCCAGGTTAATCTGTTCATTCATAGTGGGAGCCGCGCCACCGGGTCCGTCTGCATCTTTAAACGTAAAAGTTGATGTGGCACCCGTTCCACCCACTTCCACAAAAGTTAACTTTACGGTTGTAATCAGTTCTTCTTCATTTTCCGGTGCTTTATCGTCTTTCTTACAACCTGTTAAAACAGCTCCAAACAATAAAATAACTGCGAGTACATAAGTGATTTGCTTTTTCATACACACTTGGTTTTAGAATTATGATTTACTTTTTTGATTCAAGCGGAATTTTTATTTTAAGTCCGATATTCCTGCCCATTTCATCAGAGAAATAACGGAATGCATTCATGTATTCACGGTATACCTTGTGAAAGAGATTTGAAACCGTTACCGTAAAGTGTATTCTCTGATGCTTACCCTGTAAGAAAGTTCCCGCTTCCAGTCCGAACAAAGTATAAGCTGGTGGTGGTTCCAGGTAGTCTGAACCCATCATTGTACCTCCACCGGGTTGTTGTACCGGAATATTACCGGTACTGGGTACCCTTGTTTGTCTGCCTACATATTGCATCGATAATTTGATATAGCTCTCTTTCCATTTTTTCAAATCTCCCAAACTGTATTGTAAAGCTGTTTCATACCGGTCTGCAGGCATTTGTATCATCCATTCTTTGGTTTGCCTGTTTTTTGCACGAACAAGAGATGATTTAGCTTCCAGCTGAAAATGTGAACTGATGGAATATGCTATACTGAAATCATAACCATGCATATTTACGGGCGCCTGACCATAACGGAAAGTAGGAAATGCACCCCTGATCGTTAATTCGGGCGGATAAATGGGAAAGAGATAAATAAAATTGGTAATTCTTTTGAGGTATACGCCTGCATCTATATGCCATCTCCCTCGGTTATATACTGCATTAAACAATACACTGTTGGCACGCTCAGGTACAAGATTTGCATCGCCTTTTTCAATTCTCGCAGCGCCATGGTGCAAACCGTCACTGTATAATTCATTTACCTGTGGTGCCCTTAAAGCAGTGGAGCCATTCAGTGTAAATTGCAACCCTTCTGCAGCCTGATAAGAGATTCCTGTATTACCAGATACATTGTTGAAGCTGCGGTCTGGATACTGAATACCAAGATTGGAACTGGTATTGCTGATGCTGCGGTGATCGAAACGAAGTCCCCCCTCAATCAGCCATTTTTTATGGTTCCATTTCTCTACTATAAAAGCACCAAGGTTAAGCGCTTCGTAATTTGGAATAAATAAACGGTATTCATAACTGTTTAACTGGTAACTGCCCGTTAACCCTACGGTACCTCTGAAATGCCCTGTATTAAAATGATCCCATACAAGATCGGCAGCAGCAGTTGTCATTTTAAGATCCAGTTGCGGCACGTTAGCGCTTGATTGAAAACGACGAACATCATATTCTCTTCTCCAGTTATGCTGGAAGGAAAGAACCAGATTAAGCTTACCTGTTTCACCTGTATTACGAAAGACTTTTGCTTTAAACAAATGATGTTGTACCTGCTGATAAGGTCGGTCTATCAGATAAGTAAAACCACGGTTCCTGATATAATCAGGCGGTTCTTTACTGCCGATGGCCTGCATCAGATCGGTTACATTTCCAATATGTGAGCCGGAAAAGATGGCCAGCCTTGTATTAAAAATACTGTAGAAAAAATCGATGCCATTGGTAGCAGATCTCCATCCCATGGCTGCAGAGCCATTAAATTCTTCATTCCCTGAATTGGCCAGCCAGTAATTGGGTGTTCTGGCATTGCCTCCTCTCTTGGCAGTTCCCTGTAACCGCCAAGAAAAAGCATTGTTTTTTCTTGAATTGCCTTCAAATATCCCTGAAATGGTTCCCTGTCTGTTGTTGGAGAAAGCCACTATATTTATTTCTCCACTGGTTCCCGGAACGGAACGTAATAATTTGGGCTCAACCAGTACCACCCCACCAATGGCATCGCCACCATAACGTATGGTACTTGCTCCTTTGATCACTGATAAACGATTGGCCACAAAGGGATCAATTTCAGGTGCATGTTCGCTGCCCCATTGCTGCCCCTCCTGTCTGATACCATTATTCAGGATCAATACCCTGTTGCTATGCAAACCGTGAATAACTGGCTTATAAATATTTGAACCCGTTTGTAATACACTTACGCCAGTTACTTTTTGTAATGATTCACCGAGTGATAACCCCCTCAATGCTTCCAGGTCTTTACCTTTTATATCCTGTACAATAGCTGCTCCTTTGGTAACAATGGTGCCTCTTACAGTTACATCAGCCAGTTCATTACTTGCATGGGGAAGAAAAAAATTATGCTTTACATCATCCTTAAAATGGAGATGTTCTGAAACAGGACTGCAACTGATATGCGTTATATACACATCATAATTACCTGCACATATTCCGGCTATAGTAAAATTCCCTTCTTTATCTGTACTCTTACTGATTTTTAGTGCTGGTATCTGCACCATGGCCCCGCTCAACGGCAACCGGGTATCGGCATCAATTACTTTACCGGAAAAAATAAGTGTACACTGCGCAGCACTGTCTACACTAATGAAGAGCATCGATAGGCTCAAAAACAGGAAACGATATGTGATTTTTTGAAACAACGTTGTAAAAATAGAGGATTATCATCAATTTTTACATCATTGTTGCAAAAATTTTGTTGGTTTTACCTCACTTTAATCATAGTCCGTACCTGCTGGATGGTCATATTCTGGAAACGGGCATAATAAATACCTGGTGGCAGGCGCGATCCATCGAAAACAACATTGTAATTACCGGCTTCATATTCCCGGTCGGTTAAACTGGCAATCACCCTTCCCATGGTATCCATTACCTGTATCAGGGTATGTCCGCCGGCTGTTTTAAAACTGATATTGGTACTATTGGTAAAAGGATTGGGATAATTGGTTACAAAACTTTCACCAGACAGGTTCACTGATTTATTGCAGGCCAGTGAATTGATGAGGGGTAATGTCTGAAAATTTTTCAACATAATCTGGTCCAGGTCCTTTGCATCCACACATAACCATTTGTTGAGCAGAGTAGCATATACACTCCTGAAATCGTATTGGAAAGGCAGGTTATCGTTAAAGCTGGCGGTTACCGGAATATTGGGTGTATCACCTATTACACTGGCATCTACATTTTTACCAAATACAAACATCGGTGCGGCAGATCCATGATCGGTACCAATACTGCCATTGCTTTTGATTCTTCTGCCAAACTCAGAAAAAGTCATACCAATTACACGGTCTTCTACTTTCTGCAATTTCAAATCATCCTGAAATGCTTTAATCGAATCACTCACATTCTTCAGCAGATTGGCATGAGAACCTGTTGTGGTATCGGTTGAATTTACCTGTGCGGAATGTGTATCAAACCCGCCATAACTCACCATATAAATTCTTGTCTTCAGTCCACCCGCAATTAATCTTGCCACAATTTTCAACTGCGATGCCAGTGAATTATTGGGATACTCAGCCTGTTGGGTAACTTTTGCAGACGCAGCTTTAATACTCGTTGCATATTCAGTAGTTTGCTGTGCTACCTGCCTGATATAGGTTAATTCTTTTCCCGCTGGTGTATTTGGAGCCGGATCTTGTACACCGCTAATAAGGTTATAAAAATTATTAGGGTTAGATATGCTCATACCCATACTTACGGCCGGGCCCTGCAATGCCAGTGAAGTGGTGGAACCAATCTGTATTGCCAAAGGATCGGGCATACTGCTATTGGGATAACCATTCGGGAAATTCGGATATTCATAACTCAGGTAACGGCCTGTCCAGCCACTGTTCACCACTTCTTTACTGTCGCTGGCACTCATCCAGATATCGGTAGCACGGAAATGAGAAAAATTGGGTTGCGGATAGCCCACCGAATGAATCACGCTCATCTTACCATCATTAAACAATGACTGCATCCCGGTCATAGAAGGATGTAATCCTACTTTATCGGTACCAGAAAGGTTTAATACTTTTTGCTGGGGGATGTACATATTAGAACGGGCACGGATATAGTTGGGAAAATATTCCAGGGGTATTACCGTGTTCAATCCATCATTACCGCCATTCAACTGAACAATCACGAGTACATGATCTGTTTCTGTGGTAGGGGGAAATAATCCCTGCATCAGTAAAGAATCTGCACCAAATGCTTTAACCGACATACCATTAATCAGCGAAGGCAGCATTACTCCTACCGGGGCAGAATTGCGTAAAAAATCCCTTCTTCTCATATTGTTCAGGTTTTAGGCGAGTTGGTACTCGGCGAGGTTCATTAAATATTTAAGCAGGTCGCGGATATAATTTCTTACTGTAGTAGTATTGGCCATATCACCTGGATTATTGATGTACTGATCCCATGCATTGGTCCAGTAATAATCCTGCGACTGTCCGCCCAGCAGTATATCTTTTTTAATCTGTGCTTTTGAAGTATCTGATAAATCGATTCGATACATGAGTTTGGTAAACTCATTGATGAGCTGATTGGGATCGCCGGGATTACTGAATGTTTTGGCCAATGCTGCACCATCAATCACCATTTTCGATCCCGCAAATGTGAACCCATTCATCACCATGGTATCAGTAAACTGGTTGCGTTTGGGCAATGTATCGCTGTTGATCCACATTTCATAAAACTGTGGCTCCTGGTAATAAGCTTTCCATCCGCTTACATCGGGAGGGTCGCCAATATTTTGTTGCAGGTTATTACACTGGCTTACGAGATAATTCCAGTGACCATAATTGGTAATATAATCTGTATCGGGTTGAAAGGGAATCTCAAATTCGCGGCACACACCTACCACCAGGTCTACCGGACTTTTAATCTGGCAGCCACGGGAAAGAATGTCAAAGAAATGTTCACTCATCAACAGGGTACGTAATACCGGAGCCACTTCATAATTGGCATTACGGAAAATGACTGCCAAAGGCTTGATGATATTATTCTCCACTGTTTCATCAATATCGTAATACACAAACCAGCGATAAAACCTACGGCACATGTACTCAGCTACTTCATTGGTAGCAAAAATCATATCGAGCATGGCATCCAGTTCTTCTTCACCAGCCGTGGGTCCGTTCTTACCCACAATCACTGTATTGTTATAAAAAGAAGAGAACTGTTTATTTTTTTTATCGTGTCTGTTGTTGTCGTAAAAGGAAGAAATAGTATTGGCATTGTTTCTCCAGCCGGTTAATACCCTTGCCGATTCCTGTACATCTTCTTCGGTATATTGCGAACCGGGGCCCTTACCGCAGCAAAACAGTTCCTGTAATTCGCGGCCATAGTTTTCATCGGGTGCCACAGCCTGATTAAGCTGTCCGTTGAGGTACACCAGCATTGCCGGGTCGAGTGTCACTGCTTTTACCAGTGCTTTAAAATTTCCCACTGCAAAACTGCGTAGCAATGCATGGTGCTTGTATACAAATTGTGCATTGATGTCGGTACTTTCCGTAGCGAAATGATTGTGCCAGAACAGGGTCATTTTTTCACGGAGGTTTCTGTCCTCTTTAATCATCAGTCCCATCCACCATTTTTTAAATGAGGCCCTGCGAAGACTGGCCACTGTTCCGTCGTTATTCGGATCGTTTACCCAGGTATTACCCTGGAGAATATTTGTATCGGGTGTTGTGGCATTAGTGGGTGTGGTATATTCTTTAACAGGAGGCGGAGGTGCATCGGGTGGCATGGTGAGCAATGCATCTACTGCCTGGGCACAGGTGAGTGTCTGGAAATAAGCGATATCTGTTTTTTTTGCACCAAACATGGCGCGTTTCAGCAGGTGAATCACTTCTGCTTCCGTCCATGGTCCGGTATAGGGTGCCAGACCAGTGGTGGGTGGAGGCATGTCGTCTAATATGGCTGTTGTTGGGGCAACTGGCGACAGAGTAGCAATATCTTCCATATGCAGGATTTAAAATAGGATTATGATAATCAGCTTCTTAGGGGTAAATTATCGCTTTTTACCGGTTTTTCCCCCACTCATCAGCCGATTTATTACTCACTTAATATTTACACAGATACAATTCGGTGCCGCAATGCAGCATCGGAAGGTAAAATATGTCTATATTTAGGGTAAACTATTTTACCCCTTCATGACGGAGCAGGCTATTATTGCAGGCTGTTTACAAAACGACGCTGCCGCTCAGCGCGAGTTGTATAACCGGTTCAGCCCAAAAATGCTGAGTGTGTGTTACCGTTTTGCACCGAACCGCGAAGATGCGGAGGATATGCTGCAGGAAGGGTTCATTAAAGTATTTACCCAGATACATACGTTTCAGAACAAAGGCGCATTTGAAGGATGGATCAGGCGTATCATTGTTCATACCTGTATCAACTTTCTGAAGAAACATAAAA
>Ga0164290_1001514_pt1 | contig 31817 bp, 39 predicted proteins | sample Micstemetagenome_FD_108782 | JGI IMG/M metagenome (GOLD analysis project Ga0164290, IMG submission 108782) | Contaminated culture microbial community from soil near Moab, Utah, USA - Microcoleus steenstrupii SON62 (Illumina Assembly) | ecosystem: Environmental > Terrestrial > Soil > Soil crust...
AGCGGCGTCAGGGGGTGGCAAGGGAGCCGCCCCATTTCCCCACTCCCGCCAAAGGTCTTCAACCGTGGCCAAACCCGAACTGGGCCAGAAGCAGGTCTGCCCGAACTGCCAGGCCAAATTCTACGACCTGGGCCGTCGCCCCGCCCACTGCCCCAAATGCGCGACCGACTTCGATCCGGAGGAGGCGCTGAAGCTGCGCAACCGCCGCGGCCGTCCGGCCGGCTACGCCGCCGACGACGCTGACGAAGATCAGGTCAAGGACAAGAAGGTCGACGGCGACGAGGACGAGGAAGAAGAAGCGGTCGCAACGCCCGAGATCGACCAGGAAGGCCATGAGCCGATCCTGACGCCCGACGACGACGATGACGACACCCCCGTCGATCCGACCGAAGAGCCGGGCATGGGCGAGGCGAGCGAGGACGACGACGTTCTGGCCGACGATGACGACGACGATTCCGTCCCCTTCATCGAGGACGAGGACGACGACAGCTTCGAGGACGAGATCAAGCCGTCGAAGGACGACGACTAGGTTTTTTCGGCTTCCGCCGGGCGGTTTCCAGCCGTCCGGCGGGGGTGAAAATAAATGGCTGAACCGGGCTTGATCGCGATCAGACCCTGACATAGGTTCCGCCGCCTCGCAGCAGGGCCTCCCGGCCCCGACGCGATCCGACCGAAAGGCCGCAACGCCTGACGTTTGGGGCTTTAGCTCAGCTGGTAGAGCGCTTGCATGGCATGCAAGAGGTCAGCGGTTCGACTCCGCTAAGCTCCACCATCGAAGGCCCCGCGGGAAACCGCGGGGCCTTCGTCCTGTCAGCCTCCCGTTGATCTCCGGCCCGTCCCGCCCCATCTACAGTCCTGGCCGGCGCCCCGCCGATGACGGGGGGCGCAGACGGCGCAAGGCCTGCTTCGGGGGCGAGAGACGATGACGACGCGCACCATCCTGTTCGACAGCCCCTTCCTGCTGGGTTTCGACCACACCCGGGCCCTGATCGACCGCGCCGCCCGCGCGGCGGCGGACAGCTATCCCCCCTACAATGTCGAACAGCGCGGCGAACGTTCGGTGCGCATCTCGCTGGCGGTCGCCGGCTTCGGCCCCGACGACCTGGTGATCACTCTCGAAGGCCGCCAGCTGACCATCGCCGGCAAGCGCGAGCCCGCGGCGGACCAGGCCGACCAGGCCTTCCTGCACCGCGGCATCGCCGGGCGCGGCTTTGTCCGCAGCTTCGTCCTCGCGGACGGCCTGGAGGTCGATGCGGCGCAGCTTGAGCACGGCCTGCTGCATGTCGACATGAGCCGTCCCGAGGATATGCCGACGATCCGGCGGATCCCCATCACCCGGGCGTGACCGCACTTTTTTCCGGCCGCCGCTTACGGGGCCGGACCCATAAGCCCCTGAAGGGGTTAGTCCAGAGTAAGGAGGCGGTCTCGATGACGCCGATGATGATGATGACCAAGGAAGATTTCAGGGGCCTCGGAGCCCCCGACCTGGTCTATGTGCGCGAGATCCGCGCCAGCGATATCCTGGCGGACGTCGTGCCCGAGGAATCAAAGGATCTGGACATCGATCCGGAAGCGACCCTGTTCGCCGTTCACGCCGCCGACGGCGAACGACTGGCGGTGATGATGGACCGCGAGACGGCCTTCGCCGCCGCCGTCGCCCATGAACTGGAACCGGTCTCGGTGCACTGATCTGCGGACGCTGGCGGCGTCCCCGGCGTCAGGCGGCGGTGGCGGGACGCGTGTCCCGTACGAACAGGGCGCGGATTGCGTCGGTCGTACGCGCCTGACGCAGTTGCTCACGCATCTCGGACGAACGCAGCGCCCGCGAAACGGCCGCCAGCGCACGCAGGTGTTCAGCTCCGTCCCGGGGGGGCGCGAACAGGGCGAACAGCAGATCCACGGGCCGGTCGTCGACGGCGCCGTAGGCCACCGGTTGCTCCAGCCTGACGAACACCGCCGTCACGCGGGAAACACCCTCAAGCCGGGCGTGGGGAACGGCCACGCCGGAGCCCAGGCCGGTCGAGCCGAGCGCCTCGCGCTCGAGCAGGGCCTCCAGGATACGGGCCTCCGGCAAGCCGAGCGCCTGGGCGGCCGCCTCGGCCACCGTATGCAAGGCCTGACGCTTCGACGACGCGCCGCTGCGCAGGACGACGCCGCCGTCCGCCAGCAATTCACCGATGTCCATGCGAAGTTCCCGACTCTGCCCACACATCCGCAATGGGCGGGGGTCCGGTAGACCACCCGCCTCGATTGGGGAAGACTATACGCCGCTACCGTTTACCGAACCGTGTCCGTTGAGTGACGTGATGGTTCGCTCGGGATCGATCCAGCCCACATTGCCGTCCGGGCGACGGTAGACGACCGAGATGCCGCCATGGGCCGCATTGCGGAAGACCACGACCGGGTAGCCCGTCATGTCGAGCTCCATCACCGCCCGGCCGACCGTCACCGTGCGGATTTCGGACTGGGTTTCGGCGATGACCATGCCGACCGGCGGCGGCTCGTCCGGACGACCGGCCTCACCGAACGCGTCATCCTCGACGCTGTCGGGATCGCGCAGCACGATGCTGCGGGCGACATCACGCGCGGCGTCCTCGGTCTTCTCGGGCGAAAGCCCTTTGGGACCGATGTGATGGTCCTTGAGACGGCGCTTGTAGCGACGGACGCGCTTCTCAAGCTTCTCCAGACTCTCGGTGAAGGCGGAATGGGCGTCGCCGCCGAGGCCCGAGGTGAACACCACCTGCCCCGAGGCGAGCCGGACCCAGCAGTCGACCTTGAAGCTGTGGCCGTCCCTGGCGACGATCACCTCGGCGTCCTGCGCCCCGCGTTCGAAATATTTGCCGATCCCGTCTTCGAGTTCCTGGGAGATGCGCGAGCTTAGCGCGTCGCCGACATCCACGTGTTTACCGCTGACCTGAATTTGCATTCCGGTAGAACGCGACCGAACGGGAATGGTGTCAACGCCGATCACCGAAATGTGGTGACGCTTCGTCGCAGCGGTCCGAAGTTCAGGCGGTTCTCAGCATCCGCTTGCGCTCGACCGACGACGGGATCCGCAGGGCCTCGCGGTATTTGGCGACCGTGCGGCGCGCGATGTCGATGCCCGTCTCCTTGAGGATCTCCACGATCCGGTCGTCGCTGAGAACGTCGCCGTCGCCCCCTTCGCCGTCGATCATCGCCTTGATCCGGTGACGCACCGCCTCGGCCGAATGGGTCGCGCCGCCGTCGGAAGACTGGATCGCGGCGGTGAAGAAGAATTTCAGCTCGAACACCCCGCGGGGAGTCGAAACGTACTTGTTCGAGGTGACCCGGCTGACGGTCGATTCATGCATGCCGATGGCGTCGGCGACGGTTTTCAGATTCAGCGGGCGCAGGAACTCGACGCCAAAGGCGAGGAAGGCGTCCTGCTGACGCACGATCTCGGACGACACCTTGAGAATGGTCTTGGCCCTCTGGTCCAGCGACTTGACCAGCCAGCTGGCCTGGGCGGCGCAGTCGGCGACGAAGGTCTTCTCGACGTCCGAGCGCGAGCCCGCGGCGACGACGCCGTGGTAGCGTTTGTCCATGATCAGCCGCGGCAGGGTGTCGGCGTTCAGCTCGACCTTCCAGCCCCCGGCGGGGTCGGCCCGGACATGAACGTCCGGGATGACGGTCTGGGCCGGCTCGCCGCCGAAGCCGGCGCCGGGCCGTGGCTTCAGGGCCTTCAGCTCGGCGATCATCTCGGCCATATCCTCGGCGTCGACGCCGCAGGCCTTGCGCAGGGCCGACAGGTCCCGTTTGGCCAGCAGGTCGAGGTTGTCGAGCAGGCAGGCCATGGCGGGATCGAAGCGGTTGCGTTCGATCAGCTGGAGCTTCAGGCATTCGGGCACCGACCGCGCCATCACCCCGGTGGGCTCGAAGCCCTGGCACAAGGCCAGCACCGCCTCGACCCGTTCCAGGGGGATCCCCAGTCGATCCGAGGTCTCGGCCAGTTCGCCGCGCAGATAGCCGCCCTCGTCGACGCTGTCGATCAGGGTCAGGGCGATGGCGTGGTCCGAAGCTGAGAAGGCCGCCTGCGAAGCCTGGGCCTGCAGATGCTCCCAGAGCGTGGGTTCGCGGCTGTCCGGCTGTTCGCGGCCCTCGCCGTCAGGCAGGCCCCCGCCGGAACCGGCGCGGGACCAGTCATTGAGGCCGATCTGGGCCTCGCCGACGCCTACGTCCTCCATCCGGTCCGAAGTGCGTTCGCCGGGGCTGGCGTCGCCATAGACATCGTCGGAGCGGGCGTCGAGGGTGCGGTCGGCGTCGGCCACCCGGCCGTCGTCGAAGCTCATCTCGGCGGCGTCCTGGCTCTCGGTCGCCGCAGGGGCGTCGCCGTCGCCGCGCTCGACGGGCTCGGCGTCCTCCCGCTGCAGCAGCGGGTTCTTCTCCAGTTCGGCCTCGACGAAGGCCTCCAGCTCCAGGTTCGACAGTTGCAGCAGCTTGATCGCCTGCTGCAGCTGGGGCGTGATGACCAGCCCCTGCCCCTGCCGTACCTCCAGCCTTTGTCCGAGCACCGCGTGTCCCCCCATCGGGCGTGGCCCGAAACTTGCTGCGGCCACCTTGTGGCCGGAACGGTTAACGGGGGTCTAAGCGGGGGAGGCCGCCCGCCGGCGCCGGATCACCGGCGCCCGTCGACCACCCGGACCGTATCAACGCCGTTCGCTTTCAGGATCTCCGGCACCCCATCCGCGCCCGACAGGTGCAGCGCTCCGACGGCGACGAAGGTCGTGCCGGCGCCATCCAGAAGCCCCTCGATCTCGCGCGCCCAGCGTCGGTTCCGCTCCACGATCAGGGTCTGGTACAACTGTTCGCTCTGATCCCTCATCGGTTGAAGGGTTATCGCTTCGATCGCGTCGGTGTCCCCGCCGGCCCATGCCTCTGCAAGGCGGTCCAGTTCGACAGGCGCGGCGGCGAAGTCCCTGGCCGTGTTGTTGAGGAAGGCGATCTGGCCGGCCTCGGGGAAGCCCGACAGCATCCGGACCTGGTCTTCGGGCGTCTCGAGCCCCAGGACCTGCTTTCCCGCCGCCCGGGCTTCGGCGCGCAGGATCACATCCACGCCGGAACCGGGATCATACCCCGCCAGAGACAGCTTGGCCGAAGACAACACCACGCCCGCGAGCCATGGGCGCATGACGTCCATCTGCGCCGCGTCCCGACCCATGGCCGTGGCGGCGGATGTAAAACGCTGCAGATCATCCGGCTCCAGCAGAGCCGAAAGCGGCCTGTCGGGCGAGAGGCCGAACTGCTGGATCAGGGGAGCGACAGCGGCCTGATCCTCGGGGTTGGCGACCTCCAGAACCAGACGGTCCGAAGCTTCGAATGCGCCCTGAACCTCAGCCGTGCGCCACGCCGCGTCCGCTTTCAGAAAATGGATGGTGCCGAACAGATAGACGATGGAATCCGCGTCCCGGACGACCCACAGGGCGGGCCCTGGAGGCGGGGTCTGCGCCAGCGCCGCCAGCGGGGTCGCGGTCAGGCCGAGGCTGATCAGGGTTGTCAGGACGGTGCGGCGCAGGCCGCTGAAACTGAACATGATGTCTCTCCAGGCAAGGGGGGATCGAGCGCGCCGCGGGAACGGCGCGTGGGTGAGGCGATGGTTGTGGCGAAGCGGGAGCGCTAGTGCGGCGCGGCCCCGGCGGACGGCGCCGATCCGCCGCTTCTGCACCGCAGGATCGTGACGACGGCGAGGACAAAGCCGAGGGCCATCAAACCCAGCGAAAGGGGCCAGGCGACGGCGACGGGCGCGACGATCCAGGTCAGGGCGAACGCCAGGCCGCAGAGCGACATGATCCAGCCGGTTCGACGGAGCCCTGTCTGCATCCGGCCCTCGGCCGCCAGCGAGGCGCGCGGACGCTTGAGCTGTTTGGGAACGCTGTTGCCGAGCATCGCGATGACCAGTCCCGAGGCCGCCATCAGCGCGCGGATCGACATGTCGCCGTCGAGCCTACCCGCGTCGCCCGCCGCGGCCAGGTACCAGGCGGCGACCAGAATGAGGGCTGCCATGACAGCAGCGCCGAGAAGCCGGTTCCTAGTCATTCGATTCGTCTTTCATGAGGGGCGCCGGTGCGGCGGGGTTCAGGCCGAGGCCGACAAGCTGGCTGAAGGCGAGCAAGGCGTCCTCCAGAACAGAAAGCTGCAGGCGGTAGGTGATGCTTGTGCCCTGCTTGAAGGCGTCGATCAGGCCCGCCTCCCGAAGCACGTTGAAATGGGCGGACATGGTCGGCTTCGAGACCTCGAAGCTGGCCGAGATGGCGCCGGCCGTCAGCGGTCCTTGCCGAAGCAGTTCGAGGACTTTCCGTCGCGTCGGATCGGCCAGGGCTTTGAAAACCGCGTTCATGTGATGATATTTAGCTAACTATCGAAACAAGTCAAGCGCCAAATCCCCGCCCGCTCCGCGCCGGAAGCGGACGCCGCGGAGGCGGGTCGGGCGCGGATGCTTTACTCCGTGGCGGGGATCGGCAAAGCCTTGGCCCACCGCCGGAGGAAGTCCATGCGCCTGATCCTGACCGCCCTGCTCCTGCTGGCCCTGCCCGGCCCGGCCTTGGCGCAAACCTCCCCCGCCGAACAGACGATGATGCGCACCGTCGCGGCCGAGCACGATCGTCACATCGCCTTGCTGGAGCGGATGGTGAATGAGAACAGCGGCACGCTGAACCTGGCCGGCGTGCGCGCCGTCGGCGACATGGTCCGGGCCGAGCTGGAGCCGCTGGGCTTCACGGTCCGCTGGGTCGACATGAGCGAGACCGGCCGCGCCGGCCATCTGATCGCTGTGCATGCGGGGCAGGGCCACAACGTCCTTCTGATCGGCCACCTCGACACGGTGTTCGAGACCGACAGCCCGTTCCAGACCTTCCAGCGCGATGGCGCGCGGGCGACCGGCCCGGGCGTCGGCGACGACAAGGGCGGGGTGGTGGTTATCATCGCCGCCCTGCGCGCCATGCAGGCGGCCGGGACGCTGGAGGACGCCAACCTCACCCTCGTCCTCACCGGCGACGAGGAACGGCCGGGCTCTCCGATCGGCGTCGCCCGCCGCGACCTGATCGAGGCGGGGCGCGCCGCCGCCTGGGCGCTGGAGTTCGAGAACCTCGCCGCCGAGGACGGACAGGACTTCGGCACCATCGCCCGGCGCAGCTCCTCCAGCTGGACCCTGACCACCGGGGGCCGCACCGGCCACTCCAGCGGCGTGTTCAACGATGCGCTGGGCTATGGCGCGATCTATGAGATGGCGCGGATCCTCGACGGCTTCCGGCGCGAGCTGCCCGAGCCGAACCTGACCTACAATGTCGGCGTCATCGCCGGCGGCACGCCCGCCGCAATTGACGCCGACGGCTTCCGCGTCTCCGCCTCGGGCAAGACCAATATCGTCGCCTCCACGGCCATCGCGCGCGGCGACCTGCGCACCCTGACGCAAGAGCAGGACGCCCGGGTGCGCGAGCGGATGCAGGGCATCGTCGACCGGCACCTGCCGCGGACGGAGGCCGAATTGGCCTTTTCGGAGGACGGCTATCCGCCCATGGCGCCGTCCGAGGGCAATCGCGCGCTGCTGGCCCGGCTGAACGCCGTAAACCGGGACCTCGGCCTGCCAGAGATGGCGAATACGACCCGGCCCGCCGGGGCGCCGCGGACAGCGGCTTTGTGGCGGCGGACGTGGACACGCTCGGCGGATTGGGCATGGCGGGCGGCGGCGCCCATGCGGAAGGCGAATGGGTCGACCTCGACAGCCTGGTGCGCCAGGCCCAGCGGGCGGCGGTGCTGATCAGCCGGTTGAGCCTCGGCGGAGACTGATCCGCCGAGGCTCCGGCCCCCGTCGGACGATTATCTGACGGCGAACGCGCTGCGGACGCCGGCTCGCGCCGGCATCAGGGCCAGGGCCGTCACGGCGATCCATGGGAACATCGCCAGACCATAGGCGCGCTGCCACAGGCCCAGATTGTCCTGGCCGATCAGATCGCCGACGCCGAACATCACCGCCAGCAGGGCGTTGACCGCGACGAACACGACGCCGAGGAAAATCTTCAACCCGCTCAGGCCGGCAGCCTTGCGCAACGCCAGCAGGGTCAGCAGGGGCGCGACCTGCACCGCAAACCCGGCGCTCCAGGCCAGATGCCGCTCATCGGGCAGAGGAAACGCGCCGCCGACCACCAGCGATCCGCCAAACACCGCGACCGCCAGCCCGGCCAGTCCCGCCGTGATCACATCCGCGCCCCGACGGCGCAGTTCCCCGAACAGACCGAGGCTGAAGATCATTGTCAGGCTTCCCGCGAGCATCAGGCCTGCGTTGAAGGCCAGATCGAGCGGGGCCTCGGCCATCCCGAGCTCGCTGACCATCCGGGTCGAAAGGTCGTATCCCGGCCACAGCAGCGGCCCCGCCATCGCCAGAGCGACATAGATCATCGGCGCGATGACGCCCGCGAGCAAAAGCCGGAACCGCATGGTCGAGTATCCCCTGTATGGCGCGGCAGTCGCGCCTCCTGTTCAGAGGCGGCGCAGACGGGCGGCGGATGCGGCGCACCGGATGAAGTTTCGTCCATCTGCCCGGCAGGCCGCGCGGGGCCTGTCCGGACATCGTCATCGCCTGTCCGGACACGAAACGGTTTTGCAGGCGGCGACCGGCGGCGTCTGCTGCCGCCATGACCGAACCCCGCACTGCAGTCCCTTCCCGATCCCGACCCGGCGTAGTCCTCGACAGCGTGCGCACGGTCGCGCCCGGCCTGCTGATCGCCATGGCGATCCAGACCATCGTGTTCCAGCCCTACACCATCCCGACGTCCTCGATGGAGCCCGGGCTGGTCACCGGCGACTATGTCGTGACCTCCAAATTCCCCTACGGCTGGAGCCGGGCCTCCCTGCCCTTCGACCCGCCCCTGTTTTCGGGGCGGCTGTTCGGTCGGGATCCGCAGCGCGGCGACGTGGTCCTGTTCCGCCTGCCGCGCGACCGGCAGCAGGTCTGGGTCAAGCGGTTGATCGGCCTGCCGGGAGATCGGGTGCAGGTCCTCACCGGACAGGTCTTCGTGAACGGCCGCGCCGTGCCCAGGGCGGCGCTGGGGAGAGTTCAGGATCACGACTCTCCGGCGCGGCAGGTCCAGTTGGTCCGCGAAACCCTTCCCGACGGCCGGAACTGGCTGACCTACGACGGCGGACCGGGTTCTCCGGGCGACGATACCGAAATCTTCGCCGTCCCGGCAGGCCACTATCTGATGATGGGCGACAACCGCGACAACTCGCTGGACGGCCGCTTTCCCCGCGATGTCGGAGTCGGCCTGCTGGCCGCTGAAAACCTGGTCGGCCGGGCCGAACTGGTGGTCGCGTCATGGGAGCCGGGCGCGAGCCTGTTCAAGCCCTGGACCTGGTTCGACCTTCAGGCCGGCCGGTTCTTCAGGCGCGTCCGCTAGCGGCGAAACTCCGCCAGACTCAGCGCGCCGTCATGGTTCTGGTCCAGCCGGGCGAACGCCGCCTCGTCCGCCGACACCGTGCGCGCCAGCGACGGCGCCGCGACGGCGCCCAGCGTCAGACCAGCGGCGGCGGCCGCCGTCATCTGCCACAGACGCGAGCGGGTGCGGCGGGGGCCGACCGCCAGTTCCGCCTCGATGAAGCCGCGCACGGCCTCGCTGGCGGTCTGCCCGTCGTGACGACAGCGCGCCATGAAGGCGGCCTTGGTCTGATGGGCCAGGCGAACCTCGAGGGTCTCGCTCTTCTTGGGTTCTCGGGGCGCTGTCATGCGCGGGCATCCTGTTGGAACTGACCCGATGGAACCGTTTCCCGGGGCCGACCGCCAGTGAATAATCGGCAAGGCGACCTCAGCCGTACATGTCGCCCAGATAGACCCGGCGCACTTCCGGATCGCGGATCACGTCCTCGGCCTCGCCCTCGAACAGCACGGCGCCGCCCGAGATGATCGAGGCATGGTCGATGATCTCCAGGGTCTCGCGGACATTGTGGTCAGTGATCAGAACGCCGATGCCCTGCCCCGCCAGATAGCGGATCACCTGCCGGATGTCGGCGATGGCCAGGGGGTCGATGCCGGCGAAGGGTTCGTCCAGCAGCATGAAGCTGGGCTTGCCGGCCAGGGCGCGGGCGATCTCGCAGCGCCGCCGTTCGCCGCCCGACAGGCCCGAGGCGGGGGCGTGGCGCAGGTGGTCGATGCGCAGCTCTTCCAGCAGGCGGCTGGTCTCCCCGGCGATGGCGGCGTGACCGGTGTGGTGCAGCTCGACCACCGCGCGAACGTTCTGCTCGACCGTCATGCCGCGGAAGATCGAGGCCTCCTGGGCCAGATAGCCCAGACCCATGCGGGCGCGCTGGTACATCGGCTGGGCCGTGATGTCCTCGCCGTCCAGCCAGATCGTGCCGCTGTCGGGCGGGATCAGGCCGGTGATCATGTAGAAGCAGGTGGTCTTGCCGGCGCCGTTGGGCCCCAGCAGGCCCGCGACCTGTCCGCGCTCGACATGCAGGGAGACGTCGCGCACGACCTGCCGCTGGCCGAACGAGCGGGCGATGTTCTCGACCCGCAAGCCAGTCTGGCGCACCGGTCCGGCGACCGCCGCGGCCGGGGCCGCCGGGGTCTCGTTCACATTAAGGGCTGAGAGTTCCTTGCGCGCCAATGGTCAGACCGAGCCCCGGGGCTCAGTTCCCGCTGCTGTTCGGGTAGAAGACCCCCCGGATGCGGCCCTGGCCTCCGGCTTCGATCCGCGCCGTTTCCGTGCGCACATTGTAGGTCAGGCGCGAGCCGGTCAGTACGTTCTGGCCCTGGGTCAGGATCACGTCCCCCGTCACCACGATAATGTCGTCGGCGGTCGTATAGACGGCCCGGTCGCCGCGGATCGTCTGTTCCGGGGTGACGAAATAGACATTGCCCGAGGCCTCGATCCGGCTTTCGCCGGTCTGGTTCAGGCCGGAGACGGTGTCGGCGCGCAGACGGTTCTGGCCCTGGACCAGCTCGGCCCGGCCGCGCAGGGTGACGGTGTTGCCGACATATTCCCCGGCGTCCGCGCCGAACGAGATGGGCTGGTCGCTGCTGCTCGGACGGGTCTGGGCGTCGCCCATGCCCGGCACGGCCAGAAGCGCCAGCGTCGCCGCCGTGATGGTCAGGACTCTGGTACTGGTCATTGGGTCGGCCCTCCGGCGTTGATCGTGCCGCGTATCTTGTTCTCGCCGGAGCCTCGAAACTCGACGCGCCCGCCCTGTTCCCGGATGACATAGGACGAAGCGGAGATGGTTCCAAGCGGGCCGGAGCCCTGGACGCCCTTGTTCCCCGTCACAATGCCCGTCGCAGTGTCGACCACCGCCTCGGGCGTCACCAGCGTAAAGCCGGATCCGCCATCGGAGATTCGCACATTCGGACCGATGGTCACGGTCCTGCCCGCCTCGTCATAGACCCCGCCGTCGGCCGTAAGGGTCGTCACCTTGCGGCCGCCGAGGTTCAGCCGCAGGGCCGGACCGACCAGACGGTAGCGGCCGGTCTCGGGGTCGCGCACCGCCCCCTTGGCGCCGATCACGAAGCTGCGGCCCTCGGCGTCCTGTCCATGGAAACGCAATTCGTCGAGGCGGACCTCCCGGCTGGTTCCCGCCTTGCGCTCGACGTCGGACATGACGCTGCGCAGGACGATCCAGCTGACCGTACCCCCGGCCAGGACGATGATCGCCACCGGCAGAACGCGGCGGAGCAGCTGCACCCGGCGCGACCGCGCGCGGAAGGCCCTGGCCGTCGCGGCGACGCGGGCCTCGTCCTGATGCGCATGGCTGTCGGCGGGATCGGTCATCAGCTGTGCGCGAAGACGTCCATCTCGTCCCAGCCCGCCAGATCGAGCGCCGCGCGCGCGGGCAGGAAGTCGAAGCATTGGCGGGCCAGCTCGGCGCGGCCCTCGCGCTCCAGCATCTCGTCCAGACGGACCTTGGCCGCGTGCAGGTAGAGGACGTCAGACGCCGCGTATTCAAGCTGGGCCGGCGACAGCTCGGCCGCGCCCCAGTCGCTGGACTGCTGGGCCTTGGACAGATCGACCCCGACCAGTTCGCGCACCACATCCTTGAGACCGTGGCGGTCGGTATAGGTGCGGGCCAGTTTCGAGGCGATCTTGGTGCAATAGACCGGCCGGGTCTCGACCCCGAGATGCAGCTGGAACATGCCGATGTCGAACCGGCCGAAGTGGAACAGCTTCAGCACTGCGGGATCGCTGAGCAGCCGCTTCAGGTTCGGGCAGTCGTAGCCGGGACGGTTCATCCGCACGACGTGGGCGTCGCCGTCGCCGGCCGACAACTGGACCACGCACAGCGGATCGCGGCGGAAGCGCAGGCCCATGGTCTCGGAATCGATGGCGACCTCGGGGCCGAGATCAAGGCCGGCGGGCAGGTCGCCTTCGTGCAGGTGGATCGTCATGCGCAAACCTTTCAGGTCTCAACTAGCGTGGCCAGTGGCGAGTGGCGAGGGGCTACGCCATGCGACGCCCCCGCGCTCCGGTCACGGACCCCATACTCGCCACTCGCCACTCGCCACTCGCGCAAGCCCTAAACAGAAACGGCGCCGCACCGAAGCGCGACGCCGTCTGAATATTGGTGCCCAGGAGAGGACTCGAACCTCCACGACATTTCTATCACTGGCACCTGAAGCCAGCGCGTCTACCAATTCCGCCACCTGGGCCCAGACGTTTCGCGCTTGCACACGTTCCGTCCGGAAGGCGCGGACCCTTAAGGCAGGGTCCGGGGCCGGTCAACAGGGATTTGCCCCCTTTGCGTTGCGAGGGCGGCGGCCATCGTCTAATCCCCGGCGCGTCGAGGGTTTCCCGTCCTCGCCTCGCCGCCCTTCCGGAGCCTGCCATGAACGAAGTCGCCCCCGGCCTTGTCACCGTCTTCGGCGGCTCCGGTTTCGTTGGTGGACAGGTGGTGCAGGCGCTTGCGCGGCGGGGCTGGCGCGTCCGCATCGCCTGCCGGCGTCCCGACCGGGCGTACCGGCTGCAGACTGCGGGTCATGTGGGCCAGCTGCAGGCGGTGCGGTGCGACGTGACGCGGCCCGAAGACGTCGAGGCCGCCCTGCGCGGCGCGGACGCAGCGATCAACCTGGTCGGCGTCCTCCATGAATCGGGCCGCAGCACCTTCCATGCGATGCACGTCGAGGCCGCGCGCACGATCGCCGAGGCCTGCGCCGCGGGCGGCGTCGACCGTCTGGTCCACATGTCCGCCATCGGGGCGAATCCCGAGAGCAACTCCGACTACGCCCTGTCCAAGGCCGCCGGCGAGATGGCGGTTCGCGAGGTCAAGCCGGACGCGGTGATTCTGCGTCCCTCCATCATCTTCGGCGCCGGCGACGGCTTCCTGAACCGGTTCGCCTCGCTCGCCTCCATGGCTCCGGCCCTGCCGCTGATCGGCGGCGGCCAGACGAAATTCCAGCCGGTCTACGTCGCCGACGTGGCCGGGGCGGTTGGGCGGGCGACGGGCGCGCGCGAGGCCGCAGGCCGCACCTTCGAGCTCGGCGGGCCGGCGGTGATGACCTTCGAGGACGTGCTGAAACTGATCCGGCGCGAGACCTATCGCAGCTTCGGCCTCATCCCCCTGCCCTTCTTCGTGGCGCGGGCCATCGGTTCGGTGGCCCAGTTGAGCGCCCTGATCGGGATCGCACCGGTGCTGACCCGCGACCAGGTCATATTGCTGGAAACCGACAATGTCGTCGCGGAGGGGGCGGAAGGCCTGTCCGCGCTGGGCATCGAGCCGACCGGGATCGAAGCCATCGCGCCTTCGTATCTGTGGCGTTACCGGCGCGGCGGGCAGTTCGCCGACGCGCCGGCGACCCAGGGCTAGGCCAGGCCCGCCCAGACCAGGCCCAGACCGACGACCCCCACCACGATCCGCCACCAGGCGAACGGGGCGAAGCCGTGTTTGGCGACGAAATCGACCATCGCCTTGACCACAATCCAGCCGCTGACGAACGACACCAGGAAGCCGATGGCGATGATCTCGCCAAAGCCCCAGTCGATCTGCGCGCCGCTCTGGATGATGTCCCAGCCGGAGGCCGCGACCATCGTGGGGATGGCGAGGAAGAAGGAGAACTCCGCCGCGGCCCGCTTGTCCAGGCCGAGGCTCAGTCCCCCGGCGATGGTCGCGCCGGAGCGCGAGACACCGGGAATCACCGACAGACACTGGAAAAGGCCGACGCCCAGCGACCGCTTCCATGAAAGCGTCATGGCGTCATCGGCCGTGGGCTTCGGCGCAAACCGCTCGAGCAGCAGCAGGCCGAAACCGCCGAGGATCAACGACACGCAAATCACCGTCACCGCCGTATCCCCCTCGACGTTGAACAGCACCGCCTTGATGAAGTCGTAGAGAAACACCCCCACGACCACCGACGGCAGGAAGGCGATCAGGATGCTGATGGCGAAATGCCGGGCTTTCGGGTCGGTCGGCAGGCTGACCAGCACCTTCCAAAGGCGGGCGAAATACAGGGCCACGACCGCGAGGATGGCGCCGAGCTGGATGAGGACGACGAAGGAGCTCCAGCGCGGATCGGTCAGACCCAGCAGCTTCTGCGTCAGCAGCAAATGGCCCGTCGACGAAACCGGAATGAACTCCGTCAAGCCTTCGACGAGGCCGAGAATGATCGCCGCAATCCAGTCCGCCACGCGCGTCCCCAACAAGATAAGGCCGTCAATGCGCGCCCGGTTCGGGTCCCACATAGCGCAACCGCGCCCGGATAGGCGAGCCGTTCGTCGACTGATCCAGCGCGTGCCCCAGCAGTCCGGCCAGCCGGCCCATCAGCAGGAGGTCTCCCGCAGCCTCGCGGGGCAGCTCCAGACGCCGGGCGACAATGGCCAGGGCCAGGGAGAAATTGGCCTTCCGTCCCGTCGCCGCTTCGCCTTCCTGCACCGCCCGGGACAGGTCTGACGGCAGGTCCGCCGCGCCCAGAAGCGCCGCCGCCCGGGGATCTCCGCCGGGATAGTCTTCGCTGCCGAAGCCCGCCAGTCCGCCGGCGGCGTGGGCCCGGCGCGCCGCATCCGTCGCCTGTCGACGCACGGCGACGACCCAGTCCGAGGCCCGGGACAGCTCGGCCATCGTGTCGGACCCCGTCAGGGTCAGAAGGCCCGCGAAGGCCGCCGCCGCCGGACAGGCGCCGCCGTCCGCGGCCGCGCGCACCGCCAGAACCGACCCGTTCACCTCATTGTCCGCCGCCAGAACCAGCGCCCGACGGATCAGGTGCGCATCGCGCTCGGGGGTCTTCCACGACCGGGCCAGCCGTTGGTGCAGGAACAGGCGGGGTCCCGACCCGGCGGCGGCGTCTACCGCCTCGTCCAGAACCCGGGCGCATTCCAGCCTCAGCGTCTCCGCTGTGCGGACCCGGGGGTCGGCGTCCTCTTCCGCCCGCCGGGCGAGGGCGGCGAACAGCCGCGCGCGGATGGAGCCGCCGGGCACGGCGCCGACGCGCGGCCGTATCTCGGCGAACGGATTGGCGGCGCGGGCGTCCCACAGGCGGCGCGCCACGTCCTCCAGCGTCGCCGTTTCGGCCAGCTGGACCGCATCGAGGCCGCGGTAGAAAAGCCGGCCGTCAACGATGATGGTCAGGGACGAACAGACCTCGGCCTCGCCCCGGCTCGCGACGCGCGGACCGCGCCGTTGCACCGCCTGTTCGGCTTCATCGACCGGCTCCCCGCTCAGCCGGGCGATGTCCTGCACGGCGTACAGGCTGCGGCGCGGGTCGGAAGGATCCGGCCGGGCGGCGATCCGGCCGCGGCTGACATAGGCGTAGAGGGTCTGGGTCTTGACCCCGAGCCGAGCCAGGGCCTCGCCGCGACCGATCCAGCGGACGGCCTCCTTGGCTGGGTCTGCAGGTTCCAGGTTGCGACCTCCGGGGGAGCGTCAGGCTCCCGCGCTATCGGGCGCGCACCATGGGGCGGTTTCGTGACGATCCCCCTAACGGGTGGATCGGACCGGCCTTGGCAGGGCCGGGGCTTTCCGCGACAAGACGACGATGACGTCCGCCGCCGATCCGATCGATACTCACGCCGACGCCCATGCGGCGACGCGGTCCGTAACCCGGCTGTCGGTCGGCGTCGCGGTGGTGCTGATCGCCCTCAAGGCCTTTGCGCTCGGCGCCTCGGGGTCCGTCTCCCTGCTCGCCTCGCTGGCGGATTCGGCGCTGGATCTGGTGGCGTCGCTGGGCGTGTTCTTCGCCGTGCGCTGGGCCGCCGCCCCGGCCGACGAGGACCATCGCTATGGCCACGGCAAGGGCGAGGCGCTGGCCGCCCTGGTCCAGGCGGGACTGGTCTTCGCTTCGGCGCTGTTCATCGGCTGGGAGGCCGTGCAGCGTATCTTCGATCCCCGGCCGGTGACCTCCGGCTACTGGGGGGTTCTGGTCATCCTGATCTCGATCGCCCTGACCGGCTGGCTGGTCTGGATGCAGGGCCGGGCCATGCGTGCGAGCGGTTCGATGGCGGTCGCGGCCGATCGCGCCCACTACGCCGGGGACCTGGCGGCGAACGGCGTCGTCCTGATCGGGGTCATCTCGGGAACCTTCCTGGCCGCCCCCGGCCTGGACGCGGCCGCCGGGCTGGTGGTTGCGGTCTGGCTGTTCTGGGGCGCTGTCGGCGTCCTGAGGGCCGCCGCCGACCATCTGGTCGACAAGGCCGTCCCCGACGCGGACCGCATCGCCATCACCACCGCCGTGCTCGCCGATCCGCGCATCTCGGGCGTGCACCAGCTTCGCACCCGGATGGCGGGCCCGGCGATGATGATCCAGATGCACGTCGATCTCGATCCGGGCCTGACCCTCGACGCCGCGCACGCCATCGTCGTCGAGGCCGAGAACCGCCTGCTGGCCGCCTTTCCCCGGGCCGACATCCTGATCCACCCTGATCCTCGGGGCCGCGCCGAACACCACGCGCCCGTCGTCACGGGCGAGGCGCAAGGCGACGTTTCGTAGCGCCCGCCGGCCAGGACAGCTAACGCGGGATTAACGCCCCCCGGTGCATGCATCGCCGATGTCCGCCTGCGTCCTGTATCACTTCGCCTTCGATCCCGGCTCGCGCGCCGTGCGGCTGGCGCTGGGCGAGGCGCGGATGGAGTTCTCGGAGACTCCGGTCCGGCCGTGGGAGGACGGCTGCCCGGTCGCGGCTCTGAACCCTTCGGGCATGCCCCCGGTCCTGCAGGTCGCCGACGCAGCCGGCCGGCCCCTCACCCTGTGCGAGCCCGCCGCCATCCTCGGCTGGCTGGAGGAGCGAACGCCCGAGCCCTTCCTGCTGCCCGCCGACGCGGCCGAGCGGGCCGAGGTGCGCCGCCTGCTGGCCTGGTTCGAGCGGCGCTTCACCGATGAGGTCAACGCCGTCCTGCTGCATGAGCGGATGGAGAAGCCGCTCCTGCGTCTGGGCCCGCCGGAAGCCCGCGCCCTGCGCGCGGGGCGTGAGGCGCTGAAGTCCCACCTGATCATGATGGAAGGCCTGCTCGCGCGCCGCGACGCCCTCGCCGGCCGCCGCATCAGCCAGGCCGACATCGTCGCCGCCGCCCATCTGTCGGTGCTCGACTATTTCGGCGAAATTTCCTGGGCGGGTTATCCGGGCCTGAAGACCTGGTACATGAAACTGAAGTCCCGCCCCTGCTTCCGGCCTCTGCTGGCCGACCGATTCCCCGGTGTCCACGCCTCGGCCTGGTACGCGGACCTCGACTTCTAGGTTCCCGCGCGTCAAACGACGCCCATGCCGGCCGATCCCCGCGACACCATCCGTGAGAGCGCCGCCGCCCTGGGCTTCGACGTTTGCCGGTTCGCCTCGGCCGCCGAGCCGTGGAGCGCGGGCGAGCGACTGGCGCATTTCGTCGAGGCGGGCCGTCACGGCGACATGGGCTGGATGGAGACGACCCGGGAACGGCGCGCCCATCCCACGGCCATGTGGGACGGCGCCCGGACGGCGATCGTTCTTGGCCTGAACTACGGGCCCGACCGCAACCCGCTGCCCGAAATGGCCGATCGTTCCGCCGGCTATATTTCGGTCTACGCGCGCGGCGACGACTATCACGAGGTCATCAAGGGGCGGCTGAAGACGCTGGCCGGGCAGATCGCCGCCCGCACGGGCGAGGACGTCAAGGTGTTCGTCGATACGGCCCCGCTGATGGAGAAGCCGCTGGCCCAGCGCGCCGGACTGGGGTGGCAGGGCAAGCACACCAATCTGCTCAGCCGCAGTCATGGAAACTGGCTGTTCCTCGGCGTCATCCTCACCGCTGCCGAACTCGAGCCGGATCCGCCGGAGGGGGAGCACTGCGGGTCCTGCACGGCCTGTCTCGACGCCTGCCCGACCAACGCCTTCCCGGCCCCGTTCCAGCTCGATGCGCGCCGCTGCCTGTCCTACCTGACCATCGAATTCGCCGGGCCCTGGCCGGAAGAGTTCCGCACCGCGACCGGCAGCCGGATCTACGGCTGCGACGACTGTCTGGCCGTCTGTCCGTGGAACAAGTTCGCCGCCGCCTCCCGGGAGGCGCGCGTGCAGGCGCGCGAGACGCTGGTGTCTCCCCGACTGGCCGACCTCGCCGCCCTCGACGACGCCGCCTTCCGCGCCCTGTTCTCGAAAAGCCCGGTCAAGCGCATCGGCCGCAACCGGTTCGTCCGCAACGTCCTCTACGCCATCGGCAACAGCGCGGATGCGGCCCTGATCCCGACGGCGGAGGCGCGTCTGGCCGATCCGGACGCCGTGGTGCGCGACGCGGCGGAGTGGGCGGTGGAGCGGCTGAGGCAGGCGAAGTAAAGCGCGGTTCTCCCTCCCCCTCGGGGGAGGGTGGCTGAGGCGAAGCCGAAGCCGGGTGGGGGGGTTCGGCGAAACAGGCTCCGGCGCTCGCGTCGCCGAGCCCCTCCCACCCTGTCGCCGCTGCGCGCCGACATCCCTCCCCCGGAGGGGGAGGGAAAGCACCTGTGAGTTACCCTTGTGCGATCGTCCCGCCGCGCTCGCCGCCGGGGGCGCGCGCGATATCGAGCAGCTTGAGCCGGAACACCATCACCGCGTTCGGCGGAATGCCCGGCCGGCCCTGCTCGCCGTAACCGAGAGCCGGCGGAATATAGACGATCCATTCGTCGCCGACCCGCATCTGCTGCAGGATCTCCGTCCAGCCCGGCACCACGTCGCTGACCGTAAACACCGCCGGCTGGCCGTTCCGGAACGAGCTGTCGAACACCGTCCCGTCGGTCAGGGTCCCCTCATAGTCGACCCGGACCAGGTCGTTGCGGTCGGGGTGTTCCCCACCCGGCGGACCCGACTGGACGATCTTGTACTGCACGCCGGACGGCAGGGTTCGGACGCCCTCGGCCCGGGCGTTGGAGGTGAGGAAGAACTCCGCCGCGCGCAGGTTCTGCGCCGCCGTCTCATCGGGCGCCGCAGGCGCGCGGTCGCAGGCGGCCAGCGGCCCGGCGAGCAGGGCGACCATCGCCAGGGCCGAGGCGCTCCTAGCCCATCCGTAGTTCATATCCAGCCTCTTCCAGTCCGTGTCTGATTTCGATGGCGTGCGCCTCCCCGCGGGTCTCGACCATGATGTCGAACTCCGCGCCCTTGGCCGGCACGTCCAGCGCCAGCCGGTTGTGCACCACGTCGATGATATTGCCGCCCAGCCCGCCGATCACGGCGCTCATCTTGGACAGCATGCCGGGGCGGTCGTCGCCCAGGATGCGATAGACGATCATCTTCTTCTCGCGGACCAGTTCGCGGTTCAGCACCACGGCCAGCATGCGGGCGTCGATATTGCCGCCGCACAGCACCAGCCCGACCTTCATGCCCCGGAACCTGTCCGGATAGGCCAGCAGGGCGGCCAGACCGCCGGCGCCGGCGCCCTCGGCGACCGTCTTCTCGAGGGTGGCGTAATAGGCGACGGCGGTCTCGAAATCGGCTTCCTGACAGACCAGCACGTCCTCGACGAGCGGATCGGCGATGGCGAAGGGAATGTCGCCGACCGCCTTGATGGCGATGCCCTCGGCGATCGTCTGACCGCCGCATCTGGCCGTCTCGCCCCGGCGTCTGGCGCTGAACGAGGGATACATCGCCGCCTCGACGCCGAAGATCCGGATGTCAGGCTTCATCGCCCTGGCCGCCACCGAACAGCCGGCGATCAGGCCGCCGCCGCCGATGGGGATGATCAGGACGTCGAGGTCGGGTGCGTCCTCCAGGAATTCCACGGCGCAGACGCCTTGGCCCGTGACGATCCCGACATCGTCGAAGGCTGACACGAAGACGAAACCCTCCTCGTCGCGCAGGCGGTGCGCTTCCTCGGTCGAGCCGGTGAAGTCCAGCCCCTTGATCACCACCGTGGCGCCGTGGGCCCGGGTGCCGTCCGCCTTTACGAAAGGCGTGCCCTCCGGCATGACGATCGTCACCGGCACGCCCAGCCGGGCGCCGTGGTAGGCGAGGGCCTGGGCGTGGTTTCCCGCCGACGCCGCCACCACGCCGCGCCTGCGCTCGTCAGGGGTCAGCTGCAGCAGCCTGTTCAGGGCCCCGCGCTCCTTGAAGCTGCCGGTGAAATGAAGGTTGTCGAACTTGACCCAGACCTCGGCGCCCGTCAGCTGTGACAGGCGTCGCGAATGGCGCACCGGGGTCCGGTCGACCTGGCCGGCGATGCGGTCGCGCGCCGCCAGGATGTCGTCAAAGGTGACTGTCATGAGCGCTTCCTATACCCGGTCTACGCCGGGTTGGTGCGCGCTTTTGGCCCACGGCCCGACGCGCCGCAACCTTGACCTTATGACGGCGTTGAGCGTCTGATCCATTCGCCCGACCCGCGCCCTGACGGAGAGAGCCCGCATGTCCGCCCGCCATCTGATCGCCATCGCCGCTGTCGCCGCCGGCCTCGCGGCCTGCGAGACCGTCCCCGTTGAGGGCTACCGTCCGATCGGAGGGTCGTCCTCCTCCGCCTTCAATCCGGGAGACTTCGCCTGGTCGACACAGCCCGGGCGGGGGTCGATCGACGGACGGGTGAACTTCACCCGCGAGGGTCAGACGTTCAACTGCACCGGGTCCGTGGCCCTGACGCCCGATACCCCCTACACCCGCGCCCGCTTCCGGACCCTGTACGGCTCGACCGATCGGGCGGCGATCCCCGAGGCCGTCGTGCGCGCCCGCACCGTGCCCGATCCCAACGCCGACTATCGCTCCTTCGTGCGTTCGACCACCTGCCAGAACGGCCGGTTCGAATTCACGGGACTCCCGGACGGGGACTGGTTCATCATCACCCCCGTCAGCGCCGGCGGCGATCGCATTGTCCTGATGCGCCACATCGGCACCCGCGGCGGGCGCGTGTCCGTCGCCCTGTAAGACCTTCGCCTGCCCGTACCTGTTGTCTTTGGGGCCGCGTATCGGGCCGCTTCGGAGAGTTGACCATGGTCCGTCTCGCCCTGATCGCCGCCGGCCTCGCCCTGGCCGCGGCCCCGGCCGCCGCCCAGAGCTGGGGCGGGACCTATGACAGCGGGTACCGGAGCGACGGCTCTCGCTCGTATGACAGCCACTACGGCGCGCGATCGTACGAAGACGACCACGGTCACCGCCGCCGCTCCAACGCCGCGCCCTCCACCTTCGACTGGCGCAGCCAGCTGGACCGGCCGGGCGACTACCGCTGCGACCAGTTCTGGGACGCCGGCCGTGACGACTGCGGCGCCCGCTGGCGGGACCAGCGCCATCGCGCCAGCCCGCAGGCCCGACGCGACTATCGCCAGCTCGCAGGATACGGGGATCACGGATGGGCGTACGGTCAGGGCTACGGCCGCTACGGCTACGCGCCCCGGCGCGGTTACGGCTCCGCCTATGACCATGGACACGCCCGGGGATCGACGACCTGGCACGGCGCCTATGGCCGGCCTGATCATGTCTATCCGGGCGGCGGCGTCAGCTATGGCGGCCATGGCGGCGGCTATAACGACGGCTATGGCTCACGCTCGGACTGGTGCCGCGCCAACTACCGCTCCTACGATCCGCGCACCGGATACTACCGGGCCTATAGCGGCCGGCTGGTTTACTGCGGCTGAGCCTCCGGCGCCCGCGCCGGTCCAAACCGTCGTTCATCGGATCACGGATCAGTGGATGACCGCCGTTCGCCATTGTTTGGCCTTTTCCGACCCGCTTCGGTGAGCTGACCCGCATGGGGCGGTGGATCAGGGAGCGCGTACATGTCCCAGCACAATATCTCAGGCTCGGAAGTCTTCGGACCCAAGCCCGGCGTCATGCTGCGATCGGTCAAGACCAGCGGCCTGAGGCGCCAGCGCGCCGCGCGCACATGGGCGGCCTTCATCGCCGGCGCAGTTGTCGCCGTCGCGGGCGGCGCCATCGCCATGGCGGCGATCTTCGGTCCGACGCTGTTCGGATAGACTCACACGGCCCTCTCCCTCCCCCTCCGGGGGAGGGATGTCGGCGCGTCAGCGACGACTGGGTGGGAGGGGCTCGGCGATACAAGCGGCGGCGTCTGTCTCGCCGAGCCGTCCCCACCCGGCTTCGCCTTCGGCTCAGCCACCCTCCCCGGGAGGGGGAGGGAGACGCACTAGCCCGTCACGCCAGCCACACCATCCGCCGGGTCTCGGCCTCGGTCCCGCGCGCGCGGCTGAAGCCCTTGCGGACCTCGCCCGTGTACAGGAACCCCGCCTTCTCCAGCACGCGGCCGGAGGCGGGATTGTCGATGAAATGGCCCGCCATCAAGGCGCGGCGCTTCCACGCCTTCGACGCCCAGGCCATGGCCCCCTGCAGCGCCTCTGTAGCCAGGCCCCGTCCCCAGAACGGCCGCGCGATCCAGTAGCCGACCTCGGGCGCCGGGTCCGCGTCCTCGAACAGGCCGATGACGCCCACCGGGCCGTGATCCTCGTGCTCGATCAGAAAGGTCCGGGCGCGCAGCGGGTCCTGCGCCGCCACCTTGAGCACGAACGCCTCGGCGTCACGGATCCCGAACGGATGCGGCATGCGCAGGGTCATGCGCGCGATATCGGGGTCGTTGGCCAGCGTCGCCAGCCGGCTGACGTCCTGGACGCCGGGGCTGCGCAGCGCCAGCCGCCGCGTCTCGACGACGGGAGAGGGTTCGATCACGCACATGACGCAGGCCTCGTTCGAACTGCCGCCTCCTTCGAGGGCTCGGGCGGCGTCGAGGCGGGGAACGAAAACGGGGAGCCTGGTGATCCAGACTCCCCGCGGAAACTTGTCCCTGGTCCGGATCGCGGCTCTCGAGCCTTGCGCGATCCGGGTTTCAATCGGTCTTCGCGCTACTCGGCGGCCATGGCCTGTTCGGTGGTCGGAAGAATCGACACGTAACAACGGCCGTTGGCTTTCTTCGTGAATTTCACGGCGCCGTGGGCGGTCGCGAACAGGGTGTGGTCGCGGCCCAGGCCGACGTTGTCGCCCGGGTGGAAGGTGGTGCCGCGCTGACGCACGAGGATATTGCCGGCCAGGACGTTCTCGCCGCCGAACTTCTTCACGCCGAGGCGTTTCGACTCGGAGTCGCGACCGTTACGCGACGAACCACCGGATTTCTTGTGAGCCATAGGTCTGCTCCCTGTCTCTAACTGTTCTTACGCTTCGTCGGTGGAGGCGGGCTTGGCCTTGGGCGCAGCCTTCTTGGCCGGAGCCTTCTTGGCGGCGGCCGGCTTTTCAGCGGCGGCTTCGGCCTTCGGGGCGGCGGCGGCCTTGGGAGCCTTGGCCGGCTTGGCTTCGGCCGCCTCGACGCGCGGAGCCAGGCCCCGGGCGCGCAGGTTCATCTCGGCCTTGGTCATCAGCGAGGTCTCGCCGTCCCATTTGGCGTTCTCGCCGGCGCCGTCGATGCCGGTGATGCGCAGGACCGATTCCATCTGGCGGTGGCCGTTGGTGCGGCGGTAGCCCTGACGGCGGGTCTTCTTGAAGATCTTGATCTTCTCGCCCTTGCGGGTCTCGACCAGGGTCGCGGCGACGGCCGCGCCCGCGATCAGCGGCGCGCCCAGGGTCACGCCCTTGTCGCCGCCCAGCATCAGCACGTCGCCGAACGAAACGTTCGAGCCGGCCTCGCCGTCGAGTTTCTCGACCACAATGACGTCGCCCGGTTGAACCCGGTACTGCTTGCCGCCGGTCTTGATCACCGCGTACATGTTGAAGCCTCAGCGAAACGCAAAAAGAATAAGCCCGACGGGGGACCCCCTCGGGCGAAGAGCGGCGACATAGACGCAGGGGGGTGTCGGAGTCAACGCGGGCGGGCGAAAAAACGGCCGGCGGCGGATCGCCTCGCCGAAATGAATCAGAGCTCTCGACCGTTATAAGGTAACATTCTATGACAGCCGGGATGACGCCGGCCGACCTCCAGCAACCCGTGCTGCTGTCCCTCCTGGGGGCGGGCTTCGCCACGGCCTTTCTGCATGCGGCCCTGCCCACGCACTGGCTGCCGTTCGTCCTCGTCGGGCGCGGCCAGCGCTGGAGTCTGCCGCAGGTGCTCGGCGTGGTCGCCGCGGCGGGGCTGGCCCATATCGTCACCACCGCCGTTGTCGGGGGCCTCATCATCGCCGCGGGGCTGGCCGTGGACCAGTGGATCTCCGGCCTGCTGCCCTGGGCCTCCGCCGGTCTGCTGTTCCTGTTCGGCGCCTTCTACCTGGGCCGCGCCATCCTTCGCGCGCCCGTGACGGCCGACGGGCCGTCCCTTGCCCTGTCGGAACCGACGGTGTCACACGCCGCCGCCTTCTGGGGCCTCGTCGTCATGATGGCCCTGTCGCCCGGCGAGGTGCTGCTGCCGATCTATCTGTCGCAGGCGACGGAGGGCCTGCTGTTGCTGGCCTTGCTGACCGTGGCCTTCGCCGCCGGGACGATCCTCGGCATGGCGGTCTTCACCGTCCTGGCGCGGGCCGGATGGTCGGTGCTGCGGCTGGAGCGGTGGGCCCGCTACGAAGGCGTCGTCCTCGGACTCGCCCTGATCCTGATCGGGCTTCTCGTCGTCCTGCGCCAGCACTAAGGATAGCCCATGGCGCACGCCCCCGGCTCCCACGATCACGGACACAGTCACGTCCACGGGACTGATCATGACCATGACCACGGCCACGCCCATGGTCACGGCGGCCATCACCACGGCCCGGTCGACACCGGCGACTGGCGCTACGCCGTCGGCCTGATCGTCAACCTCGCCTTCGTCGGGGTGGAGTTCGGGGCCGGGATCTTCAGCGGCTCCACCGCCCTGATGGCCGACGCGGGTCACAACCTGTCCGACGTGCTGGGGCTGGCGATGGCCGGGGGCGCGGCCTGGCTGGCGCGGCGGGCCGGGAGCGCCAGCAAGACCTACGGCTATGGCAAGGCGACGGTGCTGGCGGCCCTGGCCAACGCCCTGCTGCTGATCTTCGCCTGCGGGGCCATCGGCTTCGAGGCCGTGCGGCGGCTGGCCGAGCCGGCCCCGGTGATGAGCGGCCTGATCATGGGCGTGGCCGCGATCGGCTTCGTCATCAATCTGGGCACCGCCCTGCTGTTCATGCGCGACCAGCACAGCGACCTGAACGCCCGCGGGGCCTATCTGCACATGATGGCCGACGCGGCCGTCTCGATCGGCGTGGTCATCGCCGGCGGGGTGATCTGGATGACCGGCTGGTCGGTGATCGACCCGCTGGTCAGCCTCGTCATCGTCGCCGTCATCCTGATCGGGACCTGGAGCCTGCTCAAGGACTCGATCAATCTCGCGCTCGACGCCGCGCCGCGGGGCGTCGACGTCGACGCCATCCGCGCCGCCTTCCTGGCCCTGCCCGGGGTGACGGCCGTCCATGACCTGCACGTCTGGGGCCTGTCGACCACCGAGACGGCCCTGACCGCCCACCTGTGCCACGAACGCTCCGACGCCGACGGCTTGTTGGCGGAGGCGCAGGCGATCGCCCGACGCACCTTCAACATCGGGCACACGACGCTGCAACTGGAAGCGGAGCCCCTGCCCGACTGCCCGGACTGTTAGACGGGCGCCCGACCGGTCAGGCCCCGGAGAGCGGCACGGTTCCCATCAGGGCGAGCAGATTCTGATCCGGGTCGCGGAAGAACCGGAGCTGGGTCTCATCCGTGGCAGTCCGCATCACGACTTCCGCCGGGCCGAGGAAGCGAACGCCGCGGCGCTCCAATGACTCGGCCAGCACGGGCAGATCCGGCGCATCGAAATAGATGGTCGAACCATCGACAGGCTCGAGCGCGCCCTCCGCGTTCGAGCCGATCATCAGCCGGATGTCGCCCAACCGGAAGAACAGCATCCCGTTTGTCTCGAACATCAGCGGCAGCCCCAGCACGCCTTCGTAGAAGGCCCTGGCGCGGTTCAGGTCGCGAGTCGGCAGGGCCAGCTGAACGACCCGTCTCCCGGCGAGAGGCATGAGCGATTCTCCCTTGGCAAAGGTCGGGTTGAAGGTGATGCCTGCGAGCGCAGCCATGATCATGGTCCGGCGATAAACTGCCATCGACATCCTCTCCCCTGCAATATATTTGTGTGCGCTAACTAACTATGTCAACCACCCTCGCAACCGGTCCCGTCGCAGAGGCGCTGCACAGCGCCGCCGTTCGTCTGCTTCGTCTGTTGCGGGCCGGCGACGCCGACGGCGGACTGACGGGGCCGCAGGCCTCCGCCCTCTCCGTTCTCGTGTTCGGCGGAGAGATGACCCTGGGAGCGCTCGCGGTCCACGAACAGGTCTCCGCGCCCACGGTCTCCCGGCTGGTGCGCGATATGGAAGCCCAGGGACTGGTGCAACGCCGCGCCAACGCCGCCGACGGGCGGAGCGTCCTCATCTCCGCGACGCCGCAAGGCGAAGCCCTCCTTCGGGACGCCAGGGCCCGACGTCTGGCGCGGCTGGAGGAGACCCTTGGAGGCCTCGGTGAGGCGGACCTGAAGTTGCTGGATGAAGCCACGGCGCTGATCGGCAGGCTGGCGGAAGCGGAAAACGCCAGACGCCGGCAGACCCAGGGCCTTTCGCCGCGGCCTCGCGAGCCCTAGATCAGCGCCATGTCAGACAAGATCCCCGTCACCGTCCTCACCGGCTACCTCGGCGCCGGCAAGACCACCCTGCTGAACCGCATCCTCACCGAGGACCACGGCAAGCGCTACGCCGTCATCGTCAATGAGTTCGGCGAGATAGGCATCGACAACGACCTCGTGGTCGGCGCCGACGAGGACGTGTTCGAGATGAACAACGGCTGCGTCTGCTGCACCGTGCGCGGCGACCTGATCCGCGTCGTCGCCGGCCTGATGAAACGCCAGCGTCCCGGCAAGCCCGCCTTCGACGCCATCATCGTCGAGACGACGGGTCTGGCCGACCCCGGCCCGGTGGCCCAGACCTTCTTCGTCGACGAGGACGTCAAGGCCAAGACGCAGCTGGACAGCGTCACCGCCCTGGTCGACGCCAAACACGTCATGGCCCGGCTGGACGACTCGAAGGAGGCGCGCGAGCAGGTCGCCTTCGCCGACCGCATCATCCTCAACAAGACCGACCTCGTGAATGAGGCCGAACTGGCCGAGGTTGAGCGCCGCCTGCGCAAGCTCAACCCCCTCGCCCCCATCACCCGCGCCGAACGCGCCAATGTGCCGCTGGACCAGGTGCTGGGCCTCGGGGGCTTCGACCTGGGCCGCATCCTCGACATCAACCCCGAGTTCGCCAACCCGGCCCACGGCGAGGCCGGTCACGTCCACGACGAACACTGCGGCCACGACCATCACGACCATGACCACGACCATCATGATCACGACCATGGCCATTCCCACGGCGCGCGCGGGCACGCGCACGAGGACGACATCAAGGGCGTCTCCCTGTCGCTGGAGCGGCCCATGGACGGCCAGAAATTCACCGCCTGGCTCGACCGCCTGCTGGGCGAGCAGGGCCAGAACATCCTGCGCGCCAAGGGCATCATCGACGTCAACGGCGAGGACCGCCGCCTGGTTTTCCAGGCCGTGCACATGATCCTCGAAGGTGATCTTCAGCGCGAATGGGGCGCCAACGAGCGCCGCTGGTCGCGCGCCGTCTTCATCGGCCGCGAGCTCGACGAGGCCGCGCTGCGGGCCGGGTTCGAGGCCTGCGCGGCCTGAGGAGTCGCCTTGTCATCCCGGACGGCGCGGAGCGGTGATCCGGGACCACGTCCGTTTCTGGCGCAGGCGCATGCCAGCCTCCCGGCATGACCGACCCCTATCGTATCCGGACCGACGAGACCTGGGCCGAGGCGCGCGCGGACTATCTCACCGGTTTCACCGCCGAGGAGGTCTGCCGCCGGCACGACATCGGCCTGTCCGCCCTGCGTCAACGCGCCCGCCGGGAAGGCTGACGGCGTCACGACCAGGCCGACCCTACGCCCGAAGACGATTTCGACGTCTTCGAGGATCTCCAGCCGCCCGAACTGGTCGAAATGGCCTGGCGCCGGTTCGCCGCCGCCATTGCGCGCGGCCGGGGCGCCGACGCCGCCCGCTGGCAACGCATCCACGCCGCCCTGCACGCCCGTGTCCAGGAGGAAGCCACCCGGGACCACCGCGACAGTCTCAACGCCGCGTGCGAAGCCATGCGACCTCCGGAGCAGCGGTCGTCGGCCTGGCCCCGTCTTCGCCTCACCGGAGAAAATGTGCACGATGTGCACTCGAAATCCGCCGGTCCCGACGAGGACGCCGGTCTTTCCCGCGCCGAACGCCGTCGCCGCCTCCGCGAGACCCTCCGACGAAGTTGACGCGGGCCGTCCGACCACTAAACCGACCCCATGCTCACCTCTTTCGACGCCCAGATCACCGCCATCGTGTTCGACAGAAGCGGCGCGATCTTCGCTCTCGGCGACGGCTCGGTCCGGTTCGAGGGACGGGAGTTCAGCGCCGCCCATGACGGGGCCATCCTGTGCGCCGTCGTCCACCCGTCCGGAGACGGCGTGGTCACCGGCGGCGATGACGGTCGGCTGGTCTGGCACCGGCGGGACGAGGCCGGCGTCCTGGCCACCAGCGCCAAGGGCCAGTGGATTGACGCCGTGGACGCCTCGGCCGAAAGCGGCCTGATCGCCTTCTCCGCCGGCCGGATCGTTTCGGTCATCGATGCGAAGGACGCCGGCTTCCGCCGGGACTTCATGCATGAGCGCACCGTATCGGGCGTGGCGTTCGACCCGAAGGGCCGGCGCATCGCCGCCTCGACCTATGGCGGCGCCGCCCTGTGGTTCGCGCGCATCGCCGAACAGAAGCCGTCCTTCCTCAAATGGGCGGGATCGCACACGGCGGTGACCTTCTCGCCCGACGGCGCGTTCGTGGTGACCTCGATGCAGGACGCCCAGCTGCACGGCTGGCGGCTGAAGGACCAGAAGAACATGCGGATGGGCGGCTATCCGTCCAAGGTGCGGGCGATGAGCTTCCTCTCCAACGGCCAGTTGCTGGCCACCTCGGGCGCGTCAGGGGCCGTGCTGTGGCCCTTCGTGGGCTCCAACGGTCCCATGGGCCGGGAGGCCACCGAGATCGGATTCGATGAGGGAAGCCTCGTGGCCCTCGTGGCCTCCCGGCCCCGGCACGGCCTGCTCGCCGCCGGCCTCAGCGACGGCCGGGTCTGGTTGGCCGACCCGGCCGGTCAGGGCCTGAACTTCCTCAAGGCCGAGCGCGGCGCCCCGATCACCGCCCTGGCCATGAACGCAGACGCGACCCGGGTGGCCTGGGCCGACGAGGACGGGAACGCGGGGGTTTCGGACACCTGACCCTCTCCCATTGGGAGAGGGCTTGAGCGCACGTCGGCGAAGCCGTCGTTCTTGCGCGAAAGGGTGTGGGTCGAGCGTCCGGGGGCGGCTTCGCCGCCTCCACCAGCCGACCCACATCCGGCCCTACGGGCCACCTTCTCCCAATGGGAGAAGGATCGGGTATTGCCCTGCCTGAAGGCCCACGCCACCATCCCGTGATGTCAGGGGTGACCACAGCCGCAAAGAAGAGTCGACCGGTCCTGACGGTCTTGCTGCTGCTGATCCTGCTCGGCTCCGGCGCCATCGTCCTCCAGCGCTGGATCGCCCCCCCGACCACCTTCCTGATGGTCAGCCGCGCCATCGGCGGCGAGGGTCTGTCCTACCGCTGGCGGTCGCTGGACGACATTTCCCCGCGGCTGGTCCAGGCCGTGATCGCCTCCGAGGACTCGACCTTCTGCGCCCACAACGGCTTCGATATGAAGGCCATCGAACGCGCCCTGAAAGCGAACGCCCGCGCGGAGAAGCGGGGCTCCGGGCGCATCCGCGGCGGCTCGACCATCAGCCAGCAGACCGCCAAGAACGCCTTCCTCTGGCCGGGCCGCGACTGGATCCGCAAGGGGCTGGAGGCCGGCTACACCCTCGCCATCGAGACGGTCTGGGGCAAGCGGCGGATCATGGAGGTCTATCTCAACGTCGCCGAATGGGCCCCGGGGGTCTATGGCGCCGAGGCCGCCTCGCAGCACTGGTTCGGCAAGTCGGCCGACGAACTGACCGCCCGCGAGGCCGCCCGTCTGGCCGCCATCCTGCCCTCCCCGCGTCGCTACAGCGCCTCCTCGCCCGGCCCCTATGTCCGCCGCCGCGCCTCGCGCATCCAGGCCGCCATGGGCACGGTGCGCGAACAGGGACTGGCCGCCTGCGTCCTCGGCTGACGGCGACGCTTGACGCTGGGGCCCCGCTCGCTTCACCTGCCGCCCGACGACGCGCCGCGTGACCGCGCAAGGAGAACCGTCCATGAAATCCACCCTGATGATGGCCGCCGCCGCCGGCGCCCTGACCCTGGTCGCCGGCTGCGCCAGCCTTGGCGTGGACGGGTCCGACGCAGTCCAGTCCGCCGCCCTGGCGGAACAGGCCGCCGACGCCGCCTCGCCTGCCGCGCAGCCCGCCACCGCTGAAGGCGCCGCGGCCTTCGTCGCCGACGCCGAGACCCGCCTCGCGGCGCTCAGCGAGGAGGCTGCGCGCATCCAGTGGACCCGCGCGACCAACATCACCTACGACACCATGTGGCTGGAGAGCCGGATCAACGCCGAATACACCGAGCTGCAGGTCGAACTGGCCAATGGCGCGGCGGCGTTCAACGACCTCGAGGTTCCCGCCGACGTGCGCCGCAAGCTGAACCTGCTGCGTCTCGGCATCGTGCTGCCGGCCCCAAACCGCCCCGGCGCCGCGGGCGAACTGGCCGACATCACCACCCGTCTGGACTCGACCTACGCCACCGGAAAGTTCGAGTTCAAGGGACGCCAGATCACCCTGGACGAAGCCAGCACCATCATGGCCGACAGCCGCGACCCGGCCGAGACCAAAGCCCTGTACGAAGGCTGGCGGACCATCTCCCCGGTCATGGCCGACGACTACGCCCGCATGGTTTCGATCGCCAACGAGGGGTCGCGCGAACTGGGCTTCGCCGACACCGGCGCCATGTGGCGGTCCGGCTACGACATGGAGCCCGACGCCTTCGCCGCCGAGACCGATCGCCTGTGGGAGCAGGTCAAACCCTTCTACGAGAACCTCCACTGCTATGTGCGCGGACGCCTCAACGCCCGCTACGGCGACGCGGTCCAGCCCGACAGCGGCCCGATCCGCGCCGACCTGCTGGGCAATATGTGGTCGCAGCAGTGGGGCAACATCTATGACGTCGTCGCCCCGGCCGAGGGCGGCGCCTCCAGCTACGACCTGACCGAGCGGCTGGTCGCCTCGGGCTACGACGCCCGCAAGATGGTCGAGACCGGCGAAGGCTTCTACGTTTCCATGGGCCTGCCCGAGCTTCCCCAGACCTTCTGGGAACGGTCGATGATCACCCGCCCGGCCGACCGGGAGGTGGTCTGTCACGCCTCAGCCTGGGACCTCGACAACCTCGAGGACATCCGCATCAAGATGTGCACCCAGGTGAACGGCGACGACTTCTACACCGTCCACCACGAGCTGGGTCACAACTACTACCAGCGCGCCTACAAGGAT
>Ga0164290_1001515_pt1 | contig 31807 bp, 33 predicted proteins | sample Micstemetagenome_FD_108782 | JGI IMG/M metagenome (GOLD analysis project Ga0164290, IMG submission 108782) | Contaminated culture microbial community from soil near Moab, Utah, USA - Microcoleus steenstrupii SON62 (Illumina Assembly) | ecosystem: Environmental > Terrestrial > Soil > Soil crust...
CGGAATCGGCGGCTATATCGCCCGCTCTCCGCGCAGCGGTCCCTTCGTCTATCGGTTAGGACGTCAGGTTTTCAACCTGAAAAGAGGGGTTCGACTCCCCTAGGGACTGCCAGCGCGGAGCCTCTTCCCTGACATCGCTGACGTGTTTCCGATAGCCGGACCGCGGCCCATTTCGACTTGTGCGGGCGCCGCCTCTTCGCTCGCCTCTGACGGCGGAACCGTAGCGCCTGCGGCAGCCTGGCGAAAAATCTTGGGCTCTGCTTCCAAAATCGGCGTTTTTCGCTTTTCCCGCGTTCACAGAACCGTGTTAAACAAGCGCCGCCCGCACTGACCAGCGGGCAGGGGGAAGGCTGTGCCGGACTACGAGGGCGTTGAGACAGTCGCGACCGTGCGGATCGCAGGCCGGGTGAAGTGGTTCGATCCCGGCAAGGGGTACGGCTTCATCGTGCCTGATGATCCAAGCCTGACCGAGATGAAGGACGTGCTGCTGCACGTCTCAAGCCTGCGGGACGCAGGGCGGGACGTCGCGGCTGAAGGCGCGCCCATAAATTGTGACTGCGCCCGCCGGCCGAAGGGCTGGCAGGTCACCGAGGTCCATGATCTCGGCGAGGGCGACCCCGACCTCGCCGTTGCGCCGCGCCGCACCGGTTATGAAGGCCTCAAACAGACAGCCGCAGCGGGGGCTGAGTTCGCCAGCCTGTCCGGGGAGCCGATGGAGGCGGCGGTCGTCAAATGGTTCAATCGCACCAAGGGCTACGGTTTCGTGGTGCGCGACTGCGAACCGGGGGATATCTTCGTCCATGTCGAGACGTTGCGCCGCTGCGGGCTGGATGACCTGCTGCCCGGCGAGACCGTCGCGGTGCGATTCGCCGAAGGCCCCAAGGGGCTGGTGGTCGCGGAAATCAGACCGGGCGGATGACTCCGCCCCAGTGAGGGTGGTTCGGTGATGTTGAAAGCTCGTGTATTGGCGACCGCGGCCGCCGGTCTGTTGTGTCTCGCCGCCTGCGCCGGAGCCGGCGCTCCGCGCGACGCCAAGGGGGACCCTCTGGAGCCGCTGACCGTCACCACCTCGAGCGGCGAACATCGATTCATGGTCGAGATCGCCGACGACGACGCCGAACGCCAGCGTGGCCTGATGGAGCGCGAGCCCCTCGCCGACGACCGGGGCATGCTGTTCCAGTTCCCGGACGTGGCGGAGCGTGGCTTCTGGATGCGCAACACCCCGAGCCCGCTCGACATCATCTACATCGACCCGCGCGGCCGGATCGTCTCGATCGCGAAGAATGCGGCTCCGATGTCGGACGCCATCATCCCGTCGAACGGTCCCGCCAGCGGCGTGCTGGAACTGCGCGCCGGGCGGGCGGACGAGATCGGGGCCCGCCCCGGCGACCGGGTCAGCCATCCGTTCTTCGCCGAATAGAGAAAGCGTGCGTTGCGGTGCAGCGTCGAGTGTGCCAAATCCCGCCGCCGGAGTGTAGCGCAGCCTGGTAGCGCATCTGGTTTGGGACCAGAGGGTCGGAGGTTCGAATCCTCTCACTCCGACCATTTCAAGCGCGCTCACGCTCGCCGCGCGGCGGCTCACTGCTTGAGCGCGGGATCGCAGGCGTTGTATGGAGGCGTCTTCGCCTCCGCCAGATGAGTCCGCTCCATGCTCGCCCGCATCTATCGCCCCGCCAAGACCGCCATGCAGTCCGGCAAGGGCTCGTCGAGAGGCTGGAGGCTGGAGTTCGAGCCCGTCTCGGCGCGCACCATCGACCCTCTGATGGGCTGGACCAGCTCCGCAGACGTGAACGGCCAGGTGCGCCTCGACTTCGACTCGGCGGAAGAGGCTGTAGCCTATGCCGAGCGGCACGGAATCCCGTTCCGTCTGCAGCAGCCGCAGGAAGCGCCGGTGATCCTCAAGGCCTATGCCGATAATTTCGCCACCAGCCGGAAGCAGCCCTGGACGCATTGACCAGGGTGCGGCTACCGCCCCCACCGCCACGGGCGCCCATAGCTCAACCGGATAGAGCACCCGCCTTCTAAGCGGACGGTTGCAGGTTCGAGTCCTGCTGGGCGCGCCATGGCGATTTGTCAGTTTGGCTGCGGCGTGGGATCGTCCGTCCATGGCGCCCTCGAATTGGTCGTTTCGGCGGCCTGGCGCCGACCGCCTACCGCATTCGCCACGTGGCGGCCGGTATGGACGGGCTGGCGCCGACCATTGCCGGGCGGGCGAGTTTGACCGATTTTCCAGGCCGTCGGGATTTGCGGGCGCCAGGGTCGGGGTTCAAGTTCTGGAGGGAGCGTTCAATGCTGAGGACCGTGCTGGGGATTGTAGCCGGCGTCGTGCTGGCCTTTGTGGTGCTGATGGGACTCGAGATGGCCGGCCACGCCGCCATGCCGCCGCCGGCCGGGCTTGATCCGACCAATCCCGAGGATCTCAAGCGGATGGTTGCGTCGTCACCGATGGCGGCCAAGGCGTGGGTGGTGTTCGCATGGTTCGCGGCGACCGTCGCCGGCGGCTGGCTGGCGCGGCGTCTTTCACGGACGGGCTGGGCGGGTTGGGCGATCGCCGGCCTGATCGCAGCAGGGGGCGTCGCCAACATCCTGATGATCCCGCATCCGCTGTGGATGCAGATCGCCGCCGTCGCTGCGCCGCTGCTGGGAGGCTGGGTCGTCACCCGTCTGCCGGCCGGGGTCAGAACCGGACCGCCCGCGAGCCGTTGAGGGCGGATGCCCCGCGCGCTCAAGGTCTTCCGCTATTCGGACGGTTTTCACGCCTGGACCGTGGCGGCGTCGTCGCGGGCCAAGGCCCTGGCCGCCTGGGGCATGAGCCGCGACCTGTTCGCCCAGGGGCTGGCGGAGGAGGTCGAGGACGGACCCGACCATACGGCGGCGCTGGCGGCGCCGGGCGAGGTCGTCAAACGCGGCTTGTCGGTCGATATCGGCAAGGTGGAGAGGGCAAAACCACCGAAGGCGAAGGCGGGGCCGAGCGCGAAGGACAAGGCGAGGGTGGAGGCGCTGGAAGCCGAACTGGCCGCGCTCGACGAGGCGCAGTCCGGCGAGACGGCGGCGCTGGAGGCCGAGCGCGAGGCGCTGGAGCGAAGGGCGGCCCAGCTTGAGAAGCGTCAGGATCGGGAGCGGACCGCGTTGAAGGCAAAGCTGAAAACCGCGCGGGCGAGGCTCAGCTAAGGGCGGCGCGCCAGGCGGACAGGCCGGCCTCAAGATCGGCGATCAGATCATTCGGATCTTCCAGCCCGATGTGCAGGCGCAGGAGCGGGCCCGCGAGGGCGGGCGGCGACCGGCGGCCCGCAAGCTGGCCGCTCTCATGGGTGATGAGGCTCTCGAAGCCCCCCCACGAGTAGCCGAGGCCGAACAACTCCAGTCCCGACATCAGGGCGTGGGCGGCGGCTTCGTCTCCACCTTTCATGACGAGGCCGAAGATCGAGGCGGCGCCGTCGTAGTCGCGTGTCCAGAGGGCGTGGCCCGCGCTGCCGGGGAGGGCCGGGTAGAGGACCGCGGCGACTTCGGGCCGGTCGCACAGCCACCGTGCCACGGCCAGAGCCGACCGCGCCTGCTCCCGGTAGCGCAGGGGCAGGGTGCGGATGCCGCGGAGCGCCAGCCAGGCGTCGTCGGGCGCGACCCTCCAGCCCATGTCCTCGATCGTGGCGGCGATGGAGCGCCGGACCCCGGCGTCTGAGACCGCGATGGAGCCCATCAGCAGGTCCGAATGGCCGGCGACGTATTTGGTCACGGCCTGGACGCTGACATCGACGCCGTGCGCCAGCGGCCGGAAGGCCAGCCCCGAGGCCCAGGTGTTGTCCATCACCGTCAGCACGCCGCGCGTCCGGCAGGCGGCGGCAAGGGCGGGTACGTCCAGCATCTCGAAGGTCAGGGACGACGGCGATTCGATCAGCAGCAGACGGGTGCGGTCCGTGAGGGCGGCGAGGATTTCATCGGTCGAGGTCCGCGGGTCGTGGAAGGTCGTGGCGATCCCCCGCGCGCCGAGGTGACGCTTCAGGAAGCGGCGGCTGGGACCGTAGAGGGCGTCCGTGGTCAGAACCTCGTCGCCATGCCGCAGCAGTGCGGTCAGGGGCACGGTGACGGCGGCCAGGCCTGACGGAACGAGGAAGGCGTCGGCGGCGCCCTCAAGCTCAGCCAGCAGGGTGCGAAGTTCGCGCGCCGCCGACAGGTCCTCGATGCCGTAGACCGGACCCCGGCTCTCGTCGCGCATGGCGCCGGGCGTGTCGTTCAGCAGCGTCGATGCGCGCTCGATCGGCGGTGCGACCGGGCGGCGGCCCCTGCCACGTCGGGTGGCGGAGGCGATCAGGCGGGTGCGGTCGGTTCTGTCGGTCATACGCGCCGGAACGGAGGGTTGCAGATCAGGCTCCAAAGGCCTCTAAAGCAGGCGGGGCGCAAGGTCTGACGATTATCGACGAGGCGCGGATGCGGACACGATCTGTGGGACGAAGGAGGGCGGCGGGCGCCGCGATTTCGCTGTCGCTGGTCCTGGCGACAGCGGCCTGCGGCCGGAGCGAACGCCCGTCCGGTGCGGACGCCAGCGCTGACCCCGCCCCGCCAACCGCAGCCGCCGCCCCGGATTTCGCCAGCCCGACCCTCGCCGCCGTCAAGCGGCGCGGTCGCCTGAATTGCGGGGTGCATGAAGGGCTGGTCGGCTTCGCCTATACCGACAACCGCGGCGAGTGGCGGGGTTTCGATGTCGACTTCTGCCGCGCCCTGGCGGCGGCGGTGCTGGGCGACGCCAGCGCGGTCCGGTTTGTGCCGTTGACCAACAGTCAGCGCTTCGAGGCCCTGCGCAGCGGCCGGGTCGACGTCCTGTGGCGCTCGACGTCATGGATCCTGAGCCGGGAGGCGCGCGAGGGCGTGCGCTTCGCCGGCATCAACTACTACGACGGTCAGGGCTTTCTGGTGCGGCGATCGCTGGATCTGGCCTCGGCGTCAGAGTTGAACGGGGCGCGGGTGTGCGTCCAGCGCGCCTCGACGTCCGAGCTCAATGTGGCCGACTGGTTCCGGGCCCGCGGTCTGGAGTATACGCCGGTCATAGGCGCCAACGAGGAGGCGGCGCGCGCCGCCTACGGGCGCGAGGACTGCGACGCGCTGAGCGCCGACATCTCGGCGCTGGCAGCGGCGCGGACCACCCTGTCCAACTCCGAACAGCACGTGATCCTGCCCGACGTCATTTCAAAGGAGCCGCTTGGACCGGCGGTGAAGCGCGGCGACGAGGCCTGGACGTCGGTGGTGCGCTGGACCCTGAACGCCCTGATCCTGGCGGAGGAATTGGGCGTCACCGGCAGCAACGCCCGCCAGATGGCGGACCAGTCCCGCAACCCGACAGTGCGTCGGTTGCTGGGCGCCGAAGGCGACCTGGGATCCGCGCTGGGGCTTCGCAAGGACTGGGCGAGGTCCGCCGTCGAGGCGGGGGGAAACTATGGTGAGATCTTCGCCCGCAACCTCGGCGCCGATTCGCCGCTCGACCTGGCCCGCGGCCTTAACGCACAATGGAACGCAACGCCGGGCGGATTGATCTACGCCCTGCCGATTCGATAGGACGCCGGGACAGGCGCCAGGGGGACTGATGGAAACGACCAAACGCGGCGGGGTTCCGCTCTACGTCTGGATGCTGGTGGGCTTCGCCGTCGGCATGGGCGGCGGCCTGTACGTCAACCTCAGCGGCCTCGAGGTCCTTCCGTGGGTGATGGACATCATCCAGGCGGTCGGCCAGATTTTCCTGCGGCTGCTGTTCATGCTGGTCCTGCCGCTGCTGTTCGCGGCCCTCGCGGTCGGGGTCGCGGAGATGGGCGATCTGAAGTCGCTCGGCCGGGTGGGGTTCAAGACCCTGCTCTTCACAGTGCTGGTCTCGGCCATTGCGGTCGGCATCGGTCTGGGCATGGTCAACTGGTTCCGGCCCGGAGACGGCGTCGACCCGGCGCTGGCGCAGCAGCTGCTGGCCCAGGGCGCCGAGGGGGCCGCGGCCATCGTCGGCAATGCGCCGCAGTCGATCGAAGCCGGCCAGTTCTTCCTCGACATGATCCCGTCCAACGTCGTCACGGCTGCGGCCGAGAACCAGATTCTGCCGGTCATGGTCTTCGCCCTGATCTTCGGCATCGGGATGGTCATGGCCAAGAGCCCCGCCACCGACCGGCTCCAGGAGGCCTTGCAGGGCCTGCTCGAGGTGATGATGAAGCTGATCAATCTGGTCATCAAATTGGCTCCCTTCGCCATCGCCGCATTGATGTTCAACCTGGCCGCCGTGTTCGGCTGGGACCTGCTGGTTCGACTGGGCGCCTACGCCGGCGTCGCCGTCGGCGCGATGGCGATCCACATGTTCGTCGTCTATCCGCTGCTGGTCTGGATCTTCGGCGGGATGAACCCGTTGAAATTCGCCAATGGCGTCCGCGAGCCCTTCGTGGTGGCCTTCTCGACGGCTTCGTCCAACGCCACCCTGCCGATCGCAATCAAGGCCGCCGAAGAACAGCTGAAACTGCCGCGCCGCATTTCGCGCTTCGTGCTGACCGTGGGCGCCACCGCCAATCAGAACGGCACCGCCCTGTTCGAGGGCGTCACGGTCCTCTTCCTGGCCCAGTTCTTCGGCATCGACCTGAACCTGCAACAGCAGCTGGTCGTGATGCTGGTCTGCATTCTGGGCGGCATCGGAACGGCCGGAGTCCCGGCGGGTTCGTTGCCCGTGATCGCCCTGATCCTCGTCATGGTCGGCGTCCCGGCGGAGGGCATCGGCCTGATCCTCGGGGTCGACCGCTTCCTCGACATGTGCCGAACCACCCTGAACGTCACCGGCGATCTGGTGGCGGCGACGGTGGTGTCGCGCGGCGAGAGCGACGACATCGTGCCGGACGACCTGCCGCTGCCAGCCGCCGCGCCGCCCAACTAGGGCGCGGCGGGGATGGTCAGGCGGTCACCACCTCCGTGTCCGCCCGCCCGCCCCATTCGGCCCAGCTTCCGTCATAGAGGCGCGACGGCGTGCCGAGCGTCGCGAGAGCGAGGCTGAGGATGGCGGCGGTGACGCCCGAGCCGCAGGTGGTCACGACCGGCCGATCCAGATCGACGCCGGCGGCGCGGAAGGCCTGCGCCAGCGCATCGCCCTGCTTCATCGTGCCGTCAGGGTTCAGGACCGCGGGGAACGGCAGGTTCAGGGCGCCCCGCATGTGCCCGGATCGAAGGCCGGGTCGCGGTTCGGCGGTCCGGCCCTGGAAACGGTCCGCTGCGCGGGCGTCCAGCACCTGTCGCCCGTCCCTCAGGGCGACTCGAACGGCGTCGATATCGGCGATGAGATCGGGCCGCGTCCTCGGCGTGAAGCCCGTCGGCGCAGCCGGGTGCGCCGGTCCGGACTCCACCGGCAGGCCCTCCGCCCGCCATTTGCGCAGACCGCCGTCGAGGACGCGGACATCGTTCGCCCCCATCGACAGGAGCATCCACCAGGCGCGGGCCGAGGACCGTATCCCGACGGTGTCATAGACCACGATCGGGTCGTCGGCCGCGATCCCCAGACCGCCCATGCGGGCCGCAAAGGCGGCGGGCGGGGGCAGCATGTGGGGCAGGGGGCTGTCCGGATCCGAAGAGGCTTCGAGGTCGAAGAAGATCGCGCCCGGCAGGCGCGCGGCCTCATGGTCCGGGCGGCCGTCCCGGCCATCCAGATGCCAGCTGGCGTCGATCAGCCGGAGGCGGGGCTCGCCGAGGCGGTCCGCGAGCGCGGCGGTCGTGATCAGGGGCGAGGTCATGTCCGAACCTACCACCGCCCCGCAGCCGGGTCAGGTCCGGGTCAGCGCCAGCTGGATCACATCCGTACGCGACGCGCGGAACCCGGCCTCGCAATAGGCGAGATAGAACCGCCAGAGCCGGCGGAAGCGCTCATCGAATCCGCCCATGCGGCGAATGTCGTTCCAGGCGGCCTGGAAGCGCTCGTCCCACAGCTTCAACGTCTCTGCGTAGTCCTGACCGAAGCGTTCGACATGGGTCCAGCCGAGACCCGCGCGGTCGATTACGGGTTTCAGGCTTTCCTCCGACGGCAGCATGCCGCCGGGGAAGATGTATTTCTGGATGAAGTCGGTGCGCTTGTTGTAGCCGCTGAACAGGGCGTCCTCGATGGTGATGATCTGCAGGCCGGCGATACCGTCCGGCTCCAGGACCTCATGGATCTTGCCGAAATAGGCGGGCCAGTACTCCATGCCCACCGCCTCGAACATCTCGATGGAGGCGACGCGGTCGAAACGGCCCTGGACGTCGCGATAGTCGATCAGCTGGATGTCGGCCCGCTCGCTGAGACCGGCGTTGAAGATGCGCCGGCGGGCGAAGTCGTACTGCTCCTGCGAAATGGTGATGCCGGTCACCCTGGCGCCGACCTCGCGCGCGGCGAACTCCGCGAACCCGCCCCAGCCGCAACCGATCTCGAGCACCGACTGGTCCCGGCCGAGATTCATGAGCCTCGCGAGGGAGGCGTATTTCTCGCGCTGGGCTGCGTCGAGGGCCATGTCCGGCCGGGCGAACCGGGCCGAGGAATAGGTCATCGTCGGATCCAGCCAGGCGGCGTAGAAGGCGTTGCCCAGATCGTAGTGGGCATGGATGTTCTTCTTCGACCCCGACCGGCTGTTGCGGCGCCGCTTGTGCGAGAGCCAGTTGATCGCCCGCATCAGCGGGTTGCCGTCGACCAGCCTCTGGATGTGCTCATAGTTGTGGGCGAAGGACTCCAGCAGCGCGGCCAGCTGCGGGCTCTCGAACTCGCCGGCCATATAGGCCTCGGCGAAGCCGATGTCGCCGGACGCCAGCACGCGACCGGCGAAGCGATAGTCCTTGATGTCGAAGACGGCCGAGGGCCCCGGCCGGGTTCCATCGAGCTGATGAACCTCGCCGTTCGGCAGCAGGACCGTAAGCCGGCCATAGGTCCAGTTGGAGGCGAGCAGGCGCAGCAGCAGCGTAAACCCGCGCGGCGTGCGGGCGGCGGTCTCGATGCGCTCGGCGGTGACCGACGTCATGGCCGGAAAGCTTGGGTACGGGCGGACCGCGCGTCAATCCCCTTCGACCGAACGGCCGGCGACGACGGTCCCGAGGGCCTCGAGCGCGCGCTTGCGGGCGACCTCGTGATCGACGATCGGGCCGGGATAGTCCGCGCCGAGCCGGACGCCGGCGCCACGCAGGACTTCGGGCGGCGCGGTCCAGGGCGCGTGGAGCCAGCGGTCGGGCATTCCGCGGAGCTCCGGAACCCACCGGCGAACGTATCGGCCGTCTGCATCGAATTTCCGTCCCTGCGTCACCGGATTGAAGATTCGGAAATACGGTGAAGCATCGGCGCCGGATCCAGCCACCCACTGCCAATTCTGCACATTGGAGGCGAAATCGGCGTCGACCAGCGTATCCCGGAACCAGCGCTCGCCCTCGCGCCAGTCGATCAGCAGATGTTTGACCAGGAAGGAGGCGACGATCATCCGCACGCGGTTGTGCATAAAGCCGGTTGTCCAGAGCTCGCGCATGCCGGCGTCGACGACCGGATAGCCGGTGCGGCCGCGCTTCCAGGCCCCGAGGCCGGCGGGATCGTCGCGCCACGGCATCGCATCGTAGCCGGGGCGGAAAGCCATGTCGGCGATTTGTGGAAAGGCGTGCAGCAGGTGGGCGGAGAACTCGCGCCAGCCGATCTCGGCGACGAATTTTTCAGCTTCGACCGCGGGGACGCGGCCTTCGGCGGCGGCCGAACGGACGGCCCCGATCACCCGCCACGGACTGATCTCGCCGAAATGCAGGTGGGGCGACAGGCGGCTGGTCGCCGCCTCGGCGGGGATGTCGCGGCCCACTCGGTAGGACTTCAGGCCGTGGGCCAGGAAGGCCGTCAGGGCCGCGTCGGCCCCGGCCTCCCCGGGGGTCCAGTCGAAGCCGCCGGACCAGTCGGGCCGCGTCGGGTGCAACTCCCAGGCCTCGATATCGTCGGACGCCGTCTCGCCGGGGCTCGCCAGGCGAGACGGCGCGATGGTGGCGGGCGGCGCGATGGCGGTGGCCAGAAGGGCGCGGTGGAAGGGGTTGAAGACCTTGTACGGCTGGCCGGCGCCGTTCAGCACCGATCCCGGACGGCACAGGAGGGTCCCGTTCCAGCCCTTGCAGGTCACGCCTTCGAGCTCGAGGCCGTGGGCGATGTCCGCGTCACGGGCGAAGGCGTCGGGTTCGAACAGCCGGTTCATGAAGACGGCGCCGGCGCCGGTCTCGTCGATCAGGCGGCGCAGTTCGGCCTCGCTGTCGCCGCGCCGAAGGATCAGGCGCGATCCTCGCGTCTGGAGGTCGGCGGCGAGCGCACGCAGGGACTTGTCCAGCCACCACCGGGACGCCGCGCCCATGGTGCGGACCGCGCAGCTCTCGTCGAGGATGTAGACCGGGATGATAAGCCGGCCGGTTTCGGCGGCATGGCTCAGGGCCGGATTGTCCGCCAGCCGCAGATCCTGCCGGAACCACAGGAGGACGGGACGGTCTGCGGCCTCGGTGGTCATGCGGTCGGGCTCCGTGATAGCTTGCGAACCCATACGTTCGACGCCACCTGATGGCCGCATGAGTGCGGCATCAATCGCGCGTCGCCCAGCCGCAAATCGGGAAATCCGCCTTGTCCAAGCCTAACGCCATCATCGACATCAAGGACGGGCTGAGCCGTCCGGTTTCCATCGGCGGCGGCCAGCGGATCGTCTTCATCGCCGGGCCGTGCCAGCTGGAGAGCCGCCAGCACGCCCTGGAGATGGCCCATGCGCTGAAGGAGATCGGGGAGCGGCTGAACGTCGGGATCATCTACAAGACCAGTTTCGACAAGGCCAATCGCACCAGCGCCACAGCCGCCCGCGGTTTCGGGCTCGAAGGCTCGCTGCCCATTTTCGCCGAGATTCGCGAGGTCACGGGCCTGCCGGTGCTGACCGACGTGCACACCGAGGAGCACTGCCGCATCGCGGCGCAGGCCGTGGACGTACTGCAGATCCCCGCCTTCCTGTCGCGCCAGACCGACCTGCTCCTGGCGGCGGCCGCGACCGGCAAGACGATCAACATCAAGAAAGGTCAGTTCCTCGCGCCCTGGGACATGAAGAACGTCATCGCCAAGGTGGTCGGGGCGGGCAATCCGAACGTCATGGCCTGCGAGCGCGGCGCCAGCTTCGGCTACAACACCCTGGTCAGCGACATGCGCTCGCTGCCGATCCTGCGCGAGATCGGCTGTCCGGTGGTGTTCGACGCGACCCATTCGGTGCAGCAGCCGGGCGGGCAGGGGACGTCTTCCGGCGGGCAGCGCGAGTTCGTGCCGGTGCTGGCCCGGGCGGCAGTCGCGGTCGGCGTGGACGCCGTCTTCATGGAGACCCATCAGGATCCGGACAATGCGCCTTCGGACGGGCCGAACATGGTGCCGCTGAACCAGTTCGAGGCGCTGGCCGCCGACCTGATCGCCTATGACGACCTGACCAAGGCGCGGATGGCGAAAGCCGCCTGAATCCGATAGGCCAAGGGGATGGCTGAACGGACTCTCGATCTCGGACAACTGCAGGGCCTGCTTGAGCGGGTGAGGGGCGTCAGGGTCGCCTGCGTCGGCGACCTGATGCTGGACCGCTATGTCTATGGCGAGGTCAGCCGGATCTCGCCCGAGGCGCCGATCCCCGTGCTGCAGACGCGGCGGACCACGGCCATGCCCGGCGGCGTCGGCAACGTGGCCCGCAACGTCGCGGCGCTCGGCGGCGTGGCGCGGCTGGGCGCGGTGGCCGGCCGGGACGCCGCGGGCGACGAGCTGGCCGCGCTGGTCGCGGCCGAGCCCGGGATCGAGGACGCCGTGGAGCGCCGGGCCGGCGTGGCCACCATCGTCAAGACGCGCTTCGTCGCCGCCGGCCAGCAACTGTTGCGGCTCGACGAGGAGGCTGCCGCGCTGATGGGCGATGAAACAGACGCTTTTACAGACGCTTCTGTCTATCTGTTGTCGGATTACGCCAAGGGCGTGATCAGCGATCTGGTGATCGCCCAGGCGCTGGCTGCGGCCGAAACGAGCGGAGCGCCGGTGGTGGTTGATCCCAAGGGCCGCGACTTCGCCCGCTACGGCGCCGTCGACCTGATCAAGCCCAACGCCAGCGAACTGGCCGGCGCCACCGGTCTGCCGGTCGAGAGCGACGCCGAGGTCGAGGCGGCGCTGAAGGCGCTGCTGCACGCCACGACGGCGAAGGCGGTGGTGGTGACCCGCGCCGGCAAGGGCATGAGCCTGATGCGCCGCGGCGGGCCGGTGCGGCATTTCGCCGGACGGGCGCGCGAGGTGTTCGACGTCTCGGGCGCCGGCGACACCGGCCTGGCGGCATTGGGACTGGCGCTCGGCGCCGGCGCCGCGCTGGAGACGGCGGTGGAGTTCGCCATCCTCGCCTCGGGGGTGGTGGTCGGGAAGGCGGGCACGGCGGTGGTCACGCCCGCCGAACTGATCGACGCCGAGATGAGCCAGCACGCAGCCGGCGCCCACGCCAAGGTCATGCCGCTGGAGGAGCTCGCGCACGTCGTCGAGGGCTGGAAGCGTCAGGGGCTGAAGGTCGGTTTCACCAACGGCTGTTTCGACATCCTGCATCGAGGCCACGTCGCCTATCTGGCCCAGGCGCGCGGCTGGTGCGACCGGCTGGTGGTGGCGCTCAACACCGATGCGTCGGTGCGCCGGCTGAAGGGGGAAGGCCGGCCGATCAACGATCTGGACAGCCGCGCGGTGGTCATCGGCGGGCTGCAGTCGGTGGACCGGGTGACCGCCTTTGACGATCCGACTCCGCTGGCGCTGATCGAGCGGCTGCGGCCCGATGTGCTGATCAAGGGCGCCGACTACACGCGCGAGGGCGTCGTCGGCGGCGACCTGGTCGAGAGCCGGGGCGGCGAGGTCCGGCTGGCGACGTTCGAGGACGGCTACTCCACGACCCGCACGATCGAGAAGATGAAGGACGAAGCATGAGCCGGCGCATGATCGTGGTCACAGGCGGCGCGGGCTTCATCGGCTCCAACATTGTCGCCCGACTGTGCGCCGAGGACCGGCGCGACGTGGTCGTCTGCGACCGTCTTGAAGACGCCGCCCTCGGCAAGTGGAAGAACGTCGCCAAACACCCGGTTGCGGATTTCTGGCAGCCGGAGGAGCTGTTCGAGCAGCTGGAACGGCATGCCGAATCGATCGAGGCCGTGGTGCATATGGGGGCCATTTCCTCGACGACGGAGGCCGACGCCGACCTGATCCTGCGGACCAATTTCAGCCTGTCGCGCGACATCTGGGACTGGTGCGCCCTGCGCGACGCGCGGCTGATCTACGCCTCCTCGGCGGCGACCTACGGCGACGGCGAAGGTGGGTTCGAGGACCTGGACAGTCTTGAGGCGCTGTCATCGCTCAGGCCGCTAAACGCCTATGGTTACTCGAAAATGCTGTTTGACCAGTACGCGGCGAGGCAGTCGGATCGCGGACAGTCGCCGAGCCAGTGGGCCGGGCTGAAGTTTTTCAACGTCTACGGGCCGAACGAGTACCACAAGGGCGGGATGAAGTCGGTCGTGGCGCAAATCTGGCCCAAGGTGGCGGCCGGGGAGCCGGTGACCCTGTTCCGGTCGCACAATCCGAACTACCCGGACGGCGGACAACTGCGGGACTTCGTCTTCGTCGACGACGTGGTCGATCTTGTCGAATGGCTGCTGGAGACGCCCACGGTCTCGGGCGTGTTCAACGCCGGCTCCGGCCGGGCCCGGTCGTTCCTCGAGCTCGCCGAGGCCACCTTCGCCGCAGCGGGCAAGGAAGCCCGCGTCGAGTACATCGACACGCCCGAGAGCATTCGCGACAAATACCAGTATTTCACAGAGGCCCGGATGGAGCGGGTGCGCGCCGCCGGCTTCGGCGGGCAGTCGACGCCGCTGGAGGAAGGCGTCCGCCGCTATGTGCAGGGCTTCCTCGCCGGGACGGACCCCTACCGGTGAAAGCGACGAAGCTGACTCCGCGGCAGTGGGCTGGCTGGATCGGCCTTACGCTCGTCATGCTGCTGGTCTCGGCGGTCGCGGTCTGGCGCGGCGACATCCTCAGGGCCGGGCTGGACCCGCAGGCGCCGTTCCAGACCTATGAGCCGCCGCCGCCGCCCGACTACGGCGATCCGACGGCCTGGGCCTTGCGCGACGCGCGGGCGCCCGAAGCAGGCCCGGCCTCGGTCTTTTTCGTGCACTCAACCACCTATGACGGCGGGCGCGAGTGGAACGGACCGATCGGGGACCCGAAGGCTGACGCCTGGCTGAGGCGGGTCGTCCTGCCGAATTACGCCGGACCGTTCGCGCGGGCCGGCGAGATCAGCGCTCCGCGCTATCGGCAGGGCAGCCTCTACACACGACTGACGCTGCGCGAAGACGCGCGGGAGGCGCGGGCCTTCGCCTGGCGCGACATCGCCGCCGCCTTCGACGCCTGGATCGCGCGTCACCCCGACGGGCCGATCGTGCTGGCCGGCGTGGAGCAGGGCGGCGATCTGGTCGAGCGGCTGGTGCGCGAGCGTATCGCGGACGACCCGGCCCTGCGCCGCCGGTTGGTCGCGGCCTATCTGATGGATGTCGTGGTAGCCGCCGATGGTCTTTCGCCGCAGGTTCCGGCCTGCACCCGCCGCCGGCAAGCCGGCTGCATCGTCGCCTGGTCGCCGGTCAGCGAGAGCAATGACGGGGCCGGGCGCCGGCGGCTGCGGCGGGCGCTGGTCTGGGACGGAAGGGGTCAACTGGTGGATCTCGGGGATCGCGCCGCCCTCTGCGTCAATCCGGTGACCGGCTCGACCGACACGGCCCCCGTCGAGGCCCGGCTGCATCAGGGCGCGACGAACGCCACGGGCCTCGAATGGGGTGCGCGTCCGGCCCTGATGGCCCGCGAGATCGCCACCCAGTGCCGCGACGGCCTGCTTCGTCACACCGAGCCGCGGACGGAGTCGTTCCGCGAAACGGGCGGCTGGGCGGATCGCAGAAAATCGCGACCTTACAACCTGTTCTATGGTGATATTGAAGCAGATGTTCAGGCGAGGCTGGCGGCCTGGCAGGCGGGCCGACCGGCCTAGTCGACCCCCGGCCGGTCGTTGCGCCAGTCGAACAGGGCTTCCAGCACCCTGACCGCCTCGCCCCGCGGGGAGGTCAGGTCCGGGTCTCGTCCCAGCACCAGCCGGGCGTCGTCGGCCGCCGCCAGCAAGAGCGAGCGATGGCGGATCGGATCGGCGAAGCGGTAGGCGGGAAAACCGCTCTGTCTCAGGCCCAGGGGGTCGCCGCCGCCGCGCAGGCGGAAATCCTCCTCGGCGATCTCGAAGCCGTCCTCGGTGCGCCGCAGGGTTTCGAGCCGCAGACGGGCCGTCTCGCCGAGCCCGTCGTCGCCGCCGCCGTACAGCAGGATGCAGGCGCTGGCCTTGGCCCCGCGTCCGACCCGTCCACGCAGCTGGTGCAGCTGGGCGAGCCCGAAGCGGTCGGCGTGTTCGATGACCATGATGGTCGCGTTGGGCACGTCGACCCCGACCTCGACCACGGTCGTGGCGACCAGCAGGGGCAGGCGGCCGTCGGCGAAGTCGGCCATTACGGCTTCCCGCTCCGCGCCCGGCATCTGGCCGTGGGCGAGGCCGACCTCGACCTTGAGGATGCGGCGCAGATCGGCGGCGCGGGCCTCGGCGGCGGCGAGGTCGACGGTCTCGCTCTCGGCCACCAGCGGGCAGATCCAGTAGGCTTGCGCCCCGCTGTCGAGGGCGGCCTTCAGCCGTTTGGCCACCTCGCCGATGCGGGCCAGCGGCAGGACGGCGGTGGTGACGGGCGTGCGGCCGGGCGGCTTCTCGGTCAGGCGCGACACCTCCAGCTCGCCGTACTGGGTCAGCTCCAGGGTGCGCGGGATGGGGGTGGCGGACATGGTCAGGAGGTGGACGCCGCCGGTGCGCGGGTCGCCCTTGGCCTGCAGCCGCTGGCGCTCGTTGACGCCGAAGCGGTGCTGTTCGTCGATGACGGCCAGCGCCAGCCGGTCGAAGCGGACGGCGTCCTGGAACAGCGCGTGGGTGCCGATCGCGACCCTGGCCTCGCCGGAAGCCAATGCGGCCAGCCGGACGCGGCGCTCGGACGGGGTGTCGCGGCCGGTGAGCAGGATGGTGGGGACGCCCGCCGCCTCAAGCATCGGGGCCAGACGCTGCCAGTGCTGGCGGGCGAGGATTTCAGTCGGGGCCATCAGGGCCGCCTGAAACCCGCTGGCGGCCGTGTCCGCGAGGGCGAGGGCGGCGACCGCGGTCTTGCCCGAGCCGACGTCGCCCTGCAGCAGCCGGCCCATCTGTTCGCCGGAGGCGAGATCGCGGCGGATCTCGGCGACGGCCTGGATCTGGGCGCCGGTCAGGTCGAAGGGCAGGGCGGTCAGCAGGGCCTCTGACGCCGGACCGGGCGCGATCCTGGGCGCTGGCGTGATCTGGCGGGCGCGGCGACGCCGGGCCAGGGCCAGCTGATGCGCCAGCAGTTCGTCATAGGCCAGTCGCTGCCGGAACGGGGCGTCAGGCGCCAGATCGGGTTCGCCGGCGGGGGCGTGCAGGGCCTCGAGCGCGGCGCGCCAGCCGGGCCAGCGATTCTTCGCCAGCCAGGCCGGGTCCTGCCATTCCAGGATGTCCGGCGCCTGGGCCAGGGCGGCCTGGACCAGCTTGCGGATCACGCGCGACGAGAGACCCTGGGTCGCCGGATAGACCGGCTCGATGGCGGCGATCTCGCCGGCCTGTTCGGGGGTGAAGATATCCGGATGGACGATCTGCACCTCGGTATTGAAACGTTCGACCTTGCCCGAGACCAGCCGCTTCTGCCCCTTGGGCAGCAGGCGGTCGATATGCTGGGCCGAGCCGCCGAACCAGATCATGTGGACGAAGCCTGTGTCGTCCAGGGCCCTCACCTTGATCGGCGCTCCGGGCTTGCCAGGCACGAACAGCTTGTCGATCACGACCTCGAAGATCCCGACCTGCCCCTCGACGGCGTTCACCGCGGTCATCGGCCGGCGCACGATCAGGCCCGACGGCGACAGGAACAGGAGGTCCCGAACCAGCGGCCCGGCCAGTTTCCGGACGAGCGGCAGAATTTTCGGCCCCACGCCTTTCAGGCTGGAGACCTCCGCGAACAGGGGAAAGAGAATCTGCGGCCGCATCGATCGACAGCATAGCTGGCGAAAGTGCGTCTGGAACGCTATCTCCGCCTCGCTGTTGAACCTGACCGACCGGGCAAGGAACCTTGTGGCCGATATTGACGCTCGTCTGAAGCAACGACTGGGCCGGATCACCTTCCGGGCGTGGCGGCGCGGGTTCCGCGAGGCCGATCTGGTGCTGGGTCCCTTCGTGGACCAGGTCGGGCCAACCCTGGACGAGAGCGAACTTGATTTGCTGGAGGCCCTTCTGGCCGAGGACGACGATCACCGTCTGTACGCCTGGATCACCGGCACGGAGCCGACGCCGGCGGCGCACGACACGGCCGTCATGGGCAAGCTGAGGGCTTTCATGCGCGACCATGTCGCCGCGGCCGTGGCCGAGGGGGCCGGTTGATGGACGGAGCCTTGCCCCAGCGCAGTGATCAGGAACTGGGCGGCGCGCCCGAGGGCCTCGACGCCCTGACCGTGGCCGAACGGCTGAAGGCCGATGGCGGCGTCGGCCTGTTCGTCGCCCGCGACTACGCCCGCATGGGCGAGTTCGTGCAGGCCTTCGGCTTCTTCGCCGAAGGGATCGAGGTGGTCGAGTTCCCGGCGTGGGACTGTCTGCCGTACGACCGGCTGAGCCCGACCTCATCCGTCTCGGCCGAGCGGATGGCGGCGCTCACCACCCTGGCCCAACGCGCGGCAGGGGACAGCAAGCCCCTGCTGGTGGTCACCACCGTCAGCGCGGCGATGCAGCGGACGCCGCCGCGGGAGGTGACCTGCGGAGCCGGGTTCCAGACGACGGTCGGCCTTGAGCTCGAGACCGCGGCGCTGGAGCGGTATTTCGCAGCCAACGGCTATATGCGGGCCTCGACCGTGTCCGAGAAGGGCGAGTTTGCAGTGCGCGGGGGTGTGATCGACGTCTACCCACCGGGATTCGAGGAGCCGGTGCGGCTGGACATGTTCGGCTCGGAGCTGGAGTCGATTCGCACCTTCGACCCCGCCACCCAACGCTCGACGGGACAGCTGCGCGACGTGTCCCTGGCGCCGGTGTCGGAGGCGCTGCTGGACCCCGACAGCATCTCCCGCTTCCGCACCGGCTATCTGGCCCTGTTCGGCGCGGCCGGCGACGACCCGCTCTACTCGGCCATCAGCGAGGGCGCGCGGCGGCAGGGCATGGAGCACTGGCTGCCGCTGCTCTACGACCGGCTGGAGACGCTGTTCGACTATCTGCCGGACGACGCCCGGGTCTTCCTCGACAACCAGGTCGAGGCGGCGCGGGCCGAGCGCTGGACGCTGACGAGGGACGCATACGAGGCGCGGCGCGACGCCGCCATGGGCAAGGGCGGCTCGGCCTATCGCGCCCTGCCGCCGGAGCGGCTGTATCTGCCGGAGAGCGACTGGCACAGCGCCCTGGCGGGCCGGTGGGTGCGGCGTCTGTCGCCTTTTCACGGACCGGGCGACGATGCGGGCGGCCGTCTGGGGCGCAGCTTCTCGGCCGAGCGGGCGCAGGACAGCGTGAATCTGTTCGAGGCCGTTGCGCGCCATGCCCAGGCCCTGAAGGCGGCAGGCAAGCGGGTGCTGTTCGCCTCATGGACCGAGGGGTCGTCCGAGCGTCTGGCGGCCATGCTGGCCGACCACGGGCTGGAGCATGTGGTGGCGGTGCGGAACTGGGCCGACGTCCAGGCGGCGCCGAAGGACATCTATCTGCGCGGCGTCCTGCCGGTCGAGCATGGGTTCGAGACGGCGGAGATCGCGGTCATCTCGGAAACCGACATGCTCGGCGACCGGCTGGCGCGGCCGAGGAAGAAGCGGCGGGCGTCGAACTTCCTCGCCGAGGCCTCGGCCCTGACGACCGGCGATCTGGTGGTCCACCTCGACCACGGCATCGGCCGCTATGAGGGGCTGAAGACGCTGGAGATCCAGGAGGCGCCGCACGACTGCCTCGAACTGCTCTACGCCGGCGACAGCAAGCTGTATCTGCCGGTCGAGAACATCGACCTGCTGACCCGCTACGGCAGCGACTCGGACGGGGCGCAGCTGGACCGGCTGGGCGGAGCGGGCTGGCAGGCCCGCAAGGCCAAGGCCAAACAGCGGCTGCGCGATATGGCCGAGGGGCTCATCGCCCTGGCCGCCAAGCGCTCGCTGCGCACCTCCGACCCGATCACGCCGCCGCACGGGCTGTTCGACGAATTCTGCGCCCGCTTCCCGTATGAGGAGACGGATGACCAGCTGAACGCCATCGGCGACGTGCTGGAGGACCTCGGCAAGGGCACGCCGATGGACCGGCTGATCTGCGGCGATGTCGGCTTCGGCAAGACCGAGGTGGCGCTGCGGGCCGCCTTTGTCGTGGCGATGACCGGGCAGCAGGTGGCCATCGTCTGCCCGACGACCCTGCTGGCGCGGCAGCATTTCAAGACCTTCAGCGAGCGGTTCGCCGGCTGGCCGATCACGGTGCGGCACCTGTCGCGGATGGTGACCGCCAGGGACGCGGCCGAGACCCGCTCGGGACTGAAGGACGGTTCGTACGAGATCGTCGTCGGCACCCATGCGGTGCTCAGCGATCAGGTCGGGTTCAAGGATCTGGGCCTTGTTATCGTTGATGAAGAGCAGCATTTCGGGGTCAAGCACAAGGAGAAGCTCAAATCCCTGCGGGCCGATGTTCACCTGCTGACCCTGACGGCGACGCCCATCCCGCGAACCCTGCAGATGGCCCTGTCCGGCATCCGCGAGATGTCGATCATCGCCACGCCGCCGGTCGATCGGCTGGCGGTGCGGACCTATGTGATGCCGTGGGATCCGGTGCTGGTGCGCGAGGCCCTGCTGCGCGAGAAATACCGCGGCGGTCAGGCCTACTATGTCGTGCCGCGCCTGAGCGACCTGCCGGACATCGAGCAATTCCTTCGCGAGAAGGTGCCCGAGATCAAATTCGTCGTCGGCCACGGCCAGATGTCGCCGACCCAGCTGGAAGACGTGATGAGCGCCTTCTACGACGGCAGCTACGACCTGCTGCTGTCGACCACGATTGTTGAGTCCGGACTTGATGTTCCGACAGCCAACACATTGATCGTGCACAAGGCAGACATGTTCGGACTGGCGCAGCTGCACCAGATCCGCGGCCGGATCGGGCGGGCCAAGGCGAGGGCCTTCGCCTATCTGACCACGCCGCCGAACAAGCCGGTCAGCCTGTCGTCCGAGCGTCGGCTGCAGGTGCTGCAGTCGCTGGACAACCTGGGCGCCGGCTTCCAGCTGGCCAGCCACGATCTGGACCAGCGCGGCGGCGGCAATCTGCTGGGCGACGAACAGTCCGGCCATATCCGCGAGGTCGGGGTCGAGCTGTACCAGCAGATGCTGGAGGACGCCGTGGCCGAGCTGCGCAACGCGGGCGAGGGCGAGGGCGGGGGCGTGGTTGATCGCGGCTGGTCCCCGGCCATCAATGTCGGGGCGGCGGTGCTGATCCCAGAGGAGTATGTGCCCGACCTGAATGTGCGGCTGAGCCTGTATCGGCGACTGTCAGACGCGGAGAATTCAGAGACCCGGGAAGCGCTGGCGGCCGAACTGATCGACCGGTTCGGGCCCTTGCCGGATGAAGCGAAACAGTTGCTGCGCATCGTCGGCATCAAGGCCAACTGCAAGACGGCCTGTATCGAACGGATCGACATCGGGCCCAAGGGCGCGGTGCTGACCCTGCGCAACAACGCCTTCCCCAATCCGATGGGGCTGGTCGGACTGATCCAGAAGAACCACGCCTTCTGGAAGATCCGGCCGGACCAGAAGATCGTGGTCAAGGGCGAGTGGGACACGGCGGCGGAACGGCTGAAGGTGGCCGAGCGGATCACCGCCGATCTGGCGCGGGTGGCGGGGGCCTGAACCGGGAACCCGTGACTGGGAAGGGAGCTTCAGCCGATCTAGGCTGACGACCGCGAATCGCGGCCCGCCGGCCCCGACGGGAGAGAACCGCCATGGCGCGCACGCCCACGACACCTGCCGGCGCAAACAAGCCCGCGCCGGCCGTCCAGAGGGTAGCGCCCGGGGTCGCCACGCCGGACCCGGCCGCGCCCCTGCCGCCGCCCCGGCGCAAGCCGATCTGGACCCATCTCTATTTCCAGGTGCTGGTCGCCATCGGCCTGGGCGCCCTGATCGGCCATTTCTGGCCGGTCTTCGGCGAAAGCCTCAAGCCGCTGGGCGACGCCTTCATCCGGCTGGTGAAGATGATCATCGCCCCGGTGATCTTCCTGACCGTGGCGACGGGGATCGCGCACCTCAGGGACCTCGGCAAGCTGGGCAAGGTGGTGGGCAAGGCCTTCGCCTATTTCCTGACTTTCTCGACCCTGGCGCTGATCGTCGGCCTGATCGTGGCGAATGTGGTGCGGCCGGGGGCGGGGATGAACGTGGATCCCGCGACCCTCGATCCGGCCTCGGTCCAGACCTATGTCGCCAAGGCGCACGACACCGACATCGTCGCCTTCCTGATGAACATCATCCCCGAGACCGTGGTCGGCGCCTTCGCGGGCGGCGAGATCCTGCAGGTGCTCTTCTTCGCCATTCTGTTCGGCATTTCGCTGGCGGTCATCGGCGAGCGGGCCCAGCCGGTGATGACGGTGCTGGAGAGCGTGTCGGAGGCCTTCTTCAAACTGGTCGCCATCCTGATGAAGGCGGCGCCGATCGGAGCCTTCGGGGCCTTCGCCTTCACCATCGGCCGCTACGGCATCGAGTCCGTCATCAACCTCGCCGCCCTGGTGGCGACCTTCTACCTGACCTCCGCCTTCTTCGTGGTGGGGGTTCTGGGTCTGGTGGCCCGGTTCAACGGCTTCTCGATCTTCAAACTGATCCGCTACCTCAAGGAGGAGCTGCTGCTGGTTCTCGGCACCTCCTCGTCCGAGGCGGCCCTGCCCAGCCTGATCGAGAAGATGGGCCGCGCGGGCTGCGACAAGTCGGTCGTCGGGCTGGTCGTGCCGACCGGCTATTCGTTCAATCTGGACGGCACCAACATCTATATGACGCTGGCGGCCCTGTTCATCGCCCAGGCGTGTGGCGTGGAGCTGACCCTCAGCCAGCAGATCCTGCTGCTCGCTGTCGCGATGCTGAGCTCCAAGGGCGCGGCGGGGGTCACCGGGGCCGGATTCATTACCCTGGCCGCGACACTGGCGGTGGTGCCGAGCGTGCCGGTCGCGGGCATGGCCCTGATCCTCGGGGTCGATCGGTTCATGAGCGAATGTCGGGCCCTGACCAATTTCATCGGCAATGCGGTGGCGACGATCGTCGTCGCGAAATGGGAGAACGGGCTGGACCGGGAGGCCTTGAATACGGCGCTGGCGAGCGGTTCGTCGCCTGTCGCCGCAGGAAGCCGGGAAGCGGACGACGACTGACCTGCGGTCGGGCTTGCGGTTCCGGAAGCGGCTGGGCACACAGGCGCGATGAGCCCGACCGTCTATGGAATCCCCAACTGCGACACCGTCAAAAAGGCTCGCGTCTGGCTCGACCAGCACGGCGTCGCCTATGCCTTCCATGACTACAAGAAGGCCGGAATCGACCGGCCGCGGCTTGAGGCCTGGGTGGCCGAGCATGGATGGGAGACGGTGCTGAACCGGGCCGGCACGACCTTCCGGGCGCTTCCTGATCCGGACAAGGCGAACCTCGACGCCGGCAAGGCGATCGATCTGATGCTGGCCCAGCCGTCGATGATCAAACGTCCCGTGCTGGACCTCGGCGGACACAGGGTGGTCGGGTTCAAACCCGAGCAGTACGCAGCGGCGTTCGCCTGAGCGTCAGCCGCTCCGGCGCAGCCAGTCGATCACCGCAGCCCGCTCGGCGGAGGAGCCGCCCTGATAGGGCATGGCCGTGCCGGGTACGGCGGCCTCGGGATCGGACAGGTAGCGGTCCAGCGTCGTCTCGTTCCAGACCAGACCGCGTCGTCCCGCCGCGCGCATGGCGTCGGAATAGGCGAAACCCTCAACGGAGCCGGCGCGTCGGCCGAACACCCCTTTCAGGCTGGGACCCGCGTCGTCGGACGCGCCCGGCCCCGGCGAATGACAGGCCGCGCAGCGCTGAAAGGCCCGCGCCCCCGGATCGGATTGCAACCCGGGCGGTCCGGTCACGAGCGCCAGCATCAGCAGCCAGGGCGTCACCACGTCCTCAGTCGCCGTGCCGGATGACGACGAGACGGTCTGTGCCCGATTCCGCCCCCCAGACCTCGCCCGGCCGGCCCAGCATCTGGCGCACGTTCGCCCCAGGCCGGTCGCTGGGGAAGCTCTGGAAGGTCTCCGTCGCCGGGTCGAACCGTACGATGGCGTTGGCGGCGAAATCGGTCAGCCAGACCTTGTCTGTCTCGTCAACATAGACGGAATAGGCTTTCGGCGCCTCGCCGGGCAGTTTCCACTGTCGCCAGGAACCGTCGCGTGGATCGTGGACGCTGACGTTGCCGCTGTTCCATTCGCTGACCCAGATGCGGCCCTGGCTGTCCGACCAGACGCGGCGCGCGCCCTGGTTCGGGGTCGGGGGCTCGACGATCGTCGCCTCGCCGGTGTCCAGGTCCACCTTGGCGATATGGCTGCCGGCGAGGGACGCGTACCAGACATCGCCCGACGGCGTGGTGGTGATGCCGTAGGGCCCCCGGCCGCGCGGCGCCGCCCAGACCTGCATGTCGTCGGCAGCCGGGTCGAGACGACCGTAGAAGCCGGTCTGGCCGGTGAACCAGATGCGGCCGCGGTGGTCGAACGTCGCGGTGTTCATGTTCACGGGCCCGGTGTCGGCGGGCAGGGGCCAGACCTTCACCTCGCGCGTCTGCCGGTCCACCCGGACGATGGCGTTCTGGCCGCCGTCGGTGATCCAGGCGTTTCCGTCGGGGCCGACGATGACGCCGTGCGGGGCCGAGCCCTCGCCCAGAGGGACGATCACCGTCTCGCCCGTAACGGGGTTCAATATGCCGTGGCCGCCGCCGCGCTGGACGGTCCACCAGACCTCGCCGTCCGGGGTCACCGCAACGTCGTGGGCGCGGCCGCCCGGAGGCACGTCAAAATACTGCACCTGCTGAGCGAAGGCCGGCGCGGCGGCCGCGACCATCGCGGTCGCGCAGAGCGTCATCCAGAAGCGGTTCATGGCGAATTCCTTCCGTTCTCGAAGACGCCCACCATACCGCATTGTCGGCCTCGTCGCTGCGACGGAAGCGCGCGGTTCAGCCCTCGACCTCCACCTCAGGCCGGTCGTGACCGTCGGCGCGTTCGGTGATCCACTCGCCCGAACTGTCGGCGTATTCGATCAGGGTGTTCTCGTCCGGCGCCCTCTGCTCGCACGCGGCCGCCACCGCCGCGGCCCGGGCGGAGTCGTGGTCCGGGAAGGTCTCGGACCAGGTGTCGCCCAGCCGGTAGGCCCAGCCGCCGTCGTGTTCCGCGATGCGATAGGTGATCTGGACCATGGGTCGGCTCCGTCCCGCTGTAATGTCGCCTAGGCAACGCAGCGCGGCCGGGGCCGTTGCACGGCGGGGGCGGGTGAAAAATCCGCATCCCGGCGCATCCGCTGGCGACGACGGCGCCGACTACCCTATGAAGACGCGGGCGACGGGCTCGCAGAGCGAGGGGTGAAGGCGATGGAAGACCTGTTCCGTTCCTACTGGTGGCTGATCTTTCCGCTGGGATGGTTTGTCGCTTCGGGCTTTTCCAGCCTTCTCAACTATCGGCGGCAGAAGGATACGCTGAGGCTGATCCAGACCTATGCCGAGAAGGGCCAGGAGCCGCCGGCTGCGCTTCTGAAGGTGCTCGAGCGCCCGATCGACGCCGACGACGACGCCTGGCATTCCCGGAACCAGGCCGGCCGGCCGGGCGACGGGTCGTGGTTCTCGGTCGTCCTGTTCGGGGTCATGTCGGCCGGGTTCGGCTACGCCAGCTGGTCCGACATGTACGGGGCCGGCGAGGCCTTTCTGATCGTCAGCTTCGTGCTGGGCGCCCTGTGCCTCGCCTCGCTGGTCTCGGCCCTGCGCAGCGACGGGCGCGGTCCGCGGGCCTGATGCGGGCCCGGAGCGCGCATCATGGGGGGCATGCAAACCGACGCCGAGCTGGTGAGCCGTGCGCTCGCCGGCTCGGACGCGGCCTTTTCGCGGCTGGTCGAGCGGCATCAGGCGGCCGTGCGCGGCTTTCTGCGCCGGATCCTGGGCGGCGGCTGGGCCGAGGCGGACGACGTGGCGCAGGAGGCGTTTCTGGCGGCTTGGGGCAGTCTGCGCTCGCTCAGGGAGCCGGCCGGGGTCCGCGCCTGGATGTGCGGCATCGCCTGGCGCAAGGCGCAGGATCGCATCCGTTCCTCGCGGCGCAGCGCCGCCCGGGACAGTCTCTGGCTGGAGGCGGAAGGGACCCCCGCCGGGGTTTCGCCCGAAGACCGGATGTCGGTCGCAGCGGCCTTGGCGGAGTTGCCGCCCGACGTCCGGGCTTGCGTGGCCCTGTGTCTGGCCGACGGATGGTCGCACGGGGAGGCGTCGATCGCGCTGGGCTTGCCGTTGGGCACGGTCAAGTCGCATGTTGCGCGTGGACGGGCGCGGCTGCTCAAGGCGCTGGGAGGTCCGGATGACGCCTGAACAGAAATTGTCCGCCCTGTTCGCCGCCGAGGCCCCGCCCGCGCGCGACTACGTCTTTCAGGCCCGGATGGCCCAGGCGATCGCCCTGCGCCGGGCGTGGATGACGGTGGCGGCCATGGTTCCATGGGTCGTCGCGGCCATCGCCGTGCTCTGGGCGCTGATTCCGGTGATCGGACCGATGAGCGAGAGTCTTGGCGCGGCCCTCCTGCCGGCCGGGACCACGTTGGCCGGAGCCGCATTCACGGCCGTGGCCGCCCTCTGGCTGTCCCGCCGCTTCAGCAGCCGCATGCGCGGGCGGTTCAGCGCAGGCTGACGGTCGCCGCCACGCCGAAATGGTCGGACGGATATTCGCCGTCGACCGGTGTTGAGCCGATCACCGCCGCCCTGACCGGGGCGAAGCCGGCGGCCTCGACGAAGATATGGTCGATCACGCGGGGCGGATGGCCCCTGGCCGGGTTCAGCGTCGTCTGCGCCGTACCGCGGGGCAGGGCGCTGAAGAAACGCGGCGCGGTGAGGGCGGCGAGACCCGCGTCTTCCTGCACGGCGTTGAAGTCCCCCATGACGATCAGCGGCGCGCCGTCTTCCGGCAGCATGGAAACGAGATCGGCGATCTGACGCGCGCGCACCGGCGCGGCGTCTTCCTGCCAGGCCAGGTGGGTGTTGACCACGTCCACCGCCCGCTCGCCGACGAGGACCCGCACACGCAGGGCGGTGCGGTAGTCGTCCAGCGGCTGGAGCTTGCGGGATTCGACGGCGGCGACCGGCAGGCGGCTGAGCACGGCGTTGCCGTAGCGGCGCGGGGCGCCCTCGGGATCGGTCGAAACGAAATGCACCGCATAGCCGCCCAGGGCGTCAGCGAGGGTCCGCGCCTGGTTGGGCAGGCCGATAGCGGCGTCTTCCAGCACCTCCTGCAGGGCGATGACGTCGGGGTCTTCGGCCCGGAGGGCGGCGACCAGCAGGGGCAGACGCGCGGGCCAGTCGCTCTGGTTGTGCCAGATGTTGAAGGTGACCAGTGTCAGTTCGGGCCCGCCGGGCGCGACCGCCGGCGCGGGCGTGGCGGCGCAGGACGCCAGGGGGGCCGCGGCGAGTCCGGCCAGCAGGATGCGGCGATCGATCATGGCGGCTCCTTGCTCCAGGTCGTTGTAGGCGGTTTGGCCCGCCTTACGAAAGTTTCACCTGCCGGGCCGCATCCGTAGGCTCCCGCGGATGCCTCTTGTCGTCAGAAGGCCGAAGCATCACGCTCCGGTTTCGAGAAAGAGGGGACACCCAATGGATATGACGCCCGTTCTGGTCATGCTGATCATCTTCGGATCGATCACCGCAATCGTCTTCGGCCCCAGCTATCTGAAATCCCGCGAACGGCGCGAGATCCAGACCACGGTCCGCCACGCCATCGACAAGGGGCAGGACCTTCCGCCCGAGCTGATCGACGCCATGACCCGCGAGGTCGCCAGCAAACTGCCCTCGCGCACCCGTGACCTTCGCCGCGGCGTGATCTGGCTGGCCGTCGGCATCGGCATCGCCGCCTTCAGCTACCTGAGCAACCTCGGCTGGAATGACCACGACATGGAAGGCGCTGCGGCCGCCACGATGGGTCTGGCGGCCATCCCGGCCACCATCGGCCTGGCCTTCATCGTCCTCAGCTTCTTCAACCCGAACAAGGAATAGGTCGGCGGGCAGGGGGAAATCATCATGACCCAATCCCTGGTCGACCGGCACGATGTCGAGCTCGCCGCCCTCGCGGCGGCGGGCGGACGGCGGGAGTTCGGAGAACTGGTGCGGCGCCACGGCTCGGCGGTGCGCGGCCTGCTGCGGCGGATGGGGGCCCAGGCCTCCCTCGCCGACGACATCGCCCAGGACGCCTTCATCCAGGCGTTCGAGCGGTGCGCGGAGTTCCGCGGCGAGGGCACCTTCGCCGCCTGGGTCAAGCGGATCGCGGCGCGGCTCTACATCAAGCGGGTCGCCAAGGAGGCCCGATACGTCGCGGAAGTCGAGAACGAGGATGTCGCCCCCGCGACCGATCATGCGGGTCTGGTCGATCTCGACGAAGCCCTCAAGGCCCTCAGCGAGGTCGAACGACTGTGTGTCTCCCTTTGTCACGGGGCCGGGATGGCCCATCCGGAGATCGCAACCGCCCTCAATTTGCCACTCGGTACGGTGAAGTCTCATGTCAAACGTGGTCTGGATAAACTCCGCGCGCGGCTCCAGCCGCCCGGACAGTCCCTGGGGAGCGCGCAGCATGTCGGCTGACGAGTTCGATCCCGCAATCGAGCGTCTGTTCGCGCGCTCGCCCCAGATGCCTGACGCCGCCCTGTTCACCGCAAACGTCGAACAGCGGCTCCAGAAGGGATCCCGGGTTCGCTTCCTCGCACTCGGCCTGGCCGGCGTCGTGGGCGGCGCCGTGGCCATTCGCGAAACCATGGCCGTCAATCTCGCCGCCAACGACGGGGTGGTGGCCGGCAACGCCCTGGGTCAGGGTATCCGCAGCGTCTCGTTCAACACACAGAACGTGGTGCAGACGGGGCTCGACCAGGTCGGTCTGGCCAATATGGAGCTGGGCTCCCTGGGCGGGATGCAGTTGTTCTGGATCGCTGCGGGCGCCCTGATTGCGGTAGCGGCGGCCGGGGTGATGAGGCTGACGCAGGACGTGTGATCCGCCGCTCCGTCTTGCGAGGGATGACGGGGCGGTCGGCTCCGCCTATCTAGATCGCTCAACAGGAGGATCGCCATGTCCAGCCAGAAGCAGGAAACGGTCAGGCGCATCGCCGCGCCCGATATCCGGGCGCGCAAGGGCGGCGACCCCATCGTCTGCCTGACCGCCTATGACGCCCCGACGGCGGCCCTGCTCGACGACCATTGCGACCTGCTGCTGGTCGGCGACAGCGTCGGCATGGTGGTACACGGCATGCCCAATACCGTGGGCGTGACGCTGGAAATGATGATCATGCACGGCCAGGCGGTCATGCGGGGCTCGCGCAGGGCCATGGTGGTCATCGACATGCCGTTCGGCAGTTATGAGGGCGGCAAGGAGCAGGCCTACCAGAACTGCGCCCGGGTGATGAAGGAGACCGGCGCCCAGGGCGTGAAGGTCGAGAGCGGTCCGACGGTGGCCGAGACGGTGGCCTATCTGGTCCAGCGCGGCATCCCGGTCATGGGTCATGTCGGCCTGCGTCCCCAGGCGGTGCTGACGGACGGCGCATTCAAGGCCAAGGGAAAGACGGAAGATGAGCGGCTGCGGGTCATGAGCGAGGCCGAAGCCACGGCCGATGCAGGCGCCTTCGCCGTCGTCGTCGAGGGCGTGGCGGAAGGGCTGGCGCGCGACATCACGCTGGCCATCGACAAGCCCACCATCGGCATCGGCGCCTCGGCCGCCTGCGACGGCCAGATCCTCGTCACTCCGGACATGCTGGGCCTGTTCGACTGGACCCCCAAATTCGTCCGCCGCTACGCCGACATGCGCGGTGAGATCGATCGCGCCGTCGCCGCCTATGCGGCCGACGTGAAGGCCCGCCGTTTTCCTGCCGAAGTCGAGACCTACTTCTCGAAAAAGCCCGCTACGCCCTAAGCCGTGCGTTGCGGCGGCGAATGCGACCCTCTAGGGTCCGGCCGGATTGAAATCAGCGGCCTCACGGTCGTTTTCTGGGGGCGACGTATCCGTGGTTGATGTCTTCGAGCAGGTCGAGGAGGAGCTTCGCTCCGACCGGTACAAGCGGCTCGCCCGCACCTGGCTGCCCGTCGCGGGCGGCGTCCTTCTGCTCGCGCTCATCGCCGCCCTGGCCTTCTGGGGCTGGGACAGCTGGCAGACTTCGAAGGCGGACAAGGCCTCGGTCGCCTATGACCGCGGGCTCGAGTCTCTGCAGGCGAACAATCCGGTCGGCGCCGACGCCGCCTTCATCCAGGCGGCGAAGGACGGCAACGGGGCCTACAGGTCCATGGCCCTGCAACAGCGCGCCGCCATCGCCGTGCAGGCCAACCGGATCCCGGAAGCGATCGCCCACCTCGACGAGGCGGCCAAGGCCACGCGCGATCCGCTGCTGTCCGATCCGGCGGCGCTGAAAGCCGCCTGGCTGGCGATGGACACCGAGACTCTGGAACAGATTGAGGCGCGCCTCGAGCCGCTGGCCCGCGAAGGCCGGCCGTTCAGCGCCTTCGCCACCGAGGCTCTCGCCATGGCCCGTCTGCAGCACGGTCAGGTCGCTCCGGCCCGCGAAGCCCTGCTTCTGCTCAAGAACGGCCTCGACACGCCCCAGATCATCACCCAGCGCGCCGACATCGCCATCGCGGCGATCGACGCCGGCGCACCGGCCAATCTCGGCGCCATCGTGCGGGCCCAGGCCGCCCTTCCGGTCGCACCGCCCGCGCCCGCGGCGCCCGCCGCTCCGGCCCGCCCGTGATCACCGCTTTCAGGACGTCTCCCATGAACCGCGTGCTTAAAGTCACCCTGCTGAGCGGTCTCGCCGCAACGCTCGCCTCGTGCAGCACCGTGCAGGGCCTGCTGCCGTTCGGTCTGGGCGGCGGCGACCAGCCGCAGGCCACCGCGTCCGCGGGCCAGCGCATTTCGGTGCTGGAGTTCGAGCAGGCGCTGGTTCCGTCGGCCGCGCTTTCGGGCCGCGATTTCTTCATTCCGTGGCCGCAGGCGGCGACCGCCTGGACCCAGCCCGGCGGCAACTCCGAGAATTCCGTCGAGCACGTGATCGCCGGGGCCGAATTCACCGTGGCCTGGCGCCGTGACGTCGGCGCGGGCTCGTCGCGCACGCGTCAGGTCATGGCGCCGGTGGTGGCCGACAACGGCCGCGTCTTCGTGCTGGACGGCGAGGCGACGGTTTCGGCGCTCGACGCCGGGACCGGCGCACAGGCCTGGCGGACCAGCATCAAACCCGCCGAGAGTACGCGCCGGACCGGCTGGTTCGGTATGGGCGGCCGTTCGGACGGCGGCGGCTTTGGCGGCGGCGTCGCCGTCGGCGGCGGACGGGTCTTCGTCTCCTCGGGGTATCGCACCGTCACCGCCATCGATCAGGCGTCCGGCGCGGTGATCTGGACCACGCCCGTCGATGTGCCGATCCACGGCGCGCCGACCGTGTCCGGCAGCCGCGTCTTCGTGGTCGACGTCGAAAACCAGATCCAGGCCTTCGACACCGCGACGGGTCGCCAGGACTGGTCCTATCGGGGCATTCCCGAGCCGGCCCGCATCATGCGGGCCTCCAGCCCCGCGGTGACGGGCGACACGGTGATCGCGCCGTTCTCGTCCGGCGAAGTGGTGGCGCTGCGCGCCTCGACCGGCCAGGCCGTCTGGCAGCAGGTGCTCTCGCGCGCCAGCCGGACCAGCGCCCTGTCGGAGATCCGCGACATCGCCGGTCGTCCGGTGATAAGCCGCGGCGTCGTCTATGCGGTGAGCCACTCCGGCGTGCTCTCGGCCATGGACATCCGGTCCGGCCAGCCGAAATGGGCCCCTCTGCCTATCGCCGGGGTCAATGCGCCCCTGCCGGTCGGCGACGTGGTCTATGTCGTCTCCAAGGAAGGCGAGCTGACCGTCATCAACCGCGAGAGCGGCCAGATCTACTGGACCCGGAACCTCAATGAGGGCCGCATTCGGCAGGAGGGCGGCGTGCTCGGCTTCTGGGACCGCACCGTGCGGCCGGTCTGGTCCGGCCCGCTGATGGCCTCGAACCGCCTGGTGCTGACCAATTCGGACGGCGAACTGGTCGCCTTCGATCCCAAGACCGGCGTCCAGACGGCCTCTGTCCGTCTCGGCGGACCGGTCTATATCGCGCCGGCCGCCTACAACGGCGCCCTGTATGTACTCACTGACCGGGGCGACCTCGTCAGCATTCGCTGACTTTGGATCCCGAACTGCGTTAGAAGGCCGACATGGCTCTCAAAGTCGCCATCGTCGGCCGCCCCAATGTGGGCAAGTCGACCCTGTTCAACCGGCTCGTGGGCAAGCGCCTGGCGCTGGTCGACGACCGGCCGGGCGTGACCCGCGACCGGCGGTACGCCGATGGCAACATCGGCGACATGGACCTGACCCTGATCGACACCGCCGGCTATGAGGACGTCACCGACGACAGCCTCGAATCGCGGATGCGCGAACAGACCGAGGCGGCGCTGGAGGACGGCGACCTGATCCTGTTCATGATGGACGCCCGCGA
>Ga0164290_1001516_pt1 | contig 31749 bp, 20 predicted proteins | sample Micstemetagenome_FD_108782 | JGI IMG/M metagenome (GOLD analysis project Ga0164290, IMG submission 108782) | Contaminated culture microbial community from soil near Moab, Utah, USA - Microcoleus steenstrupii SON62 (Illumina Assembly) | ecosystem: Environmental > Terrestrial > Soil > Soil crust...
GCCTTGGGCGCCGTGTTCGTCTATCAGCTCACCCTCTGGTATCGCCACGAGCACGGCTTGGACCTCCGTGTCGGCTTGAAACCCTTTCTCAAGGCCGCCTGAACCATTTATGACCAGGCCTCATTTAGCTAGCACGCCGCGCCCGTACCGTGGCTCTGGCGGCGCCCAGGCGGCCCGGCGGCGGGCCAGCTCGGCGTCGGGCACATTGAGCTGGAGCAGGCGCGCGTCGGCGTCGATGGTGATGCTGTCGCCCTCCTCGACCAGGGCGATCGTGCCGCCGATGGCAGCCTCGGGGGCGACGTGGCCGACCACGAGGCCGAAGGTGCCGCCCGAAAAGCGCCCGTCGGTGATCAGGCCGACGCTGTCGCCCAGCCCCGCGCCGATGATCGCCGAGGTCGGGGCGAGCATTTCGCGCATCCCTGGGCCGCCCTTTGGCCCCTCGTAGCGGATCACCACCACATCGCCCGCGACGATCTTGCCGGCCAGGATTGCCTCCAGGCAGGCCTCCTCGGCGTCGAAGACCCGGGCCGGGCCGGTGATGCGCGGCTCCTTGATCCCGGTGATCTTGGCCACGCACCCTTCCTCGGCCAGGTTGCCGCGCAGGATCGCGAGGTGGCCGTGCGGGTAGATCGGGGCGTCCAGCGGGAAGATCACATCCTGGCCCGGCGGCGGGGCGTCGGGCACGCCGGCCAGGGTTTCGGCGATCGTCTGGCCGGTGATGGTTATGGCGTCGCCGTGGAGCAGGCCGGCGTTGAGCAGCAGCTTCATCACCTGGGGCAGGCCGCCGGCGCGATGCAGGTCGGTGGCGACGTAGCGCCCCGAGGGCTTGAGGTCGCAGATCACGGGGACGCGGGCCCGGATCGCCTCGAAGTCGTCGATCGTCAGCGGCACCTCGGCGGCGTGGGCGATGGCGAGCAGGTGGAGCACGGCGTTGGTCGAGCCGCCGAGGGCCATCGTCACCGTGACCGCGTTCTCGAAGGCCTGGCGGGTGAGGATCTGGCGCGCGGTGCGCCCGGCCTTGACCGCGGCCACCAGCGCCTCGCCCGAGCGGGCGGCGTTTTCGGCCTTTTCCGCGTCCTCGGCGGCCATTGTCGAGGAGCCGGGAAGGCTCATCCCCATCGCCTCGATCGCCGACGACATGGTGTTGGCCGTGTACATGCCGCCGCAGGAGCCCGCGCCGGGGCAGGCCCGCCGCTCGACCTCAAGCAGCTCGCGGTCGTCGATCCGGCCGGCGCTGTACTGGCCCACCGCCTCGAAGGCGCTGACAATCGTCAGGTCGCGGCCGTTATAGTGGCCCGGCTTGATCGTGCCGCCGTAGACAAAGATGCTCGGGATGTCGAGGCGGGCCAGGGCGATCATCGCGCCGGGCATGTTCTTGTCGCAGCCGCCGATGGCGAGCACGCCGTCCATGCGCTGGGCGTTGACCACCGTCTCGATCGAGTCGGCGATCACCTCGCGGCTGACGAGCGAGTATTTCATCCCCTCGGTGCCCATCGAGATGCCGTCGCTCACTGTGATCGTGCCGAACAGCTGCGGCATGGCGCCGGCCGCCCGGATGGCCGCCTCGGCCCGCGCGGCCAGCGGGGCGATCCCCGCGTTGCACGGGGTGATCGTGCTGTGGGCGTTGGCGACGCCGACGATCGGCTTGGCGAAGTCGTCGTCGCCGAACCCGACGGCGCGCAGCATGGCGCGGTTGGGCGAGCGCTCGGGCCCCGCGGTGATCATCCGGCTGCGGCGGTTGTCGCTCATGGTCGTCTCCCCTTATCTGGGCGCTGATCAGCTCCGCGCGGGGCCCGGCGCAGGTGCGGCGCGTCCGCGGTCGCGCCGGCGCCGCCCAGCGTACTGGGTGGACGGGGGGCGGCGCGGCTCCGGCGGAACACGGGCGGCCTGCGAACACAGGGGCGGGATAGCGCCTATTCTACCAGCACCCGGCGCCGCGCGCCATGCCCGCGGTCCCGCTACGGCACGCTTCCTGCTGAGGGCTGTGGCGCGATGGTGAGCGCGCACAGGCACAGTGGCGCGGGCGGCCGATGGACGGCGCCCGCCCCCGGAGGAGCGAACCCATGACGAACAACCCCCAGGAGCTGATCCATCAGGTGCTCCAGGCAACCGACCGCATGTCCGACCAGGAGGCGGCGCAACGCTACCAGCAGATTCTGGCCCAGCTGCCGCCCGAACAGGCCGCCGAGCTCAACGCGCTCGCGCTCAGCCAGGTCAGCGCCCCCGAGCGCCGGACCCTGGCCGGCCAGTTCCGCCAGGCCCACAACAACCCGAACACGCCCTTCGACGGCTACCACTTCGACGACGAGGAGGAGGCGGCCAGCCCGCTCGGCCTCGGCCGGATGTCGGCCCGCGCCCAGCAGCAGGACCCGGCGCTGGTCGGCGGCCTGCTTGGCGGCAACAGCCAGCTCGGCGGCGCCATCGGCAAGGCGGCTCTCGGCGCCCTCGCCGCGCTGCTCATCCGCCAGCTCATGAGCCGCCAGCAGAGCGGCCATGCCCAGGGCGGGCCCGCCGGCGGCCTTGGCGGCCTCGGCGGTGCCGGCGTCGACCCGATCGGCGCCATTTTGGGCGGCCTCCTCGGCGGCGGCCTCGGCGGCCAGCAGCTCCCCGGCGGTTTCGGCGGGGGCCAGAACGCGCCATCGGGCGGCTTCGGCGGCCAGCAGTTTCCCGGCGGTTTCGGCGGGGGCCAGAACGCGCCATCGGGCGGCTTCGGCGGCCAGCAGCTCCCCGGCGGCCTCGACCTCGGCTCCATCCTGAGCAGCGTGCTCGGCAGCGGCTCGATGGCCCGCCAGGCGCCCCAGGGCGGCGGCCTCGGCTCGCTGCTCGGCTCGATCCTCGGCGGCCTCAACGACTCCGGCTCGAACAGCCATCGCCGCTGAGGCGAGGGCGCAGCCGGCGGCTGAAATCTGCGCGAGGCTTCAGCATGCCGCCAGGTGCGTTGCCACAGCCCGACAGCCCGACACCATCCAGGTGCTGTCGGGCTGTCGGGCTGTCGGGCTGTCGGGCTGTCGGGCTGTCGGGCTGTTCCCGAATGGAAAAGCGGCCACCAACCGTTGCGGGGATCCCCCGCTACAGTGAGCCACTCGTCGCGCATGACTAGCCCCGCTCCAAACCGGCCGCCACTTTCGCGCGACGACCTGCGCGACGTGCTGCTGATCGCCATGCGCGCTGGCCAGCTCATGCTGGAGAACGGCGCGAACACCGCCCGGGTCGAGGAGACCATCCACCGCATCGGCACCGCCCTTGGCGCCGAGTGGCTGGAGGTGTACGTCACCCCCACCGGCATTATCGCCACCAGCGTGTCTGGCGGCGAGCATCGCACCCGCATCCTGCGCGTGCCGCGCAGCGGCATCGACCTGAACCGGATCGCCGGCGTGATCGAGGTGTCGCGCCAGGCGGCGGGCGGCCGGCTGGACCGGGCCGGCGTGCGCGCGGCCCTTGAGCGGGTAGCGGCGCAGCCCCGGCTCTACGGCACGCTGCTCACGGCGCTTGCCGTCGCCCTCGGCTGCGCCTCGTTCGCCGGCCTGTTCGGCGGCAGCTGGGCCGAGGGCGGCGCTACCGCCGTCACCGCCGGCCTGGCCCACCTCGCCCGCGAGCGGCTCCTGCGCAGCGGCCTGAACCGCGTCATGATCACCCTGGTCCTGGCCGGCCTGATCGCGCTCCTCGGCATGCTTGTCGCCGCGCTCGCCGGCGTCCCGCCCTCACTGGTCATCCTGTCCGCCGAGCTGATGCTTGTGCCCGGGGCGGTGATGGTCAGCTCGGTGTCGGACCTGTTCCGCGGCGATACGATCTCGGGCATGGCTCGCGGGACCTCGGCCCTGCTGACGCTCACCGCGATCGGCGGCGGGATCTGGGCCGCCCTGCTGCTGAGCGGGACGATGGTGGCGCTCGCCCCCGCCCAGCCGCCTCCGGCCGTGGCGAGCGCTGGCCTGGCCCTCCTCGCCACGGCCGGCTTCGCGACCCTGTTCGACGTGCCGCGCCGGGCCCTCGCCCCCTGCGCCCTGATCGGCGCCGTGGCCTACAGCGCCCGCCTGGCACTGCTCGGCGCTGGCGCCCCGCCCGAGGCGGCGATCTTTGTTGGCGGCGCGGCGGTGGGCGCCTTGTCGCTGCTGCTCGCCCACGCCATGCGCCTGCCGACCTCGATCTTCGCCATCCCCGGCTTTATCTCGATGGTTCCCGGCACCCTTGCCTTCAACGCCGTCGTCAGCTTCGCCAGCGCCGACTATCCGGGGGGCCTGGCGAGCGTGGTGCGCGCCCTGCTGCTTACCACCGCCCTCGCCGCCGGCGTCGGGACCTTCAACGCTTTGTCGCGCGTCCGTCGCCAGGGCTAGGCCACAGCAGCCGCGCGCCGAGGGCCACGAGCAGGAGCAGGTAGCCGGCCGCCGCCGGCCAGGGGGGCATACCCAGGCCGGTCTCGACGGCGCGGGTGGCCTGGACGAGGCCGAGGGCGGCCAGGGCCAGCGTGCCGCCATGGCCGCGCCTGCCCGCGAGGCCGAGCCAGGCCAGCGGCAGCGCTAGAAAGGTGAGGTGGTGGTGCCAGACCAGGCTGGAGGCGATGGTCAGCACCGTGACCCCATAGGCGAGAGGAGCGCCGCCCGCGTCGCCCCGCCGCCGCCAGCAGACGAGAGCCCAGCTGGCGAGCAGCAGCGGCGCCACCGCGCGCCCGGCCCAGCCCACGGCGGCCTCAGCCGGCGAGCCCTCCGGCGTGAGCGTGGTGAGCAGCCCGACGAGCGCCTGGTTGTAGGGGTTGCGCGGCGCCCCCTGGAGCAGCCCGGGCAGCAGGCGCCCGAAGGCGTACCAGGGCTCTGGGCCGTACAGCAGGAGCGCCGGCACGCAAAGGGCCGCCGCGCCCGCGCCCACCCGCAGCAGCCGCGGCCAGTCGCGGCGGACGAGGGGCCAGAGCAGCAGGACGGCCGGGGTGAGCTTGACCAGGATTGTCGCCGCGAGGGCCACGTCGCCGGCCCAGGCCAGCCGCCGGTCGGCGTGGCCGTGCAGGAACAGGGCCAGCCCCAGCAGCATCAGGCTGTTGATCTGCCCGATCGCCAGCGTTTCCAGAACGGGCGCGAACCCTAGCCCCAGCAGCAGCAGGGCGGGGAAAGCGCCGCGCCGCTGCGGGCCGGGCAGGGCCGCGTAGATGCTCAGCAGGGCGCACAGGTAGAGCGCGAAACTCCCGGCCAGCCACAGGCGCTCCGCCGCCGCCTCGCCCAGCGTCGCAAGGGTGGCGAACAGCGGCAGCGTCGCCGGCGAGTAGATAAACGACTCCCCGATCACCAGCTCCTCGACCCCGTAGGTCAGGTAGGGGTTCTGCCCGGACAGCGCCGCCCGCCCGGCCTCAAGGTAGATCGCGAGGTCGGAGGCCAGCCGGGGGTGGACCGATAGGTGATTCCACAGCCCCAGCCCAAGGTAGCCGGCCGCGGCCAGCGCGAACAACGCCCAGCCTGCCGGCTCCCACAACCGCCCCGACGCGCGGGGCCGCTCCCGGGCCAGGGCGCCCAGGTACACGCCGAGGACGGCGATCAGCCCGCCCACCACGCCGATCGCGAGCGGCGAGCCGATGGGCTCGGCGGCCCAGCGGGCCGCCGCGTGCCAGGCCAGCAAGGCTGCCGGCAGCAGCGGCGCGGCCGCCGCGGCGAGGGGCCGGCTCGCCCTGGCGCGCAGGGCCGCGTAGAGCGTCGCCGTCGCCGCGAGGACGGACAGCAGCAGCGCGGGCGGCGGCCGGCGCCCGCCCTCCACCGCCAGCGGGCCGAGCTCGACGCCCAGCTCGCGCGTTTCGCCGGCCGGGCGGAACGGCGGGGAGCGCAGCTCCAGCGCGAGCCGCTCGCCCCACTGGGCCGGGACGAGCAGCTCGTAGCGCCGCGGCTGCGGCCCCACCGGGAGCCCCAGCGCGACGGCGCCGCCCAGCCACGTTTCCGCCGTCCGGTCGCCGCCGCTCGAAAGCTGGAGGCTAAGCCGCAGCGGTCCGCCGGGGTTGGGCAGGTCGAGCTGCGCGGTCGGGGCGGTCCAGCGGAAACTGCCCTCGCGCCAGTGGAACTGCTCGACGGGGTACAGCCCCGCGGCGCGCGGCGGGCGCGCGGGGGCGAAGGCGGCGGCCCGCTCGGCGCTGAAAAGCGCGAAGCAGATCAGGGCCGCTACGGCCAGGGCGGCGGCCAGGGACCCGGCCTCGGCCGGCCAAAACGTTCGCGCACGCGCCAAGCTCGCTCCTCGTTGTCCCTCGCCTCGCCAGCCCCGCTCCCCGCGACCCGCGATTATACCAGCTCGCCGTTGATCCCCTGTGCACCCCGTAACCCGCTTGTGACCCCCTCAAACGCCCGCTATCGCTCGGCGAGGGTACTGTATGGTGTGGCATCGCGCCGCGCGCCAAGCAGGGCGCGCGCGATACCCATTCTCCAGCGAGGCATGCAATGTTTTATCTCCGCCGGTCACAAAGCGGTCACTTTCGGGGAGCTGCGGGCCACAGGGGCGCGAGATGGTACCGACCTTGCAGCTACGGAGGCGGGCTACACACAGCGCAGCACTGGAAGAAAGGAGCTCCAATGAACAACCTCGGACGTGGCTGTCTCGCGGGCTGGGCGGCCAGCCGGCTTGGTGGGGGCATCATCGGCACGATCATCCTGTTCATCCTGATCTACTGGCTGCTCGGCTTCGTCTTCTAGTCGGCGCCCAACAGCACAGGGCAGCGGCGCGCCGGCATCGCCGGCGCGCCGCTTCGCGCGTCGGCGGCGCCCGGCCGCCACGCGGAGGCCCAACCTGTGCTACCCTATCTGGCATTGGCGCGGCCACTCCGCCCGGCCGCACCCTTCAGCCTGAGAGCAGCGAGATGACGCAGACTCACATGTACCCCCGTCCGCAGCTGGAGCGCGCCGAGTGGACCAGCCTGAACGGCGCGTGGGAGTTCGCCACCGACCCGGAGGCCCGCTGGAACCAGCCCGACCAGGTGGCCTGGGCCACTACGATCACGGTGCCCTTCTCGCCCGAGACGAGCGCGAGCGGCGTCGGCGACACCGGCTTCTACCGGGCCTGCTGGTACCGCCGCGAGTTCGACGCGCCGGCCCTCGCCCCCGGCGAGCGGCTGATCCTGCACTTCGGCGCCGTCGACTACCTCGCCACGGTTTGGGTCAACGGCCGCCTGGCCGCCCGCCACGAGGGCGGCTATACCCCCTTCGCCGTCGACATCACCAAGGACCTGCGCGACGGCGGCCCCCAGACGGTCGTGGTGCGCGCGGAGGACGACCCGCACGACCTGTCGCAGCCCCGCGGCAAGCAGGACTGGCTCCTGGAGCCCCACTCGATCTGGTACCCGCGCACCACGGGGATCTGGCAAACGGTCTGGATCGAGCGCGTCGGCTCGACCGCCGTCGCCAAGCTGCGCTGGACGCCAAACCTGACCAACTGGTCGTTCCAGCTCGACGCCGAGCTCGACGGGGCCCGCCGCGAGGGGCTACGCATGCGCGTCAAGCTCCACGTCGGCGACCTGCTGCTCGCCGACGACACCTACGCCGTCGTCGCCGGCGAGGTCCACCGCACGATCACCCTGTCCGACCCCGGCATCGACGACTACCGCAACGAGCTGCTGTGGAGCCCCACCCAGCCCACGCTCATCCGGGCCCAGGTGCAGCTGTGGGCCGGCCGCGGCCAGCTGCTGGACGAGGTGCGGAGCTACACCGCCCTGCGCCAGATCAGCGTCCAGGGCGACCGCTTCCTGCTCAACGGCCGCCCGCAGACCCTTCGGCTCGTGCTCGACCAAGGGTACTGGCCCGACACGGGGATCACCCCGCCCAGCGACGAGGCCATCCGCCACGACATCGAGCTGACCAAGGCGATGGGCTTCAACGGGGTGCGCAAGCACCAGAAGATCGAGGACCCGCGCTACCTGTACCACGCCGACCGCATGGGCCTGTTCGTCTGGGAGGAGATGCCCTCGGCCTACCGCTTCACTCGCCAGTCCGTCGGCCGGCTGACCAGGGAGTGGATGGAGGCGATCGAGCGCGACTACAGCCACCCCTGCATCATCGCCTGGGTGCCCTTCAACGAAAGCTGGGGCGTGCCCGACCTGCCCGACAACCCCGAGCACCGCCAGTACGTCCAGGCGCTCTACCACCTGACCAAGACCCTCGACCCGACCCGCCCGGTGATCGGCAACGACGGCTGGGAGGCCGTCGCCACCGACATCGTCGGCATCCACGACTACGACGAGGACCCGGAGCGGATCGCCCAGCGCTACCACTCGGAGGAGGTGGTCGGCCGGCTGTTCGCCCGCGAGCGCCCGGGCGGCCGCCTGCTCACCGTCGGCGGCCAGCCCTACGCCGGCCAACCGATCATGATCACCGAGTTCGGCGGCATCGCCTATTCCGCCGACAAGGAGCAGACCTGGGGGTACACCCGCAGCGACGACGCCGCCGCCTTCGGCGAGCGCTACACCCGGCTGCTCACCACCGTGCGCTCGCTGAAGCTGCTGTCCGGCTTCTGCTACACCCAGTTCGCCGACACCTACCAGGAGGCCAACGGCCTGCTCTACGCCGACCGCTCCCCCAAGATTCCCCTGGAGCAGATCTACGCCGCCACCCGCGGCCCCCGCTCGCCGCGCGACCTCCAGATCGAGCGCGAGTGGCAGGCCCGCCTGCTCAAGTTCCAGCAGGAGCTTCACGTCGTCGATGACGACGACGGGGTGCCCGACGCGTAGGGGACCGGAGCCTATGCACGGGCGCGGAGACGCAGCGAGTTGAACCGGGTTTCATACCAATGCCGTGCCGCCTCGATCGAGCCGTGGCATCGACCGAGGCGGCACGGCATTGCTGCCGAAACTACCTTATATCCGCTGCGCCTCTGCGCCTCCGCAGTTTACCCCGTTCGCGGTCTAGATTTGGCTGAACAGGTTGTTGAGCGACTCGGCGAGGGTCGGGTGGGCGAACACGGCGTCGCGCAGGGCGGTGTAGGGGAGCCTGCCCATCATCGCGAGCTGGACCGCGCTCATGATCTCGCCGCCCTCGATCCCGAGCATAGCGAAGCCGAGGATCTGGTCGCTTTCGGCGTCGACAATCGCCTTCATAAAGCCGCGCGGCTCGTCCGTCTCCAGGGCCCGGGCCACCGAGCTCATCGGGAGGCGGGCCACCTTGATCGCGCGGCCCTGCTCGCGCGCCTCCTCCTCGCCCAGGCCGACCCGGCCGAGCTGCGGGTCGATAAAGACCGTGTAGGGCACCAGGCGGCCCGCGGTGGTGGCCGCGCCCTTTTCCAGCAGGTTGGCCCGCATGATCCGGAAGTCGTCGTAGGAGATGTGGGTGAAGGCCGGGCTGCCCTTGATGTCGCCGAGGGCGTAGACCCCGGGGGCGCTCGTCTGGAGCCGCTCGTCGACGACGATGTTGCCGCGCTTGTCGGCCTTGACGCCGGCGGCCTCCAGATTGAGCCGGTCGGAGTTGGGCGTGCGCCCGGCGGCGACGAGCAGGTGCGATCCCGCCACGGCCCGCTCGCCATCGGAGCCGCGCACGGTCAGCCGCACCCCGCCCTCGGCGGCCGCGACGCTGCGGGTGTCGTGCTCCAGCAGCACCTCGATCCCATCCTCGCGCAGGATGTCGGCCACCGCGTCGGCCACGTCGGCGTCCTCGCGCGCCAGCAGGCGCGGGCCGCGCTGCACGATCGTCACCCGGCTGCCGAAGCGGCGGAGCATCTGGCCGAACTCCAGGCCGATGTAGCCGCCGCCGACCACGATCAGGTGCTCGGGCACCGCGTCGAGCTCCATAATCGTCGTCGAGTCGAGCGCGGGCACGCCCTCGATGCCGGGGATGTCGGGCTGGGCCGGGCGGGCGCCCGCGTTGATCACGATCAGGTCGGCCGTCAGCTCCCGCTCGCCGCCGGCGTTCAGCCGCACCCGCAGCTCGCGCGGGCCGCTGAAGCTGGCCTCGCCGCGGATCAGCTCGACGCCGTTCCGGTCCAGGCTCGCCTCGCTGCCCCCGCGCCAGCTCGCCACCATCGCCCGCTTGCGCTCGCGCACGGCGGCCATGTCCACCGAGACGGGCCCGGTGTGCACCCCGTAGTCGGCGGCGCGGCGGGCCAGGTGGGCGACGCGGGCGCTGGCGACCATCGTCTTGGTCGGGGTGCAGCCCCAGTTGACGCACGTCCCGCCGACCTCGTCGGCCTCGATCACAGCTGTGCGCCGCCCGGCCTCGGCCAGGGCCCCCGCCAGCGGGCCGCCGGCCTGCCCCGCACCGATGATGATCGCGTCGTACTGCTCCGCCATCCCCTCACCTCCGTGCTTGGTGTGATGCGCCATGCCTAGCAGACCGCGCCCGCCGTTTCTGCGCGCCACCAGGCGCAGTGTATCATGGGCGCCGGCAGGGCAAGGTGTAGTCCCCTGTGTTCCGCCCCGTGTTACAGTTGCATGTTGTAGTCCGCCGAGGAGCCCCCCATGACCACGGCCACCGACGCCATCCTGGTGATCGGCCACCACAGCCCCGACACCGACGCGATCTGCTCGGCCCTCGCCTGCGCCGACCTCCACGCCCGCGCCAGCGGCGAGCCGACGGTGGCCTGCCACCTCGACGAGATCGGCCCCGAGACGGCGTGGCTGCTGCGCCGGCTCGGCCTGGAGCCCCCGCGCCCGATCGCCGACGTTTACCTGCGCGTCGGCGATGTGATGATGGCCGATGCCCCCACCCTGCGCGCCGACGACACGGTGCGCCACGCCGGCCTGCTCATGCGCGAGCACGAGCTCGGTGCCCTGCCCGTGCTCGACGACGACGGCCGCCTGATCGGCATGCTCCCCCGCGACCTGCTGGCCGACCGCTACCTCGACCTGCTGCGCCTGAGCGGCCGGCTCCTGCGCCCCCTGTCCACCGCCATCGCCGCCCTCGACGGCGAGCTGGTGGCCGGCGACCCGGCGGGCGCCCTCGACGGCCGGCTCTGGATGGGCACCTTCTCCCCTGCCACCGCCCACGCCCGCCTCGGTCGCTCCGACATCGTCCTCGTGGAGGACGACGCCGAGCTCCAGCGGGCCGTGATCGAGGCCGGCGCCGCCTGCCTGATCGTCGCCCGCGGCGCCGCCCTCGCTGATGGCGTGGCCGAGCTCGCCCAGGCTCGCGGCGCCACCGTGCTGCGGACGCGCCACGGCTCGCTCACTAGCGCGTCGCTGCTGGAGCAAAGCAGCCCCGTCTCCGGCGAGATGCGCCGCGACCCGACCACCATGCGCCCCGACGACCTGCTCAGCGAAGCCCAGCAGCACCTGCGCACCGGCCGCCTGGCCTGCCTGCCCGTCGTCGACGACGACGGCCGCTACCGCGGCCTGCTGCTGCGCCGCCACCTCATCCCCCAGGGCCGGCGCCGGGTCATCCTCACCGACCACAACCACCCCGGCCAGGCCGCCGCCGGCGTGGCCGAGAGCGCCGTGGTCGCGATCGTGGACCATCACAACCTCGGCGGTCTCCAAACCCTCCAGCCGCTGACCATGCAGATCGAGCCGGTGGGCTGCACCTGCACCCTGCTGGCCGAGGGCTACCGCAGCCGGGGCCTGGAGCCGGCGCCGAGCATGGCCGGGGCCATGCTCGGCGCCATCCTGTCCGACACGGTCGGCTTCCGCTCGCCCACCACTACCCCGCGTGACCAGGCCGCGGCCGAGTGGCTGTCCGCGCTCTGCGGCGAGCCGATCGAGCCCCTCGCCCGCGACCTGTTCCGCGCCCGCCTCCCCGACCCGCCCCCGCCGCCGAGCTGGTGGGTCAGCCGCGACATGAAGGCCTACAGCTTTGGCGGCGTCGATGTCGGCATCGCCCAGATCGAGCTGGTCGATGTGGAGCACTCGGCGCCCCCGCTGGAGGAGCTGCGCCGCGAGCTGGCCAGCGCCGCCCGCGCCCAGGGCTTGAGCACGGCCCTGCTCCTCCTGACCGACATCCTCGCCCAGGGCAGCACGCTGATTGCCGCCAACGAGGCCGGCGAGCGCCTCGCCGAGCGGGCCTTCGGCCAGCCCTTTGTTGACCACCGCCAGGAGCTGCCCGGCGTTGTCTCGCGCAAGAAGCAGGTGGCTCCGCAGATCGCCGCGGCCGCCACGACGGGCTGAGCGGCGTCCCGACCCAGCATTTCATTGGTGGAGCGGTACACTACCACTACGGCGAGCGGGCGATTGAGCGGGCGCGGGCAGCGAGCCTGAGGCGCCCGAACGGCTCGAATCAAAAGCGGTACCGCTCCGACAAGCGCGGTACCGCTTTCGCTTTGCGCCGAGCTGCTTTACCCTTCCCAGTCGGCCTGCGGCATCTCGACCGGGAGGGTGATGGTGAAGGTCGAGCCGGCGCCGGGGGCGCTGCTGGCCTCGATCCGGCCGCCCATCAGCACACATAGGCGCTGGCTAAGGGCGAGGCCAAGGCCGCTGCCGTCGTAGGGGCGGGCCAGGCCGCCGTGGGCCTGGGCGAAGGGCTGGAATAGTCGCTCAAGCTGCTCCGGCGTCATGCCGATGCCGCTGTCGTGCACCTCCAGCGTGATCTGCGGGCCGGGCGCGGGAGCGCCGGCGCGGGCCTCGCGGCGGGCCACCCGCAGCTCGATGGTGCCGTTCTCGGTGAACTTGCCCGCGTTACGCAGCAGGTGAACGATCACCTGGCGCAGGCGCAGCGGGTCGAGCGCAACCTCCCCCAGGTCGGGCGGGCATGCGATCTGGAGCTGGTTGCCGCGCGCGGCGGCGATTGCACCCGCGGTCGCCCCGATGTCGGCGACAAAGGCCGGCAGGTCGAAGCGCTGCGGCGAGACGGCCAGGGTGCCTGCCTCGACCCTGGCCAGGTCGAGGACGTCGTTGACCATGCTGAGCAGCTGTTGGCCGGCGTTCTCGATCTCGCGCAGGTCGGCGCTGAACTCGGGCAGGCTGCGCTGCTCGGCCTGGAACTGGAGCAGCTCGCTGTAGCCCAGGATGGCCGTGAGCGGGGTGCGCAGCTCGTGGCTCATGGTGGCGAGAAAGGCGCTCTTGGCCTGGCTGGCCGCCTCGGCCTCGGCGCGCGCGCGGGCTTCGGCGGCGACGCGCTGCTCGGTATGGCGCACGCTTTCCTGCAACACGCGCACCTGGCGCTGCACCAGCAGCAGCGTGAGCAGCACGGCGCCGAGCATCAGCGGGTAGGGGAGCATGGCGAGGACGGTGGCGTTGGCCCGGCCGTGGCCGAGGCGGAGCAGCAGGCCGATCAGCTCGGCCAGGGCCACGGCCCCGAAGGCCAGGCCGATCGGGGCCCAGGCCCGCCGGGCGGACTGGTCGCTGGCCGTCCAGGCGGCGCGCGCCGCCACACCCGCCGTCAGCAGCGCGATGGCGATAAACACAAGGCTTGTGGCCACGAGCCAGCGGCCTTCGCCGGTGAGCGTGGCGAGCGCGGCGCCCGCCAGCCCCAGGGCGGCGACGGCGGCGATCAGCAGACGGCTGGCGTGTACGCGGAACGAGTTGGCAGCGCTCAGCGCGGACCTCGCTAGGGTGATACGCATATCGGCGGGCCAGTCTTCAACCTGTCCAGGTTCTGGAGCCGCTCTGCGCTGCGTCGACCCTGACGGGGGTGTCGCTGGAAACTCGGCTCATCCTCGCGTGCGGAACTCGCGGCGCGTGCATCAGTCATACGCTGGCCGCGTTACCGCGTCGTTACGAGGGGCGATCAGGGCCAGAAAGGCGAACTTGACCAGCTCGAACCAGGCCAGGACCGCGCACAAGAACAGGCCCAGGGCGCCGTCGCGCCAGCCGCCGAGGCGCAGGAAGCGCCGGACGAACTCGCGGGCGGGCGCGCCGAGGTAGTTGCGCCAGCGGGTGCGCCGCCCCGCCGCGGCGAGCATGCGCGCCTCGGCCAGGGCGTAGCGCGTCTGCTTGAGCCAGAATTCGCCCAGCCGCTCGATGTTGTGGTGTAGCAGGTGGCCGCGCAGCGTGCCGGCCGGGCCGTCGATCTCGGCGAACTCGTGCACCAGGCGGGCTTCGTCGTAGCGAGCGGCATCGCGGCGCAGCAGCCGCAGCTGATGGTCGGGGTACCAGCCGCCGCCGCGCAGCCGCCGGCCGAAGAACAGGTTGTAGCGGGGGATGGCGTAGCCGGCGGCGCGGGGGCGGCCCGCCAGCAAGGCGCGGATCTCGGCCGCGAGCTCCGGCGTCACGCGCTCGTCGCCGTCCACGAATAGGACCCACTCGCCCCGGCACAGGGCCAGGGCGCGGTTGTGCTGCGGGGCGAAGCCCCGCCAGGGCTCGACGTAGACCGTTGCCCCCGCCCGCGCGCAGATGGCGGCGGTGCCGTCCCGGGTGCGGGCGTCGAGTAGCACCACCAGCTCGTCGGCCAGGGGGGCCAGGCTGGCGAGGCAGCCACCGATATGGCGCTCCTCGTCGCGGGCGATGATTGCGGCGGACAGGTGGACGTTGGCCAAGGCGCGCTCCCGCAGATACGCTATCCCGCCGCCTATTGTACCGCAGACAATGGAAAAGGCAGGGGGCGAGGTGTGACACCCGCCTCCTGCCCCTTGCCGCCCGCCGCCCGAGGCTACCCGGCCTGGGCCGTCTCCGTCTCCAGGGGCGCGGGGTGGCGCTCGGCGTCCTCGCTGCCCTCCTCGTGGAGCAGGTGGTGCTTCGTCTCCTTCAGCGCGATCGCGCCGATCACAAATGTCATCCCGGCGATCCCGATCGGCCACCACAGGCCGGCGTAGATGTTGCCGGTGCTGGCGACCACGCTGCTGGCGATCAGGGGGAGAAAGCCGCCGAAGTAGCCGTTGGCCACATGGTAGGGGAGCGAAACCGAAGTGTAGCGGATGCGCGCCGGGAAGGCCTCGACCAGAAAGGCCGCGATCGGGCCGTAGACCATGCCGACCCAGATCAGCAGCGTGAAGATCAGGAAGGTCAGCATGACCGGGTTGGCCTGAGCCGCCACCTGCGCGCCGTTCACCTCGCTGATCGGGCCCGCGTAGTGCGCGAGGCCGAGGTAGGTCGGGTAGATCGCCAGGGCGCCGAGCAGGTTGCCGGCCAGCATCACCTTTTTGCGGCCCCAGATGTCCGACAGCCAGCCGAAGAAGACGAACAGGGGCAGGCCGAGGGCCAGGGCCGCGGCGACGATCACGTTCGCGGTGACGAACTCGACCTTGAGCACGTTCTGCAGAAAGAACAGGGCGTAGAACTGGCCGACATACCAGACCACCGCCTGCCCGGCCGCCGCGCCGAACAGTACGGTCAGGATCACCTTCCAGTTGCGCGCGTTGCCCAGGCTGTCCTTGATCGGGGCTTTGCTGGTCTTGCCCTCGGCCTTGAGCCGGGCGAACAAGGGCGACTCGCTCATCTTCGAGCGGATGTAGATCGAGATGCCGACCAGGAAGATCGAGAGCAGGAAGGGGATGCGCCAGCCCCAGTCCTCAAAGGCGGCCTTGTCCAGCATTTCGCGCACCCCGACGATCACCGCGAGCGAGACGAACAGGCCCAGCGTCGCCGTGGTCTGGATGAAGCTGGTGTAGAAGCCGCGCTTCCCGTCGGGCGCGTGCTCGGCCACATACACCGCCGCGCCGCCGTACTCCCCGCCGAGGGCCAACCCCTGGGCGATGCGGATGGCGAACAGGATGATCGGGGCGATGATCCCGACCTGCTGGTAGGTCGGCAGCAGCCCGATCACCGTGGTGGCGCCGCCCATGATCAGCAGCGTGACGAGAAAGGCATATTTGCGCCCGACCATATCGCCGATCCGGCCGAAGACCAGGGCGCCGAAGGGCCGCGCGGCGAAGCCGGCGCCAAAGGTGGCCAGGGTGGCCAGGAAGGCGGCCGTCGGGTCGGTGCTGGGGAAGAACTTGGTCGAGATGATCGCGGCCAGGCTGCCGAAGATGTAGAAGTCGTACCACTCGATCATGGTGCCGAGGGCCGAGGCCGTGATCACCTTCCAGATCGTCGCCGGGCTCTCGACCGTCGCGGGCATGGTCATCTGGGTGGCCGGGTTGGCCATAGCGGGCCCCTTTCTCACGTCGCTGTGTGCGGTTTGGCCGGCTGCCGTCGCCCGCGCGCTGGCGGCGGCATGATCGCCCACGCCTGGGCCGCGCGGCACAGGCGACGACGAGCGGGCGCCGGGCAGCGCCCCTTGGCCCGCCGGGGGTGGCCGGCGCGGTGGGGGCTGCGAATGTCGCGGCGCGCTTCGTTTGTGGGCGAGTGATAGCAATAGCGTACTGTGCTTATATGAACAGGGAATAAGCCTCGTGTAAAATTTGGGTAAGGTGGCGCCGCGGGCCGCGCGGGCGCAGGATCGCGCGGGCATACAGAATTCGCGCCCAGGTGTGTAAAGGCACGGTAAAGCGGGGCGCCGTTCTGTGCGCGCATAGGGCTTGTGCTACAATTTGAAGGCATCAGCCTTCGATGGAAAGGTGCTGCGATGACAGACGAGCGACTGGTGCTTGCCGAGGCGGACGGCCCGGTGGCCGTGGTGACGCTGAACCGCCCGAAGGCGCTGAACGCCCTCAGCCCCGAGCTGATCGACGAGCTGATCGCTGCGCTCGAGTCGTTCGACGCCGACCCGGCGGTCCGCTGCATCGTGCTGACAGGCGGCCCGCGGGTCTTCGCCGCCGGCGCCGACATCAAAGCGATGGCCGACGCCGCGCCGATGGAGATGCTGCGCCGGGGCAACATCGCCCGCTGGGCCAGGATCACGGCTATCACCAAGCCGATCGTGGCGGCGGTCAGCGGCTACGCTCTCGGCGGCGGCTGCGAGCTTGCGATGATGTGCGACATCATCGTAGCCAGCGAGACAGCCCAGTTCGGCCAGCCCGAGATCAACATCGGGATCATCCCTGGCGCGGGCGGCACCGCGCGGCTGACCCGGGCCCTCGGCCCTTACCGGGCGATGGAGCTGATCCTGACCGGGGGGACGATCGGCGCCCGCGAGGCCATGGCCCACGGCCTGGTCAACCGGGTCTGCCCGGTCGAGGCGCTGGTGAGCGAGGCGAAGGCGCTGGCCGCCGTTATCGCCGAGCGCCCGCCCCTGGCCGTGCGGATGGCCAAGGAGGCGGTGCGCGTCGCCGCCGAGCGCAGCGTCCGCGAGGGGCTGGAGATCGAGCTGCGCAACTTCTACCTCCTGTTCGACACCGCCGACCAGAAAGAGGGCATGCGCGCCTTTATTGAGAAGCGCAAGGCGGCGTTCAAGGGTGAGTAGCCGCACGGCCCGGCCGCCGACAGTGGCAGCGTTGCACCTGGAGCATGCGATGAGCGACGAGAAGCTGGTTCTGTACGGCGCGGAGAATGGGGTCGCCACGATCACCTTGAACCGGCCCGGCGCCTATAACGCCCTGACCCGGGCGCTGCACCGCGAGCTGTTCGCGGCGTTCCGCGAGGCCGAGCGCGACGCGGCGGTGCGCGCGGTGGTGCTCACGGGCGCCGGCAAGGCCTTTTGCAGCGGGCAGGATCTGCGGGAGTTTTCGTTCGACGGCTCGCTCGACCTGGCCGCCGAGCTGCGCAAAAGCTACAACCCGCTGATCCTGAAGATGCGCGGGCTCGGCAAGCCGATCGTCGCCGCCGTCAATGGCCCCGCGGCCGGCGCCGGCATGAGCCTGGCCCTGGCCTGCGATATTCGGCTGGCCGCCGCGGGCGCCCGCTTCGCCACCGCCTTCGCCCGGATCGGCCTGATCCCCGACGCCGGCATGACCTACTTCCTGCCCCGGATCGTCGGCCACGCCCGGGCCGTCGAGCTGTGCATGACGGCGGGCGAGCTCGACGCCGAGGGCGCCCTGGCGGCCGGTCTGGTGAGCGCCGTCCTCCCGCCCGAGGAGCTGCCGGGGGCGGCCAGGGGCCTCGCCGAGCGGCTCGCGGCCGGCCCGGCCCTGGCGACCGGCCTGATGCGCCGGGCCTTCGAGCAAAGCCTCGGCTCCAGCCTGGAGCAGGCGCTCGAGTACGAGGCGATGGCCCAGCGCGCGGCCGGCGCCCACGCCGACTTCGCCGAGGGCGTGGCCGCCTTTTTCGAGAAGCGCCCGGCCCGCTTCAGCTAGGGCGCTCAAGCGTAGGTCCGCCGACGGCGGACGCCGCAGGATGGCGGGCGAAGGCTCGCTCAACACTATGTGGGACCTTCCGCCGAAGTGTTCTAGCCGCGCTGGCCGCGCTCGGACACCACAACGCGCCACGTTCCACCGCTTCGGTGAGGCCGCTGCCAATGATCATGACTGACGAGCGCTTGCGAGCCCTGGAGGCTGAGAACGCAGCTTTGCGCCGCCGCGTGGCCGACCTGGAGGCCGCCCTGGCCGACCGCTCGGCCCCGGGCGAGGGCGGGGTGCCCTACGCCGCGATCTTCGACGCGATGCCCATCCCGATCGTGCTGTACCAGCCCGACGGCACGGCCATCGGGATCAACCGCGCCAATGAGGCTGTCGTCGCCACGCCGCGCAGCGCGATCGTCGGCATCCACAACATTTTCCGCGACCCCGAGGCGGTGGAAAAGGGCTATGTGCGCCACTTCCGCACCGCCATGCGCGGCGAGGTGTCGCGCATGCCGCCCACCGCCTACAACACGGCCGAGGCCCTGCTGACCGGCCGGATCAACGATCGCGTATTCTGGTCGGAAACGACCTACTTCCCCGTCTACGACGAGCGCGGGGCGCTGCTGATCGTCGGCGAAGTGAACAGGGACGTCACCGAGCAGGTGCTGGCCGAGCAGGCCGAGCGCCGGCTGACGAGCGAGCTGGCCGAGCGCGAGCGCCGCTTCCGGGCCCTGTTCGACAACGCCGGGGTCGGGATCGGCCTCGTGGACGCCGCCGGCACGGTGCTCGACGTCAACCCCGCCCTGGTGGCCATGCTCGGCGTCCCGCGCGAGGAGCAGGTCGGCCGGCGCATCCTGACCCGCACCCACCCCGAGGACGTCGAGCCCGACCGGACCACGTTCGCCGAGCTTGTGGCCGGCCGCCGCGACCGCTACAGCGTGGAAAAGCGCTATATCCGCGGCGACGGCACGACAATCTACGGCCGGCTCACCAACTCCGTCGTGCGCGACCCCGAGGGCGGGATCGAGTTCGTCATCCGCATGATCGAGGATGTGACGGCGCAGCGCAACGCCGAGGCCGCCGTCCGCGAAAGCCAGGCCTTGCTGACCGCCCTTGTCGACCAGTTGCCGGCCCATGTGTATGTGAAGGACATGAGCGGGCGCTACATCCTGGCAAACAGCGCCGTCGCCGCCGCCTACGGCCTTTCCCCCGAGCAAATGCTCGGCTGCACCGACGCCGAGCTGTTCGAACCTGAGCTGGCCGTGGCCTTTCGCGCCTTGGACGAGGATGTGCTGCGGCTCGGCCGGCCGATCGAGCGCGAGGAATCCTTCACGCAGGGCGCTCAGCCGCGCCACTTCGCCACCGTCAAGTTCCCGCTCTTCGACGAGACGGGCCGGCCGTTTGTCGTTTGCGGCGTCTCGCTCGACATGAGCGAGCGCAAGCGGGCCGAGGCGGAGCGGTTGACCTTCGAGCGTCGCCTGCGCGAAACCCAGAAGCTCGAAAGCCTGGGCCTGATGGCCGGCGGAGTCGCCCACGACTTCAACAATCTGCTGGTGGCCATCCTCGGCCACACCTCGGTTGCCCTGGAGGAGCTGCCGGCCGACAACCCTGCCCGGGCCAGCCTGGCCCAGATCGAGCTGGCCGCCCGCAGGGCCGCCGAGCTAACCCGCCAGCTGCTCGCCTACGCCGGCAAGAGCCGGCTGTCCACCCAGTCGCTCGACCTCAACGAGCTGGTGCGCGAGATCGGCCAGCTGCTCCACACCTCGGTGCCGCGCACGGTGCGCCTGCACTACGAGCTTGGCGCCGCGCTCCCCCCTATCGAGGCCGACGCCACCCAGATCCGCCAGGTGCTCATGAACCTGGTGATCAACGCCGGCGAGGCGATCGGCGTCGGCACGGGCAGCGTGACGATCGGCACCGAGCCCGTCCGCGTCGACCAGGCCGTTCTCGGCGAGACGGCCCTCCCCGCCGACCTGGCTGAAGGTCAGTATGTGGCGCTGACGGTGCGCGACACCGGCCACGGCATGGACGTCGCCACCCGCGAGCGGATCTTCGAGCCGTTCTACACCACCAAGTTCACCGGCCGCGGCCTCGGCCTCGCCGCCGTGCTCGGGATCGTCCGCGGCCACCGCGGCGCGATCAGCGTCGAAAGCGAGCCCGGCCGCGGCACCACCTTCACCGTGCTCCTCCCCGCCGCGGCCGCGCCCGCGCCCGCCCCGCCCCCCATTGCCCCGCCCCGCGCTCCCGAGGGCCGCCGCGGCACCGTCCTCGTGGTCGACGACGAGCCCGACGTGCGGATGGTCGCCCGGCTCATGCTCGAGCGCCTGGGCTTCAGCGTCCTCATCGCCGAGAATGGCCAGGAGGGCCTCGCCAGCTTCCACACCCACGCCGACCAGATCGACCTCGCGTTGCTTGACGTAACGATGCCAGGCATGGGCGGCGAGCAGCTGGCCTCGGCCATCCTGGCCGCCCGCCCCGCCTGCCGGGTGGTGCTCATGAGCGGCTACAGCGAGCGCGAGCCCCGCGACGGCGCCGCCTCGGTCCTCGGCTTTCTGCCCAAGCCCTTCACCCTCTCCGACCTCGGGGCGATCGTGCGCGAGGCGCTGGAGGGCTAAGGGTTAATCGCGGAGACGCCCTCCGCGCCGCCGCGGTAACCCCGGTCAGTCGCCGGCGAGGGGCGCTTCGGCGGGGAGGCCGAGGCGGCGGCGGCGTTCGTCGGCGAGACGGCGCTTTTCGGCGATCAGCTCGTCGGTGACGTAGACGCCGAAGGAGCGCAGGCCGGCGAGCTGGAGGCCGTGCTTCTGCCAGAGCCGGTACATCTCCTTGACCCGCTCCATCTCGATGTTGCGGCCGAGCGTGTAGTCGCCGAACTTGCCCTCCATGGCCAGCAGGGCCGTCTCGGACAGGCAGGCGTAGGCGGTGCCGGGTGGCATATCGATGTCGAAGCCGAAGTCGGGCTGGCCGGGCAGGACGATCTCGCCGCTTTCGACGATCAGGACGTCGGGGCGGCGGGCGGCCTCCGACTCCTTGACGTCGGGGGGGCGGGCCACGTCGCAGACGACGGCGCCCGGCTTGAGCTTGTCGACGTTGATCACCTTGCCCGTGAGCGACGAGGTGGTGGTGATGATCAGGTCGGCGTCGCCGAGGTAAGCGTCAGCGTTGGTGGCGGCGATCACGCGGGCGCCGGGCGTTTCCGCCTCGATCTGCTGCTTGAGCGTGAGCAGCCGCTCGGCCCGCGGGGCGATCAGCACCACGTCGCGCACGGCCTGGGCCAGCAGGCGGGCGCAGACGGCGCCGATGCTGCCGGTGGCCCCGATCACCACGGCGCGCACCCGCTCGGGGCGGCCGCCCTTCATCAGCAGCACGGCCCGCTTGGCCGCCTCCAGGGTGGCGGCGACCGTGAGCGAGTTGCCCGAGGTGATCCCGATGTCGACCTTCTGGGCCACGGTCAGGCCGGCGTCGCCGACCACCGAGGTGAAGGCGCCGAGGCCCATGATCTGGGCGCCCATGCGCTCGGCCATGCGCGCGGCGCGGATAAGCCGGCGGTAGGTGAAGCTCGGCTCGCGGGTCATCATCTCGCGGGGGGTGGTGCCGAGGGTGAGCAGGATGCCCTCGGCCTCCTCGCCGGTGGCGGCGGAGCGGATGCCGCGGATCTTCGACAGGTACAGCGGCGGGATCTGGGCGGCCACCCGCTCGACCAGGCGCGGCGGCAGGTACTTCGTCCAGCGGAAGCGCGGGTCGTTGGCGATCAGGCTGGTGCGCAGCGGGTGGATGACAAAGGCGAACTTCGGCTTCGGGCGCGGGTTGAGCTCCTGGACGTGGCCGTTCCAGCCGGCGGCGGCGATAAAGTCGAGGGCCTCGGCCTCGCCGGGCTGGCCCCCCGTCTCCTGAATCGCCGCGACGATCGCCTCCAGCACATCGGTGGCGACGAAGGGCCGCTCGGCGGAGAGGGGCGGGGTCATCGTGATCAGGGTGGTCACGCCGCGGGCGCGCAGGTCCTCGATCTCGGCGGGCGACGGGTCGTCGGTGACGACCGTTTTGCCGGCGAGGGCGGCGGGGGCGAAGCGGCGGATATAGGCGAAGTCGCCGGCGATGACGTTGGCCCAGCGGAAGGCGGCCTCGGCCCGGCCGTCGTGGCCCTCCTGACCGAGGGCGACGGGGTGGAGGAAGCGGTAGGGGAGCAGGGCGAAGATCGGCAGGGTGGTGGCCGCGTACAGCTCCAGCTGCTCCAGCGAGCGGGGCAGCGGCAGGCGCTTGAGGCCGACCTGGACGATCGGGTCGGCGAAGCGCAGCTCGGGCTCGTACTGGCCGATCGCGGCGGCGAGCTGGTAGCGCTCCACGCCGCCGGTGATCAGGACCCGCTTGTAGTGGAACAGGCCGGGCACGCGGCGGGCGGCCTGGGCCACGGCCCAGCGCTCAAGGGTGTTTTTGAGCACGCCGCCGTCGACGACGGGGGTGCGGCGGGCCTGGGTGGCGACGGCGAGGGCCTCGCGGTGGGGGTAGCGGGCGGCGCCGACGCGGAAGACCGGGGTCAGCCCGCCGAGGCCGATCGCGTCGACCTTGCCATCGTAGGCGCGCACGAGCTCGGCCGCGCGGGCGGTGTCGCCGTTGGCGCCGATCCGCTCGACCTCGATGTGCTGGCCGAGAATGGTGGTGGAGAAGCGGTAGTCGCGGGCGGAGGAGCCAAGACTGATGCTCACAATGCGCTTCATCGCGGATGCTCCCCGTCAAGCGTGTGCGGGCGGACTCTGGCCAAAGTATAGCATTGTTGCGCGCGGTGCCGCGCGCGTGTCCCGGCGCAGTTTGGCCACCGCCGGTTGCATTTGCGGCGTTAGACAGCCCCATACGGCTGTGCTACAATCCCGCCGTACTGCTCCGAGCCTACAAGGAGGACGCCCATGCGGATGGAGCGCAACCTGGGCATGGACCTGGTCCGCTCGACGGAGGCGGCCGCGCTGCGCAGCGGGCGCTGGATGGGCCGCGGCGATAAGATCGGCGCCGACCAGGCCGCCGTCGACGCAATGCGCTTCTCCCTCGACGGGGTGCCGATGAACGGCGTGGTCGTGATCGGCGAGGGCGAGAAGGACGAGGCCCCGATGCTGTACCAGGGCGAGCGGGTCGGCAACGGCGAGGGCCCCGAGATGGACGTGGCCGTCGACCCGGTCGAGGGCACCACCCTGCTGGCCGAGGGTATGCCCGGCGCGATCGCCGTGGTCGCCATCGCCGAGCGCGGCTCGCTCTACAACTGGCAGGGCATCGCCTACATGGACAAGCTCGCCGTCGGCGAGCGGGCCAAGGGCGTGATCGACATCAACGCCCCCGTGGCCTATAACGTCCGCGCCGTGGCTCGCACGCTCAACAAGCAGATCGAGGACGTGACGGTGGTCGTGCTCGACCGGCCCCGCCACAAGGAGTTGATCCGCGAGATCCGCGAAACCGGCGCCCGGATCAAGCTCATCCTCCACGGCGATGTGAGCGCCGGGGTCATGACGGCCATCCAGGAGCCCCCCGCCGACCTGCTCATGGGCATCGGCGGCGCCCCCGAGGCCGTGATTACCGCCTGCGCGATGAAGTGCCTCGGCGGCGAGATCCAGTGCAAGGTGTGGGCCCGCAACGACGAGGAGCGGGCCCGCATGGACGAGCTCGGCCTCAACAGCAAGACGGTCTACACCACCAAGGACCTCGTCAAGGGCGAGAATGTGTATGTCGCCGCCACTGGGATCACCCCCGGCGAGTTCCTGCGCGGCGTCGAGTACTTCGGCGGCGGCGCCCGCACCCACAGCGTGGTCATGCGCTCCCGCTCCGGCACGGTGCGCTATATCGACGCCACCCACCGCTGGGACAAGCTGATGCGCATCTCGAACATGCCCTACGGCTAGACTCCTGAGGCAGGCGGCCGGGCGGGGCCGGCGGTTCGGCGCAGGCCCTTCCTGCGCCACGCCCCGCCTGCCGCCTGCCTTTCCACGAGCATCACTGTCTTCGGCCGACGGGGCCGAAGGTAGCACACCCTATGCAACGAGCTCTCCTCCCCCCCGAGCGGCTGCGCGATGCGCTCGTCCGCTCGCCCGCCCTTGCCGTCGCCCTGGCCCTCGCGCTCGGCGGCGCCGTGGGTGGGGCCGCCGCCTTCGGCCCCATGTACGCCGCCGCCGGCCTGGTCGCCCTCGCCGTCGGCTACGCCGTGCTAATCTCCGTCGAGGCCGGCCTGATCGCCGTCTTCGCCATCGCCACCCTGATCCCGTTCGGCACTCTGCCGTTCAAGGCCATCATCACGCCGAACTTCCTCACGCTGGCCCTGGTCGCCCTCGCCGCCGTCTGGGTGCTGCGCCTGCTGGCCCGCTCCGACGCCTATGAGCTGCGGCTGTCGCCCCTCGGCCTCCCTCTGCTCGGCTTTGTCGGGCTGACCTTTTTCTCGCTGTTTCTGGGCGCCCGCGGCCTGCCGGACACCCTCACGCTCCATAACTATGCGAAGTTCGTGCTCGGCGTGCTGCTGTTCTTCAGCGTGATCAACACCGTGCGCGACCGGGAGCAGGCCCGGCTGCTCCTGCGCGCCGTGATCCTCTGCGGCGGCCTCGCCGCCCTGACCGGCCTTGTGCTGTATGTCCTGGGCGACGCCACGGCGCTGCGCCTGCTTGTGTCGCTCGGCCGGATCGGCTACCCCACCGGCGGGCGCGTGCTGCGCTATGTCGAGGACGACCCGGACGGCCTGGAGCGCGCGATCGGGCTCGGCGTCGACCCGAACAGCTTTGGCGGCATGCTGGCCCTGATCGCCGTGCTGGGCGCCGCCCAGCTTATGGCCGCGCGGCCCATCCTGCGCCGCTGGGTGCTATTCCTTGTCGTAGGGGTGACGGGCCTGGTCCTCCTGCTGACCTTCTCGCGGGCGGCGCTGCTGGGGCTGGCGATCGCGGCGGCCTACCTGGCCACGGTGCGCTACCGCCGGCTGTGGTGGCTGATGCTGGCCGCGGCCGCGGTGGGCGGGCTGCTCCTGTTCGGCCTCGGCATCGCCGACGAGTTCACCGACCGCTTTGTGTCGGGCGTGCAGTTCGAGGACCAGGCCCAGCAGATGCGGCTGGCCGAGTTCCGCAACGCGGTCGCGATCATCGAGCGCTACCCGGCCTTCGGGATCGGCTTCGGCCAGGCCCCCGACATCGACCTGACCGCGGGGGTGAGCAGCATCTACCTGGCGATCGGGCAGCGCATGGGCTTGATCGGCCTGGCCGCCTTTCTGGCCCTGGTGGGCGCCTGGTTCGCGATCACGCTGCGGGCCCTGCCGACCCTGGACGAGGAGCGGGCGAGCTGGCTGCTCGGCTGCCAGGGCGGGGTGGTGGCGGCGCTGGCGGTGGGGCTGGCCGACCACTACTTCTTCAACATCGAGTTCAGCCACATGGTGGCCCTATTCTGGGGCACCGTCGGGCTCGGCATGGCGATCGTCGCGCTGCCGCGGGAATCAGCCGCCGAGCGATAGCGAGCGATGCCAGTGCAGCGCCAGCGACCGACAAGCGAAACCGCGCCGACGATCGACCCGCGCTGGGTCGGCCTTGGCTTCGCCGTCTTCGCCCTGGCCCTGCTGGCCTACGCCATGGCCCGCCAGCCGGACCCGGGCCTGCTCGTCGTCCTGGCCGGCCTCGCCATCGCCGCCCCCGGCGCCGGTATGCTCAGCGGCGCCCGCCGACCCGCCCTGCGCCGCCTGGCCCTCGGGCTGCTCGGCGCCGGCGCATCGCTGGCCCTGATCGCCGTTGCCCTGGACGGCGGGCTGCTCGCCGCGATCTGGCCCGCCCTGCTGCTCCCCGTCTTCGCGGCCATCCTGCTCATCCCCGGCCCGGCCGGCCTGGGCACCGCCGCCGCGATCTGGGCCGGCTACGCCCTGCTGATCTTGCTCGTCCCGCCGGCGGACTGGCTCGACGCCGCAGCGGCATGGTTGCTCCAGACGGCCGTGGCCGGCCTGCTCTCGCTGCTGCTGGAGCGCACGGTGAGCGCCCAGCGCGCCCTCGCCGCCCGGGCCACCGAGCGCGAGCGGGCCATGCGCAGCATCCTGGAGGTCAGCAACCGCCTGCGCATCTCCACCAGCGTCCAGCGCATCCTGGAGGAGGTGGCGGCGGCGGTGCAGGCCGCCGGCGACTTCGACTGTGTCGCGCTCAGCCTGGTGGACTGGAGCCGGGGGGTGGCGCGGGTGGGGGTTGCGATCGGGGCCAGCGGCCGGCGGCTCGGGGCGGTCGAGGGGCTGGCCTTCCCCTACGCCGACATGGCCGCGCTGGTCGAGGCCGGGCGGCCCTCGGGCGCCCACGCCGTCGAGGTCGACGCGCTGCCCTTCCGCTCGCTCGCCGGCGAGCTGCACCTGGTGCTGCCCCTCGCCAGCGGCCTGGACGAGGTGCGCGGCCTGCTCACTGTTTCGGCCGCCCGCGCGGCCCGCAGCGTGCTCGTGGAGGCCCTGCCGCTGCTGGAGCTGCTGGCCAACCAGGCCGCCGCCGCCCTCGACAACGCCGAGCTGTACACCACCCTGGAGCAGCGCGTCCAGCAGGCCACGGCCGACCTCGAGCGCAGCGCGGGCGAGCTGCGCGGCGCCCGCGACCGGGCCGAGGTGCTGTACCATATCGCCCGCGCCCTCAGCGTGACCCTCGACGAGCGCCAGGTGCTGGAGCAAACCCTGAGCCTGATCGCCCAGCACATGGGCGCCGACCGCGGCGGGATCATGCTCGTCGAGCCGAACAGCGGGCGCCTGGTCTACCGCACCACCCTCGAGCGCTCGAAGGCCGGCCAGTCGACCGGGCTGGAGCGCGGGCAGGGCCTGGCCGGCTGGGTGCTGGCCAACCGCGAGCCGGCGATCGTGCCCGACACCCGCCGCGACGCGCGCTGGCAGGTGCGCTCCAGCTACGACGAGCAGGGCCGTGCGGCCCTGGCCGTCCCGATCATGCTGGAGCAGGAGGCCCTGGGCGTGCTCATCCTGATCCACCCCGAGGTGGGCCACTTCACCCCCGGCGACGCCCAGATCGCCACGGCCGCCGCCGGCCAGGCCGCCGCGGCGCTCTCCAAGGCCCAGCTCTACCGCTATGTCAGCGAGCAGAGCGAGCACCTCGGCGTGGTCGCCCGCCAGCGCGAGGAGGAGGCCAGCCGGCTGATGTCGACCCTGCGCAGCCTGGGCGACGGCGTGGTGGTGGGCGACCGGCTGGGCCGGGTGCGGATCGTCAACCCGGCGGCCGAGCAGATCCTGGGTATCACGGCCGAGGCCTTTCTCGGCCGGCCCATGCGCGAGCTGCCCGGCGTCCCCGACGATATTGCCGCCGCCGACGCCGACAGCCTGATGCAGAAGTTCAGCGTCGGCGAGCGCACGGTGCGGGCCCACTGCGCCGCCGTCCACTCCTCCAAGGGCGAGTCGCTCGGTGGGGTGGTGGTCTACCACGACCTGACCCGCGAGGAGATCGCCGACCGGCTGAAAAGCGAGCTGGTGGCGACGGCCTCCCACGAGCTGCGCACGCCGATGACGAGCATCCGCGGCTTTGTCGACATGCTGCTGATCGGCACCTTCGGCGAGGTGAGCGAGGGCCAGCGCGAGCCGCTGCGGATCATCAAGAACAATGTGGTGCGGCTGGTGCAGCTGATCGACGAGCTGCTCGACATGTCGCGCATGGAGGCCGGCGAGGTGCGGCTGCGCCGCGAGGAGCTGGACGTGGCCGCCCTGCTGCGCGATGTGACGGCGATGCTCGACGGGCAGTTCCGCGAGCGGGCGATCGCCCTGCACCTCGACCTGCAGGATGGGCTGCCGCGGGTGCTGGCCGACCGCCAGCGGATCGAGCAGGTGGCCCTGAACCTGATCGGCAACGCCTGCAAGTACACCCCGCGCGGCGGCCAGGTCTGGGTGTCGCTGCGCAACGGCGGCGACGAGCTGCGGGTGGACGTGCGCGACACTGGCGTCGGCATCGCGGAGGAGGCCCAGCAGCACATCTTCACGCCCTTCTACCGCGCCGACAACCCCCTGCGCGACGAGGTGGGCGGCACCGGCCTCGGCCTGAGCATCACCCGCCGGCTCGTCGAGCTCCACGGCGGCCGGATCTGGTTCGAGAGCGCGACCGAGCGCGGGAGCACCTTCAGCTTCACCCTGCCGCTGATGCTGCCGCAGGTGGGGCGATAGGGGGATGGGCTGTGGTAGGCCGCGGGCGAGGCTATCGGCGCTGGGCTATACAATCCTCTGGCGGGAGCGTGCTATAATTTTACGCCACCGAATCATAGCGTAACGCCCAAAGCCTAACACCCAAAGCTTAACCATATCATGAGCGGCAAACAAGATAACCCCGGCGTGGTGGCGGAGAACCGCAAGGCCCGCCACGACTACAGCGTCGAGGAGACGGTCGAGGCCGGGATCGTGCTGACCGGGAGCGAGATCAAGTCCGTGCGGGCCGGCAAGGTCAACCTGCGCGGCAGCTACGCCCGCGTTTATAACGACGAGGTGTTCCTCTACGAGGCCCACATCTCAACCTACGAGCAGTCGGGCACCCACTTCAACCACGAGCCGACCCGCCCGCGCAAGCTGCTGCTCCACCGACGCGAGATCAGCCGCCTGGAGGGCCTGGTCCGCCAGAAGGGGCTGACCCTGGTGCCCCTGCGGATCTACTTCAAGGGCCGCCGGGCCAAGCTCGAGCTGGCCGTCGCCCGCGGCAAGAAGAACTACGACCGCCGCGAGGACATCGCCAAGCGCGACGCCCAGCGCGACATCGAGCGCGCCATGAAGTCGCGCTCGCGCGAATGAGCTCCCACGCCGTCGGCTACTTGGAGCTGCTGCGGCGCAACCGGAACTTCCGCCGGCTGTGGTACGGCCAGATCGTCAGCCAGCTCGGCGACTGGCTCGACAGCATCGCGCTGTTCACACTGCTGCTGAACCTGACCGGGTCGGGCCGGGCGGTGGGCCTGCTGCTGGTGGCCGAGTTCCTGCCCGCCGCCATCGTCGGGCCCTTCGCCGGCGTGGTGGTGGACCGGCTGCCGCGCCGGCTGGTGCTCGTCGCCAGCGACATCGGCCGGGCTGCCCTGGTGTTGCTCCTGCTGTTCGCCCGCGGCCCCGACGACCTGTGGCTGATCTATACGGCTGTGGGGCTGAAGGTGGCTCTTTCCGCCTTCTTCGAGCCGGCCCGCTCGGCCATCCTGCCCGCCCTCTGCTCGCGCGAGGAGCTGGTGGCCGCCAACGCGATCAGCGGCGCGACCTGGTCGGCCATGCTTGCGATCGGCGCCGCCCTCGGCGGCCTGGTCGCCGGTTTGCTCGGCGTGCACGCCGCCTTCCTGCTCGACGCCGCATCCTACCTGCTATCCGCCGCCCTGATCGCCACTGTGCGCGTGCCGCGGGTGGCGCCTGGGGCACCGGGACAGGAGGACGGGGCGACAAGGGGACAGGGCGACAAGGGGGCGGGGGGCGGTCTGGCCGCCGGTGTCGGCGGCGCTGCGCGGGAGCTGCGCGAGGGCGTGCGCTTTGTGTTCGGCGACCGGGCGGTGGCCTGGCTGACCTTTACCAAGATGATCTGGAGCCTGGGCGCGGGGGCTCTGCTGCTGCTCACTCTGTACGGCCGCGAGCTGTTTCCGCTCGGGCGCGATGGGGCCTTCAGCATCGGCCTGCTCTACGCGGCCCGCGGCGTGGGGACGGGGATCGGGCCGCTCGTGGCGCTGCGGGTCGGCGGCGGCGGGCCGGCCTTTCTGCGCCGCATGATCGCCCCGGCCTTTCTGCTGACCGGGGCGGGCTACCTGGCGGCCAGCGGCGCGCCGACGCTCGCGGTAGCGATGCTGTGCGTTCTCTGCGCCCATATGGGCGGGAGCGTGCAGTGGGTGTTTAGCACGGCCCTGCTCCAGCTGCGCGTGCCGGACCGGCTGCTCGGCCGGGTCTTCGCGATCGAGTACGCCGGCATGACCCTCGCCACGGCCCTGTCCAGCTACCTCACCGGCCTGGCCCGCGACGCCGGGGCCTCGCCGCGAGCCCTCGCCGTCGCCACGGGGCTGATCTTCGCCCTTGGCGGCCTGACCATGTTCGCCGCCCTCCGCCGCCCGGACGAGCTCGCGGCCGCGGCCGATTGACCGCGGCCCCCGCTTCGCTCCTCGCCATTCGCCACCGGACAAGCTCGCCCTTGCGGGCGGCCGGCCGTGGCTTACTCCTCGCCGGCGGCCCGCTTGCGGGCGCGCTCCTTGGCGGCGCGGAGCCGGGCCAGGGCGTCGTCGCCGTCGGCGGCGGGGGGCTTGGGCGGCGGGGCCGGCGGCACGTGCTGCGGGCCACCGGCGCTCGGCGCGGCGGGCGCCGGCGGGGCGGGCGGCTCGGGCTCGCCGCTGATCCGGGCGGCGGCGCGACGCTTGGCCCGGGCCAGCCCCTCCAGCGTTGGGTCGGCGGGGGGCGGCGGGGCCGCGCGGCGGGGCCGGCCGCCGGCCAGGGCGCTGGCGAAGGCGAAGTCGCTGCGGCGCAGCATCAAGCGGCGCAAAGCGATGTCGAGGGGCAGCAGGATGAGCGCGAGCAGCAGCAGCGGCAGCCCGATCTCCTGTGCCCGGGTGACCAGCTCGGCGAGCGGGGCGAAGGCGTCGGCGGGGGCGGCGAGGGCCGCGCCGCCGGTGCGGCCGGCGAGCTCGGCCAGCAGGCCCGGGTTGGCCTGGGAGCCGCGGTACTCGGAGGAGTAGGGCACCACCATGCCCGCCGTCTCCTGGACAACCACCCGGTCGCCGTCGGCGCCGCTGATCTGCACCAGGTAGGTGCCGGGCGACGGGCTCGGCAGGCGGCCCAGGTACTCGTTCGGGCCCACCTGGGGGAGGGCGATCTCCTGGCGGGTGCCGTCGCCGCCGATCAGGGTGGCCGAAACCTGGAGGTTCTCCTGGCCGGAGCTGGTGGCGAGACGCACTGTCGTCTCGGCGCCGGCCACCTGCACCTCGGCGCTGATCTCCTGGCCGCCGCGCACGGGCAGCACGTCGTCGACGAGCTGGGCGGCAAAGCGGGGAAACTGGTCCCAGGCGACCCACTGGCGGGCCCACTGGCCCTTGGTGTCGCTGAGCCAGGCCGCGCTGCGGCCGAGGCCGAACTGCCAGGTGGCGAGCAGGGGCTGCTCGTCGTCGGTGGCGAGCACCATGCGGGCGGCGTCTTTGAGCGTGCTGCCATTAAAGCCGAGCAGCTGCGGGAAGCCGTTGAAGCCGGTCAGGATGGGGCTGTCGGCGGTGACGATGGGCGTGAAGGGCCGCTCGACGATGTAGTTGCCGACGGTGGTGATCGTTTCCTGGACAAAGATCTGCGGCACCTCGGCCATGTCCTGGGCCGGGTAGTAGCGCCCGCCGCCGTCGAGGGCCAGGCGCTCCAGGTAGTCGGCGGAGCCGCCGCCCGCCGCCACCACTGTCAAGGTGATGCCCTGGTCGCGCAGGCGCTCGGCCAGGTCGGACTGGTCGCCGCCGGAGCCCCAGCCGTCCGTCAGCAGGACGATGTGCTTGATCCGGGCGTCCACCCCGGTCAGCATATCCTCGGCCTCCAGCAGGCCGGCCCGCACGTTGGTGCTTCCGCGGGGCTCGACCGGGCTCATCGCGTCGATTACGCTATCGACTGTGGCGCCCTGGGTGACCTCGATCGTGCGGGTGGCCCGGCTATCGAAGCTGACCACGCCGAGGCTGTCCTGGGGGCCGAGCAGGACGGAGGCCTGGGCGACCGCCTCCTTGGCGATGTCGATCTTGCGCTCGCCGCTGGTGCTCTGGGTGCTGCCGCGGTCGGGGCTGGTGCAATGGCAGGCGTCCATCGAGCCCGACTTGTCGATCACGAAGACCAGGGCCAGGTCGGGCCGCTCCTCGCGGTCCCGCACGTCCATGTAGACGGGCAGGGCCTCCTCGACGGGGGTGCGGCCGTAGCCGCCC
>Ga0164290_1001518_pt1 | contig 31617 bp, 27 predicted proteins | sample Micstemetagenome_FD_108782 | JGI IMG/M metagenome (GOLD analysis project Ga0164290, IMG submission 108782) | Contaminated culture microbial community from soil near Moab, Utah, USA - Microcoleus steenstrupii SON62 (Illumina Assembly) | ecosystem: Environmental > Terrestrial > Soil > Soil crust...
GCGCGTCGAGGGCGAGACCCAGACGGCCGGCGCCCTGGTCGAGACCACGGCCCGCGAAGCCGCCGCCGCCAGCACCGCCGCCATCGCCGCCGATGAGGCGATCAAGCCCCTGCGCGAGGAGGCGACGGTGGCCGCCGCCATCCTGGGTCGCCTGGCCATTGAACGCGACCGGGTCGAGCGGGAAGCCGAAGGCGCCCAGGCCGAGGTCGCCCGCCTGAGCACCGAGCTCGCCCGGATCGACGCGGACAACGCCCGCGAGGCGCACATCGTCGAGGATGCCGGGGCGGCCCTGGAACGGCTGGGAGCCGACATCGCCGCCGTCGAGGCCGAGATCGCCGCAGCGCCTTCGCGGATGCCTGAGCTGGAGGCCGAGGCGAAAGCCGCCGAGGAGGCCCGCGCCAAGGCCGACGGCGAGGTCGAACGACTGGCCGCCTCGGTCGCCGCTGACGAGGCGCGTCGCCGGGCCGCCGAGGCCCGGCTGGACGATGCCCGATCGCGGCTGAACCGCACGGTGCGGGCGCTTGATCAGGCCAGGTCGGAGCGGGCCGCCATCGGCCCGGCCAACGATCCCGAGGTGCAGGCCGCCAAGGCGAAACTCAGCGAAGCGGAAGCTCAGCTGGCGGAGGCCCGCGCCGCCGTCGAGGCCGCCGAAAACGCCCGCGGCGACGCCGCCCGGGCCGAACAGTCGGCGCGCGACGAGATGCGCAAGCTGGAGGACCAGCTGGGCCGGTTGAAGACCGAGGCCCGGGGTCTGGCCCAGCTTTCGGCCCGGCCGGCCAAGAGTTCTTACGCGCCGGCCCTGGACTCGGTGAAGCCCGGCAAGGGCTATGAGGCCGCGCTCGCCGCCGCCCTGGGCGAGGACCTGGATGCGGCGCTCGACGCCCGCGCCGCCGCCTACTGGGGCACGCGCGACCTGGCCGCGCCGACCTGGCCGGCCGGGGCCGAACCGCTGGCGCCGCTGGTCGACGCACCGAAGGAGCTGGCCACCCGCCTCGCTTTCACGGCGCTGGTCGCCCGCGCCGACGGAGGCAAGCTGCAGGGCGCGCTGGAGCCGGGCTGCCGGCTGGTCAGCAAGGAAGGTGACCTCTGGCGCTGGGACGGCTTCGTGGCCCGGGCAGAGGCGCCCAAACCGGCGGCGATCCGGCTGGAACAACGTAACCGCCTGGCCGAGGCTGAGGCGGAGATCGAACGGCTGACGCCGCTGCATGAGGCGGCGGCGACGAAGGCCCGCGAGACCCAGGCCGCCTTCAAGGCCGCGGAAGCCAATCTCGGGACAGTGCGATCCGCGCCGCGCGAGATTGAGCGCACCCTGGCCGCCGCCCGCGACACCGTTGAGCGGCTCGACCGGGAAGCGGCGCGCCGCGATGCCCGCGCCCAGTCGCTCGACGAGACCATCGCCCGCTTCGAGGCCGAACGGGTCGAGGCCCAGGCCGGGTTCGAGACCGCCGAGGCCGGCATCGACGGCGACGGTGGCGACAGCCTGTCACCCATGCTGGAAGCGGCCCGCGCCGCCGCCGGCGCCGCCCGCGAAGCCGCCGCCCTGGCCCGCTCCGCCCTCGACGCCGAACGCCGTGAGCGCGACGGCCGGGCCCGCCGGCTGGAAGGCCTGACCCGCGACCTGGAAGACTGGACCCGTCGCTCGGCCGCCGCCGCCAGGCGGATCGAGGCGCTGGACCAGGATCGCCTCATTGCCCAGGCGGCCATGACCCAGGCCAAGGATGCGCCGAGCCTGATCGAGGAACGCCGGGCCCGGCTGATGGACGAGTTCGGCGTCGCCGAGGCCCGACGCGACAAGGCCGGCGACGCGCTGGACCAGGCCGAGACCGATCGCGCCGCCGCCGAACGGGGCCTGCGGGCCGCCGAGGCCGCCGCCTCCGAGGCCCGCGAAGCCCGTGCCACCCTGACCGCCCGCCTCGACGCCGCCCGCGACCGTTTCGGCGAGATCGCCGGCAACATCCGCGACGCCGCCAAGATGGAGCCGGAGGAACTGGGCCGCCGCATCGCCGAGGAGGCCGTCGCCGTCCCCAAGGACGCCGAAGGTATCGAGGCCCACCTGTTCCAGCTGGAGCGGGAGCGCGAGGCCATCGGCGCGGTCAACCTGCGGGCCGAGGAAGAGAGCGTCGAACAGACCGCCCGCGTCCAGCAGATGAAGACCGAGCGCGCCGACCTGACCGGCGCCATCGCCAAGCTCCGCGCCGGCATCGAGGAATTGAACGCCGAGGGCCGCACCCGCCTGCTGGCCGCCTTCGAGGTCATCAACGGCCACTTCAAGACCCTCTTCCAGGCCCTGTTCGGCGGCGGCGAGGCCGAGCTTCGGTTGATCGAAAGCGATGATCCGCTGGAAGCAGGGCTGGAAATCTACGCCTGCCCGCCCGGCAAGCGCCTCTCCACGATGAGCCTGATGAGCGGTGGGGAGCAGGCCCTGACCGCCAGCGCCCTGATCTTCGGCGTCTTCCTGGCCAACCCGGCCCCGATCTGTGTTCTCGACGAGGTCGATGCCCCGCTCGATGACGCCAACGTCGACCGCTACTGCAACATGCTGAACGAGATGCGCTTGCGCACCCAGACCCGCTTCATCGCCATCACCCACAACGCGGTGACGATGAGCCGGATGGACCGGCTGTTCGGGGTGACCATGCCCGAGCGGGGCATCAGCCAGCTGGTCAGCGTCGATCTGCTGCAGGCCGAGGCGCTGGTCGCGGCGGAGTAGCGGTTCGGTACGGTCACGACTCACCTCGCGGGTTGCTGGTCGTCGCAGCAGTCGGGCCAGCCCCTGGGGCCGGGTCAAGGGTGGTCTTTCCAGCGTCGCGAAATCCCGTCTACTCTCCGTGCAACGCCAGCCGGAGCCTCCCCATGAAACGCGCCCTTATCGTCGGTCTCGCTATCGCCTTCACCGCCGGGGGCGCCCTCGCCTACGACGCCGCCTCGCAGATCAAGGACCGGCAGGCCGGCATGAAGCAGATCGGGGGCAACATGAAGGGGCTCTACGACACACTCAGCGGCGACAAGGACCCGACAAAAATCAAGAGCTATGCCGCCAACATCGACGGTCTGGCCAAAAAGCTTCCCGGCTGGTTCCCGGCCGGCACCGGTCCCTCCAGCGGCGAAAAGACCAAGGCCCGGGCGGAGGTCTGGACCGACCCGGTCGGCTTCAAGGCGTCCGCCGCCGACTTCGCCGCCCAGGCCGCCAGGCTGAACGCGGCCGCCCAGAGCGGCGATGCGGAAAAGGTGCAGGCCGCCTTCGCCGCCACGCGCGGGACCTGCAAGAGCTGTCACGACAAGTATCAGGCCAAGTAGTCGTGCCCGCGCTGATCTGGGACCTGCCGACCCGGCTGTTCCACTGGCTGCTGGCGGCCCTGGTCGCCTTCTCCTGGTGGAGCCATGAGGGCCATCTCGACTGGCACAGGCTCAGCGGCTTCGCCATCGCCGGTCTGCTGGTCTTTCGGCTGTGGTGGGGGATCGCCGGCAGTTCGACGGCGCGGTTCGCCGGGTTCCTGAAAGGCCCGGCGGGGATCGCCGCCTATCTGAAGGGCGGCGCGGCCGGGGCGCCGGGGCACAATCCGCTGGGCGGTTTGAGCGTGGCGGCCATGCTGCTGGTGCTGATCGCCCAGGTCGGGCTCGGCCTGTTCGCCATCAACGAGGACTTCGAGGGCGGGCCGCTGACCAAATACGTCGACTACGACACCGGCCTGGCGATCGCCGGCTGGCATGAAACGATGTTCAACGTCCTGCTGGGGCTGATCGTCCTGCACCTGCTGGCCATCGGCTACTACGCGGCGCGGAAGAAGAACCTTGTCGGACCGATGATCACCGGCAAGGGCGCGTTGGCGGAGGGCGTGGACGCGCCGGTCATGGCCCCGCTGTGGCGGCTGCTCGTCGGCCTGGTGCTGGGCGGCGGGACTTTCGGGATTCTCTATTGGCTGAATGGGCAGGCGTCGGCATTCTAGGCCAAATTTGAAAACCGGGTATGGCGGGAGACCAGTATGAAGTTCCAGATCACAGCCTTGGCGATGTTTGCCAGCCTTGGGCTTTCCGGCCTCGCCGCCGCCCAGACGCCCCCGGCCGCCCCCCCGGCCGCCCCCCCGGTCGCCAACGACTATTCGAATCCCGAGACCTGGCTCTGCCTGCCGGGCCGGACCAGCGACGCCTGTGGTGTCGACCTGTCCGCGACGGTCGTCGAGACGGACGGCAAGAGCGACAAGATCACTCTCCAGGCCTCGCCAGCGCCATCGAACATCGACTGCTTCTACGTCTATCCGACGGTCTCGACCGACCCGACGCCCAACAGCGACATGACCATCGACGAGGCCGAGCGCCGGGTGGTCGCCGTGCAGTTCGCGCGGTTCCGGAACGTCTGCCGGCCCTTCGCCCCGATGTACCGGCAGGTCACCCTGTCGGCCCTGCGCCAGTACATGACCGGCCAGAACCCGGGCGCCAGCCGCGAGCTGGCCTACAATGACGTCAAGGCCGCCTGGGACTGGTATCTGGCCAATGAGAACAAAGGCCGCGGCGTCGTTCTGATCGGCCACAGCCAGGGCTCGGGGGTCATCGCCGAACTGGTCAAGCGCGAGATCGACGGCAAGCCGATCCAGAAGCAGATCGTCGGGGTGATGCCGATCGGCGCCAATGTGCCGGTCGACGAGAAGGGCATGTTCGGCTCCATTCCCAGCTGTTCGGCCAGGGGCCAGACCGGCTGTCTGATCTCCTATGTCAGCTTCAGCGACAGCGTCCCGCCAGCGCCGACCAGCCGCTTCGGCAAGGTCGAGGGGGCCGGCCTGCACGCGGCCTGCGTCAACCCGGCGGCGCTGGGTGGCGGCAAGGGCGAGCCGGTCTCCTACCACTGGAACCGTCCCTTGACGGGGAGCGCCCCGCCGGTTGCCTGGGCCAGGGACCTGGCGGTGGATACGCCCTACGTCACCACCCCCGGCCTGCTGACCACCGAATGCGTGCGCAGCGGCGAGTTCAGCTATCTGAAGGTGACGACCAACGCCGACCCGGCCGATGCGCGCACCGACACGGTCCCCGGCGACATCGTCGTCTTCGGCAAGGTCGACGCCAACTGGGGCCTGCACCTGGTCGACATGAATGTGGCGATGGGCGACCTGGTTGATATCGTTCACCAGCAGGCCGTGGCCTGGAAGAAGAGCCAATAGGCCCCAAAAGGAAACCCGCGCCGTGAAGACTCCCCTCATCGCACTCGGCGCGGCCCTCCTGCTGGCGGGCGGCGCGGGCTGCGCCCAGGCCCAGAACCCGGTCAGCTTCGCCGCCAACGACTATGGAAAGCCGGAGACCTGGCTGTGCCTGCCCGGCCGGTCGGACCCCTGTTCGACCCAGGACCTGACGACCTCGGTGATCGCCGCCGACGGCGGGGTGACGGTGGAGCCCTTCCTGCGCGCGGCGGATCCGGGCATCGACTGCTTCTACGTCTATCCGACCATCTCCACGGACAAGACGGCCAACAGCGACATGACCCCGGACGACGAGCCCCGGGTGGCGGCGGTGCATTTCGCCCGCTTCAGCAGCGTCTGCCGCACCTTCAGCCCCCTCTATCGCCAGGTGACCCTGGCGGCGCTGGGCAAGACCATGAGTGGCCAGCCCTCGGGGGCCGACATGGAACAGCCCTACAAGGACGTGAAGGCGGCCTTCGACTGGTACCTGGCCAACGAGAACAAGGGCCGTGGCATCGTCCTGATCGGCCACAGCCAGGGGGCGGGCATCATCCAGCGGCTGACCCGCGACTACTTCGACGGCAAGCCGCTGCAGAAGCAGCTGGTCGGGACGATGCCGATCGGCTGGAGCGTGCCGGTCGACGACAAGGGCCTGTTCGGGACCATCCCCAGCTGTTCGAAGCTCGGTCAGACCGGCTGCCTCATCTCCTACGTCAGCTTCCGCGACACCCTGGGCCCGGTTCCGGCGACGCTGTTCGGGCGGGTGCAGGGGGCCGGGCTGCACGCGGCCTGCGTGAACCCGGCGGCGCTGGGGGGCGGCAAGGCAGCGGCGCACAGCTATCTGCGGACCAAGAGCGGGGCCGGCAAGCAGCCCTGGGTCCAGGGCAAGAGCATCGAGACGGGCTATGTCTCGGTCCCCGGCCTGCTGACCACCGAGTGCGTCCGCGAAGGCGCGCACAGCTATCTGAAGGTGACCACCAACGCCGACCCGGCCGATCCGCGCACCGACAGCATCGGCGGCGACCAGAACAACAACGACCCGCTATGGGGTCTGCATACGCTCGACATGAACATCGGCATGGGCGACCTGATCGCCGTGGTGAAGGCGCAGGCGGCGGGCTGGAAGACGGCGCCCTGATCCTTCTCCCGCTCGTCGGGAGAAGGGATCGCTACGCGAGCATGTCCAGCAGCACGCCGGTCATCTTGTCGGCTGTGCGGATCACCTCGGCGTTGGCCTTGAAGGCGACCTTGGCCTCGATCTGTTCGACCGCCTCTTTCGCCAGATCGACGTTCGAATCCATGCCCCAGGACGCGGTGCGGCGGGCGCTGGCGTCGAGGCGTTGGGTGGCGGCCATGAGGCCGGCGGTGGCTGAGTTGATCGCCTGCATGGGCTGAAGTTATCGAGGCGCGGTTAAGTCCTTGCGTCCAAACAGGGTAAATCCGCATCCCGGCCTTTCCCCCGCCGTGCGCCGGTGCTTAAAACACCTGTATGAGCGGCAAGACCGAAAGCCCGACCGAACCCTTCAAGCGCGCGCTGGCCCATGCCGCGCGGTCTCTGGCCGAGATGCCGGACCTGGAGGTGGTGTTCTCCGGCGACGGGCCGCAGCTGTCCGGCAACCGGGCGGTGCTGCCGCATCCGCCGCGCGACCTGACCATGGCCGAGGCCTCGCGGATTCGCGGGCTGGCCGACCAGATGGCCCTGCGCCTGGCGCACCATGACGCCGTCGCCCATTCGCGCGGCCGACCGGCCTCGCCGCAGGGCCAGGCGGTGTTCGAGGCCGTCGAGCAGGCGCGGATCGAGGCCATCGGCGCCAACAACCTGGGCGGCGTGCGCAAGAACCTGACGACGGTTCTGGAGCTCAGCCTCGAGCGCAAGGGCCTGGCCCGCATCCAGGACCGGGCCAACGCGCCGCTGGCCGACATTGTCAGCCTGATGGTCCGCGAGCGGCTGACCGGCCAGCAACCGCCCGAGCCGGTGCGGCCGCTGGTCGACATGTTCCGCGCCGAGATCGAGGCCAAGGCCGGTCCTGACCTCGAAAGGCTGCTGAGCAGCATCGACGACCAGGCCGCCTTCGCCAAGGTGACCAAGGCCATCCTGCGCGACCTCGACATGGGCGACGAGGGCGCCGACCCGACCGAGGGCGAAGAGGACGAGCAGGGCGAGGAACAGCAGGAGCAGTCGGAAGACACCGACGGCGACGGCGAGGGACAGTCGCCGGAAGGCTCCTCGATGCAGGAGACCGAAACCACCGACAGCGACCAGGACGACGGCGAGGAACAGGCGGTCGAGAGCGAGGACGATCCCGACGCCGAGATGAGCGACGAGGCCCCGGAGATGGGCGACGGCGCCAAGCCCGCCCGGCCGGACCCCAAGGACAGCGGCCGCCCCGAGCCGGCCTACAAGATCTTCACCAGCGCCCACGACGAGATCGAGCCGGCCGAGGATCTCTGCGATCCCGAGGAACTGACCCGCCTGCGCGCCTATCTCGACCAGCAGCTGGCCAGTCTTTCCAGCGTGGTCTCGCGTCTGGCCAACAAGCTGCAGCGGCGGCTGCTGGCCCAGCAGAACCGCTCCTGGCAGTTCGATCTGGAAGAGGGGATGCTGGACGTCGCCCGCCTGCCCCGGATCATCATCGACCCGACCGCGCCGCTGAGCTTCAAGCAGGAGAGCGACACCGACTTCCGCGATACGGTCGTTACCCTGCTGATCGACAATTCCGGCTCGATGCGCGGGCGGCCGATCATGGTGGCGGCGGTCTGCGCCGACATCCTGGCGCGGACGCTGGAGCGCTGCGCGGTCAAGGTCGAGATCCTCGGCTTCACCACCCGGGCCTGGAAGGGCGGTATCAGCCGCGACGACTGGATCAAGGCCGGCAAGCCCGCCTCCCCCGGCCGTCTGAACGACCTGCGCCACATCATCTACAAGTCCGCCGACAGCCCCTGGCGGCGGGCCCGCAAGAACCTCGGCCTGATGATGCGCGAGGGTCTGCTGAAAGAGAACATCGATGGTGAGGCCCTGATGTGGGCCCACCAGCGGATGATGAGCCGCCCCGAGCAGCGGCGGATCCTGATGGTGATCAGCGATGGCGCGCCGGTCGACGATTCGACCCTGTCGGTGAACAGCGGCCACTACCTGGAACGCCACCTGCGCCAGGTGATCGGCGAGATCGAGAACAAGAGCCCGGTCGAGCTTCTGGCCATCGGTATCGGCCACGACGTGACGCGCTACTACCGCCGCGCCGTGACCATCGTCGATGTCGAACAGCTGGGCGGCGTTCTGGTCGAGCAGCTGGCGTCGCTGTTCGAGGAGGAGCCCAAGCGGGTGGCCAAGTCGCGCGGCCTGCTCGGGGCCCTGCCGACGGTGATGCCGACACCGATGAAGGCGACGACGTTTTCAGCGGTGAAGGAAGCGCTGTCGTGAAGCGGCTGGCGGGCCTTGCGCTGGCGGGTCTGCTCGCTGCCTGCGCCGCGCAGACTCCGCCTCCCCTGCCCGACAAGCCGCAGCCGGCCGGGCCGGAAATCCAGATCGCCATCACGCCCGTGCCTTTGGACCCGGCCAATCCTCAGCGCACCAGCCTGAACGGCTTTACCTACATGGGCGGCGTGGCGATCACCGATCCGGTGACCAACCGCGTCCACGGCCTGTCGGACCTGAAGGTGACGCCGGACGGGCGGATCGTGACGATCAGCGACTTTGGCGACCTGTTCGAGGCGAAGCTGCAGTTTGGCCAGGACAGCCGGCTTGGCGGCCTGACCGACGGCAAGCTGTGGACACTGAAGCGACCGGACGGCCAGCCGGTGCAGGGCAAGCTGGAAAGCGACGCCGAGGGCCTAGCCATCCTGGCAAACGGCGACCGGCTGGTCAGCTTCGAGCGCGACCACCGCATCTGGCGCTATCCGGCCGCCGGCGGGCCGCCCGTCGCGGCGCCGAAACCCGGCAACCTGTTTTCCGAGAACGAGGGGATGGAGGGGCTGACGGAGTATCCGTTCGCCGGCCCGGACGCCTATCTGGTCGGCTCGGAAGAGGGTGAGCTCTGGCTCTGCAAGCTCAGCACCGCCTGCCAGACCTTCAGCGTGCTCAACGGCCCGGACCTGGAATACGGCCTCACCGCCCTGGCGCCGTTCCAGGACGGCAGCCTGGTGGCCGTTCACCGCGCCTGGGACCCGGTTCGCGGCTCACGCATCACCGTTTCGGTCTACGCCGCCGCCGCCCTGAAGGGCCGACAGCCACAGCCGATGGCCCGACTGGTGCTCAATGCCCCGCTGACCACCGATAACATCGAGGGGGTGGCCCTGGTCACCTCGCCGACCGGCGCGACCCGCTTGCTGCTGCTCAGCGACGACAATGCCAGCGACAGTCAGCGGACCCTGCTGATGGTCTTCGACTGGACGGGCCGCAAGTGATCGCCGCCTGCGTCGCCGATTACCGGGAACTGGCCCGGCGGCGACTGCCCCGGGTGTTGTTCGACTACATTGATGGCGGCTCCTACGGCGAGGTCACCCTGCGCCGCAACGTCGAGGACCTCGAAGCCATCGCCCTGCGCCAGCGGGTGCTGCGTGATGTCTCGACGATCAGCCTGGCCACCGAATGGTTCGGCCAGCCCCTCAGCATGCCCGTGGCCCTGGCGCCCGTCGGCATGGCCGGCATGTATGCGCGCCGGGGCGAGGCGCAGGCGGCCCGGGCGGCGCAGGCGGCCGGGGTGCCGATGATCCTGTCCACCGTCTCGGTCTGCGACCTCTCGGAGGTCAAGGCGGCGACCGGCGAGGCGCCCTGGTTCCAGCTCTATATGATCAAGGACCGCGCCTACATGGCCGACCTGCTGGCCCGGGCGGCGGGACTGGGGGTCAAGGTGCTGGTCTTCACCGTCGATCTGCCCGTGCCGGGGGCGCGATATCGAGACTACCGCACGGGCCTGTTCGGCGGCAACGCGGCCAAGACCTTCCTCAAGCGCGGCCTCGACGGGGCGCTACATCCGGACTGGGTGCAGGACGTCTGGCTGCGCGGGCGGCCGCACAGCTTCGGCAATATCGCCGCGGCGATTCCCGACGCCAGGGGGATCATGGAATTCTGGCCCTGGGTGACCCGCAACTTCGACCCGACCCTGACCTGGGCCGACCTCGAATGGGTACGCCAGCACTGGAAGGGGCCGATCGTGCTGAAGGGCGTGCTCGATCCCGAGGATGCCCGTGAGGCGGTCAGGCACGGCGTCGACGGCATCGTCGTCTCCAACCACGGCGGGCGTCAGCTCGACGGGGTGCTGAGCGGCGCCCGCGCCCTGCCCGCCATCGCCGAGGCGGTCGGCGATGCAACGACGGTGCTGATGGACGGCGGCGTGCGGTCAGGGCTCGACGTGGTCAAGGCGCTGGCGCTGGGGGCCAAGGGGGTGCTGATCGGCCGGGCCTGGGCCTGGGCGCTCGGTGCGCGCGGAGAGGCTGGCGTCGCTCATGTTCTGGCAGTGCTGCGCCAGGAGATGATGATGGCCATGGCCCTGACCGGCTGCACGGATGTGCGCGCGGCGGATTCCAGCCTTCTGGCGCAATAGAAAAACGGCCCGCGAGTCGCCTCGCAGGCCGTCTTCAAAACTTTAGAACCGCGTGATTTACGCGGCGGCCTTTTCGGCCAGCGCGGCCTTGACCTGACGCTTGATCTTCAGGGCGCGGGGCGAGAGGGTCTCGTCCTTCAGCTTGACGATCACGGGGTCGAGACCGCCCTTGAAGTCGAGCGTGCGCAGCGCGGCGTTGGTGATCCGCAGCCTGAACGACTGGCCCAGAACTTCCGAGACCAGGGTGGCGGGAGCCAGAGCCGGCAGGAAGCGGCGCTTGGTCTTGATGTTCGAGTGGCTCACATTGTGGCCGACCATGGGGCCGACACCGGTGAGTTCGCAGCGACGCGACATGTTGGAACCTTCGAAATAGAATGTCGGGCGCGCCAGGGAACCCCTGCGCACGAGAGGGGCGTCTATAGGGGTAAGGGCGGGGAAGCGTCAACCCTTTGAGCCGATTCAGAAACAACTCTCTGCCCGCGTGGCGAGAGACCCCTTCAGCCGCCATTCATGCGCCGCCATTATGAAACAGGACGACATGTCCTGACGCCCTGGAGCCCAAGCAAGCCATGATCCGCCCGGCCGCCATCATCGCCACAGTCGCCCTGCTGGCCATTCCGGCCGTCGCCTCCAGCCAGGCGACGAACACCATCCTGCCCGGCTACTGGGAGTATCGCAGCAAGGTCAGCTACGGCGTCTCGTCGAGCAGCGTCGAAAAGCGGTGCGTCGAGCCCAAGGACATCGACAAGTTCTTCAGCGGCCCCAGCAACCGCCATTACAAATGCACCTACCCGACCCGCAACGTCGCGAACGGCAAGGCGGAGTTCCAGGGGACCTGCGTCGACAAGCGCGGCCGCAAGGCCTTCGTCACGGCGTCCGGGACCTACAGCCCCAAGCGGTTCACCCTGACGGCCAGGATCAAGACCAGCATCATCGGCCTGCCGATCACGCCCACCGGCTCGATCGACGCGACCTGGATCGGCACGACCTGCCCGCCCAAGCCGCCGAAGAAGCCCAAGTGAGAGTCAGGGTGTTGTGGTTAATCGGCTTTAAGATACAATAGCTTGTAGGGAACAAATGCCGAATCGGACGAAGTCACTGATTCGGTCCTGATTCGTTTCGCGCCTGTTCGCGTCGGTCCGCCCTCGCCGTTAACCTGCCACCCGCCGCAGTGCGCGCCCGGCCCGGCGCGTGTTAGACTCTGCGGACCAACGACTCTCTTCGGGGCCATCCCTTGCAAAAGTTCCTCCGCCCGCTGGCCGTCTTCGGCGCGCTCATTCTTGCCGGCTGCGCCGCACAGGCCGGCGGCCCCGACGGCGACGACTTCCTGATGTTCGGGGGTCCGATCTTCAGTGATGGCGGCGCGGCGCAGGCCGACGGCTCGACGCAGGTCATTCCGGCCGAAGCGCTGGTGGTGCGGGACGGCAAGGTGGTGTTCGCCGGCGACCTGGCGGCCGCCCGGGCCCAGGCCAAGGGCCTGCCGCAGATCGACCTGAAGGGGGCGGCCGCCTATCCGGGCTTCGTTGACAGCCATGTGCACCTGACCGGCGTGGGCTTACGCGAAATGACCCTCAACCTCGACCAGGTGAAGTCGGTCACTGAGCTGACCGAGGCGGTCAAGGCCTGGGACGCCGCCAACCCGGGCAAGGAGCCGCTGACCGGCCGCGGCTGGATCGAGACCCACTGGCCCGAGAAGCGCTTCCCCACGCGGGCGGACCTTGATGCCGTCGTCGCCGACCGTCCCGTGGTGCTGGAACGCTCGGATGGTCACGCGGTGGTGCTGAACAGCGCCGCCCTGACCCTGGCCGGCATCACCAGGGACACCCAGGATCCCAGCGGCGGCCGTATCGAGCGGGACGCCGCCGGCGAGCCGACCGGCATGCTGATCGACACCGCCCAAGGCCTGATCGGCGCCAAGCTGCCGCCGCTCTCCTACGCCCGGCGCCGTGAAGCGCTGGAAAAGGCGGTGAACCTTTATGCGGCGCGCGGCTGGACGGGCGGCGCCGACATGAGCACCGAGGCGGACGACGTTAAGGCGTTGTTCGAACTGGCCGCCGACAAGAAGCTGCCGATCACGGTCGATGTCTTCATGACGCCGGAGGATTCGGCTGAGGTCCTCAAGCGCGGCCCCTACAGCGACCCGACCGGCATGGTCCGGGTTCGGGGTGTGAAGCTCTACATGGATGGCGCGCTCGGCTCGCGCGGCGCCCTGCTGCTGGCCCCCTACAGCGACCAGCCGACGACACGCGGCCTGCAGATCGCCCAGCATGACGAGGCCCTGGCGATCATGAAGCAGGCCCTCAAGGTCAAGGCCGACATCGCCTTCCACGCCATCGGCGACGCCGGCAACCGCCAGGTGCTGGACTGGATGGCCGAGGCCTTCGCCGCCGATCCGGCCGCCGCCAGGCAGGTGCGGTGGCGGGTCGAGCACAGCCAGATCGTCAATCCGGCCGACTATCCGCGCTTCAAGCAGCTGGGCGTCATCGCCTCGATGCAGCCCAGCCACGCCATCGGCGACCTCTACTTCGCCCAGGCCCGTCTGGGCCAGGACCGCCTGAAGGGCGCCTATGCCTGGCGCGGCCTGACCGCCACCGGGGCGCTGGTCATCGGCGGCTCCGATGCGCCGGTCGAGGTGGGCGATCCGAGGATCGAGTACTACGCCGTCGCTGTGCGCAAGGACCTGAAGGGCGCCTCGGGCCCCGACTGGCATCCCGAGGAAGCGCTGAACCGGGTGCAGGCCCTGGACCTGTTCACGATCAATGCGGCCCAGGCCGATCAGCGACCGGCCGGCTGGGGCCGCCTGATCGTCGGCAGCCCGGCCAACATCACCGTCTTCTCCCGCGAACTGCTGACTGTGCCTGAAGGCGACATCATGAAGGCCAGGCCGGTGCTGACCGTGGTCAAGGGTCGGACGGTGTTCGACGCCCGTTAAGCGGGCGCCGCCGGAACATCTGCCCGCGGCTGGCGGTTGATCCTCACCGGTTGGCCTGGAGGATCGACGCAATGCTTGCCCGACTCGACACCTCGCCCCACCTATAGGCCATGAGTGACCGCTCTACCGGACAGGCGCCGGCCCGGCTTACGGCCGTTCTGGGGCCAACCAACACCGGCAAGACGCATCTGGCCGTCGAGCGGATGTGCGGCCACGCCAGTGGCATGATCGGCCTGCCCCTGCGCCTGCTGGCGCGGGAGATCTATGACCGGGTCGTCAAGCTGAAGGGCGTGCGCGAGGTGGCGCTGATCACCGGCGAGGAAAAGATCGTCCCGCCGCGCGCCAACTATTTCATCTGCACCGTCGAGGCCATGCCGCTCGGCCGCGAGGTCGAGTTCCTGGCCATCGACGAGATCCAGCTATGCACCGATCCCGAGCGCGGCCACGTCTTCACCCATCGGCTGCTGCATGCGCGGGGCAAGCACGAGACCATGCTGCTGGGCTCCGGCGCCATGGTGAACCTGGTGCGGCGGCTGTTGCCGAAGGCCGAGATCATCACCCGCGAGCGGTTCAGTTCGCTGACCTACGCCGGACCCAAGAAGATCACCCGCCTGCCCCGGCGCAGCGCCATCGTCGCCTTCAGCGCCGACAAGGTCTACGGCATCGCCGAGCTGATCCGCCGCCAGCGCGGTGGCGCGGCCGTGGTCATGGGATCCTTGAGCCCCCGCACCCGCAACGCCCAGGTCGCCCTCTACCAGTCGGGCGAGGTCGATTTCCTGGTCGCCACCGACGCCATCGGCATGGGGCTGAACATGGACGTCGACCATGTCGCCTTCGCCGGCCTGCGCAAATTCGACGGCAAGCGGACCCGCTGGCTGCACGCCGCCGAGATCGCCCAGATCGCCGGCCGGGCCGGCCGCTATCGCCGTGACGGCACCTTCGGCGTCACCGGCGAGGCCGACGAGATCGATGAGGACCTGGTCGAGCGGGTCGAGAATCACCAGTTCGAGCCGATCACCACGGCCGAATGGCGCAACAGCAAACTCGACTTCTCCAGCATGGCGACGCTGATCAAGACGCTGGACGAGGCGCCGCAGCGCGAGGGGCTGAAGCTGTCGGCCGAGGCTCTGGACGAGTTGACCTTAAAGAAGCTGGCCGAGGATCCGGAGATCGCCCACCGGGCAAAGGCCCGGCCGCAGCTGGAGAAGCTGTGGGAGGTCTGCCAGACGCCGGACTTCCGCAAGATCGCCAGCGATGACCACCTCAACCTGCTGCGCCGCATCTTCAACGAGCTGACCAGCGGCCGGCGGCGCATTCCCGACGACTGGATGGCGGCGCAGTTCGCCGGTCTCGACCGGACCGACGGCGAGATCGACTCCCTGGCGGCGCGGCTGGCGGCGGTGCGCACCCTGTCCTACGTCGCCAACCGGCCGGACTGGCTGCACGATCCGGCCTTCTGGCAGTCGACCATGCGCCAGCTCGAGGACCGCCTCAGCGACACCCTGCACGAGAAGCTGATGGCGCGGTTCGTCGACCGGCGGACCAGCGTACTGATGCGCCAGCTGGGCGACCGCGAATCGATGATGGCCGGCGTCGCCGAGGACGGCACGGTGACGGTCGAGGGCCACTATGTCGGCAAGCTGAGCGGTGTGGTCTTCGACCAGCCGAAGGCCATCACCAGCCTCGAGGAAAAGGCCCTGCGTGGCGCCGCCCAGCGGGCCGTGGCGCCGGAGGTGGCCAAGCGGCTGGGCGCGCTGGCGGCCGAAGAGGACGCCGCCTTCAGCCTGACGCCGGACGGCATGGTCCTGTGGCGCGGCGCGGCGGCTGGTCGGCTGGACGCCGCGGGGAAAGTGAAGTTGCTGGGCGAACTGGGCCCTGCCCCGGCCCGTGAGCGCGCCCAGCGCCGGCTGGAAGCCTGGATGGCCCATGAGCGGGCCCGCAAGCTTTCGCCCCTGGCCGCGCTGGAGGCGGCGATGAGCGACGGCGGCCTGCGCGGTCTGGCCCGGGGTCTGGCGCACAGGCTGCTGGAGACCGGCGGCGTCCTGCCCCGCCGGCAGGTCGAGGAAGAGATGAAGGTGCTGAGCCAGGCCGAGCGGCGGGCCCTGCGCAGTCTGGGGGTGCGGATCGGCGCCTTCAGCCTGCACCTGCCAGGACTGCTGACCGAAGACGCGCAAGCCTTCGCCCAGTCGCTGAAAGCTGATCCCACCGCGCCCGCCCCCGGTAAGGTCAGTCGCCTGCAGCCCGGCCCCGTCGACGCCAGGGGCCTGTCGGCGCGGGGCCTGATGGCCGTCGGCGGCCTCGCCGTGCCGGTCGATCAGCTGGAGGCGCTGGACGAAGCCCTGCGCGCCGCGCCGCAGAAGGCCGGCGGCTCGGTGGTCTCCGACCAGCTTGTGGAAGGGCTGGGCTGGGCCGCGAAGGACGCCGCCGACATACTGCGGGGCCTGGGCCTGACGCCCGTCAATCGCGATCACCCCATCGCCTGGCGCCGGCGCGGCGCCGGCAGAGCCACCGCCGCCACGCCGGTCAGCCCGCCGCCCGGCTCCCCCTTTGCCGCCCTGGCCAGGCTGCAGGTCCCTGTCCCCGCGCCCAAACCCCGCCGACCGCGTCGAAAGGCGACCAGGATCGTCAAACCGTGAGCGAGGCGGCCGAGACCGCCTGCCGGGCCGATGTCTGGCTGTGGCGCGCCCGCTTCATCAAGAGCCGGTCCCTGGCCGCCAAGTTCATCGAGGAAGGCCGGGTGCGCATGACCCGGAGCGGCGTCCAGACGCGCCTCGACAAGCCCAGCCGCACCCTGCACATCGGCGACGAACTGGTCTTCGCCCTGGGCGGCCGGCTGATCGCGGTGCGCATGGAACAGGCCGGCGAACGGCGCGGTCCGCCGCCCGAAGCCCGCGCCCTCTATACGACCTTGGAGAATAACTGACGGGCCGCGAGCCCTCGCCGCATTGACAAGGCGCCCTCCCCATCGGATGACGCGGCTTCACGATCCGATCCCGCGCGCGCGATCTCTCCTGCGCGCCCTTAGAGCGCCTGATGACCTATATCGTCACCGATGCCTGCATTAAATGTAAGTTCATGGACTGCGTCGAGGTTTGCCCCGTCGACTGCTTCTATGAGGGCGAGAACTTCCTGGTCATCAACCCGGACGAATGCATCGACTGCGGCGTCTGCGAGCCGGAATGCCCGGTCGACGCCATCAAGCCGGACACCGAGGACGATCCCGACAGCAAGTGGCTGAAGATCAATACCGACTTCGCCAAGGTCTGGCCGAACATCACCCTGAAGGGTGAACCGCCGGCCGACGCCGAGGCTTTCGAGCGCGAGACCGGCAAGTTCGAGAAGTACTTCAGCGAAAAGCCCGGCAAGGGCAGCTAGGGCCGCGCGACGCCTGGTTGTCGCAAACCTTTCATTCGGCTGAATTTTGTGCTAATACACCCTCGACGCGGTGGGATTTTCCTGCTTGCGCCTCGGTTCAAGAACAGCCGCTCCCGAACGGCGCGCCCGGACGAAGGCGAAGGGTGTCCTAGAAGACTTTTGAGCAAGACAGTTTGAGCCCGCGCCACCTCGGCGCCTGGGGCTTTTGCGCGTCCTGACAGGAGCTTTCGTGGGAGCAGGTGCTCCGCGCGGTCCGCGGAGGTGATGGAGAAGGAAGACTATGAGCAAGTCCGGTCTGGCGTTTTCCGTGGGTGACCACGTTGTCTATCCCGCCCATGGCGTGGGCACGATCCAGGCGGTCGAGACCCAGGAAGTCGCCGGCATGGCCCTGGAAGTCTATGTCATTACCTTCGACCACGAGAAGATGACCCTGCGCGTCCCGACCAAGAAGGCGGCCACCAGCGGCCTGCGTTCGCTGGCCGAGGAAGGCGTTATGAGCAAGGCGCTGACCACCCTGAAGGGCCGCGCCCGGGTCAAGCGCACCATGTGGTCGCGCCGCGCCCAGGAATATGAAGCCAAGATCAACTCGGGCGACCTCGTCTCGATCGCCGAAGTGGTCCGCGACCTGCACCGCGCCGAGAACCAGCCGGAGCAGAGCTACTCCGAGCGCCAGCTGTACGAATCGGCCCTGGACCGCATGGCCCGGGAAGTCGCCGCCGTCGAACGCATCGACCGCGACGCGGCGGTGAACCTGCTGACCAAGAGCCTGCAGAAGGACGCGTAGGCGGTTCCTCTACGGTTTGAAGATTGACGCCCGGATCGAAAGGTCCGGGCGTTTTTCTTTGCCCGATACGAGATTGACAAGCTTTGCCAAAACCTCAAATCTCCTCGAAAGAGGTGACTTATGGCGACAATGAACGTCTCCCTGCCTGCCGCCATGAAAGAGTGGGTTGAGCGCCAGGCGGATGATGGTCGCTACAGCAATTCGAGCGACTACGTCCGTGACCTGATCCGCCGGGACCAGGAGCGCTCCGAGAAGATAGCAGCGATGCAGATCCTCGTTGACGAGGGGTTCGCCAGCGGCGTCGGAACGCGGACGATGGCGGAAATTCGTGCTGCCGGACGCCGCAAGGCGGGTCTGGATGAAGTTTAGACTTTCCGACGCCGCCGAACTCGACCTCGAAAACATCTATGCTTCCGGCTGCCGGATTTTTGGGCCGCAGCAAGCCGACCGCTATCAGGACGGACTTGAGGCCGTTTTCGATTTCCTTGCGCGCCACCCTGAAGCCGCTCGCGAGCGAACCGAAATTGTTCCGCCGGTTCGAGCTCATCCATACAGGGCCCATGTCGTCATCTATGTGATTCAAGATGGCTGCATCTTCATCGTCAGAGTGCGCCACGGTCATGAAAACTGGTCGGCCGATCCCGCCGGTCCCGACGCTCTGGACAACTAATTCCACAAACACTGATCCACCCGCGCACGCTCAGCGTACCTCGATCCATGGCACGGGAAGCAGTGACGGCTGAGACGGCAGAGCGGCGGTACATCCGCCGGGCGATGCGGACGCCCATGCTGGAGGCCCAGCACGAGCATGATCTCGCCGTCCGCTGGAAAGAACAGCAGGACGAGGACGCCCTGCACGAACTGACCGGCGCCTACATGCGGCTGGTCATCGCCATGGCTGGACGGTTCAAGGCCTACGGCCTGCCGCACGGCGACCTGATCCAGGAAGGCAGCGTGGGCCTGATGCAGGCGGCAGCCAGGTTCGAGCCGGACCGGGCGGTTCGCTTCTCCACCTACGCCGGCTGGTGGGTGCGGGCGGCCATGCAGGACTATGTGCTGCGCAACTGGTCGATAGTGCGCACCGGCACCACGGCGGCCGGCAAGAGCCTGTTCTTCAACCTGCGCCGCCTGCGCGCCCGTCTCGGCGACATCGAAGGCCGGCTGACGGCGGAGGCGCGGGCCGCCATCGCCATCGAACTGGGCGTCGACGAAGAGGATGTGGAAGCCATGGCCTCGCGGCTTTCGGCGTCCGACCGCTCGCTCAACGCCCCGATCACCGCCGGGGCCGAGGACGCCTATCAGGACTTCCTGCCCGATGATCGCCCCGATCCCGAAGAAGCCGCCAGTGAAACGCTGGACGGCGAAGCCCGGGCCGGCGCGGTCGCCCGGGCCCTGACGGTGCTGTCACCCCGGGAGCTGGCCATCATCAAGGCCCGGCGGCTGAGTGAAGAGCCGCGCACCCTCGAATCACTGGGCGATGAGCTCGGGGTCTCCAAGGAGCGTGTGCGCCAGGTCGAACACGGCGCCCTGGAAAAGCTGCGCCGCGCCCTGCAGAGCGAATTCAGCCCCTCGGCCCTGGCCGGTCTGGTCGGCTGATCACTGGGGCCCGCTGATCACTGGGGCCCGCTGATCACTGGGGGTTGAGGATCTCGAGCCCCTCGGGGTGGTCGAGCCGCAACTCGCCATCCCGCACATAGCCCCGCACCCGCACCAGACGCCCCTCAAGCGAGGCCGGCGAGCGGCCGGCGCTGTCGAAATCCTGGATCGCCCGGGCCGGAATGATGGCCGACAGCCCGTGGCCGAGGTTGAGCCGCCGGGAATCGGTTGCGGTTCGCACCTGGCCGACCTGGGCCTCGACCAGGGCAAAGCCCGGTGGTGCGACCGCCGCCTCCCGGGCGATCAGCACCCGGTAGCCGGGCAGCGCCCACAGTCCCCGGCCGGCGTTGCGACCCTCGCCCTCTCGCCGCAGCATTTCGCTGGCCAGCGCCCGGCTCTCCGGGAAGGTGCGAACCCGCGCCGCGCCCTCGCGCAGCATGCGGCCCTGCACCCAGCGTCGCCCCTTGGCCAGGCGCAGCTGGGCCACCTTCCGCCCGAAGGGATCGCGGGCGGCGCCGGCCGACATCAACTCGACCTCCTGGCCAAGCACCATGGTCGCCAGACGTTCCCGCGAGGCCTCGCCATAGGGCTCGTCCAGCTTCGGCGCGGTGATGCCGGCCAGCTTCAGGTCGCTGCCATCCGACAGCCGGACCATGTCGCCGGTCACCACCTCGACCACCCTGGCCTTGCCCTGCGCCGCCAGGGCGTCCAGGCGGGCGGCGTCGCCGCAGGCGGCGAGGCAGAGGGCGGCGACAACGACGCCGAGAACGCGAATCACGGGGCGGGCTCCAGCAGGGGTTCCTTGACGGCCAGGATGGGGCCGCGGTCGAGTTCGGCGCGGAGGTGATGAACGTCCAGATCGCCCTCCCAGCGGGCGATGACCAGGGTGGCGACGCCGTTGCCGACCAGGTTGGTCAGGGCCCGGCACTCGCTCATGAACCGGTCGATGCCGAAGATCACCGCCAGGGCGATCAGCGGAATGGTGTGGACCTCGGTGATGGTCGCCGCCAGGGCGATGAAGCCGGCCCCCGTGATCCCCGCCGCCCCCTTCGAGGTCAGCATGGACACCCCCAGCAGGGTGGCGATCTGCCAGCCGTCGAGGTGGGTGTTGGTCGCCTGGGCCAGGAACAGGATGGCCAGGGTCATATAGATGTTGGTGCCGTCCAGATTGAAGCTGTAGCCGGTCGGGATGACAAGGCCGGTCACCGACTTCGATGCCCCCAGTCGCTGCAACTTCTCCATGATCTGCGGCAGCACCGATTCCGAACTGGAGGTGCCCAGCACGATCAGCAGCTCTTCGCGGATGTAGCGCAGGAACTTGATCAGGCTGAACCCGGCCCAGGCCGAGATGCCCCCCAGCACCACCAGAACGAACAACAGGGAGGTGGCGTAGAAGGTCAGGATCAGCTTGCCCAGCTGGACCAGGCTGCCCAGCCCATGCTCGCCGATGGTGTAGGCCATGGCCCCGAAGGCGCCGATCGGCGCGAACCGCACGACGATGTGGATGATCGAGAAGAAGACCTTGGCGATGTCCTCCAGCACGCCGGACACCCTGGCCCCGAACTCGCCGAGGCGGGCGCAGGCAAAGCCCGTGAGAATGGCGATGACCAGCACCGGCAGGATGGCCCCGTCAGCGAAAGCGCCCACGAAGGTGTCCGGGATCAGGCGCAGCAGGTATTCGGCCAGCCCCGGCGCGTGGGCGGCCTTGTCGGCATAGCCGGCCACGGCCTGGGCGGCCTTGGAGGCCGGATCGATGGCCGCCGCATCGATGTTCATGCCCGCGCCGGGCCGGACGATCAGGGCGACCACCAGGCCAACTACCAGGGCGAAACTGGAGACCACCAGGAAGTAGGTGAGGGTCCGCGCCCCGACCCGGCCGAATTTGGCCATGTCGCTCATGTGCCCGATGCCGGCGGCGACAGTGCAGAAGATGACCGGGGCGATGATCAGCTTGATCAGCTTGATGCAGCCGTCGGCCAGCGGCTTCAGCTCGGTCCCGAGACCCGGCGCGAGCCAGCCCAGCAGGATGCCGGCGGCAATGGCCAACAGGACCTGGACGTAAAGCAGGCGCAGATAACGCATGACCCCTCCCCGAACTTGGTGCGGCACGATAGAGCAGCCGCCGGCCGATGCGAAGTCGGTCCGAGCCAGGCGTCCGTCCGTTATGGAGAGCGGTCAGGCCGCCTTCGTCGCCCGGCCCAGCAGGCGTTCGACCAGAGGCAGAAGAACGTCGCGACGGAGCGGCTTCTGCATCACCTCGTCCGCGCCCAGGCCTGCGGCCAGACGCAACAGGCTCTGCATCGCCATGCTGCGGGTGCCGGCGGACATCACCACCACAGGCAGCTCCGGCCAGCGCGCCTTGATCTGACCGAGGGTCTCGACCCCGTCCATGTTGGGCATGATCATGTCCAGCAGGACCAGTTCGACCGGGCGCGCCTCGAGACTGGCGATCCCCAGCCGACCGTCTTCCGCGATCGCGCAGTCATGACCGGCCTCGGTAAGCAGTTCGACCGCCACTTCGCGCAGCAGCGGATCATCATCGATAATCAGAACCTTCGTCGCCATGCCGCTTCCGGACCTGCTGGAACTCAATCCGGTCAAATTGGGCGTAACGACCTTAAGAAACCTGTGACGCCAGAGACGGAAGTCGCGATTGCGCTATTCCGTCACACTGCCAGACCAAGCAGGGTTGTGACGCGGGGGTCTTGGAGGCTATCACGGCGCCAGCGCGGCCCCGTAGCTCAGCCGGATAGAGCAGGGCTTTCCTAAAGCCAAGGTCGGGGGTTCGAGTCCCTCCGGGGCCGCCAGACCGTCGCCTTGATTTGTCTCAGCTTTTTGATGACAGCGGGGGAGACTCGAACACCGATCTTCGATTCCGACACGTCATTTGAGGCGATTTCGCCGAGATCGCATCTATTGGAAGTCGGGTTCTTCGGTGACGGAATAGTCGGAAATAGCGCCGACGGTGCTGGCAGGTTAAGGCGGCCCGGTCGGAAAGGCCCCTTCCCTACCCCTGGATAAGGCGGCGACGGTCGCGGCTTTCCACGCCCCGTTGCGCCAGCAACTCCTCGACGTCGCGGATACTCAGCATGATCCGGAAATACAGCCAGACCGCATGCCGGATCACGTCCAGCGGGAAACGGCGCCGCTTGAAAGAGATCGGCCGCATGGTCCCTCCCCGCCTGGCCGCACCGCAGGGGGCCAAAGCAGAGAAAGTATAGCGTTAGCCTGCCAGCACCCGGTCGACGGATCAGTTGCGGGAAAGACGTCAGAATCCGAGTTCGCGCATCTCCACGACGCGGTGTTCGCGGGCGCTGATCTCCGCGGCTGTGCCAATTGCGACGGCCATCAACCCATCGTGGGCGGTCACTTCGACCGGGCCCTCGCCCCGTACGGCGGCGTTAAACTTCTGATGTTCGTAGAAGGTCGAGCCGTGATGGGTGCCTGCCTTGAGCGCCGTCTCGTCCACATCGACAACCCGCCGTTGCGGCGCCTTCGCGCCGCCGAACCCGACCCGGGGCGAGTAGGTGATTTCGCCGGCGGGAATCAGGACATCGAGCCGGGCCCTGTCGCCGACCGCCGTGATCTCCTCCTGGTTCTCGGCGCCATCGGCGAACATCGACAGGTCGAGCATCGCGCGCACGCCATTGGCGAAGTCCACGGTCGTGAAGCTGTTGTCGATGATGTCGGGGACCTCGCCGCCATAGCGCTCATCGAGATGGTTGACGTCCATGGCGCCGGAACAATAGACGCGCACCGCCTCTGCGCCGACGATCAGGCGCATCAGATCGAAGAAGTGGCAGCATTTCTCGACCATCGTGCCGCCGGTGTTGCGGGAAAACCGGTTCCAGTCCCCGACCTTTGCGAGGAAGGGGAAACGGTGCTCCCGGATCGACAGCATCTGCAGTCTGCCGACGCGCCCGCCGTGAACTTCATCGATGAACGCGGCCGCCGGCGGCATGTAGCGGTATTCCATCGCCGTCCAGAACGGCGCGGACGATCGAGCGGCCCGGTCGACGATCCAGCGCGCGTCCTCCAGGGTCGTCGCGAGAGGTTTCTCGCAAAGGATCGGCAGACCTGCATCGAACAGGGGCTCGAGCACGCTGCGATGGGTGTTGTTGGGACTGGCGACGATCACCGCATCGACAAGGCCGCTCCGCGCGAGCGCGGCGCTATCGGCGAAGGTCGTCGCCTGGTCGGCGCGGTCGCCGAGCGCCTTGCGCGCCCATCCCAACGACCGCTCGACCGGGTCGGCAAGGGCGGTGACGATCGCGCCCGGAGTCACCGCGAGGTTGTTGATGTGCTCAACACCCATCATGCCGGCGCCGACCAGGCCGTAGCGGACCACATTGCTCAAAACATCAGCCCCGAAAAACGTCTTCCGGCTTTGAGCTATAGCAAGCACTCACGCTGTCAAATGCTTCGGGCAGACCATACCGGTGCGCCGGCGAGCCTGATCGACAACGGCCGCGACTAGGTCAGCGGACCATGCTCGATCCGTGGCAGGACGTGCCGGGCGAACAGATCGGCCTCAGCCGCGTGGGGGTAGCCCGACAGGATGAACGCCTCAATGCCAAGGTCACGGTAGTCGTTGATCTTGGCCAGCACCTGGTCCGGGTCGCCGACAATCGCAGCCCCGCAGCCCGATCGCGCCCGTCCGACGCCGGTCCACAGATTGGCCTCGGCGTATCCATCGTCCGAGGCCGTCTCGCGAAGCGCCGCCTGGGCGAGAACGCCGGTCGACGTGGAATCAAGCGATTTCGCGCGGATGGCGGCGCCGACTTCAGCATCGAGCTTCGAAAGCAGCCTGTCAGCCGCCGCTCGCGCCGCTTCCTCCGTCTCACGCACGATCATGTGCGCCCGGTAGCCGAACCGCAGCGTGCGACCGTATCTGGCCGCCCGCGCCGTCATGTCGGCGATGATGTCGGCGATGACCTCACGTCGATCAGGCCACATCAGGAACACATCACATCCCCTTGCCGCGGCGTCGCGGGCGTCTTCAGAGAGCCCTCCGAAGTAGAGCAACGGGGCCTTCCCCGAGAGGGTCGATATCCGGGGAGGATCCAGCTTCAGTTTCCAGAATGCTCCGTCGTGGTCCAGCGGCTCACCATTCAAAATGGTCTTGAGAATGCCCATCGCCTCAACGGTGCGGGCGTAGCGCGGGGCAGAGGCCAGCTTTTCGCCCGGCATGTCGGACGAAATGATGTTGATCGTCAGGCGACCGCCCAGCATCCGGTCAATGGTGGCGATCTGCCGGGCGAGCTGGGGCGGCCACATCTCGCCTATCCGCACCGCCATAAGGAGCCGCATGCGCTTGAGCATCGGGGCAATGCCCGCCGCAAAGGCGGTTGTGTCGATCCCCAGATCGTAGCCCGATGGCAGCAGGACGTTGTCGAAACCTCCCGCTTCAGCCTGCAGCACGATATCGCGGCAATGCTCCCAGCTGGACTTCAACATCGGGTCGGGCACGCCGAGGAATTCGTAGTCATCGTCGCATAACGCCGAGAACCAGGACACTTCGCAGGGCGGACGGGTCACGGCAGCGGCTCTCCCATGGAGGCGACCAGAACCGCGTACCAGTCGGCGCGGCTCCAGCGTGGTTTGAAAGCGTCAGGGATCTCGGCGATGCGCTCAGGCCTCTGCGTGCCAACGATGGGGATCGGACGGGCCGGGTGGGCCATGATCCAGCTGTAGGCGGCGGCCGCTCGGGAAACGCCCGAGTCTTCGGCCTTGGCATCAAGCGCCGCGGCCACGGCGCGGGCGCGGTCATCGGCCGGAGCCCCAAGCCGCCCCCCGCCCAACGGCGACCAGGCCAGCACCGTCATACCCCGCGCCAGCGCCTGATCGAAGACGCCGTCGGTCAGCGGCGAGATCGCCAGAGGTGAGAACTCGGGCTGGCAGGACACGATTGGCAGGTCGCAATGCGCCGCCAGCGCCTCGACCTGCGACGGGGTGAAGTTGGACACGCCGATCGCGCCGATCTTGCCCGCCGCCCGGGCGTCGGACAGGGCCCTGCCCGTCTCCGCCGGGTGGGTCAGCATGTCGGGGCGATGGATTTGCCAAAGCGCCACATGCTCGACACCCAGCCGCTTCAGCGAGTTGTCGATCGCGACAGAGACGTAGGCTGCGCTGGAGTCGTAAGGCGCGCCCGGCACGATGCCGCCCTTGGTGGCGATGACCATGCGGGACGGGAGCGAAGGGCTTTCCGCCAGCACCCTGCCCAGAAGCGCCTCGGCAGCCCCGAACGGCTCGCCATTGTCAGGGCCATAGATATCCGCAGTGTCAAACAGCGTGACGCCCGCATCAAGCGCTGCGTTCACCCGCGCCGCGGCTGCGGCGACGTCGTCACCGGAGAAGCGCCACATGCCCCATGCGATGGCGGAGACCATCGGCCCCTTGTCATGGAGGCGACGCGCGGGCGACGGCGGCGAAAGTGTCATCATCGTTGTCCTTGCCAGCGACCCAAGGTGAAACCATCCGCCAGGTCCCGCAGGCTCAGCGTCATACCGGACTACAGCCAAACGGCATGCCGGATAACCTCTGGCGTGAACCTGCGGCGGTTTCGGGAGGTCGGCTTGACGAAAGGTCCGCTCCGGCACGCGCCAAGCCACGCCACGACCGGAGACAGGTTGGCCTCAAGCTGGCGTCGGCGCCATCGGAGTCGGCGCTTACCTGGTGGCCCGGCGCTATCGGTGGAAGGGCGGGCCCTACGTCGCGGCCGGCGCCGTGATCATCGCCGTCGCCATCGCCCAGGCCAGCGGATTCACCACCTAGCGCGCGAACCTGTAGTCCGCGCTTACGGGTTTGTCGTCCGTCCGCGGCGGAGAAAATAGATCGCGGCGATCGACACCAGCACCACGCCGACAATGCTCGTGGCGTAGGCTGAAAGGACGAAGAAGTTCAGCCATTCCAGTTTGGCCTCGCCGAAGTTGCGCCAGAGCAGCAGGGCGGCGCTGCCGATGTAGCCTGAGGCGTCAGCGACGTAGATCAGGAAGCCGGCGGTGGCCACACGGCCGCTGACCGCCACCAGCCGGTCGAACAGCATGGCGTTGAAGGGCGTGTAGGCCATGTAGAGCCCGGCCCCGGACAGGATCATCCAGGGCAGGGGCGGAAGCATGCCGACCTGGAAGGCCAGGGTCGACAGGCCAAGCAGGGCGAAGCCGGCGATAACGATGCCGTGGATGACCATCAGGGCCCGCAGGTTGTTCCGGACAAGGATGATGGCCGCCAGCGCCGCCAGCGCGACAGCGGCGACCGGCAACTCGCTGGCGCTGAACATCGCGGCCTGACCGCCATAGCCGAGCGCGTTCCAGATCTCGGCGGCGAAGTTGTCGCGGAAGTCGCGGAAGGCCGTCAGAAGGACATAGGAGGCCACCAGCAGAACGATGCCCGGCGCATAGAGCGCCATGAAGGCGCGGCGCTCGGCGGCATTCATTGGACCGCGCCGGAGCCGCGCCGCTTCGTCCTCGGCGCTGGGCGGCGGCAGCTGGCCGAGCAGCCAGACCGACACCGCCAGCAGCGGCATGAAAAGCAGACCGGTAACGGCGGGCATCCAGAACCGGTCCACATGTTCGACGTGAATCAGCCAGGCGCCGACCGACTTCACCAGGCCCGACGAGAGGATGAAACTGGCGCACAGGATAGCCCCGAGCACTTCCGACACCCGCCGGCCTTCCATATAGCCGAACACCAGACCCCAGATCATGCCGAGCGGCAGCCCGTTGAGAAACAGCGCCGCCACATTCCAGGGCGCCGGCGTGACGGCGAACAGGATCAAGGCCAGCCACGACAGTCCGATCAGGGCAAGGATCGCGACGCCACGCCGTGCGCCGCTGATCTCGGAGATGACCTTGATGCCGATGATCTTGGACAGGGCGTAGCCGGCGACCTGGGCAAGCACGAGGGCGATCTTGTAGTCGAGCAGCAGGGTCCAGCCCGGCACCGCCTCGAAGGTCGCCGCGGAGAACGGCTTGCGGAAGGCGTACATCGAGAAATAGACGCAGAAGCCCGCGAGCCCGGCGACAATGCTGAACACCACCGGATTGGCGCGCGTGAGCCAATGTTGGAACTTCCCGGCCACACGCCCCCCTGAACATGCGAAATGCTTAGGCGACCTGACTAGCCCCTCGCTGTGGCGGTTGAGTGACGTTGCGCCGTGTGCAGCCTATCGCCCGGTCCGCTGGTTCAAATCGCTCTGTCATCACACCGTGCTGTGGTGAAATGGAAAATCACCAGGTCGGGACTGCCATGACGATCGAATCCAGCTTTGACCTCGCCGTCGTCGGCGCCGGCATTGTCGGCCTGGGCTGCGCGCTGGCGGCCGCCCGGCGCGGCAAGCGGGTGGTGGTCATCGACCGCGACGCCCAGGCCAACGGCGCATCGGTGCGCAATTTCGGCTTCGTGACGGTCACCGGCCAGGCGCGTGGCGCGATGTGGCGTAGGGCGCGCCGGAGCCGCGAGGTCTGGGCGGAAGTGGCCGTCGAGGCCGGCATTCCAGTCCTGCACCAGGGCCTGCTGATGACGGCGCGGCGGGCCGAATCGGTCGCCCTGATCGAGGCCTTCCTCGACACCGAGATGGGCCAAGGCTGTGAGTTGCTCGACGCCGCCGCCGCCCGTCGGCGCCAGCCCGGCCTCGACGGGCCGGACCTGCTCGCGGCCTTGTGGAGCCCGCATGAGCTTCGGGTCGAATCGCGGATGGCTATTCCGGCGCTGGCGACCTGGCTCGAAGATCGCTTCGGCGTCGAATTCCGGCGCGGGGTCGCCGCCTTGTCGGTTGAGACGTCGAGACTTGAGACGACGGGCGGCCCCGTCAGGGCGGACGCCATCGCCGTCTGTCCGGGCGACGATCTGTTCAGCCTGTTCCCTGACCGGATCGCGGCCCATGCCGTGACCCGCTGCAAGCTGCAGATGCTGCGCCTCGCCGATCCGGGCTTCCGGTTGGCCGGAGGCGTCATGTCTGATCTGGGGCTGGAGCGCTACGACGGCTACGGCGCCCTGCCCCAGGCAGAGCACCTGCGCGACCGCCTGCGGCGTGAGCAGGGCGCGCACCTGGCCAATGGCGTTCATCTGATCGTGGTGCAGAGCGCCGACGGCAGTCTGGTGGTCGGTGACAGTCACCACTACGCCCCGACGCCCGATCCGTTCGCGTCGGAGTCGGTGGACGCGCTGATCCTCGAGGAATTCGCCGCGGTCTTCGGCGGTGCGCCGCCGCCAGTGCTCGAAAGATGGACCGGGACCTACGCCTGGGCCCGCGACCAAAAGGCCTTGATCGATTCCCCTCGACCCGGAGTTCGGCTCGTCATGGTCACCACCGGCGCCGGCGCCTCGACCGGCTTCGCCCTGGGCGAGGAGGTCGTGGCTGACCTGTTCGACGGGATCGCGGCATGAACGCCCCTCGCCGCCTGTCAGACTTCGGCCTGGTGATCTTCGACTGGGCCGGTACCATGGTCGACTTCGGATGCCAGGCGCCGGTCGAGGCGCTGACGACGGCGTTCGGACGATACGGCGTCACCCTCGATGAGGCGGCGGCCCGGGCAGACATGGGCAAGGCCAAGGACGCCCATGTCCGCGCCCTGCTGGGCCGACCGGAGGTCGCAGCGGCCTGGCGCGCGGCGCGCGGGCGGTCGCCAGGCGAGGCGGATGTGGCTCTGCTGATGGGCGACCTGGGCCCCCTGATGCGCGACGCGGCGGAGCAGGCCGCAGAGATGATTCCGGGCGCGACCCAGACGGTCGCAGAGCTCCGGCGAGCGGGCCTGAAGGTCGCCTCCTCGACCGGCTACACCCGCGAGATGATGCAGCCTGTCCTCGCCCGCGCGGCCGCCCAGGGCTACAGCCCGGACCATCTGGTCTGCGCCGGAGAGACCCCTGAAGGCCGGCCGTCGCCCCTGATGATCTACAGGGCCTGCGCCGACCTCGGCGTCTGGCCGCTTTCGCGGGTTATCAAGGTCGACGACGCCGAGGCCGGCGTGGCCGAGGGACGCGCCGCGGGCTGCTTCACCATCGGTCTGGCGGCCTCCGGAAACGGGCTCGGACTGTCACAGAGCGCCTGGCTGGCGCTCTCCCCGGACGAGCGTGACCGCCGGCTGGCGCCCGTCCGCGCCGCCCTGCTCGCAGCGGGGGCCGACCGGGTCGTCGACACAGTGGCGGATATCCCGGCCCTTTTCGGCGCTGACTGACGCCTTGCCGGATCAAACTGTCGCGAAGCCGGACTATGCCGCCCGACGAACCGGACGAGGCGAACCATGATGAATCGACGCAACTTGCTGGCGCTGGGCTCGGCGTTTGCCCTGGCGCCGGCCATCGCCCGCGCCGCAAGCATCGACGCGCAGGTCCGGACCGGCTCGCTGAAGGATGTCGAGCATGTGGTGATCCTGATGCAGGAGAACCGGTCCTTCGATCACTACTTCGGCACGCTGAACGGCGTTCGCGGATTCGCCGACCGGTTCCCCATCCCGCTGCCGGATGGCCACACCGTCTGGAGCCAGGCGGCGGGCCGGCGCAGCCTGTCCCCCTTCCCGCTGGATACGACGGAAGCCTTCGAACTGATGCGGGTCGAGGGTACGCCGCACACCTGGCCTGACGCCCAGGCCGCCTGGGACCAGGGGCGAATGGGTCAATGGCCCCAGGCCAAGACCGACCGGGCGATGGGCTACTACCAGGCGGCCGATATCCCGTTCCAGTTCGCCCTGGCCGACGCCTTCACCCTCTGTGACGCCTATCATTGCTCGGTGCAGACCGGGACCAACACCAATCGCCTGTTCCTGTGGACCGGAACCAACGATCCCGCCGGCAAGGCCGGCGGCCCCGCGATCGGCAACTCCCACGACAGCCTGCCCGCAGACGGCGGCGCAAAGGCCCCCTACCTCTGGACCAGCTACGCCGAACGCCTGCAGGCCGCCGGCGTCAGCTGGCGGGTCTATCAGGATATGGCTGACAACTTCAGCGACAACCCGCTGGTCGGCTTCAAGGCCTACCGTGACGCCTTCGCCGGCGCGCCCGGCGCGGACCGGACGTTGGCGGAACGGGCGCTGATGACGCGACATCTCGACGGCCTGCGCGCCGACGTCCTGTCCGGCGCCCTGCCGCAAGTGTCCTACATCGTCTCGCCGGCGGCGGATTCCGAGCACCCGGGCCCATCGAGCCCGGCCCAGGGCGCCGACTACACCGCCCGCGTGCTGGACGCGCTGACGGCCGACCCGGCGGTCTGGAGCCGCACCGTGCTGCTGGTCATGTTCGACGAGAACGACGGCTTCTTTGACCACGTCCCGCCGCCGGCCCCGCCTTCGCGCCTGGACAATGGCGAGGGCGGCCTGCTGGGGGCCTCAACCGTCGCGACCGACGGCGAGTATCACCTGCGCCGCGCGCCCGGAGAACCGCTGGCCGAGCGATCCGGCCTGATCGGCAGGCCCTACGGCCTCGGTCCGCGCGTGCCGATGTATGTCATCTCGCCCTGGTCGCGCGGCGGATTTGTCAATTCCCAGGTCTTCGACCACACCTCGGTGATCCGCCTCCTCGAGCAGCGGTTCGGGGTGATCGAGCCGAACATCTCGGCCTGGCGACGGGCGGTCTGCGGCGACCTGACCTCCGCCTTCGACTTCCGCACCCCCAATCACGCACCGCTTCCTCAGCCGCTGCCGATCACATCGGAAACGGCGAAGCGGGCCGGCGCCCTTCGTGGCCGCACGACGCCGCGCACGCCGGCCCTGCCTGGCGTTCCGGTGCAACTGTCCGGGCCGCGCCCCTCACGGCCGCTGCCCTATGCCCTCGATGTCGTGGCGCGGGTCTCGCAGGCCGGGGTGGCGCTTCACTTCAGCAATACGGGCCAGGCGGGCGCGGTCCTCCACGTCTACGACCGCCTGTCGCTTGACAGCATTCCGCGCCGATACACCGTGGAGGCCGGCAAGAGCCTCGAAGGCCTGTGGCCGGCGGCGGCGGCCGACGCACCGCATGATCTGTGGATCCTCGGCCCTAACGGATTTCACCGCCATTTCCGTGGCGTCGCGCAATCCGATGCGACCACCGTCGCCGTCGTGGCCGACGGGCCGACCGGGCGGTTGACCCTGTCTGTCGGCAATCCCGGCCCAACCCGTCGAGGCATCGTCGTCACCCCGGCCGCCTACGGCGAGGCGCTGGCGCCCTGGAACGTCGCGCTGGAGGCAGGGCAAACCGTCAGCCGGACCTGGGACCTGGCGGCGACCGGCGGCTGGTACGATCTGTCCC
>Ga0164290_1001519_pt1 | contig 31596 bp, 30 predicted proteins | sample Micstemetagenome_FD_108782 | JGI IMG/M metagenome (GOLD analysis project Ga0164290, IMG submission 108782) | Contaminated culture microbial community from soil near Moab, Utah, USA - Microcoleus steenstrupii SON62 (Illumina Assembly) | ecosystem: Environmental > Terrestrial > Soil > Soil crust...
CATCGTCGGCGAATCCGGCTCCGGCAAGTCCGTCACCATGCTCGCGCTGATGGGCCTTATCGACCCGCCCGGCCGCGTCACGGCCGACGCCATCGAGTTCGAGGGCCGCGACCTGCTGAAGCTGTCGGCGCGCGAGCGTCGCCATCTGATCGGCCGCGACGTGGCCATGGTCTTCCAGGACGCGCTGACCAGCCTCAACCCCAGCTACACCGTCGGCGCGCAGATCGCCGAGGTCTTGAAGGCCCACCTGAACCTCAGCGGCTCGGCCGCCAGGAAGCGCGTCGTCGAATTGCTGGAGCAGGTCGAGATCCCCGACGCCGCCAACCGCGCCAACGCCTACCCGCACCAGCTGTCGGGCGGCATGAACCAGCGCGTGATGATCGCGATGGCCATTGCCTGCGGGCCCAAGCTGCTGATCGCCGACGAGCCGACGACGGCGCTCGACGTCACCATCCAGGCCCAGATCATGACCCTGCTGCTGAAGCTCCAGCGCGAGCAGGGCATGGGCCTGATCATGATCACCCACGACCTCGCCGTGGTGGCCGAGATGGCGCAGCGCGTGGCCGTCATGTATGCCGGCCAGATCGTCGAGACCGGTCCGGTGCCCGAGCTCTTCGACGCGCCGCGCCATCCGTACACCAACGCGCTGCTGGCCGCGATTCCCGAGCACAACAAGGGCGCCGCCCGCCTCTCGGCCCTGCCCGGCATCGTGCCCGGCGCGCTGGACCGGCCGGTGGGCTGCCTGCTGGCGCCGCGCTGCCCGCGCGTGCACGCCAGCTGCGTGGGCACACGGCCCGCGCTGGAGCACGGGGTGCGCTGCTTCTTCCCCGTCGAGGAGGCGGCCCATGTCTGAGCTCCTCCTCGAAGCCCACGACCTGGCCCGGCACTACACGGTCGGCCGCGGCCTGTTCAAGCCCAAGGCGACCGTCAAGGCGCTGAACGGCGTCAGCTTCACGCTGGCACCGAGGAAGACCCTGGCCGTCGTCGGCGAATCGGGCTGCGGCAAGAGCACGCTGGCGCGCCAGCTGACGCTGATCGAGGCGCCGACGCGCGGCTCGCTGAAGATCCGCGGCACGGATGCCGCAGCGGCCGATGCCGCCACGCTGAAGGCGCTGCGCCGCGACGTGCAGATGGTGTTCCAGAACCCGTTCGCCTCACTGAACCCGCGCAAGACCGTCGAGACCACGCTGGCCGAGCCGCTGCTGATCAACACGCCGATGAGCCTGGCGGAGCGAAAGGAGCGTGTCGCTGCCCTGGCCGCCAAGGTGGGCCTGCGGCCCGAGCATCTGCGCCGTTATCCCCACATGTTCTCGGGCGGCCAGCGCCAGCGCATCGCCATCGCGCGGGCCATGATCCTGAACCCGGGCATCGTCGTCGCCGACGAGCCGGTGAGCGCGCTCGACGTGTCCATCCAGGCCCAGATCCTGAATCTCTTCATGGACCTGCAGGACGAGTTCGGCACGGGCTATGTCTTCATCTCGCACAACCTCTCGGTGGTCGAGCATGTGGCCGACGAGGTCATGGTGATGTACCTCGGCGCGGCCGTCGAGATCGGCCCCAAGGCCACGCTGTTCGCGCGGCCCCTGCACCCCTACACGCGCGCGCTGATGAGCGCGACGCCGGCGCTCAAGCGCGCCGACCGGCGCGAGCGCATCGTCATCCACGGCGAACTCCCCAGCCCGCTGAACCCGCCCACGGGATGCGCCTTCCACAAGCGCTGCCCGCTGGCGGAAGCGCGTTGCGCGGTCGAGGTGCCGCCGCTGCGCGAGGTGGACGGCCGGCGCGTGGCTTGTCACGTCGTTTAGGGACATCCAGAGGCGGCTCATAACCGCCACGCATGCCACCGCGTCATTCCGTGATGCCGGGACTGTGGTGGCGACGCCGAAGCTGCGCACTGCATCACGGCGCGGCTCGCAAGAATCTTTGTCTTCGGCACAACAAGGAGACACAGATGACCTTCAAGCCCACCCCGATCGCCTGCGCGATGGCCGGCCTGCTGCTGGGCCTGCAGGGCGCGGTCCTGGCGCAGCAGGCGCCGGCGCCCGATGCCAAGGCGCTGGAGAAGGTCGTCGTCACCGGCATCCGCGCCTCCACCGAGGCCTCGCTGAACGCCAAGCGCGACGCGGCCGCCAATGTCGAGGTCATCACGGCCGTGGACGTCGGCAAGATGCCCGACAAGAACCTCGCCGACTCCCTGCAGCGCCTGCCCGGCGTGGCCGTGCGCACCGACTACGACGAGGCCGAGAAGGTGGCGATGCGCGGCACCAACCCGGACATGACGCTGATCCTGTTCAACGGCCACACGGTCAGCGGCGGCGACTGGTACATCTCCGACCAGCTCTCCAGCAGCCGCTCCACCTCGCTGAGCCTGATGCCGAGCTCGGTGCTGAACTCGGCCACGGTCTACAAGACCTCACAGGCCAACATCCTCGACGGCGGCCTGGCCGGCACCGTCAACGTGACGACGCGCAAGCCGCTGGACGAGAAGCAGCGCTTCGGCGGCGTCGTCAGCGTCGGCGCCGTGCATGCCACCCTGCCCAACAAGACCAGCCCGCAGCTCAACGCCAGCATCAACTGGAAGAGCGAGGACAACCGCCTGGGCGTCATCGGCCAGGTGTTCGCCGAGAAGCGCTATGTGCGCCGCGACTCCGCGTCGCGCTTCGCCTACGGCGCCAGCAGCGGCTGGGACGTCATCAACACCACGACGATGAAGGGCATCACCGACGCGTCGCTGGCCGGCAGCGGCTACACGGCCGCCGACCTGAACGGCGTGCGCCTGCCGGGCAGCATGTCCACCGAGTTCGTCGAAGGCGTGCGCGACCGCAAGGGCGGCATGATCGCCGTGCAGTGGCGGCCGACGCAGAACCTGGACCTGGGGCTGACCGCCTTCCAGTCCAAGATGAACTCCGACAACTACGGCCGGCTGACCTCGGGTGCCATTTACTCGATGCTGGTGGGCAAGGCCGAGCCTTTCGGCGCCGTCACGGCCGCCGCGGCCAACACCAACTCCAACGGCCAGCAGGTGTTCGCCTCCCTGCTCAACCCCAAGATCGTCGAGGAGACGACGATCTATGGCGACAAGATCAGGGTGCTGCGGGGCGCCACCGTCGCCTTCGCGCCGGGCACCACGCCGCAGTACATCGGCAACTCCGAGGGCTTCTTCCGCAGCGGCGCCAGCGCCAGCAGCGGCTTCCTGGACCTGGACGCCAAGCTCAAGCTCAGCAACGAGCTGACGGTCAAGGGCCTGTTCAGCACCACGCGCGGCGAGGGTAAGACCGACCAGGACCGCGGCCTGACCTATGCGCGCTACGGCACCGGCGTGACCTTCGCGCTGCAGGGCGTCAACGAAGCGCCCACCTGGAGCTACCAGAACGCCGGCCCGGGCACCTCGCCGGCGGCGGGCTTCTACACGCTGATCGCCACCAACGCGCCCAACCGCTACAAGACGGTGGACCGAGAGAACAGCCTGGCCCTGGACGCCGAGTACCAGCAGAACAGCGGCATCTTCCAGACCCTGGAGTTCGGCGCCCGCCATGCCGACCACCGCCGCGACCACCGCCGCTCCCAGCTCAAGCTGAAGAGCAACGTCATCACGCCGCCGGATCCGGCCTTGGCCGTGCCCTATCCGAGCGACTTCGGCGAGGCGCTGGGCAGCGGCTTCGACAACACCGGCTTCTACTATTCGCGCGATTTCCTGCGCCAGTACTTCGCCGACAAGTACAAGGCGACGACGCCCGAGTTCGAGCGCTCGGTGGCCGGCGAGATCGAGATGCGCGAGCGGCAGAGCTCGCTGTATCTGCAGCAGAACCTGGAGACGGCCGACGGCAAGCTCAGCGGCAACGTCGGCCTGCGCTATGCGCGCACCATCGTCGATGCGCAGATCGCCACGCCCGTGCCCACCGGCCTGTGCCAGCGCATCGAGCCGGGCAAGCCGGTCGTGCCCTGCGCCGCCTTCCCGACAGCCATCGTGACGGCCGGCGACGGCGCCACCTATTTCGACGGCGCCACCTGGAACCCCAACACCGGCACCCTCTACTACAAGGTGCCGACGCACAAGGTCTTCGACCACATCCTGCCCAGCCTGAATGCGCGCTGGCAGATGGCGCCGGACTGGATCGCGCGTCTGGGCCTGTCCAAGACCCTGGGCCGGCAGAACTACAACATCTACGGCGCCGGCTTCACCGGCCAGACCTGCAACGCCCAGGGCTGCACGGTCAACGGCCCGAACAACCAGCTGCAGCCGATGACGGCGGCCAACACCGACCTGTCGCTGGGCTGGTACTACGCCCGCCGCTCGGCGGTCGTGCTGAGCTTCTTCGACTCCCTGATCCGCAACTACACCAAGACCGGCGCGGTGCGCCAGGACGGCGTGACGGTGGACCTGCTGGACAACCAGAACGTCGTGCGCAGCTATGCCATCAACACGACGGGCAACCAGCGCGCGCGCATCCAGGGGGCCGAGCTGAGCTGGGAGCAGCCCATCTGGGGCGGCTTCGGCTTCCAGTCCAACCTCAGCTATGCGGACACCAGCGTCGACGACGGCCGCCCCATGGTGGGCGCATCGCGCAAGAGCGCCAACCTCGTCGGCTACTTCGAGAACGACGTCCTCAGCGTGCGCCTGGCCTGGAACTACCGCAGCGAGTACGTCAACAGCACGACGGCGCCGGCGCCCACGGCCAACAGCCAGGGCCTGTCGGTGGTGCAAGGCATCACCATGCCGACCGCACCGACCATCCAGGCGCCGGTGACGAACGTGGCCCTGAGCGTCAACTACACGGTGATGCCGGGGCTGCAACTGTCGTTCAGCGGCACCAACCTGACCAACCCGTCGCGCGGCCAGTACCGCTACAGCGAACTGGAACCGCAGAAGGTCGACACCTCGGGCCGTCAGTACTACCTCGAGGCGCGCTACAAGTTCTGAGACCGGCCCGCCGACCTGCGAGTCGGCGGGCATGACGAGGGGCCAGCTTGCAGCCGACCCTCATCGGACTCAGCGGTTGCGCTTCTTGGCGACCTCGTTGCCGATGACGCCACCGGCTGCGGCGCCGACGGCGGCGCCGGCGGTCGAGCCGGTCACGGCGCCGCCGACGACGGCGCCGGCCGTGGCACCGACGACGGTGCTGGTCTCACGCGCCGACATGCCGGCGCAGGCGGTGAGAGCCAGCGTCGCGGCGGCGGCGACGGATACGACGGTGACGCGCCAGTAGGTGCTGGATTCCGGAGTGCTGGGGCGGGAAGTGGGGTTCATGGTCGGCTCCTGTGGGATTCGATTCACGTGCATCCACTTTCGGCGCTGGCGGGGCCGCACGGAGCCAGCCTGAGGGCTGTCGGCGCGTCGGACGGCACCTATCCGCCATGAAAGAAGCCGCCCCATGGGGCGGCTTCGTCGCGGGGGCGAAGACGGGCTCAGCCCTTGGCGCTGAGGCATTCCTTCATGAAGGCCTTGCGCTCGTCGCCCTTCTTGTCGCCGGCATCCTTGTTGCATGCCTTCATCTTCTGCTGCTGCGGCGTGCCGCTGGCGGCCGCGGCCGCGGGCTTGGCCGACAGGCACTCCTTCATGAAGGCCTTGCGCTCATCGCCTTTCTTGTCGCCGGCGTCCTTGTTGCAGGTCGCCATCTTGGACTGCTGGGCGGTCGGCTCCTTGTCGGCCGCCTGGGCGGCAACAGCGGCCAGGCCGAGGGCCAGGGCGAGGGTGAAGCGTTTCATCGGGGACTCCTTCCTCTGGAGGGGTTGTGGGCCGCTGCATTCAAGCACGCGCCCCCGCCGCTGCCAATCCTCCCGCGGGCGGATGTCTAGGGCCCGTTGCCGTAGCGTCAACAGGCCCTGGCTCACAGGATGCGGCGCGGATGCGCCAGGGCCTCGTGGGCGGCGTGCAGGCGGCGCACCAGCACGCGGATGAAGCCGCGGTCGAAGCGGTGCTGGCATTCGGGGCTGAGCTGGCCGACCGACTCCGGCGTGAAGCTGATGGTCGTGCACTCCTGGCTGACCTTGATGTCGGTGCTGTGACGGCGCAGGTCGGGGTTGGGCGCGAGATAGGCCATCTCGCCCACCGAGGTGCCCTGGCCCAGCGTGGCGACGAGGCGGCCCTCGCGGTAGACCTGCACCTCGCCCTGGGCAATGATGTGGAAGCTGTTGCCCTCCTGGCCGCGCTTGAACAGCGCATAGCCGACCGGGTAGCGCTTCCAGCGCGCGCGGCGCACCACCTCCCACAGCTGCACGTCGCCGAACTCGGCGAAGAACTCCAGCGAGCGCAGCAGGTTGAAGCGCTCCGAGTCGCGCACCTCGCCGAGGCGGTTCAGCGGCACCTGCTGGCTGGCCACCAGGGCCGACAGGGCCTGGGCGAAGCTCTCCCAGTCAGGGAAGCGCTCCTGCGGTGCCTTGGCGAGGGCGCGTAGCACGACGGCGTCCAGGGCCTCGGTGACGCCCTGGCGCTGGCCGGTCAGCGCCAGCGGCGCCTGGTGGTAGATCTGGTGCATCAGCGCCATCTGGTGCGGCGCGTCGAAGGGCGGGCGGCCGCTGATCAGGTGGTAGAGCACGGCACCCAGGGCATAGATGTCGGCGCGGCAGTCGACGTCGCCGCCTTCGATCTGCTCGGGTGGCATGTAGGCCAGCGAGCCGACGCGGTGGATCTGCGTCGAGTCCGCATTTAGGTTCAGGGCCGAGCCGAAGTCGCCGACCTTGACGTCCACGACCTGGCCGGCCGGGTCCAGCAGGGCCAGCAGGTTGGCCGGCTTGACGTCGCGGTGGATGACGCCCTGGCGGTAGACATAGCTCAGCGCCATCGCGCACTTGAAGCCGAGCTCGACGATCTGGTCCAGCGGCAGCAGGCGGTCGGTGCGGCAGAAGTGCTTCAGCGTGACGCCGGGCACGTACTCCATGACGAGGTAGGGGGCCTCGCCCTCGGAGACGGCGTCGACGATGGCGACGACGTTGGGATGGTGCAGCCGCCCGGCCAGGGCCGCCTCGGCGCTGAAGAAGCGGTTGCTGAAGTCGCTGGCGGGCTCGTCGCGGGTGGGCGCCCAGGCGCGCATGCGCTTGATGGCCACCTGGCGGCCCTCGCCCCCGCCCTGGAAGGGGTCGCGGGCGAGGAAGACGTCGCTGGTGGCGCCCTCGCCGAGGCGCTTGAGAACCTGGTAGCGCCCGATATGGGCCGGCAGATCGTCGGGGGTGGCGGTCACGCGCGGCATGATACGGGCCGCGCGGGCCCGGACCTCAGCGCCTGGCGCCGACGGGTGCGGGGCGCGGGCCGCCCAGGTGGCGGAAGGTGATGCGGCCCTTGCTGAGGTCGTAGGGCGACATCTCCAGCGACACGTTGTCGCCGGCCAGGATGCGGATGTGATGCTTGCGCATCTTGCCGCCGGTGTAGGCGATGACCTTGTGGCCGTTCGTCAGCGTCACGCGAAAGCGCGAATCGGGCAGGATCTCGTCGACGACGCCGTGCATTTCGATCAGTTCTTCCTTGGCCAAATCGTTAGCTCCTAGTGAGTGGATGGACGGGGGTGGACCCGCTTCAGTGGCTGCTGGCCCAGGCCAGGCCTTCGGCCCGCGCATAGCGCAGCGCCGCCTGCGGGCTGCTGAATTGCGGCGTGAAGCGCATGACGCGGTCCACGCTGGCCATGCCGCGGCCGGAACGGATCGACACCAGCGCGTCGAAGCCGCCGCCCAGGCGCGGTTGGCTCATGGGGGACACCAGAAAGCGTCCCACTTCGATGTTGTTCTTGTTGTTGTTCATATTGTTGTTCTTCGGTGAATGGCCGCGCCGGCCCTTGCCGGTCGCAGCCTTGGGCGCGCGGGGCGCCCGGGCACGCCTTACAGCGTGCGGATGTTCGACGCCTGAGGGCCCTTGGCGCCGGCGGTCGTCTCGAACGACACCTTGGCGCCTTCGGCCAGCGAGCGGAAGCCGCCCGCGTTCTTGATTTCGCTGTGGTGGGCGAACAGATCCTTGCCGCCCTTGTCGGGCGTGATGAAGCCGAAGCCCTTGCCGTCGTCGAACCACTTCACGGTACCGGTTTCGATGGTCATGATGTTTCCTTGGAAATGAAAGATGGGGGAACACTCCGCCGGCGACATGCCGTGCGGAGACAGAAACACTCAAGAACACTCGCCGGGGAGTTGCTGAAGCGAGCCGCTCGCAAGAAGGGCCAGGGGGTGGCCAGCGGGGCTGCAGATAAGACCTTGAGGAAACGGTCTTGTGCGAATCTATGCCGAACAGGTTAGCACGCCTGTCAAGGCCCCTCACCCGTAGGCATAGAAAAGGGCCGCGAAGAAGTGGCAGATGCTGCCGCCCAGCACGAAGAGATGCCAGACGAAATGGGCGTAGCGCAGGCGGTTGTCCAGCAGGAAGACCACCGCTCCCAGCGTGTAGCTCAGACCCCCCGCCACCAGCAGGGCCAGCCCCGCCGCGGGCATGCGCTCGACCAGCGGGCCGAGGGCGAACACGACGACCCAGCCCATGGCCAGGTAGAGCAGCGTGGACACCAGTGGATGGCGCAGCCGGTTCAGCAGCTTGATGGCGACGCCGAAGGCCGCCGCGGCCCAAACCGCGATCAGCAGCGTGAGGCCGGGACCGGTGTGCAGCACGCCGAGCGTGAAGGGCGTATAGCTGCCGGCAATGAAGACGTAGATGGCGGCATGGTCCAGCCGTACCAGCCAGGCCTTGACCCGGCCGCCTGCCAGCGAGGCGGGCAGGGCGTGGTAGAGGGTGGAGATGCCGTAGAGCAGGATGGCCGTGGCCGCATAGATGGCCGCGGCGGCGACGTCGGCCGTGCGGCCATGGGCCATCGCGCGCATGACGAGGATGGGCAGGGCGGCGATGGCCAGCGCGGCGCCCAGGCCGTGGCTGACGGCGTTGGCGATTTCCTCGCCCAGGGTTTGCGGGCGTTCGGGCGTGCGGATCTTGGACATGATGCGTCTCGAACTGCAGACGGGATGTGCAAGCATGCCAGCGTCCCGGCGCCCCGTTGCCCCAAGGTTTGAGGGGGTGAAAGTGCGTCGGCAGGTCGTCCCCTGTCGGATGGACAAGGCCCCACGCATGCCACATTGACAAGCCCGCGAGGCGTCCCGGATACTCATTTGGAACCGGTTCCAAACCTATAACGGAGACAGACAACGTGGCAAAACGATGGTTCGTGGGCGGTGCACCCGCCCCTGGCGGAGCCGTGCGCGGCGCATTCCTCGGCGGCCTGGTGGCCGTGGCCTTGCTGGCCGGTTGCGGCGGCGGTGAGGGTGGCGGTGCGCCGGCACCTGCGCCCGCGCCGTCCCCCGCCCCCCAAGGCCTCACGCTGCTGAAGGCCGACGGCACGAAATGGGTCGATGCCAGCGGCAAGCAGGTGCTGCTGAAAGGCACCAACCTCGGCAACTGGCTGGTGCAGGAGTTCTGGATGATGGGCCAGGGCGGCAACGGCGTGACCGACCAGTGCACCCTGGAGGCCAAGCTGACCGAGCGCTTCGGCCGCGCCGAGAAGGAGCGACTCATCCAGCTGTTCCGCGACAGCTGGATCACCGAGCGCGACTGGGACCAGCTCAAGGCCTTCGGCTTCAACGTCGTGCGCCTGCCCATCCTGTGGAGCGTCATCGAGGACGAGACCCAGCCCCGCACCCTGCGCGCCGACGCCTGGAAATACCTGGACTGGAGCATTGCCGAGGCCAAGAAGCGCGGCATCTACGTCATCCTCGACCTGCACGGCGCCCACGGCGGCCAGACGCACAACGACCACACCGGCTGCGCCGGCCAGAACAAGTACTGGACGGACACCGAGGCGCAGTCGCGCACCAAGTGGCTGTGGCAGCAGATCGCCACCCGCTACAAGGACGAGCCCGCCGTCGCCGCCTACGACCCCCTCAACGAACCCTGGGGCTCCACGGCCGAGGCCATGGTCGCGCGCGTCGAGGAGCTCTACCACGCCATCCGCGCCATCGACAGCCAGCACATCGTGCTGCTGCCCAGCCACTACGGCAGCATCGACGCCTACGGCAACCCGGCCGCCAAGGGCCTGACCAACGTCGCCTTCGAGATCCATCCCTACCCCGGCCTGTTCGGCGACCGCCCTGGCGACAGCCCCTACCTCGTCCACCGGGACTGGCTGCGCTGCGGCCCGACCGGCACGGCCGGGGTCTGCGCCTACGCCAAGCAGCTCGGCGAGCTCAAGGTGCCGCTGCTGGTCGGCGAGTTCCAGCCCTGGCAGGGCGCGGGCCTGGACCTGGGCGGCCAGATCGGCCGCGCCACCTACGACACCTATGCCGGCTACGGCTGGGCGTCCACGTCCTGGGCCTACAAGCTGGTCAGCCCGGCCGGCGGCTCGGGCAAGGGCACCTGGGGCATGGTGACCAACGCCCCCAATGCCAACGTCGACACCGGCGTCGGCATGGTCACCAAGGCCAGCACCTGGGACTGCGCCGGCTGGGATGCCAGCTTCGCCAATGCCTGCGCCGTCAAGCCGCCGACGATCAAGGTCGGCGGCACGGGCCCCAAGACCTACTGGTTCGTCATCAAGAGCGGCGCCCTGGCCGGCAGCAACCCGGACGTGGTCTTCGACAAGATCAGCATCACCAACACCGCCACCCATGCCGAGGTCATCAGCAACGGCGGCTTCGGCTCCGGCACCGGCTGGACGGCGCTGGCCATCAGCGGCAGTGTCAAGCTCGACTTCAACTACATGGCCGCCGGCAGGACGCCCGCTGGCAGCGACGGCCCGGTGCTGCGCCTGACGCGGCCCGACGGCGTCGCCGGCGAGATCAACGGCGGCGTGTACCAGGCCATCACCCTGCAGGGCGGCCAGAGCTATGCCCTCAGCGGCGTCTTCAAGGACAACGGCAGCGCCAACACCTGGGCCGAGATGTATCTGCTCGACAAGGAGCCGGTGGCGGGCAAGGACGTCGTCGACATGAACGGCAAGGTCGACTTCACGACCGCCACCGTGGCCGAGATCGAGGCCCTGTTCAAGGGCTATGCCACCCAGGCCTACGAGGTGCACACCGGCCTGGCCCAGTGGCTGACCAGCCCCACGGCGCCCGAGGTCTTCCAGCTGCCGGCGCGCCCGGCCAACCTCAAGGTGATGGAAGGCGCCAACGGCAATGCGCTGAGCTGGGACGCCAGCAGCGACGCCAAGGTCATCGGCTACACCGTCTACCGGGCCAGCAGCGCCGCCGGCAACTACGCCAGGCTGGCCGACAAGGTGGCGGCGCCGAGCTACACCGACGCCACGGCCATCAGCGGCGCCACCTACTACTACGTCGTGACGGCGCTGACCGCGGCCAACGAAAGCTACTACAGCGAGGCCGCCAGCACGACCCTCCAGCCTGTGCCGGTGCCGGGCCTGATCCAGGCCGAGACCTTCACGGCCATGAGCGGCGTCCAGCTGGAGAACTGCAGCGACAACGGCGGCGGCCAGAACGTCGGCTACTTCGACCCCGACGACTACATCGAGTTCAAGATCCAGGTCGCCACGGCCGGCAGCTTCAGCATCGACTACCGCCTGGCCAGCGGCGCCGGCAGCACCGGCTTCGAGGTCTGGGTGGACGGCGCCAAGGCCCTGGACGTGATGGCCGTGCCCAACACCGGCGGCTGGCAGGCCTGGGTCACCCAGACCAGCGCCGCCTTTCCGCTGGCGGCCGGCAACCACACGCTGCGGCTGAAGTCCATCGGCAAGGAGTGGAACCTCAACTGGCTGAGGCTCAACGCGCAGTAGCCGGGCTGATCCGGCGGGGCGCGTCCTGCATAAACTGAGCGCGTGATCGACGACGCCCTGCTGGCCAAGCTCAACCGCCATTGCGACGTGGTGCTGTCCTCCGGCAGCGCGGCTGCCGTGCCCAGCCTGTGCTGGGGCATGGCCGGCCGCGTGCTGGACGACCGCCGCAGCGTCGAGGCCTGGGTGCGCGAAGACCAGGCCCGCCAGTTCCTCGCCGACGTGCGCGCCACCGGCCGCGTGGCCGCCGTCTTCAGCGAGCCCTTCACCAACGTCGCCGTGCAGCTCAAGGGCCGCGGCGGCAGCGTGCGCCCCGCGACCCGCGCCTACGAGGCCTTCCTGCGCGAGCATGTCGCCCACATGGTGGCCGAGCTGGCCCGCGTCAATTTCGGCGAGGGCTTCGCCCGCAACTTCTTCGAGCACCCCTGGACGCTGCTGGCGGTCGTGCGCTTCGAGGCCGACGAGGGCTTCGTGCAGACGCCCGGGCCGCGCGCCGGCCAGCCCCTGCATGCGGCGGAGGGCGGCCATGCCGCTTGACCAGATCCGCGCCGCGCTGGAGGGCGCCATCCCCGCCACCATGGCCACCTGCTCGCCCGACGGCGAGCCCAACGTGGCCTTCCTGTCGCAGGTGCATTACGTCGACGGCGAGCATGTCGCCCTGTCCTACCAGTTCTTCAACAAGACGCGCCGCAACATCCTCGCCAACCCGCAGGGCCAGCTCAGCGTCGTCGACCCCCACACCGGGCGGCTCTACCGCCTGCGGCTGCGCTACCTGCGCACCGAGAGCGAAGGTCCGCTGTTCGAGCGCATGAAGGCCCATCTCGAGGGCATCGCCTCGCACACCGGCATGGCCGGCGTGTTCCGCCTGCTCGGCTCCGACATCTACCGCGTCGAGGAGCTCGAAGTCCTGCCCGGCAACATCCTGGTGCCCGCCGCGCCCGCCCTGCAGCCCCTGGCCGCGCTGCGCCGCATGTGCGAGACGGTGGCAGCCCCCAGCGTCGCCGGCGACTTCGGCGCCCTGGTGGACGCGGTGCTGGACACGCTGGTGGCCGAGCTGCAGCTGCGCCACGCGATCTTTCTCGTCATGGACGAGCAGGGGCGGCGCCTCTACACGGTCGGCAGCCGCGGCTATGCCCACTCGGGCATCGGCTCCGAGATCGCGCTGGGCGAGGGCGTCATCGGTGTCTGCGCCCAGGCGCGCACGCCCATCCGCATCAGCTGGCTGACCCAGGCCTACCGCTACAGCCGCGCCATGCGCGAGGTTGTCCGGCTGGAGGGCTCGCCGGCGGAGCTGTCCATCGAGATCCCCTACCCGGGCCTGGCCGACCCGCACAGCCAGCTTGGCGTGCCGCTGCTGCACGGCGGCCGCGTGCTCGGCGTGCTGCTTGTCGAGAGCGAGCAGGACCTGCACTTCACCTACGACCACGAGGATGCCGTCGTCGCCTTCGCCCACCTCGTGGCCGCCACCATGCGCACGCTGGGCGACAGCGTCGCCGCTGCCGCCGACATGACGGCCGCCGAGACCCGCCCGGCCGAACTCGACTGCCCCTTTGGCGGCCAGCCGCAGGAGCCGCTGCAGGTGCGCTACCACGCGGCCTCGCACAGCGTCTTCTGCAACCAGGCCTATGTCATCAAGGGCGTGGCGGGCGCCATCCTGTGGCGGCTGCTGAACGAATACGCCGCCAGCGGCCGCACCGAGTTCAGCAACCGCGAGATCCGCCTCGACCCCGCCATCAAGCTGCCCGACATCGTCGACAACCTCGAGGCCCGCCTCATCCTGCTGCGACGCCGCCTGGACGAACAGAAGCTCGGCATCGCGCTGCACAAAAGCGGCCGCGGCCGGCTCCAGCTGCAGGTCTGCGGCGAACTGCAGCTCATGCAGCTCTGAGCTTGTCGCCGGTGCGGCGCCAGACGTTGGCGGCAAAGGCCAGCACGGCCACGCCCACCAGGGCCGAGCCGAGGCCAACCAGCGGTCCGGCCGCCGTCACGCCGCGCATCAGCGCCGCCAGCGCGCCCAGCATCACCGGCAGGGCCAGCTGGTGCAGCCAGAACTGCACGGCCACCAGGCGTGGGCTCAGCGTGTCGGCCCGCTGATGCACCACCAGGCCGAAGCCCAGCATGCTGGCCCAGCCCAGCAGGTTGACGTGGGCATGCACCGAGCGCAGCGCGAAGTCCTGCGTGGCGCCCATGTAGTTGCCCATCGCCACGCCGACGACGAGGTAGAGGGCCGCCATGCGGATCCACAGGCCGGCGTAGCGGCGGTTGTTGTTGCTCATGACGTGCTCCGGGTCAGGCCGTCAGGCCGGCGGCGACAGGGATGCCCAGGCCGCGCGCCAGCGCGCCCCAGTCGTCGTCGTTGAGACGCCCGCGCGCCAGGGCCAGGGCGGCGCCGAACACCGGCGCCGGCGCCTGGCGCATGCCGCCCATCAGGCCCAGGCGCTCGGCCGGCGCCAGGGCCGGCAGCATCCAGCGCAGCGAGGCCGTCATCTCGGCCGGTGTCAGCGCGGCCAGCAGCTCGCCATGGATGGCGAGGATGCCGGCGTCGTCCAGGTGTGCCCACAGCACCGCGTTGTGCTCGGTCTCCTCCAGGTGCATGTGGGCCAGGTTGTGGGCCGCGAACAGGCTGATGGCGTGGTAGAGCGCATGGCAGGCCGCGGGACGGTCCCCGGCCGCGCAACCGGGCAGGGCGCGGGCATGGCGACGCAGGGCCTCGATGTCGCGCTCGTGCTCCGCATGTTCCGTCGCGATGCGCAGGCTGGTGCCCGGTTGGGCGCGCTCCAGCGCCGGATGCAGGAAGGCGTTCTCGTGCTCCAGGTGGGACAGGCAGAAGTCGGCGGCCGCCTCGACCTTGTCGACGAGCTGCTGCACCGAGGCCGCGTCCTGCGGGTCCACGCGCCCGGCGCTGGTGATGAGGTCGGTCAGCATCAGGCGCACGCCCTTGTGGATGCTGGCGTAGATGTCGAAGCGCGGCGCCGTGGCCGTGCGGCGGACGGCGAGGAGTTCTTGCAGCGAGGTATGCATGGCGATTCCCTGTGGTGCGGTGAATAGGCGGTCGCTCTTGCTGTTGTCGACCGTGCAGCCACTGTAGGAATCGCGACGGCGGCGCGCCGCTAAATGCTTGCTAGCGGAACCTTAAGAGTTTGCTAAGTGCGCGTGAGGCTTGGTATTTTTGACATCGGGCCTGTGCCGGACGTCATGCGCCGAGGCCCTCATGCCTCAGCGCCGCCGCACGCGGGCGCTCTTGCGCGTGGCGACGAAGAAGTCGTCGGGCTTGGTCCTCACCCAGTCCACGAAATTGCGGATCTGCGGATGGGCCAGCAAGGCCTCCACGGTGGCGTAGTCGCGCGCCAGCTCGGTCTCGGTCAGCAGCGCATGAATCTGGCGGTGGCAGACGCGATGCAGGAACTGCGTGTGTCGCCCGCCCTTGCTCTTGGGCACCAGGTGGTGGGCGTCACGCTGGGCGGGCGGGATGGGGCGGTCACACAGGGGGCAGACGGCGGCCTTGGTCTCGGCGGGGCGGGTGGGCATGCGCGCTAGGGCCTGTTAGCACTACGGGAGTAGGCCGCGAAGCCCCTGGCGACGGGCCTTCCCTTCGGGTTGAAGCCAGAAAACCCGCGCGCGGCGTTGCAAATCCTCGCCGGGCAACCAGCCCGGCTGCGGTTTGCGCCTGGCTCGCGGGCGTTCTGGCTTCAACGCGACCTGCTCCCGTAGTGTTAACAGGCCCTAGCCTAGCGCCGCCTCGCATCCCCTCGCAGGGCCGGGGTTGAGGGCCCCCGGATGCGCGGCCGCCCCGACCCGCGCGCTCAAGGCTCCAGCGCCATGCCCACCACGCGTTCGCCGCCGATGGTGCCGAGCGACCTGGCGGCGCCGGTCTTGAGATCGATGATCACCCAGCGGCTGGGCGCGCTGCCGTCGCCGTTCAGGGCGGCGAAGGCGACATCGCTCAGGGCCTGGATGTCGAAGGCCGCGCTGCTGAACGCCACGCCCAGGCTGCCGATGGTCATGAGCTGCCCCGTGTTGGGTGACACGGCCGGCGCCACGCCCTCGCGGCTGCCCTGGGTCACCAGCGCACCCGTGGTCGCGTCGAGCGCGAAGTTGGTCGTGATCTTCGGGTCGGCCTTGTTGTAGCTGTAGGCCGCGCCGACGACGAGGGGCGACCTGCCCGCGTTCACGTCGCCCGCCGCATAGGCCAGCCTGGCGTCGGTCTGCACGCCGTCCAGCGTGGCGTTGCCGTCCACCACCGCGCCCGTGTCGGGGTGCAGGCGCAGGTTCTGCCCGGTGTTGCTGACCACGCGGATGCGGTCGACCGCCGGGTTGAAGTCGAAGCCGAACTGCGTGCCTTCGAGCTTCACGGCGAAGGGGCCGCCCACGGCGCTGGCGGCGCCGGTGGCGTCATCCAGCACATAGAGCCGGCCGGTGCTGCCCAGGGCATACAGCTGCTCCTTGGACACGCGGTAGTCGACGCCGAGCAGGGTTTCGCCCGGCTGCAGGCCGGTGATGTCGAGGCTGGCCAGGATGCGGCCCGGTCGGCCGGCATTGAACTTGACCAGTTTGTTCGACGCCGTGACGGCCACCGCCCGTTCGGCGCGGTCGGCGCCTTCGGGCTCGGGTGCCATGGTGCTGCAGGCGGCCAGGCCGGCGATCAGCAGTGCAGCAAGGCTTGTACGTTGAAAAGCGACGGTGTTCATGGAATTCCCTGGACCAAGTTGGGGTAGCGCCATGTCGTACGCAGCCGGCTGCGAAGTGGATGCAAGGCAGGCCGGCGGGCGCCAACCCGCGTACCGCCAGTGCGACAAGTTGTCGACGCGCAGCCACCCATGCGCCGCGGCTCACCGCAGATAGTCGACCGCCTCCACCAACATCCACCCCGGCTGTTCCTTCACGCATTGCCGCAGCAGATGGCTGTGCCCCGCGCCGAACAGCACGAGGATGCGGTCGCCCGGGCGGGCGAGCTGCACCATGCGGGCGCAGGAGCGCGCGTTGCGCAGCGTCCATTGGCCGAGCAGCTCGGCGCCCGGTTGCTCCGCGCCGCGGCCGTAGCGCAGGGCCAGGGTGGTGAACTGGTGGTCGCGCAGGATGCGCGCGGGGTCGTTGAAGGCGGCCAGCGTGGCGGAGATGGTGCGGCGGTACTGGGCCTCCTCGTCGGCCTTGCTGCGCTGCTTGATCTCGTCGAGCTGGGCGTTGAGCTGGGCCTCGGCGCCGTTCTTCTTCGCCCAGGCCTGGACGGCCTCGAAGGGGAAATCGCCGTCGGCGTCGATGCCATAGACGGCCTCGTGCTTCATGGCGCTGGCCAGGCGGAAGCCGACCTGCTCGACCTCGTTGCGCACCTCGCGCCGGCCGCCGGCGCGCCTGGCGTCGTAGCTGGGCAGGCGCTGGCCTTCGTGCTTGTCGCCGTCGCGCTCGACCATCACCTTGGTGGGCGCAAAACGCGCGAGCTGGGTGGTCAGCGCGTCGAGCTCGGCCTGGCGGTGCGGCTGCAGCACGTCGTCGACCTTGGTGTTGACGATGTCGCGGCCGGGGTTGGCGAAGTGGTAGGTGCCGAGCACCAGCACCTGCACGCCGGCCTCGGCGGCATGGGCGGATGCCATCGCGGCGGCCAGCAGCAGGGTGGCTGTGGCCGCGCGGGTCATCGTCGTGACGATGCGATTCATCGGGATGGGTCCTCGTCGGATGGAAAAACCCATCTTCCCGAGCGAGGCCCTCCCGCGCGCTCGCGATGCGACGGACGGTGCGATGGGGGGGACAGGCCGCTGACGCCGGCCGCCCCGCGCGGCCGTCAGAAGAACACGATGCCGCCCAAGGCCACGCCGTTCATCCGCGCCGGGTCGCCCACCACCGGCTTCGACGTCGTGCGGCTCAGCTCCCCCACCAGGGTGACACTCTTGGTCAGCCCGTAGTAGAGCCCCGCCGTCACGTTGGTGTTGCTGCGCAGGTCGCTTGCAGAACCGTCCTTCAGCCGGCTCTCGCCCCAGTTCAGGCCGAGCTTGGTCCTGGCCGTGGCCTGCCAGGTGGCTTGCAGCAGCAGGTTCGTCTGCTTGCGGTTGCCGCTGTCGCCGTCGGTCAACACGCCCAGGCCCTTGCCGGACTGCAGATTGGCCGCCAGGCCCACAGAACCGAAGCTGACGCTGGCGCCGACCTCGGCGGCATTCATCGTGAAGCCACCGGCACCTTCGAAGGTCTGGCGCTTGACGCCCAGCCAAGCCTTGCCGCCATCGAACTTGGCCGTCGCCAGGGCCTGTAGTTGCGGCGAGTTGCGGCCGATCAGGGCGCCGGCATCGACGGGGCTCATCAGCGCCACCGTGGCCGAGAGGCCGCCGGCCGTGGGCAGGGTGTAGGCGATCTGGCCGTAGCTGCCGAGGTAGGTGTAGCCCGAGCCGATATGGCCCAGGGTGACGCGGTTGCGCTGGGTGGCGGCGACGGGGGCGCCGGCGCCCAGCAGGGTCATGTCGCCGAGGATGGCGGAGGCGCCGAACAGGCCGTAGTCGCGCCCCAGCTTGACGGTGCCCACGTCGGCATTGCCGAAGCTGACGAAGCCCTGGCGCACGTCGACGTTGTTGTTGTTGGAGATGGCATCGCCGGCGGCGACGGCCGCGCCGATCATCAGCGTGGCGCTGATGTCATAGCCCTCCTGGCGCGTCTTGGCCGTGGTGGTGAGGGCATTGGGCAGCAGGCCGTTGCCGATGACGGTGCGGCCGTCGGTGCCGCCGCAGCCCAGCCCTTTCGTCGCCAGCGCCGCGCCGCCCACGGCCTGCGAACCCGAGCAGCGGGTGTGGGTGTAGTAGGCGTTGACGATGCCGCCCAGGCTGAGGTCCCATTCGCCGGCCTTGAAGTCGGCGGCGTGGGCGGTGGTGCCGGCCGCAGCGAAGGCCGCGGCGGCGATGAGGGTGCGGGTGTGTGTCATGGGTCGTCTCCAGTTGTGGTTGTGGACCAGCGCCTTGCGCAAGCGCTGTGCCAGTACCGGGCTGGAGCGAAGGGCGCCCGCGGGCGTTGCCGCGCGGCGCAGCCGGAGCAGTCGGACGTGCCGTGCTGGCACGCTGTTGCGGGTGTATACGCAGGGGCGCTGTTGCGCGCCGCGCGCAGGCGTTGTGCCCGCGTGCAGCAGGGCCCGAGGGCTAGTACTCGTACTTCACGCCCAGCGACACCGCGCGAGGCGCTCCCGGCGCGAAGAAGCTCGCATGACGCAGCGGCCGGTCGCCGTGGGCGTTCGCCGCAAAGGGTCGGCTCTGGAAATTGCCCGCCTCGTTGAAGCCCGTCGGCCCGAGCTGGGCGGCGGTGGTGTAGCGGCGGTCGAGCAGGTTGTCGACCTGCGCGAACAGCTTGAGTCCCCTGCTCGGCTTCCACGCCGCGTTGACGTTGACCACCGCGTAACCCGGGCTGCGGCCGGGACCGAGGTAGTGGCTGCCATCGGGCCGGTGCCCGCCGTTCTCGTTGCCGCGGGCCGTCGAGTCGCCCATGGCGATGGCATCGGCGCCGAGGCTCCAGGCGTCGCCGAGGTCGAGGTCGGCGTACAGCTTGAGCATGCGGCCGGGCACGAGGGGAATGCGGTGGCCGGGGTTGATCCGGATGTTGCCGTCCACGCCGGGCAGGCCCGTCTGCGCCGCCTCGTTGCTGCTGTTGGACGAGCCGTTGACGAGCTCGGCCGTGCGGTAGGTGGCGTCCAGCAGCGTGAGATTGGCCCCGAGCGTCAGCCCCTTGGCCGGCTGCCCGCTCAGGCCCAGCTCCAGACCCTGGCGGCGCGTCCTGCCGAAGTTCTTGAAGTAGCCGTAGCCGGCCGCGTCGTCCGCGACGAAGAGCAGGTCGTCGCGGTTGTCGGCGCGGAAGACGCCGAGGCTCCAGGCTGGCGTGCTGCCCGCCGCGCTGCGCAGGCCGGCCTCGACGGTGGTGGTGACGACCTGACGCAGCGGCGGGTCGCCGGCGAAGGCATTGGGCAGCTTGCAGGGGTTGGCGGGGTCGGCGCAGCCCAGCTCGATGGACGAGGGGTCGCGGCTGCCCTGGCTGATGCCGGCCCAGGCGTTGACGCCGGCCACGGGCGTGAAGCTCAGGCCCAGGGCCGGGTTGAAGCGGCGGAACCGGTGGTCGCCGTCCAGCGAGCCCGGACCGGCGCCGGGCGTGATGCCGTCGCGGTTGCGCACCGTCGTGAGGTTGTAGCGGCCGGACAGGGTCAGGTGGGTACCGCGGCCCAGCGTGAGCACGCTGCTGGCGAAGGCGCTGAGCGTGCGCGTGCGGCCGGTGAGGTCGACGCGGGTGTCGTAGGGCGCGCCGTCCACGTCGCCGCCGCTGACGCCGTCGCCGAAAGCCCCCACGCCGGTGATGCTGCGGTCGGCGTTCAGGAATCCCAGCTCCGAGCCCTGGGTGAAATGGCTGTGGCTGACGTCGGCCGCCGCGCCGACGAGGGACTGGCTCTTCAGGCCCCAGAGCGGGCCGTCGAAGGCCAGCTGCAGGCTCAAGCCGGCATTGCCCTGCCGCGTGGCGGTGTGGTGCAGCACGCCGTTGCACTTCTCGGCCGGCTCGTCGCGCAGCAGGGCCTGGGCGATGCAGCGCCACTTCGGAAAGGGTGTATCGGCGGCGCTCTCGCCGGCGGCGGGAACGCCGCCGTAGCCAGCCGCCGCCAGCGCGGCGCGTTCGGCGGCGTTGGGCTGGTGGAGGGACTGGCCGAGGGCGTCGTCGTTGAGGTCGCCGTTGAAGGTGCGGGTGCGGATGTAGCGGGCGTAGGCATTGCCGCTCAGCGTCCACGGCGTGCCCAGCGGCCGCGACAGCGAGAGGTTGAGGAGGGCCGAGCGGTTCTTCGTGTTGTCGGGCTTGGTGTAGACGCTGGCGCGCTCCTGCTCGAGCAGGCGCCCCTCCTGCAGGCCGTTGCCGTTGAGGCTGCTGCGCGCGAAGGCGGCGGTGAGGGCCATGTCGCTGTCGCCGCTGCGCCGGCCCAGCTTGGCGAAGAGCTGGCCGACGCCGGATGGCGAGTCCACCCGCCAGCCGCGTTCGGCGAACTGCTGGCCGGTGACGAACCAATGGGTGCCGTCGGCGTGCGCACCGCCCTGCTCGAACTCTGCGGCGCTGCGGCGGTGCGAGCCGGCCAGCACCTGCAGCGAAGTGCCGGGGTGGCTCAGCCCGTCCTTGGTCTGCACGACCAGGGCGCCACCCAGGGTGTTGAGGCCGAACAGCGGGTTGGAGCCGGGGTTTAGGGCGACCGAGGCGATGGCGGCCTTGGGAATGAGGTCCCAGCTGACGACGTCGCCGAAGGGCTGGTTGAGGCGCACGCCGTCGAGGTAGAGCGACAGTCCCTGCTGCGTGCCCAGCAGCGGCGAGGCCGTGAAGCCGCGGAAGTTGAGATCCGGCTGCAGCGGGTTGCCCTGCACCTCGTTGAGGTGGACGCTGCCGAGGCGCCGGTTCATGAAGGCGCTCAGGTCCAGGGCCAGGCTGCGCTCGAGGTCGGCGGCCCGCGCGGTCTGCACGGCGGCGGCGATCCGGTCGCGCGGCACGTCGGCGCCCGCCACCGGCGAGAGGCCGACGACCTCGACGCGCTCCAGCGTCAGAACCTGGGCGTGAGTGGCGGACGCATGGGCGAGTGCCAGCGCCGCCCAGCACGCGCTGTGGCGGTGATTCATGAGGGCTCCGGGTTGGGGTGGCTAGCGGATGACGACGCCCCAGGGCAGCTTGCCCACGGCCACCTCGGCCACGCGCTGCTGGGTTTCGGTGTCGATGACGGAGACGGCGCCGGAGCGCCCGCAGGCCACGTAGAGCTTGCGGCCGTCGGGCGTCAGCGCCATGTTCCAGGGCCGCTGGCCCACGGGGATGGTGGCGACGAGGGCCATGCGCTCGACGTCCAGCACCGAGACGGTGGCGTCGCCGCCGTTGGAGATGAAGACCCGCCGGCCGTCGGGGTGCACGCTGATGCCGTTGCTCTTGGGGCCGGCCATCAGCTTGTCCTGCACGGTGAAGCTCTGGGTGTTGATGACGTAGATCTCGCTGGACATCTCGGCGGCGACGAAGGCCTTGCGTCCGTCCGGCGAGAAGCCGATGCCGCGCGGCCGCGTGCCGACGGGGATCTGTGTCACCTGGGCGCGCTTGGCCACGTCGATGACGTCCACCGCGCCGCCTTCCTCGGCGCTGACCAGCACCCAGCGGCCGTCGGGGCTGAACACCGCGTGCTCGGGGTTCTTGCCCTGCACCTTGACCACGAAGCTCTTGCTCATGGTGCGGGTGTCGATGAAGACGACCTCGTTGGTCTCCTCGACGGCCGCCGTCACCCAGCGGCCGTCTGGCGACTGGCCGAGGCCTTCAGGTGACTCGCCCAGCGGAATCTCGCCGGCCTGCCGGCGCGCGGCGAGGTCGATGACCACGAGGCGGTTGCCAGGCTGGTCGCTGACATAGGCGCGGCGGCCGTCGGGGCTGATGACGGCACCGCGCGGCTTGGCGCCGGCGGGCAGCTCGTAGAGCACGGCGTCGGTCGCGGTGTCGATGACGCTGAGCGTGCCCGAGCCCTCGTTGGAGACATAGGCCAGCGGGCCGGCGTGGGCCTGGGCCAGGGCCGCGCCGAGCAGGGTGAGCGTGGGCAGGAGGCGGGGCATGGAACTCTCCTCAGAAGCGGTAGCTGGCGTTGGCGGAAGCGAACCAGGTGCGGCCCGGCGCCGGCTCGAAGAAGCGGCCGTTGCCGTCGTTGACGATGACCGAGCCGGCATGGCGGCGGTCGGCTAGGTTGTCCACGCGCAGCAGGGCGCCCAGATCCCAGGGGCCGAGGCTGAGCTGGTAGCCGGCGAAGGCCGCCACGGTGGCATGGCCGGCGGCGGCGTCGGTGTTGAGGTCGTTGACCCAGACCTTGCCCAGCGCGCGCGCCTCGGCGCCCAGGCGCCAGCCCCCGGCGGGCTGCCAGCTCAGCGAGCCGTAGACGGCCGTGCGGGCAATGCCGGGGATGCGGTTGCCGGCGGCGACCGGCGTGCCGGCCGCGGCGCAGGGCGTGGCGGTGCAGGTGAAGAAGCCGTCGCGGTAACGGGCGTCGAGCCAGGTGGCGGCGGCCTGGGCCTGCAGCTTCGGGGTGATCTGCCAGGAACCGGCCGCCTCCAGGCCGCGCCGTCGCGTGGCGCCGGCGTTCTGGAAGGTGGCGCGGCCGCCGACGTTGGTCTGGGTGACGATCTCGTTCGAGGTGCGGGTCTCGAACAGGGCCAGCGTCAGCTCGGCGCCTGCCCAGGGCCGGGCCTTGAGGCCGGTCTCGATGCTGCGGCTGACCGAGGCCTGCAAGCCGAGGTTCAGCCCGCTGGCGCCGGTGGGGCGGTAGGCCAGCTCGTTGAGGGTCGGCGTCTCGAAGCCCTTGCCGGCGGTGGCATAGACATGCAGGCCCTCACCGAGGGCGTAGCTCGCACCCAGCACCGGCAGCGTGGCCGAATGGCTCGCCGCGCCGCTGTCGTCGGGATTGGGGCCCTTGATGTAGGCGTCGGCCGAGCGGAAGTCGACCTTGGCGCGGCGCACGCCGGCCGTCAGCAGCCAGGCCGGCGTGGGCTGCCACTGGGCCTGCAGATAGGGGTCGGCATTGGCGACACGGTTGCTCTCGTCGCGGCGCAGCGCGCCCTGAACTCCCAATTCGGCGCCCGGTGCCGTGCCGATGAAGTTCTGGTAGCCCTGGCGGTGCTCGCGCAGCTCGTCGGCGGCGAGGCCGGCGACGACGCTGGCTGTCTCGCCCTTCCAGCGCCAGCGGACGTCGGCGCCCTGGTAGTCGCGCGACAGGTCGATGACGCCGCCGGGGTGCAGGGCGTTGGCCTGGGTCGCCACCGGGATGGACTGGAACTGCGTCGTCGTGCGGTGCCCCTGGTAGACCATCACGCGCAGGGTGTTGGCCGCATCGAGGCCGTGCTCCAGCACCAGGCCGCCCTGTTCCTGCTGCATGGTCTTGCGGGTGTTGAAGCTCAGCGCGCCGGGGTCCACGCCCCGCGGGTCGGCCTGCGGTCCCGTCAACCATTGGGCGCGGGTCAGGCCCAGCGGATCCTGGGCCTCGGGCAGCTCGACGCTGTTGGCGATCAGCGTGAGCCGGGTGTCGCTGCCGATCCTGAAGACGAGGCGCGCATTGCCCAGGCGGCGCTCGGTGGCGCTGTGCCGGCGGTAGCCGTCGGTCTCGAAGCGGCTGGCGCCCAGGGTGTAGGCGATGGCGCCGGCCCGGCCGCTGCTGGACGCGGCGACGCGACGCAGGCCGTCGCTGCCGAAGCCGACGCTGGCGTCCAGCCGGGGCGGGCCGGTGGGCGTTTCGGAATGGATGCTGATGACGCCGCCCGAGGAGTTGCCGTAGAGCGCCGAGAAGGGCCCGCGCAGCACCTCGATGCGGCCGACGGTGCCGATCTACACATTGGTGATCTGGCCCTGGCCGTCGGGCAGGGTGGCGGGGATGTCGTCCACATAGAGGCGCACGCCGCGGATGCCGAAGCTCGCGCGGGCGCCGAAGCCGCGCACGCTGATCTGCACGTCCTGGGCGTAGTTCTGGCGGTCGCGGGCGAGCAGGCCGGGCACGGCGCCGAGGCCCTCGGAGATGTTGACCTGGGCACGGCCGGCGCGCAGGGCTTCGCCGTCGACAAGGCTGACGGAGGCGGGCAGGCTGGAGAGGGCCGTCTCGGTACGCGTCGCGGTGACGACGACGGGCTCGAGGACGGTGGGCGCGGCCTGGGCCGAGGTCGCTGCCGCTGCGGCCAGCGCGAGGGCCGTCCTTCGCGCCGCGGGCGCGAACGTTGTCTGCATAGGTGTCTCCGGGTCGATCGGTCAGCTCAGGCGGGGCGCCAGGCTACCTTGTACTTGGCAAAAATCTCGCCCACGCGGCCGGAGCGGGTCAGGTCGTTGAGGGCCTGCTGCAGGGCCTCGGCGAGGTCGCCGGCGTCGCGCTTGACGGCCATGCCGGCCGCCCAGCCCTCGCGCGGCGCGCGGGGCGAGGGCAGGGGCTCGATGCGGTAGGCGGCATCGCCGGCCAGCACGGCCTCCAGCTCCGAGGCCAGGCCGGCGGCCGCCGCCACCTCGCCGCGTTGCAGCGCGCGCGCGCACTCGCAGCCGTCCTTCCATTGCGTCAGCAGCTGCTCGCGGTAGGCGCCGCCGTCCGCGCCGATCATCAGCCAGCCCGCCAGGGTCTGCCCCGCCACGGCGACGCGGCGCGTGCCAAGCTGGGACAGGGTGTCGAGCGTGGGCAGCTCCGTCAGGCGCCGGGCCAGCATGACGCGTTCCCGGTAGTAGGGCCCGAAGATGCGCGCCTGCGGCGTGGCCTCGATCAGCGGGCGGTCCACCGGCACATGCATCAGCACGTCGGCGGGGCCGTGGCCGAGGTAGTGACCCTTCCAGACCATGTTGCGCAGGTCGTCGGCCATGTTCTCGTCGGCATGGAAGGGCAAGGGCGCGAACCTGACGCCGATCGCCTCGGCCAGGGCCTGGCCCAGCTCCATGTCGATGCCCCGGCCCTTCACATGGAAGGGCGGCATGTCTTCGTAGAGCCCGACGATGAGGCGGCCGCGTTCGCGCACCTGGGCGAGCGTGGCGGCAGCGGCCGGTCCCGTCAGGGCGGCCGCAGCACCCCAGGCCAGCACGTCCCGGCGCTTCACAGCGGTTTCTCCCGGCGGGTCTCGAGATAGGCCTTCACCGCCCAGATGGCTTCCTGCGTGAAGGTGCCTTCGAAGGGCGGCATGTAGACGGCGCCGTTGCGGGTGCGGCCGTGGCGCACGGTGTTGAGGAAGTAGTCGTCGTTGTCCTTCACGCAGGCGGCCTTCCTGGCGGCGTCCTTCAGCGTGGAACAGTCGTTGTCGAGCTTGCGCAGGTCCGGGGCGATGCCGCCGGAGATGGCCTCCAGGCCGTGGCAGCGCGCGCAGTTCTGGTTGTAGGCCGAGCTGCCGATCTTGATGGCGGCGTCGTTGGCGCGGTAGGGGTTCTCGGCCCGCCAGGCCTCGCCGAGCGGTGGCAGGCTGGAGGTGTCCACGGCCTGGGGCGTGACGTCGCCGTGGGCCCAGGCCTGCATGGCCGCGGCGAGGGCGGCCAGGCAGAGGATGCCGCCGATGACGAGGGGTTGGGATTTCATGATGTCTCCGGTGTTGTCGAGGTCTGCAAGGCCCGTGTCGGGTTCGGGCCTCAAACTGCAAGCCACATGCCAGCACCGGATTGCTCCACGTTGACACAGCTGCTTGCGCGAGGCTTGCACCCTCGCGTGGACAGCCGGTGCGGTTTGGGACACGATGAGTAAACACACAGGCGCGGCGACGACCGCGCCACCCCGGAGACAAGCCTGTAGTGAGGCAGGCCAAGGAATCCTCTATGCCCATCGAAACCGAAGCAGCGGTGCCACTGGCGCCCCCGCGACAGGCCTTCATCGAACGCAGCCACCAGCGCAGCGAAGCCCTCGGCCTGAAGCGGCACGAGAAGGGTGGTTTCGACCCCTTGATCCGCAGCGACCTCAATCTCGCGCGCGAGCGCAACCAGCGCCTGTGCACCCATGCCGCGCCGGTGATGCAGCTGCTTTACGAGCAGATCGTCAACACCGAAAGCATGATCGTGCTGACCGACGCGCAGGGCACCATCCTGCATGCCGTCGGCGACGACAGCTTCCTGGCCCGCGCCCACCGCGTGGCCCTGGCACCGGGCGAGAACTGGGCCGAGCATGCCAAGGGCACGAATGCCATCGGCACGGCCCTGTTCGAGGGGGCGCCGACGCTGGTGCATGGCGGCGAGCACTACATGCACGCCAACAGCTTCCTGACCTGCTCGGCCGCGCCCATCTTCGACCCGCGCGGCAACATGCTGGGCGTGCTGGACGTGACGGGCGACCACCGCGGCTACCACCAGCACACCATGGGCCTGGTGCGCATGTCGGCCCGCATGATCGAGAACCACTGGCTCTCCGACGACTACAACAACCGCCTGCGCCTGCACTTCCACAGCCGGCCGGAGTTCATCGGCACCCTGCTGGAGGGCATCCTCGTCGTGTCGCCCGAAGGCCGGCTGCTGGGCGCCAACCGCGCGGCCCTGGATCAGCTCGGCATCAGCGGTGCCGAGCTGCGCGCGCGCAGCCTCTCCAGCCTGCTGGGCACGACGCCGGCGGCCGTCTACGACCATTTCCGCATGCCGCTGTCGCCGCCCATGCAGCTGGGCCTGCCGACGGGGCAGACGATCTTCGTCAGCGCGCGCTTCGACTGGCCGTCGCGGCCGGTGGTGGCAGGCCTGCATGCGTGCGCTGCCGACGTGGAAGTGACCGAGGTGCGCGAGGTGGTGCCGCCCGCGCCCGTGGCGGGCGGCGACGCCTCGCAGCGCTTCTCGGGCCTGCAGTACCTGCGCACCGGCGACCCGCAGCTGGAGACCGTCATCCAGAAGGTCAAGCGTGTGCTGGACAAGGGCATCCCCCTGCTGGTGCTGGGCGAGACCGGCACCGGCAAGGAACTGCTGGCCCGCGCCGTGCATCACGATTCCAGCCGCTCGCGCCAGCCCTTCGTCGCGGTCAACTGCGCCTCCATCCCCGAAAGCCTCATCGAGGCCGAGCTGTTCGGCTACGAGGAAGGCGCCTTCACCGGCGCGCGGCGCAAGGGCGCGCCGGGGCGGCTGGTGCAGGCCAATGGCGGCACGCTGTTCCTCGACGAGATCGGCGACATGCCGCTGCCGCTGCAGGCACGGCTGCTGCGCGCCCTGCAGGAGCGCAGCGTGACGCCGCTGGGCAGCACCAAGTCCATCGCGGTGGACATCGCCGTCATCGGCGCGACCCACCGCAACCTGCGCGAGATGATCGAGCAGCAGAGCTTCCGCGAGGACCTCTACTACCGCCTCAACGGCCTGGCCCTGCGCCTGCCTGCCCTGCGCGAGCGGACCGACATCGAGGCCATCGTGCGCCGCATCCTGCAGGCCGAGAGGCCGCAGGACACGCCGGAGCTCAGCCCGCAGGTGCTGGCCATGTTCCGCCGCTACCAGTGGCCGGGCAACATCCGCCAGCTGGCCAATGTGCTGCGCACGGCGGCGGTGATGTCGGCCGGCGAGCGGTTGATCACGACGGCGCATCTGTCGGACGATTTCCTGGAGGACATCCAGCGCACCGTGGGCGCAGGCGTCGTCGCCATGCCGCCGCCGCCTGCGCCGGCCTGGAGCATGCCCTGCGAGCCCGCACCCATGCCGGCGCCCCACCCGGTCTTCGTGGTCGCCGAGCCTGCCACCGCGCGCACGCTGGAGCAGGCCGAGATCGACATGATCCGCACCACGCTGGATGCCGTGGGCGGCAACATCTCGCTGGCCTCCAAGCAGCTGGGCATCAGCCGCAACACCATCTATCGCAAGCTGCGCTGGAACGCGCCCGCAACCGACTGAGCGTTGCATCCGGGCCGAAAGCGCGGCCCGGGACTTTCCCGGGGGCGCGGCTGCTCCAGCCTGTGTCGAACTGGAGCAGAACCCCCGATTGACGCAAGGCACGGGTCTTGCACCTCACGGTGCATCGCCTGTCACCCCTTGCCTCCATGTCCCGTCTTCCTACGCGGGGCTTCATCGCATGAAGCTCCTTGTGCTCGGCTCCGGCGCCGGCGGCGGCTTTCCGCTGTGGAACTGCCGCTGCCGCCTGTGCAGCGCCTGGCGCCGCGGCGAACTCGACGCCAGCGCGCGCACGCAGTCCTCCATCGCCCTGTCCCAGGACGGCCGGCCCGGCGAGGGCTGGCTGCTGATCAACGCCAGCCCCGACCTGCCGCAACAGATCCGCAGCACGCAGGCCCTGCAGCCCACCCAGGCGGGTGACACGCCCATCCATGCCGTCGTGCTGCTGGACTCGCGGCTGCACCATGTCGCCGGCCTGCTGTCCCTGCGCGAGAGCCGCGAGCTGGAGGTCTATGCCACGCCGCTGGTCTTCGAGGACCTGACGGCCGACCTGCCGCTGCTGCATGTGCTGGAGAGCTACTGCCGGGTGCGCTGGCGCATGCTGCCCATCGCGGGTGACCGGCGCAGCGCCAGCTTCGAGATCCCGGGTTTCCCGGCGCTGCGCTTCACCGCCGTGGCGGTGCCGGCGCGCACGCCACGGCATGCGCGCCTGCGTGGCGAGGCGGCGGGCGAGTGCATCGCGCTGCAGGTGCAGGATGTGCGCAGCGGCCGGCGCCTCTTTCTGTCCCCGGCCCTCGCCGACGTGGGCGAGGCGGAGATGGCCCGCATGCAGGAGTCGGACTGCATCGTCGTCGACGGCAGCTTCTGGACGGAGGACGGCATGCAGTCCGCGGGCGTCGGCTCGCTGAGCGCCAGCGACAAGGGCCATCTGCCGCAGCGTCGCCATGGCGAGCGACCCGGCATGATCGAGGTGCTGCAGGCCAGCGGCGCGGCGCGCAAGGTGCTGACCCACATCCACCACAGCAACCCCATCCTGGACCGCGGCGGCGCCCAGCATCGCGAGCTGCGGGACCAGGGCATCGAGGTGGCGCACGACGGCATGGTGATCGAGCTATGAGGCCGCTGATCCATCCGCGCCAGCGCGACGCCGAGCCGCTGTGGCTGGAATGGCTGACCTTGGTCGGCGGCCTGGGCTTCTGCACCTGGCTGATGGGCGTGCGCGGCGTCTGGGGCCTGTTGCTGGGCGCCGACCCCACGGGCCTGACGCTCGTCATCACCCTCGTCTTCCTGTGTTCCACGCTGTGGTGCGGCCAGCGCTCGCGCGAGCTGCAGCGCCAGCGGGCCTTGCTGGACGACCGCGAGACCGGCTGGGCCGCCGAGTATGCGGCGGCGCTTCGCCATGACGCCGCGACGGCCGCCGACCTGCTGCTGGAGCGCAGCCACGGCCCGCATGGCACGGCCTGGTGGGTCAACGGCATCCAGCTCAAGCTGGGGCTGCTCGGCAAGGTCATCGGCTTCTCCATGCTGGCCCTGTCCATCGGCAAGCTGCACAGCTTCGACCCGGCGCAGTCGCAGGAGCTGCTGCGCAGCCTGACGGCCGGCCTGGGCGTGGCCCTGCTGACGACCATGGTCGGCCTGGTGGGCAACATCCTGCTCGGACTGCAGCTGACTCGCCTGGACCGCTTTGCCGATGCCCTCGTGGCCGACATCCAGCGCGCCGCGATGGCGAAGGGCGGGGCCTGATGCGTCGCGCACGCCGCGGCTCGCGGGAGGCCGAGGTCGACCCCTTCTACGACATGCTGTTCAACCTGCTGATCGGCTTCGTCTTCTGCTTCATCGTCGCCCTGCTGGCCATGAACCCGCGCGCCACCAAGGCCGGCGATGTGCCGTCCAAGGCCGAGTACCTGATCAACGTCGCCTGGCCCGATAACAGCCCCAACGACATCGACACCTGGGTGCAGGACCCCGGCGGCAACCTCGTGTGGTTCCGCCAGCGCGAGGCCGGCCTGATGTACCTGGACCGCGACGACCGCGGCGAGGGCAATGCGGGCTCCATCATCAACGGCCAGCGCATCCAGAGCCCCTTCCGCCAGGAGGTGGTGAGCATCCGCGGCATCGTGCCCGGCGAGTTCGTCGTCAACGCGCAGTACTACCAGTCCCACGACGGCCAGCCGGTGCCGGTGACCGTGACGGTCATCAAGGTCAACCCGCGCGCCGACGTCGCCTTCTACGGCACGGTCAAGCTCGCCCGCCAGGGCGACGAGGCCACCGCCGTGCGCTTCACGCTGCTGCCCGACGGCAGCGTGGTCAACGTCAACACCCTGCCCAAGAGCCTGATGCAAAGGCCCTAGATCGACATGACCCTGCCCATCATCCTGAGCTTCGCCGCGCTGCTGCTGCTTTGCCTGCTCGCCCTGCTGCAGTCCCGCTGGCCCGCCTGGCTGCGCGGCCTGCTGGTCGTCGGCGTCAGCGCCTTCTACTTCTACGCCGAGAGTGCCGTGCACACGCTGTGGGGCTGGCCCAGCGGCGACGCGCTGCCAGAGCGTTTCGTGCTGCTCGCCGCCGTCATCGAGGAGCCGACGGGCAAGCGTGAAGGCGCCCTCTACGTCTGGGTCAACGCCATCGAGGACGGCAAGCCCGCCGCCCAGCCGCGCGCCTACCAGCTGCCCTATGCCAAGGACCTGCACGCCCTGCTCAACGAGGGCCTGAAGAAGGTGCGCAACGGCATCAGCCAGCTCGGCACGGCCGAACCCAAGGTAGGCCGCAAGGGGCTGGCGTGGCTCAGGCCGGGCAGCGATGAGCAGCAGGTGAAATTGCGCGACATGCCGCTGCCGCAGCTTCCCGAGAAATGAAGATGCGCCGCGCTCTTCTGTTCACCTTGATGGCATTGGCTGGATGTGGCCGTTCGCCCGAGGGCCAAGCGTGGTTCCCCCTTGAAGCCGGCCACCGCTGGACCTACACCGTCACCACACGCAGCGGTGCCGACGCCGCCGAGCGCGAGCGCGTGACGCTGCGCACCCTGGGCACCGAGACCCTGGTGCTCGACGACAAGCCGGCCTGGCAGCGCCGCAGCGACAGCGGCGTCAGCTACTGGCTGCGTGCCGATGCCGGCGGCATCTATCGCGTGGCCAGCAAGAGCGACATGCAAGCCGAGCCGGTGGCCGATGCGCCGGGCCGTTATGTGCTGAAGGCGCCCTATGCCGTGGGCACGCAATGGCAGGCGGCGACGACGACCTATCTGCTGATGCGCACGGCCGAGTACCCGCGTGAGCTCAAGCACAGCCATCCCGCCATCCCCATGGTCTACGAGATCGAGGCCGTCGACGACGCGGTGCAGACGCCCGCGGGCCGCTTCTCGCCCTGCCTGCGCGTGCGCGGCAGCGCCATGGTGCGCGTCTTCGTCGACGCGATCAGCGGCTACCGCGACCAGCCGCTGACGACCGTTGAGTGGTATTGCCGCGGCGTCGGCCTTGTGAAGCTGGAACGCAGCGAGCCGTCCACCTCGCCGATGCTGGTGGGCGGCTCGCGTGTGTTGGAACTGGAGAGCTGGCAGTGATGCCGCGGCGGCCGAGCGCAGGGCCTGAGCGCAGGGTGTGGTCCGAGGGCTGGAGCAGCGGCGCCC
>Ga0164290_1001521_pt1 | contig 31586 bp, 31 predicted proteins | sample Micstemetagenome_FD_108782 | JGI IMG/M metagenome (GOLD analysis project Ga0164290, IMG submission 108782) | Contaminated culture microbial community from soil near Moab, Utah, USA - Microcoleus steenstrupii SON62 (Illumina Assembly) | ecosystem: Environmental > Terrestrial > Soil > Soil crust...
CGTCAATGATGCTAAAAACCCAGGTGTGTCGCATGGTGCCATCGGCATGGAGCCCGTGCTTTCGCAACATGCCTTCCCTTACACCACCAATCTTTTCTACGGCTTTTTGAGAACGTACATTTTGATGAGCCACTTCAAACTCTACTCTTTGGAAACCCATTGTTTCAAAAGCATATTGCACTAGCAGCAGCTTACATTCTTTATTGTGCACCTTGCCCCATACTTCGGGTATATACCAGGTGAAACCGATGCTTACTCTTCTGTGCGCCGGCTCTAGTTTATAATACCGGGTCATACCGATGATTCGATTAGTACCAGGTTCATGAATGACAAAGCTTACCTGCCCCATCATGAATTTTTCATCAAAAGCAGTGTTGATGTATTTGTCAAACTGTTCATCGTACATGTCGTTGATGAGCAGTGTTTTAGTAAAATCCCAGATGCGGTTGTCTTTAGCTAATAGCCTTAATGTGGGCACATGATGCTGTTGAAGTTGTTCCAGGTAAACATACTTGCCTTGGAGCAGTGAGGTGTTGACTTGCATTGAACAAAAGTATTTTTTGATTTCACGCAAAGAAGCAAAGTAAATGAAGGCCGGTAAGCTTTTGCGCCTTTGCAAACTTATATCCTTTGCGTGAAGCCTTAAAAATGAAAAGAGGCAACAAGGTGTCGCCTCTTAAAAATGCTCTGCGTATGTATAAGAATTATTTTCCAAATTTCAACTTAGCAGAAGGGTAGTAAGCTGAAGCCCCTAACTGTTCTTCAATCCGGATCAACTGATTGTATTTCGCCATCCTATCGCTACGGCTTGCAGATCCTGTTTTAATTTGTCCGCAGTTCAATGCCACGGCAAGATCAGCAATGGTCGTATCTTCTGTTTCGCCGCTTCTGTGGCTCATAATAGTATTATAACCTGCATGTTGCGCCATTGTAACCGCATTAATGGTTTCAGTAATAGTACCAATCTGGTTTACTTTCACCAACAATCCATTTCCTATTCCTTTGTCAATTCCCTGCTGCAAACGTTTTACATTGGTTACAAACAGATCGTCACCAACCAACTGGCAACGCTTACCAATTGTTTCCGTCAATGCTTTCCAGCCATCCCAATCATCTTCTGCCATACCGTCTTCAATAGAGGCAATAGGGTATTGGTTTACCCAGTTCTCCCAAAACTTCACCAAATCATCTGAGCTTAATGTTTTTCCATCGCTTTTATGGAAAGTGTATTCGCCATTTTTATACAACTCACTATTAGCAGCATCCATAGCAATCACAATCTGCGAACCTGTTTTGTAACCCGCTGCATTGATGGCTTCCAACACAGTTTCAATCGCCTCTTCGTTTGAACCAATGTTTGGTGCAAAGCCACCTTCATCGCCTACGTTCGTGCTGTATCCTTTTTTCTTCAACACGGTTTTCAAAGCATGGAAAATTTCAACACCCCAACGCAAACCCTCGCTAAAGGTTTCTGCACCAACAGGCATTACCATAAACTCCTGGAAGTCTATTTTGTTATCGGCATGTGCACCGCCATTTAATATGTTCATCATGGGCACCGGCAGTGTAGCTGCATTGGTCCCGCCAATATATCTGAAAAGAGGAAGGCCAGATTCTTCTGCAGCAGCCTTCGCAACAGCCATACTCACAGCAAGGATTGCATTTGCACCCAGGTTGCTTTTATTCTCTGTTCCATCAAGGCCAATCATCAACTGATCAATACCTGTTTGATCCGCTACATCATAACCTTCTAATTCAGGTGCGATAATATCATTCACATTTTGAACTGCTTTCAGTACACCTTTTCCAACGTAAACATTTTTATCTGCATCACGCAACTCAACGGCTTCATGCACACCGGTGCTGGCACCACTTGGTACAGCCGCACGGCCAAAGCCACCTTCATCTGTTATCACATCTACTTCTACTGTTGGATTTCCCCTGCTATCTAAGATCTGTCTGGCAAAAATTTCAGCAATGTAACTCATGGTTTTAGTTTATTGTTTTATGGTTATCGGCTAATGAATTCTATTTATCTTCTGTTGCGTCGCACACTTGTGCGTTTAATAATCCTATTCAGCAGACCTGCCCACAGAGAGCCGCAAAGAGTTACTGAGGACCTCCGAGGCTCTCTATTCTGCTCATCGGTTCTCTGTGGAATAAATCATTTCACGCAAAGAGAAATAAGTAAGCTAAGTACGCAAGGCTTAGCTTACTTAAAAAACTTAGCGTCTCTGCGTGAAAAAATCAGCGTACTATTTATTGGTCAGTGAACGAAATACTTCCTCTAAACTCACATTTTCGCTTTGCAAAGAAACGATGTTGAGGTTATGCTGCAAAGACAACTCTAAAACTTGTTTACGTACTGCTTCAGGTTCGTCTGTTTCCAATGTCCATGTGTAGGTATCAACCTTGTTTACATTCTTCACAGCATTCAATCTTCGTAACCATTCCTGCTCCAATGCTTCTTTAAATTGAACTCTAACGATATTAGTTGTAGATCGTTTCTGCAAATTGCTCAGCTTATCATCTGCAACAATTCTTCCTTTATTAATGATGATCACCCTGTCGCAAATGGCTTCTACTTCCTGCAGGATATGAGAAGAAAACAACACAAGCTTATTCTTTCCTTGTTCTTTGATTACGTTTCTTATTTCGATGATCTGGTTGGGGTCTAATCCGCTTGTTGGCTCATCTAAAATCAAAACTTCAGGATCATGTATTAAGGCAGCAGCTAATCCTACTCTTTGTTTGTATCCCTTTGAAAGTTGCCCCACTCGTTTCTTGCTTTCAGGAGTCAGTCCAGTTAGCTGGATCACATCTTCGACCTTTTGTTTTTTGTTTTTTACTTCATGTATATCAGCAACAAAATCTAAATACTCTCTCACGTACATATCATAATACAAAGCATTGGACTCAGGCAAATAGCCGATCTTCCTTTTTGCTTCGAGAGGAGTTCTTTTTACATCAACACCATTTACATTAATATCACCGGTACTAGGTTCTAAATAACCAGTAATCATCTTCATGGTAGTTGACTTGCCTGCTCCGTTTGGCCCAAGAAAACCAACAATTTCACCCTCGTTGATCGTAAAGGAAATATCATTTACAGCCTTCTGCTCGCCATAAATCTTTGTAAGGTTCTTTACAGTAATGGACATGCTGTAAAGTTATGTGCAAATGAGTAGATATGCAGATATGCAAATCAAAGCTTTCTAAGTCTTAATCTCATTATCGTACTCACCCTTCCAGGCATACCAACCAAAAATGCTTAACCCGATTGCAATGGGAGTAAAAATGAAAATGATGATGATCCATGGAAGAGGTTTATTGATCTCGTTCTTTCCTGCTGAATCAATAGTTATATAAGCACTGTAGATTAAAGCTATGATTGCAATGGGACCAAGAGCCATCCAAGCTAATCCTAAAACCTTTTTGATGTTGTTCATAATTATTTATTTAATCAGGCACATCCTCATCTGTTGTGTTGGATAAATACAAACTGCCTATGATAAGGCTCAAAGCAGCAATAGCAATCGGGTACCATAAGCCGGATAAATGATTCGTGCCGGGTATTGTTGTTATCAACGTTGCAATAAATGGAACCAATCCTCCAAACACGCCATTGCCTATGTGATAAGGTAACGACATAGATGTGTAACGGATTTTTGTTGGAAAGAGTTCAACTAAAAATGCAGCGATGGGGCCGTACACCATTGTAACGAATAGGACCATTATAAAAATCAAAAAGACAAACTTCCAGAATAAGCCATTGTTAATCTCTTTATTTTTATAGGTAGCGTTTAAGTTGGCATTGATAATATGATCTAATTCATTCCGGTTCTGGAACAAGGTATCCTGCAAAACCCTTGAAAATTTATTTCCGTCGGGAGTAACATAGTTTGATGTTATAGTAAGAACTGAGTCGGACTTATACATTGACACCTGCATTTTTTCGTCCAAAAAGTCGAACTTGGTTGTCTCCCACTTTTTAATGTTTGTATCCTCGTAAAGAGTGGAGAAGATCGGCCTATAAAAAAGGATTCCCAACAACATCCCCATCATCATAATATTCTTTCTTCCCCATTTGTCACTCAACCACCCAAATACAATAAAAAATGGCGTTGCAATTGCCAAAGCAATCAATATGATGCTGTTCGCCTGTTCATATTCTATATTACATTTTGTAAGTAAAAAGCTTTGCGCATAAAACTGTCCTGTGTACCAAATAACTCCTTGCCCCATAGTGGCACCAAATAATACCAACAGAACCATTTTAAAATTCTGCTTTTTGCCAAAGCTTTCTTTTAACGGATTTGTTGAAGTCTTTCCTTCGCTCTTCAGTTTAGCAAACAGCGGTGACTCCTGCATTTTCAAGCGAATGAAAATCGAAACAATCACCAGCAATATTGAGATTAAGAAAGGATATCGCCATCCATCGCCATTTGTAAATTCATCCACCCCAACAATTCTTCTTATGGAAAGAATAACACCTAATGAAAGAAACAGTCCAAGTGTTGCGGTTGTTTGAATCCAGCTTGTATAAAAGCCTCGCCTATTGGCAGGAGAATGTTCTGCAACATACGTAGCTGCGCCGCCATACTCTCCGCCTAATGCTAAGCCTTGTAACAATCGAAGTAATAAAACCAGTACCGGTGCCCAAAAGCCTATCGTTGCGTAAGATGGAATCAATCCAATTAAAAAAGTAGATAACCCCATCAACACTAAAGTCAATAAAAACGTGTACTTCCTCCCGATAAGGTCACCTAACCTTCCAAACACCAAAGCACCAAATGGCCGCACAATAAATCCGGCTGCAAATGTTGCCAATGTTGATAGCAAAGCAGCCGTAGGATTATCAGATGGGAAAAACTTTACAGCCAGTAAGGTTGACAAGCTTCCGAAGATGTAGAAATCGTACCATTCGATTAAAGTGCCTACAGAAGATTCAGTGATGACTTTCCAGATACCCTTAGTGGAGGGTTGCGCCATTGGTTGCCGTTTGATTTTAAAAATAACAAACTTGAACCAATGACCCGACAATTCTCACGCAAACTCAATCAATTAAAAAGGTCCCTGAACTGTGGGACCCTAATCAATTAAAAGTCAAAAAAATCGTCTAAAAACCCTTTCTTCTTTTTGTGCTTGTAATGTGGGTCGTTGTATTTATAATGCAGATCGTTATACTGTCCGCCCTGTTGCGGAGGATAATATTTTTTATCATCATCATAACGGTCTTTATCCGGTCCGCCTGTATAAGCCGCCGAACGTTCAATCAGCTTATCTAACTCGCCTTTATCTAACCATACGCCACGGCATTTAGGGCAGTAATCAATTTCAACTCCCTGCCTGTCGGCCATCACTAATGTTTCATTACAATTTGGGCAATGCATAACCAACTTTTTTATGTGTAAACAATTCAGTTTCTCATTTTGTTTATCAATATATATACCTGCTTTGGCTAAACTTATCCTAACAACATGTGTTGAAGAATAAATACACCTGCACCAGCCAGGTATCCTAATAATGCCAGCCAGGCAATTTTCTTCAGGTACCAGAAAAATTCAATCTTCTCCAATCCCATGGCTGCTACACCGGCAGCAGAACCAATAATAAGTGCACTGCCTCCTGTGCCTGCACAATAAGCAAGGAATTCCCAGAAGTAATGATCGGTTGGATATTGCTCTAAAGTGTACATGCCTTGAACTGCTGCCACAAGGGGCACATTATCAACTAAGGCAGATAACAACCCAATTGACATAGTGATCACATTGATATTTCCAATGTTGGTGTTCATCCATGAGTCTAGATTGTTCAGCACTCCTGTAGCTTGTAAAGCTCCAATACTCAATAAAATCCCGAGGAAGAAAAGCACACTTGGGGTATCTATTTTTCGTAAAGCATGATTAACAGACAGCAAACCTTTTTCTTCTTCGTCTTTGGAACTATGTATTAATTCGGTGATGATCCACATTAAACCTAATCCAAAAAGAATACCCATGTAGGGTGGTAGCTGTGTTACGGTTTTAAATATGGGAACAAAAATCAAGCATCCTACACCCAGCCAAAAAACAAGATCCCGTTCTGCTTTGCTTTTAGTAAAGTTGCTATTACGCAGGGCTGCTCCATCTGTTGGTCGTATCAACTCACCTTTCATTTTCAAACTTATTAAAAAGGTAGGCAGCGCCATACAAACTATGCTTGGAACAATGGTTTGCAATACAATAGAACCCGCAGTGATCTGGCCTCCAATCCATAGCATGGTAGTAGTAACATCGCCAATAGGCGACCAGGCACCACCTGCATTAGCAGAGATCACCACAAGCCCCGCAAAAAGCAATCGCTCTTGTTTTTCAGCTATAAGCTTACGCAATAAAGAGATGAGGACTATGGTAGTGGTAAGGTTATCCAGTACTGCCGAAAGAAAAAAAGTAATGATGGATACAATCCATACCAGCTTTCTTTTATTAGTGGTTTGAATGCGATGTGTAATTATCTCAAATCCATCATGAGCATCAATTAACTCTACAATCGTCATGGCGCCCATTAAAAAAAACAAAATGCCTGCCACCTCCCCTAAATGCAGTTCAAGGCCTTCAACTACATGATGCGTATCATCTGAGGCTAATGCATAAACAGCCCAGCAAATAGCTGCGGTAATAATAGCTGTGGCAGCTTTGTTAACTTTTATGGGATGTTCTAATGCAATGGCTACATAACCTAAAACAAAGATCAGGGTAATCAGTACTATCATTTCAGTTCTTCTTTTTTATTCAATGCCAACCATTGGATTGAACCATCAAACGTACTGAAAAGATGTTCTTCACAAACCAGATCAGGAATAAGGCTAATGCGCCTCAACTGATCTTTTGGCTGATCCTGTAACCCAACCAGCAATACTTCAATTCCTTTTTGTTCAAGGGCCAGAATCGATTCTTCTAATGCATACAAACCTGTCTGATCTATAAAAGGAACTTTTTCCAGCCTGATGATAACATATTTTATTTCGGAAAAACTACTTACTCTTTGTTGGAATTCTGTTGCAAATCCAAAGAAAAGAGGCCCTTCTATTTGTTTTACAAGCACATTGTCTTTCATGTAATCCGGAAGCAGGCTATTAGTGCCTTCAGCCTCCATCATGGAACCTATATTGGATACCTTCGTTGTTTCCTTCGCTATATCACTCATCTTCTTCATAAATAATATCGAGGCCATCACCATTCCAATAGCAACTGCTATCAACAGGTCAAGAAAAACAGTTACCAATAAAACGATGATCATAATAGCAGCATCTGCTTTTGGTACTTTATTGATATGCCGGAAACCCTTGTAGTCAAGAATGCCAATACCTACTGTAATGAGAATACCAGCTAACACAGATTTGGGAATCAATGCCGCATACTTTCCTGCACCTAGTAAAATCACTAATAACACAATAGAATGAAGTATACCAGATGTTCTATTTCTTCCGCCCGAACGAATGTTCACCAAGGTTCTCATTGTGGCGCCTGCACCAGGTATACCGCCAAACAGCCCGGTAACGGCGTTCCCCATTCCCTGGCCAATCAGTTCCTGGTTACTATTATGTCTTGTTTTTGTTACATTATCAGCAACTACAGAAGTAAGTAAGGAATCTATGGCGCCTAATGCAGCAAGTGTAAGAGCCGATTCTATGATCAAACCATAAAATTCATTGGAGATATTGAGGATAGAGTCTATCCGTAGAGGCGGAAAACCCTGGGGAATATCACCGATCACAGGAACGTTCTTTGCAAGGACTACCGAAAGAACAGTAACGGCTAACAACGCCACCAGTGTACTAGGTATAGCTTTGGTTATTTTCGGAAAGAAGTAAATGATTGCAATGGTTAAGGCACTGTATAAAAGAGCCCACGTATTAATATTTTGTAATGCCGGACCAATTGTTTTTACAACGTCAATAGTTTTTTGTGGTGATGCCTGGCCTAATGCGGGAAATAATTGTAATAAAATAATGATCACTCCAATACCACTCATGAAGCCAGAGATTACAGGATAAGGAATGTATTTGATTAAGGACCCAATCTTAACCAGCCCCATTACAATTTGCAGAATACCTGCTAAAACAAAACAAACCACTATTGCTCCTATAGAAGCCTCCAGGCTGCCAGCTGCAGCTACCATAGTGGCTACTGTTGCTGCAGTAATAACGGTCATAGGCCCTGTGGGCCCACTGATCTGCGATGGCGTACCACCAAAAGCAGCTGCAAAAAAACCCAGAAAGATAGCCCCGTACAAACCTGCTTCCGCCCCCATGCCCGATTGTACGCCAAATGCAAGTGCAAGAGGCAAAGCAACAATACCTGCGGTAAGCCCACCAAAAAAATCTCCTTTTGTAAACTTAAATTTGTTCATACTTTAATAGAGCTATAGGCCTTTTTGCTACAGCGTTTTTGGTGATCAAATTTTTAAGAAATGGTTCTGCAGGAAAGCAGAACCATTTTTGTTAGTATCAATGTGTACAAGATTAAGGGTATGCTATACAGAAACTGATGCTGGCATCGTTTCCAACACGTTCTCTTTAAACAATTCTTTGGTGAAATGCACCCGGCCATTTTCTACACTGTACATTCCGCCTACAATTCCTATTTTGCCCTGGTCATACAAGTCGCTAATGATCTTACTTCTGTCTAATATTTCATCTATGCTTTGGTTCACATTAGCATAGGCCACTTTTTCAGCAAAAAGAGTATTAGTAAGATCTTGTCCATACCTGTTTGTACTTTCTATTGCAGGTTGAATTTTATTTAATAAGCCAGTCAGGTTCCCTAATTCTACATGATCACAGGCTCCTTTAATGGCTCCACATTTTGTATGGCCAAGCACTACGATTAACTTGTTGCCAACTACCTTGCAGGCATATTCCATACTGCCTAAAATGTCTTCATTTACAATGTTACCGGCAATACGAATGCTGAAGATGTCTCCTAATCCCTGGTCGAATATTAATTCAACAGAAGTGCGGCTATCCATACAACTTAGTGCTACGGCAAAAGGATGTTGTCCATTTGCAGTATCAGTCATTTGCTGTAATAAGTTCCGGTTCAATTTTAAATTGCTAACAAAACGGCTATTACCATTAACCAACACATCATAGGCCTTTCGGGGTGTAAGGCTGTCTAAAAACTCTTTTTTATGGGTATGCATAACAATACTTTTTCGATGAGGAAATAAATGCGTATAGCCATTGCTGATAACAATGCAATAGCTAAAGGAATAAAGAAAAGTTATGCTTCGGGAGGAGGTGAAAGAAGTTCGGGGTGATAAGCAAAATAAATATTAGCCAGGTGACATTTGTAAAACTTTGCTATGATGGCAAAAGGTCTTGCTTCATGCAGCAATTCATGTAAATACTCTGATAAGGTACTGGTGCCGCTGCTGCTTTTTTCTTCTGTTGTGTTCGAAACGGGCATTTCATCAGTGTCGTCTGCCAATGTATCCTGGATGGTTTCAATGCTTGTTAATTGTTCAGCAGCATAAACAAAAGGCGTGCATATACATAACCACAAAAGTGCCAGTATCATAACCAAGCCTGATACTTTATGAAGCAACGATATATGGTTGTTTTTTTCCATGAAAACGCTAAGGTACAAAAGTTATTAGGGAATCTTAAACCTGTGCTTAAGATCAGGTAGTGCTTCAGCTATAAATTTTCATATTCATACAGCGGGTCAATATGCGAACCTGCCTTCATTTCGCAAATGGGTTTAATGAGCCCATCCTTTAACCCATAAACCCAGCCATGCAGATCTGGACGCTGCTCTTGCTTCCATGCTCCTTGTATTATAGTGGTCTTTGCAAGATTGTGAATTTGTTCATGTACGTTTAACTCCACCAATCTGTCGGTATACTCTTCTTCATTTGTAATAGTATCAAATTCATCGCGGTGATGCCGGATCACATCTTTTATATTGCGCAGCCACATATTCAGCACAGGTTTAAAATCGGTTTTTGTAGCAGCAGCTTTTATTCCGCCGCATCCATAATGGCCACAGACAATAATGTGCTTTACTTTTAAATGTGTCACAGCATAATCAAGCACTGCCAGAAGGTTTACATCTGTGTTTACCACCAGGTTGGCAACATTGCGATGCACGAAAATTTCACCTGGTTGCGTACCTGTAATTTCATTGGCAGGTACACGGCTGTCACTGCAACCGATCCATAAAAACTCAGGTGTTTGCAAATGAGATAACCGCTCAAAATATTCCGGATCTATTAATTTTTTTGCTTCCGCCCAGTTACGGTTCTCTGCTAACAGCTTTTCGTATGAATGCATGTTATCTATTTAATTAATTCAAATTTACTCTAACAATACTTACTACTTGTTGCTTTGCTAAGCTCGTTTATGTTAGTGTTGTCGATAAAAAAAACTGTTTGATCCCATATAACTTAAACACTCATCTTAAATCTGACAAAATTTCTTTGGCTTGATGGTTGATATGAGTTTCAGCAATTACTTTTGCATCCCATGTCAAGAATAACCATAGCCATACTGCTTCTTTTTTCGAGTTGCGCAGTCATTGTGCAGGGCGTTCTTGCCTACGAGTTAAATATGGTTCAAAGCTTAGTTGCTGAAGAAGAACCTCACGATGACAAACCTTCTGACAAAGGTGGCAAAACTGTCAGTAAGGATAAATATCTTTCTATCTATTCCTTACATGCACACCTGACAAGCGACAAGCTTCATAATTGTACTTTTTTAATCAACTTGCGTTATTCTAAGGGTTTTGCTTCTATACCATATATTCCCCCCGATTTAGTGTAATCTTTTCTTTCTTCTGATTGTTATTCTGTTTCTGTTGCAGAGACTGAACTATTTATTCACGAAAACTTTTATGATATGAAAAGATCTGCATTTGCAAATCTTAAGCACGACTTGCCATCAAGCATTGTTGTGTTTCTTGTGGCGGTGCCCTTATGTTTGGGTATTGCACTAGCCTCCGGCGCACCATTCTTCTCAGGATTAATTGCTGGTATTGTTGGCGGTATTGTTATTGGTGTTTTAAGCAACTCTCATTTAAGCGTTAGCGGCCCTGCTGCAGGCCTTACGGCTATTGTATTAGCGGCTATTACCAAGCTTGGAGCTTTCGAAACATTTTTAGTAGCTGTAGTATTAGCCGGAGGTTTGCAATTGGTATTGGGCTTTGTAAAAGCGGGTACTATTGCTAATTATTTCCCTGGCAGTGTTATAAAGGGTATGCTGACAGCCATTGGTATTATTATTATCTTAAAGCAAATACCTCATGCCTTTGGATATGATAAAGATGCCGAAGGCGACTTTGCTTTTTGGCAGGCGGATGGAAATAATACGTTCTCTGCATTATTAGAACCTTTGTCTAAAATTCATATTGGGGTAACCATCATTACATTGATTTCGCTAGCCATTTTAATTCTTTGGGAACGGCCTTTTATGAAAAAGTTGCGCACTGTTCCAGGCGCTTTGATTGCTGTTGCAGCGGCTGTTGCCATCAATGCAATGTATAAAGCATTCTTCCCGCAACTAGCGGTAGATGGGGAGCACCTGGTGCAAGTACCTGTAGCAAATAATGTAGATGAGTTTTTAGGTCTTTTTACTTTTCCCGATTTTTCAAAGATCACCAATCCGGATGTGATCATTGTGGCTGTAACATTAGCTGCCGTGGCCTCTATTGAAACATTATTGTGTATAGAAGCGGTAGACAAGATGGATCCGCAGCGTAGGGTAACTTCATCCAACCGTGAACTAAAAGCACAAGGTGTTGGTAATATTCTTTCGGGCTTGATAGGTGGCTTGCCTATTACAAGTGTGATTGTAAGAAGTACAGCTAACTTAAACGCTGGTGCTAAATCAAAACTGTCCACTATTCTTCATGGTGTGCTGATCCTGGTTTGTGCCTTGTTTATTCCTGGCATTCTTAACCTGATTCCTTTGGGTGCTTTAGCAGCTATTTTGTTGATGACAGGATATAAGCTGGCGAAGATCTCCGTCTTCAAACAAATGTTCTCAAACGGTAAATATCAATGGGTACCTTTTATGGTTACCGTCATTGCAATTGTGAGAACAGATTTACTAACCGGTGTAGGCCTAGGCTTAGTGGCAAGCGTTTTAGCAATCCTATATGGTAATTTGAAGAACTCTTACTATTTCCACAAGGAAAAACATCACGAAGGCGAAACCATTCGCATTCATCTTTCTGAAGAAGTTTCATTCCTGAATAAAGCAAGCATCAAGTTAACGTTAGACCACCTCCCTGAAAACGCAACTGTGGTTCTTGATGCCACTCAAACCCAATACATTGATTTTGATGTGCTGGAACTGATCAAAGATTTCTGCCTCGTGAAAGCACCGCAAAAGAACATCAACTGTGTTCGGATTGGCTTTAAGGAAAAATATGGCATTGATAATACGCATAATGTACAATCTGAAAAGCCGTATGCGTATCAAATCAATACAAAAAAATTAAAAGAAGTAATAACTAATTAACTAACTCCAAAATTTCATAAACAATGAGAACATTAAATAAAGAATTGCAACAGCAAATTACTCCTGAGCAAACACTCGAAATTTTAAAAGAAGGCAACAAGCGTTTCGTAAACAATTTAAAGATGAACCGCAACCTGCTGGAGCAGGTAAATGACACCAGAGACGGCCAATGGCCTATTGCAGCTATTTTAAGTTGTATAGACAGCCGTACATCTGCCGAATTAATATTCGACCAGGGATTAGGAGACATCTTTAGTATTCGTATTGCCGGTAACATTGTAAATGAGCATATTTTAGGCAGTATGGAGTTTGCTTGTAAAGTAGCCGGATCAAAATTCATCGTGGTATTGGGACACACTAAATGCGGGGCCATCAAAGGTGCCTGCGATCACGTTCGTTTGGGTAATTTGACGAAGCTTATTGAAGCCATTGAACCATCTGTGGAATTGGAAAATCAAACAACAGAGAACCGGTCTTCTTCTAATTCTGAGTTTGTAGAGAATGTAGCTAACATTAATGTGCACAGAACTGTAAAAGAGATTTTAGAAAGAAGCCCAATCTTGAAAGAGATGGTTGATGCAGGTGAGATCGGTATTGTTGGCGCCATGTATGATGTTACATCTGGTAAGGTTGAGTTTTACGAGGATGCCAAGATCCTTAACACAACCAAAAAGAAAGAAGAGGCATTTGCATAATACTACTAAGGCTGCTGATAAGGCAGCCTTATCTTTTTTATATGGGAAGAATTGTTTTTTTTATACTGCTGTTATTACCACTTCTGCCAAAGGCGCAAAACGACAGGATCAATGATGATAACTCCATTGCCTGGGCTCAATTATATACTACAGCAAGATTGACAAGCAAGTGGGACGCACTTATCGAATACCAGTGGCGTAGAACAAATGGGTTAAAGATCTGGCAGCAAAGTCTGTTGCGCACAGGTGTTCAACGCAGATTAAGTAACCAGGTGAGCATTGCAATTTCTTACGGCTGGATCGAGACCTTTCCTTATGGTGATTATCCCCTGGCTGCAAATGGCACTTTCCCTGAGCATCGCATTCACGAGCAGGTACAACTAAAGAATACTTTTGGAAAATTATCCATTACCCAACGCTTACGTATAGAGCAACGATGGATAGGAAGAGTGCAACCCAATACTAAAAGAAAAATAGAAGATTGGATATATAGCAATCGCTTCCGGCATCTTGTTCGATTACAATATCCATTGGCCACTAACAATAAATTATATACGGCAGTTGCTGATGAAGTTTTTATTAGTGCCGGTAAAAATGTTGGTGCCAATGTATTTGATCAAAACCGCCTTATGTTGATGCTTGGTTCAAGAATATCCGACCATCTTTCCGTAGAAGCAGGTTTTATTAATCAAACCTTATTCCAGGGGCGTAGAATTAATAATAACACAATCGTGCAGGACAACAACGGAGCTACATTGGCATTCATTGTAAATCTTTAGCAGTCGTCTTCACGGTCTTCGATCCTGTAATAAGCAGAAGTTGTCCTCTGTAAATTGATATGCAGTTCAAATGTTCAGAACAAGCTTGCCTGTTGTTCATCAGTACCTAAAGGCGGCAATCCTGCCCAATCATAAGGCTCTGATTTTGTTTTTCCATCAGGTCGTTCTTTGGTTGTTCTGATACTATAAACCGGGTGGCAAATCATTTCTTCTGACGGCATTTCATAATTTAAAAGTTCCCGTATCTCTTCATCGGTAAGATCTTCCTGCAGCCATTTAGATTCCAGCTCTTTTGGTAGCATCAATGGCATGCGTCCTGCGTTTGTGCCGCCATTATGTATTTGCTGCATTATGGAATTAGCAGCTCTTGTAACAATGGTAAAAGTGCCCCTTACCTCTCCTGTCTCTACATCAGGAATGGGCGAATATGCATAAAGTCCCGCTAATGCAAAAACAGGCCTTTGCCTTAGTTGAATAAAGTAAGGGATTTTGTTCTTTATGCTTTTTACTTCGCGGTGTTCAAAAAAACCTTGCACTGGAATGAGGCAACGCTTTTTACGGATGCGATACCAATAGCTTTTTGTATCCAGTATTTTTTCACTTTGTGCATTGCACATCCACTGCCTGTTCTTTTTAATGAGTTCCGGCGTGTTCATATAATCAGCAATCACGCCCCATTCAAATTCTTTCATATGAAGCTTTCCATCTTCCGAATAAATGACTGGTTTTTTTGAAAAGGATTGGGCAATAACATGAATAGATGTGTCGTAATTGAAATGGATATGCGCATCTGCCTGCACACCGGGAAAATATTCCCAAACCGATTCATCGCTTAACGGAAGTGAAATATCATAACACATACACATGTATTTTATTGTTCAAATTTAGCTGCTCCCATACAAGGTTTTCTGTTGTATTGGATATTTTAAATGATAGAAGTATATACTGTATCAAACTAACTTTAAGGAAATATCATTTGTTATGCTCGACATAGTTATTGAAGCCCGTAAGGCAGCAATTAGTGAAGCTATGGAAGTAAAACGTATTCTTCCTTTTCGCATGCGAAGGATGGTAGGGCCTTTCATATTTATGGATCATGCCGGGCCGGTGCAGGCTGTACAAGATAAAGCAGTCAACCTTGATGTATTGCCACACCCTCATATTGGTCTTTCTACGGTTAGTTATTTGTTTGGAGGACAAGTAACGCATAGAGATAGCTTAGGTGTTGAACAGATCATACGTCCCGGCGAAGTGAATTGGATGACTGCAGGAAGTGGCATTGCCCATTCGGAACGTTTTGAAGATCCTTCTGTATTAGCAGGCAGCGAACTGGAGATGATACAAACATGGGTGGCCTTGCCTGAAAAGGATGAGGAGTCGTTACCCGCATTTGATAATTACCAACCTGAACAACTACCCATCTTTACTGAAAAAGGTATATGGATGCGGCTGATAGCAGGTAATGCTTATGGCTTGCGCAACAATGTAAAGACACATTCGCCACTTTTTTATTTACACGTAGTACTGCAAACAGGTGCACGGTTTGGCTTGCCGAAGGAACATAGCGAAAGAGGGTTTTATATTACAAAAGGCAGCATTGAATTAAATGGCACAACATATCGAGCCGGACAAATGCTTGTGTTTACTAAAGGAGTTGATCCATTATTGATCGCTAAAGAAACTACTACGCTAATGATGCTCGGTGGTGAACCTTTAGGTGACCGTTTCATCTGGTGGAACTTTGTATCGTCGAGACGGGAACAGATTGAACAGGCAAAAGAAGATTGGAAACAGGGAAGAATACTATTACCACCAACGGATAATCATGAGTTCATTCCACTTCCTGAAGATAAATCGAAACCTGCAGGAGGACCGAGGCCTGAGTTGCTGTCCTAAGAAAAAGGCTTTTAAGCATTGTTTTCTTTTCATCTGGTGTTTATCTTCTCCTTAATTACGTTGTTTCAAGCTTTTTCCACAGTTTATGCTAAACTTGTTCAGGTTACAATTCCTTAACATTGGAGTAATACAGCGGTAACATTGCGGGCATTCCTTTGCGGGCAAAATAGAAGGAATGCATCTGCGAATTTTGAGTTTTATGTTGAGTGTGCTGCTTACCCCAGCTATATATGCACAAACTGTAAAACTTTCTGGTAAAGTAGTAAACGAAAAGAATGAACCATTAGCCGCTGTTTCGGTAAATATTCAGGGTGGCAGCGGCACATCAACAAACATTGATGGTGCTTTTGATTTAAATCTCACTCACGGGAAAAAATACACTATCACTTTCTCTGCTGTGAGCTATACCGCAAAAACAGAAACAGTTGAAGTTGTATCTGGTCAGCCAAATGAGCTGTTAGTTGTGATGCAAACCAGTAGTAAAGATCTGGGTGGAGTTGTAATAACTACCACACGTTCTAATGCAAGAAGAGAAAGTGTTAATTCACTAATTGCGTTTCAAAAGAATACAAACACTGTTGCTTCAGTGATATCTGCTGAAGCCATTCGCAGGTCACCAGACAGAAACACAGGTGAAGTGCTAAAGAGAGTCCCCGGCACATCAATCCAGGAAGGAAAATATTTAGTAGTGCGTGGATTGGCTGACCGATATAACCAGGCCATGTTGAATGGTATATTATTAAGCAGTACGGAGCCTGATCGTAAAACATTTTCATTTGATCTGTTTCCTGCGGCCATGATTGATAACATCATCATGAACAAAGCTTTTGTCCCGGAATTGCCGGGTGAGTGGGCAGGTGGTCTAGTACAAGTTCAAACCAAAGAGATTCCTTTGGCTGATTTTTTAAGTATTCAAATTGGTACAGGCTTTAATAGCCAAACCATAGGTAAAGATTTTTACCAGTACAAAGGCGGTAACCTTGATTGGTTGGGTGTGGAGAATGGTACAAGAAATCTCCCTGCAACACTTCCCACTAAATCAAAGCTGGCCCAAATGGACCAGCCACAATTGAATGCCTTTGGCAAGCAATTCCGCAATGAATGGATGGCAACGCCAGGCAATGCTCCATTAAATGCTTCCTTTCAATTGAATGGTGGTTTCAACGGTCAGTTATTTAAGAAAAGAGTTGGAGGGATACTTGCTCTTGTTTACAACCAAAGCAATCGTCATTTGCAATTTCAAAACTCTATTATTGCTAACAGCGATGGTGATCAGGAATTGTATTATAACAACAACCGTTACTCAAAAGATGTATTAGCAGGTGCTCTGGCAAATTTCTCTGTTCAGTTAAATAATAATCATCGCATCTCTTTTAAAAATATACTGAACGTAAACAGTAGTGACTTTACTATTGACAGAACAGGTAAAGATTTTATTCTAACGCCGGGTGTAGGAGAAAATGTAAAGGCCCAGGAATTAGGCTTCCGTCAAAACACATTTTTCAATACACAGTTAGTGGGTGAACACAACTTTTCTAAATATCAAACGCGACTGAAATGGTACGGCGGATTCAACATTCTGGATCAATACATACCCGATCAGAGAAGGTTATTCTATACGCAAGATGGTAATGATCCTAATGCACCATTCTATGCATTGCTGGGTTCAGGATCGAGCCAAAAAAGTGGCAGCATTTTCTACAGTTTCCTTAATGATTATATCTATAATGCTGGTGCAGACGTAAGCAAATCGTTTGACTGGCTCGGTCAAAAGCAAACCATTAAAGGAGGTTATTTATTCCAGGTGAAAGACCGATTGTTCGACAGCCGCCCGTTTTTTATCAATACCCTTAGCAACAACATCAAAAGACTGCCAGCGGATAAAATATTTGCAGCAGAAAACTTTGGAACGGATGCGAACTCTGTTCAATTTGGCGAGTTGTCAGGCAAAGCTTTTCGTTACATGGCCAATTCTATTTTAAATGCCAGCTATGTGCAACTGGATAACCAGTTTGCTGATAAGTGGCGATTGATATGGGGTGTTCGAGTTGAAGATTTTGACCAGTTAATTGGCAGTGTGAAAAAATCCGACGAGCGGCATGTTCATACAAGAGTGACCGATTTTTTACCGGGTGTCAATCTTACTTTCAAGCCTAACGAAAGAACGAACATTCGTTTAAGCGGAAGCCAGACGGTTGTGCGTCCTGAGTTTCGTGAGTTAAGCCCGTTTGCTTTCTATGATTTTGAATTGAATGCCCAGGTTGTTGGAAACAATCGTGTAGAGAGAACCAAGATCACCAATGGAGATCTGCGTTACGAAGTATATCCAAGAGCTGGTGAACTGATTACTGTGGGTGTATTCTATAAATATTTCAACAAACCTATTGAGTATTATTTCAACAGAACGGGTCCGGCAACAAATACATTCAACGTAAGCAATGTAAAACAAGCTACCTCATTTGGTGCTGAATTTGAATTCAGAAAGAAGCTGGACTTTCTTTCTCAAGGCTTCAAAAACTTTACAGTTACAGGTAACCTAAGTTATATCTATAGTGAAGTAAAAGATACTGTTGCTTTAGACAGGCCTCTTCAGGGGCAAAGCCCATACCTGGTGAATGTTGGATTGCAATACGATCTGGACAAGAAAGGTTTCAGCAGCACCATCTTATTTAACCAGATTGGAAGGAGGATTTTGTTTGTAGGAAACGAAGCGGTGCCGGATATATGGGAAAACCCACGTCCGCTAGTTGATATACAACTCGCTCAAAAAGTATTTAAGAAAAAGGGTGAGGTGAAACTCAATATCAGTGATATCCTAAACCGTCGTGCTTATTTCTATCATGACCTGGATGGCAATGAAAAGTTTGGTAAGACATCAAAAGATGTACAAGCTATTACCAGGAACTACGGAACGAATTACTCAATCACATTTGCTTATAACATTAAATAATTAAAACAGTAATCATTTTATGAAACGTATCTCATTAGTAGCAGTAGCTGCACTTACCTTAATCATAGGGTGTAGAAAAATAGAGGTAGATGATGATGGTTCCGGTAATGGGAACACCGGTGGCGGCAATGACAACCTTGTTCTTTCCGGAAGGATCAACACCGACAGAACATTAAGAGCAGGCAACGTTTACAAACTAAGAGGCATTGTGTATGTAGTTGACGGTGCCAAGCTAACGATTGAACCAGGAGTCACCATTCAGGGAGAAAAATCTTCAAGAGGAACATTGGTAGTTACCAGAGGTACGCAGATCATTGCAAATGGTACGGTTGATAAGCCTATTGTATTTACCTCTGATGCTGCTACACCAGCAAGAGGCGACTGGGGTGGTATTGTTTTGCTTGGTCGTGCAAAAACAAATGCCAGCTTTAATGGTGTTGCAGGTGTAGGGGAAATAGAGGGCGGCGTTAATAATGCAGAAGGGTTAGGTTTGTATGGTGGTGCAGATGATAACGATAACAGTGGGACATTAAAGTTTGTTCGCATTGAATATGCATGTTATGCTTATTTGCCGGATAAAGAATTGAACGGCTTAACAATGGGGGGAGTCGGTCGTGGTACAACAATAGATTATGTGCAGGTTAGCTATGCTAATGATGATAGCTTTGAGTGGTTTGGCGGCACTGTAGATGCACAGCATCTGATCTCTTACAGAAGCCTTGATGATGACTTTGATGCCGATAATGGCTATGCTGGTCGTGTGCAGTTTGGAATTGTTTTAAGAGACAGCACTGTGGCTGATGTTTCGGGAAGCAACGGATTTGAAATTGATAATGATGCTGGCGGCAGTACGTTAACCCCCCAAACCAGTGCTACATTCAGCAACTTTACTGTGATTGGTCCAAGAGCTACCTCAGCAAATGTTGGTAATAGCAATTTCAGACGGGCTATGCACCTGCGTCGTAATAGCGCCGTAAGCATTTTTAATTCCATCTTCATGGGGTGGCCTACAGGTTTGAACCTTGATGCTTCGACTGGTACGCCAACTGACCTGAATTATTCAGCAGGTACTCCAAAAGCTTTTATCTCCAATACTATCCTGGCAGGCAACAATACACAATTCACTTACAATGCCAGTTCCTCTGCAGCTACAGGTTGGACAAATACGGATCTGATGAATTACTTCAATAGAACAGGCGCAGGCAACAGCGTGTTGGCTACAACCAACGATGTTGGTTTAATTGCACCTTTTAAGTATGATGGTACGGTTGACTTTAATGCGAACACAGGTTCAACTGCAGCTACTGGCGGCGATTTTACGCATGCAAAAGTTGCAAATCCTTTCTTTACGCCAACCGCATTTCGTGGTGCTGCAGGTGTAGGCGATACCTGGTGGAAAGGTTGGTCAAAATTTTAACGGTTACATTCCTCTCTATGTGTAAGCCGCTGCTTTTAAGCAGTGGCTTTTTATTGAACAGATTACCATCTGCAAAGGTTAAGACTGATGGAATAACACGATGACTTTAAGCTCTGGCATGGAATTTAAGTAGGTTATTAAAACAACTTTATGCAAAACGATCGTTTAGAAAACAAGCCGCTGGGTAAGCAAGAAGAACAAGATGAAGAGATAAGTGCCCAGGAATTGGTACGTCGTCATTTGGAGGATAAAAACCATGTGATAACCGATGAGGATATGCAAAAAGTGAAGGTAGGATTGCCCAATGATGAGGAACCGGCAGCAGGTATAGAATCGGCAAGCTATTTTGAAGGCGAGGAAAACAAAGATGAAGAAAAGAAGGACGGGGAAAACCCGGTGCGTCCTGCAACTCCCTGGGATGTAGTAGAGTAATGGCAGTATTAACTTTAGATGAATATTGTAACCTCGCTTTTCTTACGCGGGGTTATTTCTTTATTTCAAGCTCTGATCCCACTATGCTAAAAAAGAGGTTTTGTAGGTTATGCAGATTAAATATGTTTTGGCTTGCGGCAATATTATTTACTGATGCCCTAGCAAAACATTCTCCATTACTTTTCATATAACCTGCCAATTCTGTTTTGTTTGCTCCCGGAATAGGAAGTAATAGTTTGAATTCTCTTGCCTGTGGCAACAAGGGATAATCCATGTTTTCAATAAAACCGCACTTCAGAAATAACTCTGGTTTTAGCACAACAGGAAAGAAATCAGCGGTAGCTCCTTTACTTAATGCTTCAAGGTGAGTGTAATTCATCGGCACCATTGCAATCCGCCCGGCTGATTTATATAACACATAATTTCCTAACCGTAACTCTGAAGCGTTGATCATTGGATAAAACTACATTACTTGTTACCATATTTTTCGTGGTGTTCTTTCAAAAGCTTTTGATAGTATTTATCAGCTTTTGCTTTTTGCCATGCTTGATAGAATATGGCTGCACTTTCTGCTTTAACAGGATCTGCATCCAGTGCTAATTGTTCACGACCATGTGCACCGCTTTGCCCTTTTTTATTAATTGGTACAGCACCATCGTATTTCTTTCCTGATTTATGATTGGCATAACGTCTTGAACGGGTGTAACCCATCTGCAGGAACTTTCTTGCCATATCCATTCCTATAAAATCAGCTTCTCTTTTGTATTGAAGAAACATCTTGTAAATAACAGCCGCAGACTTCTTCGCCACTTCAGGAGTTTTAAATCGCCAATGCGGAAGTATCTCACTTTTGTAAGGTTCAACCAATAATACCCCTTGCTCACCTTTACCTGAACGATACCATTCAGGATGTTTGCGCAAATCCATGTTTTTATAATCCAATGAATAATCGAATCTGGCAATGGGCATAAGCCGTGTTGTAAAAAATTTATACCAATCTTAATTTGTTTAATGATGTGCCGTCATTAGCTTTTTGCATTGAACAGTATCAGGCATGTGGCTTGTGATTAGCAGTCATAAAACAGCAATATGGCAACAACAAAAAAAGCAGCTACAAAAAAGTCTGCAAGTAAAAAGGGAACCTCAAAAAAAGCAACTGCTAAGAAAGCCACATCAAAGAAAGCTGCCAGTAAAAAATCCGGCAGCAAAAAAGCAGCAACTAAAAAAACAGCCGCTAAGAAAGGAAGTGCTAAGAAGAATAAATTGGGAGTTGAAAATTCCTTGGTAAATAATATCAACGCAAAAAAGAAGAAAGGAGCTTCTAAGAGTAAAAAGAAATCTTCTGTGTCCAAAAAATCTTATAAGGATATGCAGAATAACTGGGGCAGAAAGAAATAAAAAGTTGGATGGCAAATGACAGAGCTATTCGGTGTTGTTATCTAACGTAAACCCAATAGTAGTACCCACATCTTCTTTGCTGCGCACATGAATGGCATGGCCGTGAGCTTCGATAATATGCTTGCAGATAGCCAGCCCTAAACCGCTGCCTGTTACATCACGGCTGCGGCCTTCTTCCGTTCTATAGAAACGTTCAAATATCCTGTCAAGATTTTTCTCGCTTATGCCCATGCCATCGTCGCTGATTTCAATTAAAAGATGTTTATCATCGGTATTGTACATACTGGCAACTATGGAGCCGCCATGTTTGCCGTATTTAATAGAGTTTTCTACAAGATTAGTTAGCACCTGCCTGATCTTTCCTTTATCAGCATAAACATTCAATGGCTGTTCGCAACCTTTTTTTATAGAGAAGGAGATGTTCTGTTGCTCAGCTTTTAAAGAAAGCGTTTCATATACTTCTTTTACCACATCCTGGATGATAAAATAGGATTTATTAAGGCGAAGCTCGCCGCGTTCCAGTTTTGAAATTTCATCCAGATCCTGGATCAGGTTCACCAGGCGATCAATATTTTTTGAGGCCTTTTGCAGAAAACGTTTGTTGATCCCGGGGTCTTCCATAGCGCCTTGCAAAAGAGTATCCACATAGCCCTGGATAGCAAACACAGGGGTTTTTACTTCATGCGAAAGATTTTGTAAAAACTCTCTGCGGTAAATTTCATTTTGCTTTAATAACTCCACCTCACGGCTTCTTTGCGTGGCCCATGCTTCTACGTCTTCCCTTACTTCATCCATACTTTTTTGGGGAAGGATGTATTTGTAATAAGTCTCTTCTCGTTTAGTGGCTTTGGTTTGGTGGATGAATTTGTAGATCAGTTTTATTTTTCGGTAAATGAAATTTTGAATAATGGAAAATAATAAGAGATAGCTACCGAGAAAGATGAGCCCGAACGATATGATGGCTACTTTCCAGTTGTTCTCTAAAAAATAAATTCCTGTGCTTATTGGCACCGACAAGGCCAATGCCGTGAATGCCGCTAATTTTTTAGGAGAAAGATTTTTAGCCTGGAACATGTCAACCGCAAAAGTAAAAGGTCAGAGGTTAATTACTGATGAACAACTGGTATTTAACTTTTGAAGTCATCTTTCTTAATCCTTTGTCTCCGGCTTTATCTTTGCCCCTCAATTTTGCCATATGAATGAAAAATTTGTGCAACGCATACAAGCCGAAATCGACGAGATAAAATCATCCGGTTTATATAAAACAGAAAGAGTCATCTCCTCTCCACAAGGAGCAGAGATCATTGTGAATGGAAGAACAGTATTGAACTTTTGTGCTAACAATTACCTGGGTTTATCATCGCATCCTAAAACCATTGAAGCGGCCCATAAATATATTGACAGCCACGGCTACGGGTTAAGCTCTGTGCGTTTTATCTGCGGCACGCAGGATATTCATAAAGAACTGGAAAGAAAGCTGGCTGAGTTTCTTGGTACAGAAGATACCATACTATACGTAGCTGCTTTTGATGCCAACGGTGGTGTGTTTGAGCCGCTGTTTGGCGAACAGGATACTATTATTTCTGATGCACTTAATCATGCTTCCATTATTGATGGCGTTCGTTTGTGTAAGGCACAGCGTTACCGCTACGAGCATAACAATATGCAAGACCTGGAAGCAAAGCTGAAAGAGTCAGCCCATTTACGCAGCCGCGTTATAGTTACAGATGGTGTGTTTAGTATGGATGGCACCATTGCCCAACTGGATAAGATCTGCGACCTCGCCGATCAATATGATGCAATAGTAATGGTGGATGAAAGCCATGCTTCCGGGTTTATGGGCAAGACCGGAAGAGGTACACATGAACACTGTGGGGTGATGGGAAGGATTGATATCATTACCGGCACATTAGGTAAGGCATTAGGCGGTGCAAGTGGTGGTTTCACCAGCGGAAGAAAAGAGATCATTGATATTCTTCGTCAACGTAGCCGTCCTTATTTGTTTTCTAATACAGTAGCTCCTTCTATTGCCGGTGCCTCTATTGCTGTATTGGATTTGCTCAGCGAAACCACAGAGCTAAGAGACAAGTTGGAACGTAATACCAAATACTTCCGTAACAAAATGACCGAAGCTGGTTTTGACATCAAGGCCGGTGAACATCCTATTGTTCCTATTATGTTGTATGATTCTGTATTGGCAGCCAAATTCTCCGACAGGGTTTTGGAAGAGGGACTGTATGTAATTGGTTTCTTCTATCCTGTTGTTCCAAAAGGCCAGGCAAGAATAAGAGTACAGATAAGTGCTGCACATGAACAGCATCATTTGGATACAGCTATAAATGCATTTGTGAAGATCGGTAAGGAGTTAGGTGTGATCAAGTAAACGATTTGATTTATCGAAACAAAAAGGCCGGAAATCAACTCCCGGCCTTTTTGTTTCTGGCATCTGTTTATCTATAGTTTAAAGCTGATCTTTTGTGCTTTTGCTTTCAGATCTTCGGCATTTATATTCTTGCCCGTTACCATAATCAATAAACGCTGGTTAACCATATAGGCAAGCGAAATTTGATTACTGGCCTTATCAAAGCTTTCAACAGCTTTGCCTCCGTTAAAGTCAATGGTTTTTGTATAACCTGCCGATGTCTCTTCCGGCATATTTAATTTAGACCAATAGTTAAGTGCATATTGTGTGGCACCAACTTCGCCTGCACAATCATTTACCGTGATCATTAAGCTGATGCTGTCTTTTTTGTACTCGCAGGCAGCATGTGCATAGCCCAACGCACTATGTGCATCCAGGTTTCTCTGTTTCATACCATCCATGTCTTTAGGCAAGCTGCTTTTTAACTGGTCGGGGCTGTAAGGGGTCATCTTTTTCAATTCCTCCATCTTCTTTTCTTTTTCCTCTTTTGCTTTCTTCAGCGCATCTTCTTCTTTAACTTTTGCCTCATCAATCGATACAGCAGGTTCGGTGGTTGTAGCACTGGCTTTATTATCGTTACTGCAACTATAATGAAAGCAAGCAGTTATCACAAGCAGTGTAAAGAATTGTTTCATATATGTGGGTTTTGATTTTGGTAGCAGTCTTTAAATTTAATTCAATAATTAGGATTTTCCAGCTTCACCTGTTATTTTAGTCGCCTGCAATAAAAATTAAATCAATCCGTTTATCTGTTGATGGCCCATTTCTACCTGATCCGCTGAACAACCGCAGCTTTTATCAACTAAAAACACATCGTACTTATGAAACGGATTCTTTTCCTTTTCGGCGCATTAGCCGTATTAATGGTAACTATTTCTTCCTGCGCAGCAACAAAAAGAGATTGTCAGGGCAACAAAAAAACGAGGCTTCCCAACGGTATTATATTTAAAAAAATAAACTTAAAGAGTAAGTTGAATGAGCCTGTATTTATTGGCAGTTTAACTTTTTGGGAAGTCAATCTTATATTTCTAATAGACTTAATTTTAGCAGCATGAAGAAACTCTTTTTATCGTGCTGCTTTTTTATTGCCAGCGCATATGCCTTTGCGCAAAAAAAGTTTCCTGAACAATTCATTGGTCATTGGCAGGGTGAGTTGAAGTGGTATCAGCAGGGAAAAAAAGAACCACAAAAAGTAAAGATGCAGTTGATCATTCAACCCACAGATACAGCCAACCAATATACCTGGCAGCTTATATATGGAGAGAATAACAAAGACAACAGGCCTTATATTTTAAAACCGGTTGATACAGCAAAAGGCCATTGGCAGGTAGATGAACGAAACAGCATTATTCTAGATCAATACTGGATGGCCGGAAAATTTAGCAGTGCGTTTACAGTAGGCAATTCAACCATTGTAGATAGTTACTGGATTGAACGTGGTAAAATGCATGTAGAATTCTTTACTCTTTCAGCCAAACCCGTAAATAAAACACGCGGTACCAGTAATGATATTCCGCCTGTTGACAGTTATGCATTGAAAGGATATCAGAAAGCTATACTGACAAAGAAGAAGGCTAGATAGTTGATTGGTTAATTAGCTTATTGAAACTAAAATCTTGCATGGTTTTAAACTTTTAGCTGTTATTTAATCTTAGCCAGCATACCACGTATTCCCATATCCACTACCTGCTCTCCTTTGCCTGGTTCCCATCTGCCATCTGCAACTACTTCTCTCCACTCAAAGCTTTTATTGGTAGATAGAGACACTTCAATAACAATATCGTTGGTTTCATTACCTGTAATGCTCAACTTTCCTGGAGAAAAAGCTGCTGTTACTACACACGAACCAGCAGGAATAGGTGATGTGGCAAATATTGGATTTACAACTGTAGTAGCCCCTTCAGGTGCTTGTCCGGTGATACTGAAAGGAAAGTTATTACCTGCGATATTCATAATGGTTTCAAACCCCCAAAAGCCTTGCTTTTTATTGGCGTTCACATTTAAATTCTGATTCTTGATAGTAAAGTTTTTAATGTAGGTGTTGTATCCGATAAAGCCAGCGGCTGTTCCGGGAAATTCCTGTTTTATGGTAATGCCATTGATTACTGTGTCAACATAAAACTTTACATCAAAGTTTTGATAAGCAAGCGAGACACGCAACCATTCATACTCACCTTTAGCAATATCTTTTAAAGGAAGGGAATAAAACACTTCGTTATTACCCGCAAACTTTGATCTCTCAAAATCAATAGCTCTTGCACCACCTGTAAAAGTTTCATCCGCTTTATAAAGTACTGCACCGCTGCCTAAAGCAGTAAAAGCCCCTGGAGCTAATTCAATATAATGAGCACACATTTTATTAAATACCGGGCTTTGTCCTCCATGATCGACAGGCATGGCAGACGGCTGACCAATATTATTTAGTCGTACTTGTGTAGAATCGAATTTGAACTTAAATACAAGTTGTACTGGTGCAGGGGACACCTCTTTAGTGCAATTGCTGAAAGAAACAAGGATTAGTAAAAAGCAAAAAGTAGTTAATGTTGTTTTCATGGTGGTGGTTTGCATTAAAACGAATTAGCCTGTAAAAAATTGTTACTTCAGGTATATCCTACATACCGGCTCGTACATCTCACATCAGGTTATCTTTGCGAAAATTTTGCTGATAATGAACCGATTGATGTTGGCAGCTTATATGGCTTTATATCTTTTTGCCTGCTCACCCAATAATGTAAAGACGGATAATTCTCTCGAGCAGTTTTTCAAAGAGGCTAAAGTGGAAGGCACTTTTGGAATGATCAATAACCAGAATGGCGAGATCACTGTATATAACCTGGCCCGTTTGCGTGATAGTGCTTTTGTACCTGCATCTACATTTAAGATCGTCAACTCTTTAATTGGCTTACAAACAGGTGTTATAAGAGATGATAGCATGATTATAAAATGGGATGGAGTGAAAAGAAGTTTTGACAGCTGGAACAAAGACCTCACAATGTATGAGGCCTTTAGAGCTTCAGCAGTTCCGTATTACCAGGAGATTGCCCGCAGGATAGGAAAAGATACTATGCAGTTTTGGTTGGATAGTCTTTCCTACGGCAACCGGAAGATCAGCAGGATAGATACCTTTTGGCTGGATCATTCTCTAAAGATCACACCAGACGAACAATTAGGTTTAGTGAAAGCACTTTACTTTAACAAGCTTCCTTTTTTTGCCCGAAATCAGGATATAGTAAAAAGAGCTATGCTGTTCGAAGACAAGCCTGAGTATAAATTAAGCTACAAAACAGGTTGGGGGTTTTGGGATAGTACACACAAAAGGCATATAGGTTGGATTGTTGGATGGATAGAAGAAAACCGCCATCCTTATTTTTTTGTATTGAACATTGAATCGTCCGATCCTGCTTTTGACATGGTTGCTACCCGCATGAAAATTCTAAAGGGCATCTTAAATCACCTTGGTTTCATGAAAGGAAAGAAATAGCTGCCTACTATAGCTTCGAACTGCAAGCAGCTGAAAAGTTAATGGCTTCTGAATTAACCAGAGAGTAAAGTGTTTTATTGGCTTATGGCTAACCGCTTAAGGCTCGATGCTTATTTTAGCACATTCTTTGTCTGGTAAACAAAAACAATTAATTGAACTGGCAATATCAATATCCGCAGGCGTTTTGGTTATTAACAAGCCTTGGTTTGCTGCTGCTTATCTATGCCGGTTATGTGCTTTGGAAAAAGAAAGCTGCCAGGCGCATTGGTGATGAGCGATTGGTAAAAGAACTTACAAAATCTTACTCTCCGCTTAAATCTGGTATTCGCTTTTCTCTCTTGTTAATCGCATTTGCACTGGGATGCCTGGCCCTTACCAATCCACGTAAACCAATTGATGCACCCGGAGATGAAAAAAAAGGAATTGATATTGTGATTGCTTTGGATGTTAGCAATAGCATGACGGCTACCGATATACCTCCTGACCGGTTGCAAAAGGCAAAGGCATTTATCAATAAGCTCATTGACAAGTTGCCTGACGATAGAGTAGGCCTTTTACTTTTTGCCGGTAATGCCTATCTGCAAATGCCATTGACATTTGACCATGGTGCTGCTAAAATTTATGTTGGTGCAGCAACACCAGGTTCTATTCCTTCGCAGGGAACATCAATCAGCGAAGCCATGGAAAAAAGCAAACTGGCTTTTGAAGAAGGGTCTGAACGCTTTAAAAGTGTTGTGCTCATCACCGATGGTGAAACCCATGATGAGAACGCAATGGAGGAAGCACAGGAGGCTGCAGCATTAGGTATTATGATCAATACTGTGGGATTGGGTTCGCCTGAAGGCACAACCATTCTTGATTCTGCAGGTGCGGAAAAAAAAGATGAAGCAGGCAATGTGGTGGTCTCTAAACTTAATGATGCTATTCTTAAAGAGATTGCTACAATATCAAAAGGCACCTATGTTCATTTGCAAGCCACTGATGATGCCGTGGCCGCCATCACATCGCAATTTGCCGATATTGAAAAGAAGGCTTTGACAGATACATCCTTGTATAATTATGAAAGCTTTTACTGGTGGCTTGTGCTGCCTATGTTTCTCTTCCTTGTTGCAGAACTTTTTATTTCTGACAGAAAAAAAGTAAAGTATGAATAAAGGGGCTATGGTAACAGCAGGGCTTTTTCTTTTCTTTTTTGCTGTTGCGCAGCAGGTAACGCCAAATATGCAGTAAACAAGGGTAATGAATATTACAAGAGTGGAGCTTACGATCTGGCTATTATGTATTACCGCCAGGCTTTACAACAAGATCCCAACAATCGGGTAGCACATTATAACCTGGCTAATGCATTATACCGTCACAAAAAATTTCAGGGAGCTATTGAATCGTATAAATCGGCAGCAAAAGGTGAAGGGAAAAATATCAAAGCTGCAGCCTATTATAACGAAGGTGTGGTACAGAGCTATTTAAAAAATACCGAAGGCGCCATCGATCTTTACAAAAAAACTTTACGCATTAATCCGGATGATAAAGAAGCAAGAGAAAACCTGCAAAAGGCTTTAGCCGAATTGAAAAAGCAACAGCAGCAACAACAAAAGCAGCAACAGAATAAAAGCAACATGAACCAGAAAGAAGTTGAACGCCAATTGAAAATGTTGCAGGAGAAAGAAAAAAATATTCAGGAAAGACTGAATCAGAAAGGAGGAGGCGGTAATCAATCAAAAGACTGGTAGAAGATTAGCGGATTCGATGATCAGCTGATTTCCCATTACAATTAACTAATTGCCTCTTTATTTGTATTTACCTTAGTGGCTATTAATCAGCTAATCAGCACATTAGCTAATTAGCACATTAACTATGCAGTTTTATTCCGAAAGTCTTACAGAATACAAGCGTTTAGTGACTAAAGAAGTGAAGATTGGCGACCTGCTTTTAGGCAATTCCCATCCTATACGGGTACAGACAATGACCACAACTGATACAATGGATACGGTAGGTACCGTTGACCAAACCATCCGTTGTATTGAAGCCGGAGCAGAAATGGTTCGTATTACTGCACCATCAAAAAAAGAAGCCGAAAATTTACTCAATATTAAAAATGAATTGCACCGTCGGGGATACAAAACACCGTTGGTAGCGGATATTCATTTTACACCTAATGCAGCAGAAATTGCAGCACGGATCGTTGAAAAGGTTCGTGTAAATCCAGGCAATTATGTTGACAAGAAAAAGTTTGAGCTGATTGAATATTCTGATGCAGATTACCTGGAAGAGATAGAAAGAATAAGAGAAAGGTTTACACCACTGGTGAAGATCTGTAAAGAATACGGAACAGCCATGCGTATTGGTACTAATCATGGATCGTTAAGCGATCGTATTATGAGCCGCTATGGTGATACACCGATTGGAATGGTTGAAAGTGCAATGGAGTTTTTGCGCATCGCAAGGGCTGAAAGCTATCACAACATTGTGCTAAGCATGAAGAGCTCTAATCCGCAAGTGATGGTACAAGCCTATCGCCTGCTGATTAAAACCATGTTTGATGAATTTGGTGAATGTTATCCTTTGCATTTAGGCGTAACAGAAGCAGGTGATGGTGAAGATGGAAGAATAAAAAGTGCGGTGGGAATTGGTACTTTGTTGGAAGATGGTATTGGTGATACCGTGCGGGTTTCATTGACCGAAGACCCAGAGTGGGAAATACCAGTGTGTAAAGATTTAGTGAAGAGGTATACGGCCCCCTCTAACTCCCCCAACGGGGGAGAACCCACCACACAGCCCTTTACTATCGGAGACCTCAATAAAAGTTCAGTTCCTCCCATAAGCAAGGTCAGTGCAGCAGACTCTTCCCCCGTTGGGGGAAGTCGGATGGGGGCTTTGTCTTACTCTCCATTTGAATATAAGCGCAGGGAAACCTTTCCTGTTAATAATATTGGCGGAACAAATGTCCCTGTTGTGATTGCGGATTTGAGCAAACTGGTGAACATCACTCATAACGATCTGAAAAGTATTGGATATACTTATGAGGTAGCAAGTGATAAATGGAACATTGCTGATACAGCAGCTGATTATGTATTTACTGGCCATCACATTTTAGATTTTGCCTTGCCTGGCACTTTGAAAGTGATTGTTTATCCTGCTACATGGAAGCAGGCAGTAGATAAAGAAAAATATCTGCCCATCTTTGATCAAAGAGCTTATGCAGAGGGGAATATAAAAAGTGAGCACTGCAATTTTGTAATGATTGATTGCTACCCTGCAAACATTCCATATCTCACTGACATGGAGTTTTTAGATGTGATTGCAAACGACCCAACAGTTGTTTTTTGTTTGAGCAGCACCAACCGGAATGCAATGCAATCGGTTAGGCGAATGTTTATTGAGCTGTTGAACCGTTCGATAAAGAATCCTGCCATTACTATTGTAGACAGTTACTGGCAAACAACTGATGAACACCTGATCCATTACGCTACCGAATCAGGTGCTTTGTTGTTGGATGGTATGGGAGACGGTGTTTGTTTTGGAATGACATCAGAAAGCTACAGGTTGTCAATCGTTAATCGTGAATCGTCAATGGTTTCAACATTGGGTAGAAACTATTTGCAAAATCAAAC